>Ga0182015_10001809_pt1 | contig 27255 bp, 22 predicted proteins | sample 712P3MmetaG_FD_120478 | JGI IMG/M metagenome (GOLD analysis project Ga0182015, IMG submission 120478) | Permafrost microbial communities from Stordalen Mire, Sweden - 712P3M metaG | ecosystem: Environmental > Terrestrial > Soil > Wetlands > Permafrost | place: Sweden: Stordalen | collected...
CGGCCCCACGAGCACGAGAAACTCGCCGTCCTTGATCTCAAGATCAAGCCGATCGACAGCCTTACGATTCGACTTCGGATAAATCCGAGTCGCGCCCTGGAACGTCACAGTGGCCATTCAGGACTACCCCTTTGTAGCGCCGGAGAGCATTCCCGTGACCAGCGTGCGCTGAGCAAACATGAAGACGATCACCACCGGCAAAATCGTGATGAGCGTGGCCATGGCGAGGTCGGGCCTGAAGAGCTCGACGGAGGCATTTCCCGACGCCGTGGGGCTGAACACCGGTGCCGAGGAGATCAGGACCTGCAGACCGACCTGCACCGGGTACTGCGAGTTGTCGTAGGTCATCACGAACGGCAGGTAGTAGTTGTTCCAGTCCGCGACGAACGCAAAGAATGCGACCAGCGCGATGATCGGCCGCGCGAGCGGCAGCGCGACATGTCGGAACACACCCCATTCGCCGGCGCCGTCGATCCGAGCCGCAGCGAGTAGATCCCTTGGGATGGTCGAGGAGAAGTAGATGTAGGCGAGATAGACGCCAAAGGGGAAGAACGCGAAGGGCAGGATCACCGACCAGACGGTGCCGATCAGGTGGACGGCGCTGGCCTCGAGAAACAGCGGCAGGACAAGCGCGGTGGCCGGCATGATCATCACGACAAGCGTGATGGAAAGCAGCGCGCGACGGCCGATGAACTGCGTCAGCGCGAGACCGTAGCCCGCCGGAATCGCCGCCAACAGAGCGAGTGCCGTACCGCCGACCGAGTAGATCGCAGAGTTCTTGAGCCACGTCAGCATCAGATCGCCCTGATAGGTGATGACGCGATGAAACGTGTGGGCAAACGTGCTGAGGCTGCCGAACGCAAACGGCGACTCATGGAGGACCTGGTAATCCGTTTTCGTCGGCGCGAGGAGCAGCCAGATGATCGGCACGAAGAAGAAGGCCGCGAACGCCAGCAGAATGGCCATTGCGATCAGGCGGAAGGCGTAGCGGCGCGCGAGCATCAGTCGACCTCGAACAGCTTTCCGCGCCAGACAAGGAGGACCGCGACGAGCAGACCGATCACGAGAAGGTCGACGGAGATCGCGGCGGCGTCGTTGAACCTGTCCAGCTGGAACGCAAGGTAGTACGCGAGCTGGTTCGGCGACCACTGGGCGGGAACCTCGCCGACGGTCGCCACGGCCAGGATCTGGGGCTCGACGAACAGCTGCGACCCGGCCGCAAACGAGAGCACGAGCATGTACACGATCCACTTGCGGATCAAGGGGAGCTTGATTCGCAGGGCGGTCTGAAACACGTTCGACCCATCGATCTCGGCCGCCTCGATCAGCTCCCGAGGAATGTTGTTCAGCGCGCCGTACATGATCACGATCCATCCCCCAGCGCCTGTGAAGAAGGCCATGATCGCGAAGATGATCGGGAGGTTGCCGGGTACGACCGTGTTGGCGAGCTGCTGGAAGTGAAACGCATGCAGGATGAATGCCCATGGACTCGTGTGCGGGTCGAACATGAACAGCCAGACGACCACGCTCGCCGCACCCGCCATGGCCCCGGGCAGATAGAAGATGAAGCGAAACACGCTGCTGACCCGGTGCGCGAGGGTGTGCACCATCAGCGCCAGCGTCACGACAAACACGGTTTGAGTGGCCAGCCAGATCCCCTCGAACTCGAAAATGTGTTCAAACGCCGGCGCGAATTCGAAGAAGTTGAACGTGTTGATGAAGTGCGCAAAACCGACGCCACCGGGCGCGCTGAGCGCTAGCGCGATCGCATAGACCGTCGGCGCGACGCCGAGAGCGAGGAGCAACACGACGTAGACGGAGACGAAGAGGTAGCCCGCTGTGCGCGAACTGCCGGCCGGTTGCCCCCCGCGACGTCCCCCGGCCCGGCGTCTCCGGCGGGCGCTCACGCGCTCGTCGGAGACAACCGTGGCCAAAGGAATCGTCATTGCATCATTGACTAGTTGATTGCTCTCACGGGATGGTGCCAACCACTACGGATTGCTGACCGCCGAAACCGGGCTCTTGACCGCGTAGCCTGCTAGGCGAGCCTGGTTGGACAAGGACTCGGCATACGGCAGGAGCTGCGCCGCGAACGACGCCGGCGGGCTCGCCGTCAGGTTCGGCAGAGCCGTCGATCCCCAGACGGCGTCCGTGCTCCACGGCACAGGACTCCAGCCGTTCCAAACCTCGGCCGCGGCCGTCTTCCACGAGGACTCGGTCACGCTCGGATCGCCGAAGACCGAGCTGAGCGACGAGACGTAGCCCGCCTCATCCGGCACGTAGTCCGGCAGGCCGGCGTCGACGGTCGGCTTCTGGATCTTCGGGCTTGTTGACATGTACTCGGCAAACGCGGCGGCAGCCGCCGGATCCGGGCTGTGCTTCGAGACCAGCCACAGGCCGCCGCCCAGGGCGCCGGTCACGTGCGCGCCGTCGGTCGCGGTGAGCGGCGGGTATGCCACCATCGTGCCGTTGGGCACTCCGCCCGTCGCGCCGGTCTGGAACACGGACGTTCCGTACCACAGCGGTCCAACCATCATGACGACCTTCTGGGGGTTGAAGCCCGAGGAGAAGACGCCAGTCGTGGTCCAGGAGTTGCCCTCCACACCGGCGGCGTCGATGTCCTTCGCGATCGTCGTGCAGTTGGGCGAGTTCGGGTTGATCGTGACCGTCTTCGACGCGGTGACGTCGTTCAGCGGGCACTCGTTGCCCCACAGAATGTAATCCTCGTCGAACTGGTCACCGATATCGCCCGAGATGTAGCCAGGGTGACTCGCCTGCAGCTGCTGGGAGTCGCTGATGAGCTGCGTCCAAGTCGTCGGAGGCGTCTGACCAGGGAAGAACTGGTTGAACAGCGTCGGATTGACCCAGAGCACGACCGCAGCGTTGTCATTGCGCAGGCAGATGATCTGGCCGCCCGCCTCGCAGGCGGCGGCCAGCGTGCTGCCCGCGTAGCCCTTCAGGACCTTCGCCGGGACGTACTTCTTGAGGTTGAGCAGGTCGCTGTACGGCGCCGTGGCGAGCTGGACAGCGTCGTAGTTCTGCGTGTCGAACATCACGTCCGGGGCGTTTGACGGCCAGCCCGTCCGGTTCCACAGAGCGAACTTCGACTGCAGCACGCCGGTTCCGTTCTCGTTGCCGTTGTAGATCACCCACTTGATGTTGGCGTGCGGATTGGCCGCCATGTAGGCCTTCTCGTAGGGGACGCGAGACGTGTCGATCCAGACGATGAGCGGCTTCGCGGCGGCCTTTGCGCCCGCGGTGGCGACGCCTACGACGGCGACTGACCCGCCGGCGACGGCAAGTGCGGTGCATGTGATGAGCGCCGTGCGATGCCCGCGCCTGCGGCCGCGCCAAAGCTTCATCGCGATAGATGAACTCACGGTGTGAAACACCTTTTCTCCTCCTGTGATGATGGTTGAGTCCTGTTGTCGTGGAAAAGTGTTTGCCGGGCCAAGCGTGCGGCAGGCTCAGGTGGTGGCCCCGGTGACGCCCGGTCGGACCGCCGCACCGGCCAGATCGACCACATAGGGAGCCAGCTCCCTGGGGTAGTCGGGGCCCGCGACCAGACCGACACCGGGGCCGGCCGGCGCGGCCACCATTCCGTTGGCGTCGATGCCCTCCTCGCGGACCACTGGGTTGCTGGTGACGAGCGATTCGTAATAGGTGCAATTCGAAATCGCCATGCACAGATGCCGCGCGTAGACCGTGGGGCCGTGCGGTTCGGCGCGAAGTCGGAACGCGTCGGCGAGATGGGCGATCCGCATCGCGCCCGTGAACCCGCCGCGCAGCTCGGTGCTTGTTCTGACGAAGCTCGCGCAGCCGCTCGCGATGAAATCGGCGGTGTTCATGTGAACACCGTCGGATGTCTCGCCGACGTTCAATGCAACGCCCACCCGCGCGGCGAGCCACTTGTACGACGTGATGCTGAATTCGCGAATCGGCTCCTCGTACCAGAGGTATCCAGCCGCGGCGAGGGCATGTCCGACGTATACGGCGTCAGGAAGATCGAATGCGGCCGACCCGTCGTACATCAGCGGGAGGTCGCCGCCGACGTGGTCGCGAAGCGCCGTGCACAGCTCCGCGTCGCGTCGTGCGTCGCCCCACCCATGGAGCTTGATCGCCGGGTAGCCGAGCTCGATGCATTGCGTGGCGACGTCGAGGTACTCGGCGATGCTCGAAAACGTCGACGTCGACGCGTACGCCGGGATCTCGCGTCGAAAGCCTCCAAGCACCTCCCAGGTCGGCGCGTTGTAGTACCGGCCGGCCAGGTCCCAGAGCGCGGTGTCGATCAGGCCCAGCAGGAAGATGGGTAGCTCCTCCGTGCGGTCGATCTCCCAGATGCGGTGCCAAAGCCATTCGCGTTGGAGCGGATCGGCGCCGATCAGCTCGTCGCGGAGCACATGCTCGAACGCGTCGGCGACGATCGGACCCGCTCCCCGTCGGGGCGCAATCGCGACGCCGTCGACGCCCTCGTCGGTTCGCAGGCGAATGACGCCGACCTCCGTGTCGGGAGGGCTGCCGCGCAGGCCGTTGCGCCAGCGAAACGGGGGGTTGGAGCCGGGCGCGAAGACGTTGAAGGTCTCTACCTCTGTGATCCGCAAGCTACCCCTCCCCGGAGTTGGCACCCGACCAGAACCGGCGGGGCACCCGTTGGCTAAGCATATGACCAGACGTATGATGTCAGAGGTCTACTATCGAATGCAAGTGGGAACCGCATGGAGGGCTGGTGCGGGTATGCCACTCGCAGACTGCGACGCGCCGATCATCCCGGGCACGCGGGGCCGGCGTCGCAGTAAACGCGGTCGCTGCGCTGCGGGCACGCAGCGTGCCGGCCTGTCGGGGTATCGCGTGACGCGCGCGTCTCAGAAGCGCGCGGAGAGGCCTGGTGGTGCAGGCACTACTGGTGCGAGCGGCCCGCCCGACGCTCGAGCCACGATCCCAGGATGTGCTCGCGCATCGCGGCCGCCGCTCCGTCGGCGTCCCGTTTCGCGAGCCGCTCGTAGATCTTGGTGTGCCCGCGGTGGGAGGAGGCCAGATCGTCGGTGGTGGTCGTTCCGGTGTAGCGCATGCTCGCCCGGGCGAACGGATGAATCGCTCGAATGATCGACCGGCCCAGTTGGTTGCCCGAGCCGCGATGGATCAGGTCGTGGTACTCCGTGTCAGCAAGCATGTACGCGTCGATCTCGCCCAGCAAGCGCTCAAGCCCGATCAGCGCCGCATGCAGATCGCTGAGCTGCTCGTCGCTCATCACCTGGGCCGCGCGGCGCGTCATCTGGGACTCGAGCCCGACCCGCACGTCAACCAGAGCGTCAAGGGTCTTGAGGGTCTCGTCGTAGCGGATCGAAGCTGCGAGCACGAGCGGGTCCAGCAGGTTCCACTGCTCCGGCGGTGCCACCGTGGTGCCGTGGCCCTGCTTCACACGGACCAGCCCCTTCTCTTCGAGCACCTTGACGGACTCGCGAATCACGGTTCGGCTGACACCGAATGCCGCGCACAGCTCACGCTCGGTCGGGAGCGAAGAATCCGGCGGGAGTGTTCCGCTCACGATGTTGTCGATGATCGTCGACAGCACAGCCGTCCCGAGTCGCGCCGGCCGGCGCGGCGGTCGGCTGTTGAGGAGCTCCTCGAGGCTTCCGGTCATCGTTGAGTCGCGGCGCGGCTGTGCTAGACGAGGCGACTTCCGCCGGGGGGCGCAAATGCGAGCGAGCCGCCATCGATCAGCCTGGTATCCGGATTGCAGACGGCGATCTGCTCTTGCAAGGACTCGTGATTCACAAGCTCCGCCGGCTCCACTTCGCCCGGCCCTCGCTCCTCGCGCAACTCGCGCCCACCGTCGCCCTCGAGGTTGCGTCCGCTGAGCGCAAAATGAACCACATGGCAAGCATTACACGACGCGCAGGCGAGTGCCACTCCGGGTGGATCCTTCCGCGGAAGCGTCGGCCGCGCGTCCGCGCCGGACGAGGACGGCATCCCTGCCCGGAGTGCGTCGCCGCTGTAGCGCTGCCGCACAGCTGAACGTTGCGGCTCGTTACCGACGCAGCAGCGGCCGGGAGCGTGACGCCACTGCGGTTCGCGAACGGATCCTTAAGCCCTAAGCTGCCGGTGGGAAGGTTCAAAGCGGGATCAACGGAAGAGAGAAAGGCGTGCGATGAGCGGATCTGAGACGTTGGTGATCGGCAGCGAGGTCGCCTGCAGCGACGGCGCCTGCGGGGAGCTGCGTCGGGTCGTCGTCGACCCCGTCGCGCGCGCGCTCACCCACCTGGTCGTCGAGCAGGCCCACCATGTCGGCACGGGGCGCCTGGTTCCGATCGAGCGCGTGGAGGACACGGCTGCGGGGAAGATCAGCCTGAACTGCACCCGGGCCGAGTTCGACGCCTTCGACGAGGCTGAGGAGACCCAGTTTCTCCCGGGGCCCAGCGAAGCCGGGTGGGGCTACGGTCCCGGCCAGATGCTCTCGCTGCCCTACTTCGGGCTTGGCGGCATGGGCACCGGGATCGGAGGCGTCGGTGCCCTCGGGATGGGCGGCATGGGGATCGGCATGGGCGCGATGGATCCCGGCCACCACGCGTTCGTCACCGACCGTGTCCCGGTCGGCGACGTCGAGGTGCGCCGCGGGGACCCGGTGTCGGCCAAGGACGGAGAGATCGGGCGCGTCCAGGGGCTCGTGATCGACCCCAGCGACCACCACGTCACCCATTTCCTGCTCGACGAGGGCCACCTCTGGGGCGCCAAGCGCGTCGCGATCCCGATCGGCTCGGTCGAGAAGGTCGACGATGCCGACGGCGTCAGCGTCAGCCTGACCAAGGACGAGATTCGCGACCTGCCGCCCGTGGAACTCGACGAGCCGGCGTGAGCGGGCGCTGACGCGCCCTGGCGAGCGAGAGGATTGCCGTGCCGCAGCCGTCGCGATTGAGTGAGAGCGCTCTGCGCGCGGCCGGGGAGCTGATCGCCGTGACGGGGCGGGCGTGGATCGACGCCGGCCTGGTCGCAAGGTGCTCATACGGCGTTGTCGTGGTGATCGCGGCGCAGCCCGGCCGCGACTTCGCGGGAGCGTCACGGCATTCGTTCCCGCACGACGTCGAAGGCTCGGAGCTCGACGGGGCCTGGTTCATCGACAACGTCACCGGCAAGATCCGCATCTGCGAAGCCAGCGGAAGCGACAGCCACGTGGCGGTCCGCCAGCACCCCGGAGCGCTCGTCGGGGTCCGCGGCGCCTTCCCGTGGGGCGGGGCGATCATCGACACCGCCTACGGACTGATCGTCGGCACCAGCGGCTTCAACGAGGACGAGGACATCGTCTTCTCGCAGACGGTTCGCAGCTATCTGCGGCTGCTGCTCGACCGCGATGGGACGGCCGCCCTGATGGCGGCCCGCGAACGCGAGCACGGCCCGGACGCCGCGACCGCCCGCTTCACCTGATGGGCCGGCGCGCGGCGATCGCCAGAGCCGGGCGGGTGCTGGGAGCGAGCGCGTGCTGTGCAGTGATCGTCATCGCCGTTGGCGGCGGCGGGGATGGCGCGCGCGCGTCGACGGGCGCCGGCTGGAGCGCGCCGATCACGCTCACGACGCGCTACGACCTGGGGCCGACGCTGGCGGTCGATCCGCGCGGGGATGTGCTCGCGGCGTGGGTCGGCGGACCGCCGCTGCCGCCGGTGCATTTCGGCCCGCTCCTGCGCGCGCCGAACGCCTTCGACAGAGGGCACGCGCTGTTCGCCGATCTCGGATCGCTGCACCCCCGATCGCGGGGGGCAGGAGGCCGCGGCTTCGCGGCGCCGGTCCTGCTGACCGATGACAGCTCCTTTGGGGACAACGACATCGGCGAGATGCCCGACGGCGACGTCGCGTTGTCCGGGTCGGGCGTCGGCTACGTCGCGTGGATTGGCTACGGGACGCGGCGCAACGCCGGTCCCTGGATGGTGTCGGTGGAGCACGACGGGCGCTTCGCGCGCTCCCGCCGGCTGCTGCCGAGCAGCGACTACCCGCTCGAGCTCGTCTCGGGAGCGGACGGCCCGGTCCTCGCGGTCTGGGAGCGGGCGCTGACGCCGCTGTACACCGGCTTCTATTACGCGCGGCTCGGTCCCGACGGGCGGCTCGGACGCACCGTCGCGATTTCCAACGGGGCCGTGGCCCCGAGCGGGCCGCCCGTGGTCTCCGCCAACGACAGTGGTGCGATCGCCCTTGCCTGGCTGAACGGCCCGTTCGGTGGGCCGGACACGCTCGAGGTGGTCGTCTGCGACGCCGCGGCGCACTGCGTCACGACGCGGTCGTTGAAGCTGTTTCGCCGCCAGCCGCCGGCACCGGCGGCGATCGCTGTCGCGCTCGACGACGCCGGCCAGGCGACCGTGCTCTCCGACGGCGGCAACCGCGAACCGGGGAGCGTGCGTGCGGCGGTCAGCAGCGGTGGCCGGCCGTTCACGAGCCTCCCGGCCGTGACCGGCGCCGCTGCGGATCCCTATGCGGTCGCAGACGGCGCCGCGGGCACACTCGCCCTGTTCGACAATCAGGCCGACTCGGAGCTGGCGGTCTCGACGCTGGTGCCGGGCACCGCCGCGTTCGGAGCACCCCGTCAGCTCGGCTTCGCCGTCGAGGAACCGCCGACGCTGGTGTCGAACCTCGCCGGTGACTTCGCGGTCCTCGGCACGCTCGACGGCACCGGCCACGAGTTCGTCGCCACCGGGCTGGGCGGGGCGATCGGAGCGCCGCAGCGCGTGATCGCCGCCACGAGTATCGGTATCGACGCTGCCGGCGATGTGATCGTGATCGGCGGGGGCGCCCACCTCCACGGCGTGTTCGCCGAGATTCGCCGCGCCTGAGCGCCCGAGGCGTTCGCGGCTCGGCTCAGGCGAAGCGGTCTTCGCGCGAGTAGCTCATGAACCGCGGGTACTCGGGGCGGAAGGTGAGCGTCAGCTTGCCGACCGGACCGTTGCGGTTCTTGGCGATGATCAGATCCGCCTCGCCGGGGTGCTCGGAGGAGTCCGGGTTGTAGTAGTCGTCGCGGTAGATGAAGATCACGACGTCGGCGTCCTGCTCGACGGCGCCGGACTCGCGCAGGTCCGAGAGCATCGGGATCTTCGGGTTGCGTGACTCGACGCTGCGGTTGAGCTGGGAGAGCGCGATCACCGGCACGTCGAGCTCCCGGGCCAGCATCTTCAGCCCGCGCGACATCTGCCCGATGATCTCCGCCCGGTTCTCGCTGCGCGACTCCGCACGCAGCAGCTGCAGGTAGTCGACGATCACCAGGCCGAGCCCGTCGGGGTGCTGGGAGTACAGCCGCCTCGCCTTGGCGCGAATCTCGAGCATGCCGATGTCGCCGGAATCGTCGATCCACAGCGGCGCCGCGGCGAGCTTCGAGCTGGCGTTGACGATCTTCGGCCACATCGCTTCGGGCACCCGGCCCTTGCTGAGGTCATCGCCCTTGATGCTCGCCTGCGAGGCGATGAACCGCCGCGCCAGCTCGGTCTCTGACATCTCGAGGCTGAACAGCGCGACCGGCTTTCCGTGCTTGATCGCGGCGTTCTCCGCGATGTTGGTGACCAGGCAGCTCTTGCCCATCGACGGGCGTGCGGCGATCACGATCAGGTTGCCCGGCTGCAGCCCGCCGGTCATCGCGTCGAGGTCGTTGAAGCCGGTCGGCGTTCCGGTCAGCGCCGCGCCGGCGACCGACAACTCGTGCAGCACGTCCAGCTCGTTGTGCAGCAGCGTCGAGATCGAGCGGAAGTCCTGCGTGCGCTCGCCGTGGGAGATCTCGAGCATCGCCTGCTCGGCCCGCTCGACCAGTTCCCGCGCGGGCTCGCGCTGGTCGAGCACGCTCGACTGGATCTCGTAGGTGGTGTTCAGCAGCCGCCGCAGGAGCGCCGTGTCACGCACGATCTGCGCGTACTGGCGCAGGTTCGCGACGTTCGGCACCGCCCCGGCGAGCACGTCCACACCCTCCGGGCCGCCGGCCGCCTCGAGCGTGCCGGCCGCGCGCAGCGCGTCGGTGACCGTCACCGTGTCGATCGCCTCGCTGCGCTCGTAGAGGCCAAGCATCGCGGTGAAGATCAGGCGGTGGCGCTCGCGGTAGAAGTCATCGCCGCGCAACGCCTCCTCGATCACGAGCGAGTACATCGTGCGGTCAGACATCAGGATCGCGCCGAGCACCGACTCCTCGGCGTCGATGTTGTGCGGCGGTGCAAGCGCCTGGGCGACCTTCAACTGCGGTCGCTGGGGGATCTTCGCGGGCGTGCTCATCGGGTGTCCGAGTGTAGATCCGCTGACGGCGGCTCGCGCGAGCATTCCCGCTCCTTCCGTGTCGCGGTGGGAGGCGACGTGGGCAGCGTCCGCTCGATCGGTTGAGCGGACGCGGCGGTCCCCGCCCAGCGTCGGCGCGATCGGCTGGGCGGACGCGGCGGCCGCCGCGCCGGCTCCGCGCGATCGGCTGGGCGGACGCGGCGGCCGCCGGGCAGCGTCCGCGCGATGGCTGGGCGGATCCGGCGCTCCCGCGCAGGCTGCGCGGGGGATCGGGCACGAAAGCGCGCGTCGTTTCGCCCTCCGCGCGCGACATGTGTCCTCTTTGCTGCTCGTTGGTCAGGATCGACCGCGCCGGCGCCGATCCAGAGTGAAAGGCGGACGGCGCAACATCCCGCAGCTGGGACCGCGTCCGCCCACGGACGCGTCGAGTTTGCGCGAGAAACGGATCGCCGATGAATCCACTGTCTTCGCATGGTTTCGCCCCCCGGCCACGCACCGCGTGCGTGCTCGCAGCGAGCGCGGCGCTCGCGCTCGGCCTCGCCGCGACGGCTCAGGCTCAGGTGGTGTTTCCCGCTCCGGGCAAAATGACCGTGAGCGGCGTGCCGGCGCAGGTGCGACCGGGCCACACCCTGACGGTCCACGAGAATCTGCCGCTGGCGGTCTTCAACGGCGAGTTCGCGCTTCAGGTCGAATCCTCGACCGGTGTTTGGAAGACGCTGATCTCCGCGCCGCCGCGCCCGCGCATCGTCTGGCTGCACTGGAAGGTGCCGATGGCGCTGCGCGGTACGCAACTGACGGTGCGCTACCTGCTGGAGAGCGGCGGACAGATGCTCGCCGTCAGTCCCGACCAGACGATGGGAGTGAGCTCATGAGCGCGAAATGGATCCGCCTCAAGCTGAGCGCGATCGGTGCCCGGCGCCTGACGCTGGTCGCGGCCACGGCCGCGTTGGCGCTCTGCACCTTCTCGACCTCGCTCGCGACCGCGGACGTCAGCCACGCGGGCTGGCCACACACCGTCACGGTTGCCTTCGCGAGCAACGCCGGAGGCGTGCTCGTCGGCACCGACGGCAACGACATGCTGCTGGGCGGTCCCGGTAACGACACGATCTACGGCGGCCCGGGCAACGACATCGTCTGGGGCGACCAGCACCCCGTTCCCGACAACCCCTCCACCCAGGTCGACAACCTCTACGGCGGCACCGGCGACAACTGGATCTACGCCAGCCACGGGACCAACCACATCTTCACCGGCCCCGACAACAACCATGTCTTCGCCTATTTCGGCCGCGGCACGATCGTCTGCGGCCCGGGCGACGACATCGTCACCCTCGCCAAGAGCAGCTACCACAGCTACATCACGACGGGCTGCAGGCACGTCGTGATCGGCTACCCCTGATCTGAGTGAGGCCGGCTTACGCCGGCCTCACTCGCGTGTCGCGTCGTTTCCCCTGGCGGCGTCGATTCCAGCGGCGTGCCTGAGGCCGGCTGACGCCGGTCTCACCCACGCCACGTTTCGCACTCGCCCTTGGCGGCGTCGGTTTCCGTGGCCTGTGCTAGCGTCGGGCGACCTTTGGCGGCGCCCTCGTCGCTTGACCGGGCGTGGCGCCGTGGTCGGAGGCCGGTGCAATGACCGTATTGGGACGCAGCGAGATACGGCACACGGACGCCGCGGCCGACCTCGCCGGCGGGCGCCGATCGCTGCGGCGTGCCCTCGTCGTGGTCGCATGCGGCGGCGGACACCGATCATTGCGTCGCGCCGTCGTCGCGGTCGCCTGCGCGGCGCTGCTGGCGGGTGCCCTCGGCGCGGCCCCCGCGGCCGCCGGCACGGCATACGTCGACGGGATCTCCGACCAGAACCTGGGCCTGTGGGACGGCGACTACCTCGACGCCGCAGGGGTCTTCAGCCAGCCCTTCACGAACTTCTTCGCCGACTCGTGGGTCGGTGTTCCCGGCGCCCAGCACCTGCTCTACGCGCGGTTCGTGACCGCGCCGGATGTCGTCGCGCAGGGCGGCCTCTGCGAGGCGAACCTCTACAACTGGTTCACCTACGTCACCCAGACGCTGCACCTGATCCCGGTGATATCCGTCTGGGACGTCCCGGAGGGCGGCTGCGCGAACCACGGCGCCCCGTCCGCGACGACATACACCAACGACATCCAGCAGCTGCTCACCTATCTCGACGGGCTCTATCCGGGGACGACGCTCCCCTACATCGAGGCCTGGAACGAGCCGAACTCCTCGGGCGTCACGGCAGCCGCCGCCGCCGGCTACTGGAGCGCGGCCAACACGCTGTGCGCGACCGCGGGGTGCACTGCGATCGCCGGCGACCTCGTCGACAACGACCCCGACCAGGGCGCGCAGTCCTTCAACCCCGGCTGCGCGGCGAACCTCACCTACAGCCATCTCGCGACCTATGAGGATTCCTACGTCGCGGCACTCGGGAGCGCGAGGCCCGCGATCTGGGGCTTCCACCCTTACTTCGCCGTCAACTGCCAGCAATCGACGTCGGTCACGACCTTCGAGAACAACCTCCCGACGCCGGCCGGCCAGGTGTGGTTCACCGAGGTCGGGGCCTGGGAGTGCGTCAACGGCCAGTCGCCCGCGAGAGGCGTCGCCGAGCAGCAGGCCGACGCCCAATATCTCGTCAACACGCTGATGTCGGCGACTGCGCCGGGCGCGCCCGCGCACGTCTTCTACTACGGCATGGCCGCCCCTGGGTACACGTTGTCGTGTTCGAAATACGCGGACTCCGAGCTGTATGAGGCCGCGGTCGATCTGGGCCCGCTGAGCGCGCGCCCGGCTGCCGCGACGATCTACGGCGCCGACGCCGCGCTGGCCGCCGCGAGTGCGGCGCCGAGCGCCGTCACCTCGACGCAGGCCACCTTCAACGGCACGATCACACCCGGCGGCATCTACGAGGGCTCCTATTACTTCGAGTACGGCACCACCGACGCCTACGGGTCGCAGACCGCGACCGCGGCGCTCGGGCCCGGACTGGCGCCAGCGCCCGTCTCCGCGACTGTCGAGGGCCTGACGCCGGACACGCCCTACCACTACCGCCTGGTCGCGACAGATGCCTCCAACGACCTGACGGTGAACGGCGCCGACCAGCTGATGGCCCCGGTCGAGGTGTCGGTGAGCCCGGCGAGCGTCATCGCCGGGCAGGCTGTCACGGTCAGCTGGAGCGGCGTGTCCAACCCGAGCGCCGGCGACTGGGTCGGCATCTTCGAGCCCGGTGCGCCAGCGAGCTCATACCTCGGCTCGTTCTACGCCGGCAGCTGCGCCCAGACCGACGGCGCCACGGCGACCGGGGCGGGATCCTGCACCTTCACGGTGCCGGCGATCCCCGGGACCTACGAGCTGCGCCTCTACGCGAGCACGGCCAACGACCTGCTGAGCACCTCCGGCACGATCAGCGTGCTGCCACCTCCACCCGTCGACACGCTCGCGCCGGTGATCACGGGCGCCAGCGGGCTCGCCCGCGCCTATGCGGGCGATCTGCTGTCCTGCTCGAACGGGACGTGGGCAAACGCCCCGACCGCCTACGGCTATCAATGGGCCAGCGACGGCGCGCCCGTGGCCGGCGCGAGCGCCCAGACCTATGCCGTTCCGCTGTCGCAGCTGGGCGACAGGCTCACCTGCAGCGTCAACGCATCCAATGCCGGCGGCAGCGGACCGGCGTCGGTGAGCGCGGACGTGACGGTCGTCTCCGCACGGCCAGTGGACAGCTCCCCGCCGTCGATCTCGGGCGCCGCGGTCGTCGGCATGAGCCTGCGCGGATCCCGCGGCAGCTGGTCGAACGGCCCGACCTCCTTCGCCTACCAGTGGCAGCGCTGCGACAGACTCGGGAAGGGCTGCACGGCGATCGCCGGCGCCACCCATCCGAGCTACACGCTGCGCTCCGCCGACGCCGGCTCGACGATCCGGGTGCTCGTCAGCGCGAGCAACGCCCGTGCCGTGGGAGCTCCCACGCCATCGCGCGTCACTGCGGTCGTCAAGCCGCCGGCGCCGAACACCCTGCTGAGCGCCGAGACGATCGACTCCGCCGGCGCGCGCGCGACCTTCCGCTTCCGCGCAGGCGGTGACTCCAGTGGCTTTCAATGTGCGCTGGCGCGTGTCACCGCCGGCGCCCGCACACCGCCGCCGGCCTACGCGAGATGCAGCTCACCGGCGACCTTCACGCACCTGCAGCCGACCTCCTACGTGTTTGACGTGCGCGCGATCGGGCCCGGCGGTACCGACCCGACGCCCGCCGGCTACCGCTTCGCGATCCGCTGATCGCGACCGTGGGGCTGTGCCGGCGAATGCCGTCGCGGCGCGGATTGCCGGCCCGGCCGCGCGCGCGCCGGCATTGGCCCTCCGCTGCTCAGATCGCGGCCTTGATCAGCGCCGCCATCGCCTGCGCGCCGGGGCCGGCGATCGGCATGTGGACGCCGTCGGCGGCGAACCATTGCGGGTTTGTGTCGGCGAGGCGGTTGAAGTCCGCGAGCCGATCCCGGCGATAGCGGGCCACGCCCTGCTCGAGCGTCGAATTCACCGACTGCGACCAGCTGACGGACGCCGGAAGGTGGACGGTGACGAACACCACGCGCGAAGCCCCGGCGAGCACGTCCATCATGTTCGTGAACTGCTGCCAGCTGACCGGCCCGTTGGTGCCAAGATCGACCACGACGATCGCTCCGAGGACCCCCTGCGAGCGCAGCTGCGCCGCCAGCGCGACGCCGGCATCCCACTGGCGGCTGACCGTCGCATCGACGGCGACGCCGGGGATCGCGGCCTGCAGCGATGGCTCGACGTCGAGCATCACCGAGTCGCCGATCGCCGTGACGTGGCACGCCGCGAACCCCTTGCCCGGCGAAGGCAGCCCGGGCGCCGGCCCGATCGTCGGCAGCAGCCAGTAGCCGCGGCCGTCCGCCAGCGCGGCGATCGAGACGATCGAGACGATCGGGGCCGCCGGGGCCGCCGGGGCCGCCGGGGCCGCCGGGGCCGACCCGTAGTCGGCGGCGTCGCCGAAGCTCAGCACCGTGCCGTTCGCCGCGACGAGCCAGTAGCCGTGGCCGTCGCGCGTCGCGGCCATGCCGACGATGCGCGCGTGAGCGTGTTCGCCGATCGCCGAGCCGTAGTAGCGCGCGGCGCCGTAGCTGAGGACCCCGCCGCTCGCCGCGGCCAGCCAGTATCCCGGGCCGCCGGGGGTGGCCACGATCGCCACGATGTCGCCACCCTCGCGCCGGCTGGGGGCTGAGCCGCGGAGGGTGGTGTCGCCGACGCTCGTCACCCTGCCGTCGGCGCTCGCCAGCCAGTAGCCGCGACCGTCCGGGGTTGCGGCCGCCGACACGACGCCGCCGGCCGCGGGGCGGGGTTCCAGGGCGCTACGGACGCGGGCGTCGCCGAACGCGAACAGCCGGCCGTTGCTTGACGCCAGCACATACCCGCGGCCGTCGTGCGTCGGCACGATCGCGACGATACGATCGCCGCGCGCAACGGCGGCCGAGCCGTGGAAGCGGGCGGAGCCGTAGCCGAACACGCGACCGCCGGCGCTCGCCAGCCAGTAGCCGCCGCCGTCGGGATCGGCGGCCATCGCGACGATCCGCAGGTGCCTGTTGAGGACCGTGCGCGGCAGAGCTCCGAACTCCCGCGCATCGCCAAAGGGCAGCGGCGGGCGCCCGAGCTCGCTCGTCCCCGACCCCGGACACGCGCCACCGGCGACGGCCGCCCGGATGCCCGCCACCCCGTCGGCGCGCGACGCGTGCGCGCCCGCGACGGCCGCCCGGATGCCCGCCACCCCGTCGGCGCGCGACGCGTGCGCGCCTGCGGCGAACGCAACCGACCCGGCGAGGAGCACAGATGCGAGCACGACCACGCCAGGTCGCGGTCGTGGTCGTCGAGGAAGCGCCGGGCGCCTGCCCGAACGCGGGCCTCTGCCCCGGGCGTGTTCCACGCGACGGCACGTTACAAGCAGCGCGCGCCGCCGACCATCGCCGCGTCAGGCGCCCAAACCGCCGTCTAGGGCTTCGGGGCCGCCGCGCGGAGCGGGGTGAGAATCCGCGCTTCGAGTGCTTTCGGGTCAAGCGGACGCGATAGCAGGAAGCCCTGGGTCTCGCCGACCCCCTCGCGGCGGATCAGGTCGAGTTGGGCGGGGGTCTCGACGCCCTCGGCGATGGTCGTGAGGCCGAGGTCGTTGGCGAGCTTGACGACCGCGGCGATCATCGCCTTGGACTCGGGCGAGGTCGTGATCGCGTGTGTGAAGATGCGGTCGATCTTCACGCAGTCGACGGGAAACTGCTGAAGATAGGCGAGGCTCGAGTAGCCCGTGCCGAAGTCGTCGACGGCGATCCTCACGCCGAGTTCCCTGATCGCCTGCAACCGGACGACGGTCTCTTCGACGTTGTGCATCAACGTCGTTTCGGTCACCTCGATGATCAGCGAACCTGGGCTCAGGCCGCTCTGAGCCAGTGTGTCGCGGATCTGCTCGACGATCGCGTCGCTGTTGAGTTGCGCGCCGGACACGTTGACCGAGAGGTCGAGCGTGTCGCCGCGAGCGTGCCAGGCGGCCATCTGCGCACACGCTTCGCGGAGCACCCACTGCCCCACCTCGCGGATCTGGCCGGTGCGTTCGAGGGTCGGGATGAACTCGTCGGGCTGCAACCGGCCGCGGGTCGGATGCTGCCAGCGCAACAGCGCCTCCACCCCGACGATGGCGAGGTCGTCGACCCTGTAGATCGGCTGATAAGCGAGCCTGAACTCCTCGTCGGTGAGCGCGGAGCGCAGGTCGTACTCGAGACCGACGCGGTCGATCGTCCTGTTCTTGGTTGCCCGGTCGAAGAGCTCGAAGCGGTTCTTGCCGGCCGCCTTGGCCTGGTAGAGCGCCACGTCCGCGTCGCGCAGGAGCTCCCCGGCGCTGGCCCGATCGCCGATGGCGATGCCGATGCTCGTATGGACGAACAGCGGGTTGGCCGCGTCGTCAAGCTCGAAAGGTTGGCGCATCGCCTCCAGCAGCCGCTCTGCGACGAGCTGCGGCCCGATCTCGACCTCGCTGCCGTCGATCAGCACGACGAACTCGTCGCCGCCCATGCGCCCGATCGTGTCCGAGTCCCGAAGCACGCCGCGCAAGCGCGCTGCCGTTTGGATCAGCAGCTGGTCGCCGGCGGCGTGCCCGAGCGTGTCGTTGACGTTCTTGAACTCGTCGAGATCGACGTACAGGGCCGCGCCGTTCGTTCCGGCCCGCCGCCCGCGTGCCAGCAGCTGGACGATGCGGTCCATGATCAGCGCCCGGTTCGGCAGCCGGGTGAGCGGGTCGTGCAAAGCCTGGTAGCGCAACTCGGCGGTCCGCTCGTCCACGAGCTGGAGGGCGACCGAGCGGCCGGCTGCCAGCACGAACACCAACACCCCGATCACGAGGCTGAGCGCGAGACCGCCGATCAGCAGGATCAGTGCGCTCGTATACCCGAGGATCCCGCCCGCAACCGGTGCGGCGAACGTCTGCACTGTCCAACCGTCCTTGATTCCGACCGTGACCGACTGCGCGTCGGCCGGCCGCGGGCCGGCGCGAAAGACCGCGTTGGACGCGACGTACGCCGCACCGGAGTCCGAGCTGTGGAAGCGCAATGCCACGGCCGTGCCGGGATGCCCGCGCAGGGCGGCGGCGAGCGGCACTCGCGGATCGAAGGTGATGCCGATCCAGCCCGCGAAGGCGCCGCGCCGCGCCGCAACCGTCGCCGGTACGACGCCACCGCGATAGAACGGCGCATTCACGGCCATCACGGTTCCCGCGCCGAGATTGACCGCCGAATAGGTGCCCAGCCCGGTGTCGCGCGAGTCGATCAGCGACGAGCTCGCGCAGTAGTCGACGCCGGCCGGCAGAGCGGGCGTCGAGGCACGGTGCTGCAGCGCGGCGACCAGACAGTAGTACGGGCGGGCGCCCGCCGGGATCGGCGTGAACACTCCGCCGGGGGCCGCTCCCGATGGCCCCCTGACGAATCTGGCCGCGAAGGCGTCCAGCTGCGTGGACGGGACGACCACGATCTCACCCCAGGTGATGAGCTCCGGGAAGCGGCGGAACGCCTGCACCGAGGTCGACCAATCCTTGAACTGGACGTCGGAGGCCCGCGGATCGCCGAGGAAGAACCCCTCCGCGGTGACCACGAGGTCCTGCTCTCGTTGGATCGCCAGCTGCACGGTCGATGCGACCTCGATCGAGGACTGCCTGAACGCCGCGCGTGCCTTGGCGGCGTTGCTCGACGCCACCAACCGCGCGCCGAATATCGCGCCCGCCGAGCAGCCGACGGCGACCACGACTGCCACGATCGCCCAGCTGCGAAGCCGGATCCGCCGGCGCGGCGCGAGCGGACGCGAGCCGTATCCGGGCTCCGCCTTCGGCGCGCTGCTGGGCGAATCCATCCTGTCCCCGAGACCTAACGCAGCGTCTAGCCTAAACCGGCTCTGCTACCCCATCGACGCAAGCGCGCCTCAGCATGAACCGGAGAGCGATCGCTGGACTCTCCGGAGCAGGACGGACACGGTCCCGCAGCGCGGTCGCGACGCGAATCCGCCGACTGCGCGCGTCCTGGGCCGCCGAGCTGTTACTTCGCGGCGCTGACGATCGTCTTGATCGTCGCGGTGACGCCGTCGGCGACCTCGACGACGACCATGTAGGTGCCGACGTTCTTGATCGGCTCCTCGAGGTGAACGTGGCGCTTGTCGATCTTCAGCCCGCGGGCTTCGTGGACCGCGTCGGCGATGTCCTGGTTGGTGACCGAGCCGAACAGGCGGCCGTCGTCCCCGGCCTGCTGGGAGATCGTCAGCACCGTGCGCGAGAGCATCGCCGCGTTCTCCGACGCCTGCTCGATCGCCAGGCGCTCGGCGCGCTCCGCCGCCTGGGTGCGCTGGCGGGCCGAGGCCAGCGCACCGGCGGTCGCCGGCTGCGCGAGCTTGCGGGGGATCAGGTAGTTGCGCAGATAGCCCCTCGAGACCTCGACGACGGCGCCGCGCTCACCGAGCGCCTCGACGTCGTCGAGCAGGATCGCCTGAGGCATCAGCGGTCGCGGTCGCGATCGCGGTCGCGACGCCCGCCGGTGCTCTCGACCGCACCTTCGTTCACGTAGGGAAGCAGCGCGAGCTCGCGGGCGCGCTTGACGGCGCGCGCGATCTGGCTCTGGTGGCGGCGGCAGGCGCCGCTGATCCGGCGCGAGCGGATCTTGCCCTTCTCGGAGATGAACTTGCGCAGGCCGGCGACGTCCTTGTAGTCGACCTGATCGACCTTGTCCTTGCAGTGCAGGCACGGCTTGCGCCGGCCGCTGCTGGGTCCTCCGCGCTTCTCGCGCCGACGGCCGGGCTTCTCCCGGCCTGCTCGCTGCTTTGCCATCTGATCCTCAGCTGTCTAGAACGGAATGTCGTCGTCGCCGATGCCGGCGCCGCTCGCGGCGGTCTGAAAGTCCCGCTCGTCGACCGGTACGTCGCTGCGCGATCCGCCGACCGAGGCCGTGAATCCGCCTCCAGCGGCGTCGTCACGGCCACCGAGGAACTGGACCGAGTCCGCGATGATATCGACTGCCTGGCGCTTTTGCCCGTCCTGGGTCTCCCATTCGCGCCACTCGAGCCGCCCCTGGACGGCCACGGGGCGTCCCTTGGAGAGGAAGCGGGCGCAGTTCTCGCCCTGCGCACCCCAGACCTTGACGTCGAAATAGTTGGGCTTGTCCTCCCATTCACCGGTCGCGTTGTTCTTGCGCCGGGTGTTGACGGCGACGCGCATATCGCACACCGAGGTGCCGCTCGGCAGCGATCGCAGCTCCGGATCCCGGGTCAGGTTCCCGGTCAGGACGACGACATTGAGGTTGGATGCGGCCATGGCGAAGGCTCCTTCGATTGCGCTCGGCTAATGCGACCGGACTCTAGAGAGGCGATCGGCGCGCGCCTCAGGGGGTCGGCGCTGTTTGCAGGAATTCAGGCGCTGACGAGTTCCGCGTCGCCGCTCTCGCCGACGGCGTCCGGCGCCTCCGCGGGGGCTTCGGCGGGAGACTCGGGCGGCTCGTGCGCGGCGACGTCCGCCTCGGGCGCCTCGGTGACGCTCGCCGGCGGCGATTCGGCGGCGGGAATCGGCGTGGGCGCGGCGTTTGCGGCGACGGGGGTGGACCCGGCCGGCAGCTTGATCACGCGGTAGCGGATCACGCCGTCGGTGATGCGAAGGTTGTGCTCCAGCGCCCCGATCAGCGAAGCCGGGCCGCTGAACTGAAGCAGGTGATACTCGGCCGCCTCGCGATGGTCGATCTCGTAGGCGAGCGGCCGCGTCCCCCAGGCCTGGTCGCCCAGCAGCTCGCCGTCGGCTGAGATCGCCGCGCGGGTGTCGGCGACGATCTTCGCGCGCCGATCATCCTCCGCGGCGAGGTCGAGCAGCAGAATCAGGTCATAGATGGGCTTTGTGGCGACCATCGGGGGGCCGGGGATGATACCAGCGCGCCCCCGCACGACCGCCGGCTGCCCGTTCGCGGACCTCCGCGCGCGCTCGGCGCGCGAGCGCCGGAGCAGCTTCAGCGGACGGCTGTCTGCGCCTTCTTGGCGATGTCGGCGAGCTGCTCGTCGATCCAGTCGCCCGGATCGCGCGCGGTGACGATCGCCTGCAGCCCGGCCAGTCGCCGGGCGCGCTCCGCCGGATCCATCTCGAGCGCCGCATGGATCGAGTCCGCCAGCTCCTGGATATCGAACGGGTTGACCGAGAGCGCGAACTCGCCGAGCTCGTCGTGGGCGCCGGTGTTCTCCGAGAGGATCGAGACGCCGGCGTTCTGGTTGAGCAGCGGTCCCTCCTTGGCCACCAGGTTCATGCCGTCGAACATCGCGTTGACCAGCAGCACGTCGTACTGCTTGTAGGAGGCGAAGGCCTCGTCGAGGTCGTCGCGCAGCTTCAGCTGGATCGGCATCCAGTCGGGCGTCCCGTGGCGATGATTGACGACCGCAACCAGGGCCTCGATCCGCTCGAGGTACTCCTGGTACTGCGGGACGTCGCTGCGCGACGGCATCAGCTGGGCGATGAAGCTGACGCGCTCGCTGAACTCGGGGTGCTGCTCGAGGAACGTGTCGAAAGCCGAAAAGCCCCGCAGCACGTTCTTCGAGAGGTCGGCCCGGTCGACGCGCAGGATCATGAACTCGCGCCGGCGCTGCGCCAGCTCGGCCTCGAACTCGGCGACCCGCGGCCCCTGCGCGACCGCCAGCGCGGCGGCGTGATCGATCGGCAGCGGGTAGGCGCGCACCCACACCTCGCGGCCCTGCCAGAGCACGGTGCTGCGCTCCTCGTCGATCTCGGCGCCGACCAGCTCGCGGCAGCACTGGAGGAAGTTTCGCCGGTAGGCCTGTGTGTGAAAGCCGATGATGTCGTTCGCCAGAAGCCCGGCGTACAGCTCGGTGCGGATTCGCGTCGGCAGCACGCGCCACGCGTCGGGTTGGGTCCAGGGAATGTGCACGAAGTGGTGAAGAAAGACGTCGGGGCGTGCGCGGCGCACCAGTTCGGGCAGCGTGTAGAGGTGGTAGTCGTGAACCATCACGACCGGATCGGGGACCTCCGCGATCTCGTCCACGACGGCGCGCGCGAGGTCCTCGTTGACGACGTTGTAGCCGAACTCGAACGCCTCGATCTCGTTGCGGCGGATGTCCGGCGCGTTGGAGAGATCCCAGAGGTAGTGCTGGATGAACCACAGCATCGGGTTGGCAAAGATGTTGTAGAAGCGGTCGTAGGCGTCCGGCGAGGACTCGACGAGGCGCACGAGGTACTCGCCACCGGCCGGCGAGCGAACCTCGAACGGCCGCCCGCCGTAGCGGCGTGACGCGGCCGCGTCGTGCTCGCTCATCGCCGAGGCGATCCAGATCACCTCGCGGTGGGACGCCAGCCCGCTGAGCGCCGTGACCAGGCCGCCGGTGCCGCGCTGCACCGAGCCGTCGGCCTCGAAGGTGACCGGCCCCCGGTTGGAGACCAGCACGAGGCGGCGGCGCTCGTCGCTCATCCGCGGCGGTCGCCTGCCGGTCGCGCCCGCGCCGGCCCGCGCGCGAGCGTTGAGGCGACCTCGAGCGGGCAATGCGGGGTGTGGATCGCCATCGCGCGTTTGATGCTCGCAGGTGGCCGCAGGCCGGTCAACCTGCGCGCCTTCAGGGCCCGGCCCGGTGGCGATCGTGGGTCCGCATTCGGCGTGCGGCGCCCGACCGGGACAGGCCCTCAGGCCTCGCCGGGGGGCAGCGTCAGCGTGAACGTCGTTCTGCCCGGTACCGATGCGATCTCGAGCGCCGCGTTCATGTGCGCCGCGAGCTCGCGTGCGATCGCCAGGCCGAGACCGGCGCCGCGCGCCCCGTCGGCGCTGTAGAACGGCTCGAACACGCGCGAGATCGCCTCCTCCGGAATCCCGGGGCCGCTGTCGCTGACCGCCAGGCTCGCGCCGCCGCCGCTCTCGTCGCGCTCAGCCGAGACCACGACGTTCGTCCCGCTCGGCGTGTGCGCGAGCGCGTTGTCGATCAGGATCCGCAGCAGCTGCCCGACGCGCTCGCCGTCGCATGTCACGCGGACCGGTTTGGCGGGGATCCGCAGCACCATCTGCGACCCGTGCTGGGAGAGCGCCGGGCCGAACTCGGCGGTCACGGCGCGCACCAGCACGCCGAGGTCGGTCGGCGTCGCGCTCAGCTCGACCGCGCCGGACTCAAGTCGCGTGAGGTCCAGCAGCTGCGTGGCGAGCTTGCCGAGCCGGTCGACCTGATCGCGCACCTGGCCGACGAACTGACGCCGCGTCTCCTCGTCCAGCGCCTCGTCGTCGATCAGCTCGAGAAAGCCGCCGAGTGAGAAGATCGGCGTGCGCAGCTCGTGCGAGGCGGTCGCGATGAACCGCCGCCGGGCGCTGTCCAGTCCCTCCAGCTGGCTCTGCATGTGCGCCAGCGCCCGCGCGAGCTGTCCGAGCTCGTCGCCCGAGGAGTCGCCGAAATGGGCGCCGAAGTCCCCCTGGGCGACCCGCTGCGCGGTCTGCTCGAGGCGCAGCACGCGCACGGTCAGCGCCCGCGCGACCAGCGCGCCGGTGATCAATGCGACGAGCAGGCCGATCGCAGCGGCCAGCAGGATCCGGGAGCGCACCAGCGCCACGGCGCCGCCGACGTCGTTCAGCGGCACGCTGAAGACGACGACCATCGACAGCGTGTTCTGCGTCTTGAGCCCCAGGCCGACGGCGGCCAGCGAGCCGGGCAGGAAGCCGTGGCGGACGCTGTCGAAGGGCGAGGAGTAGATCGGCACGAATGCCGCGAACGCGTCGATCGCGTAGTTCTCCTGCCGGGTCGGGCGTGCGGCGATCTCATCCGCCTGCGGTCCGCTGGCGATCGGCGGCAGCTGAGCGAGCACGTTGACGACCGTCACCTGGCTGACGGTGATGTTCGCGAGCTCCTGCGCAAGCTGCGCCACGAGCCGAGTCTCGTAGATGGTGGCGGGGTTGACCAGATGGACCGCCTTGAGCTGCCCGAGCAGGTTGATCAGACGTTTGTTCTTCGCGTTGGTGACGATCTTCTCGAGGTCCGCGACGCGCTCGTTCTGCAGGCCCGAGGTCAACGGTGGCGCCACGACGACGTAGATCACCGCGACGCTCAGCGCGGTGACGAGGAAGAAGGTGACGGCCAGCCGGGTGCGGATCGAGCGCGACAGGGGCGGGCGCGGCGTCGAGCGCTCCCCGTCGGGCCGGTGCCTGACGCGCCGCAGGCTCACCGCGCGTCGTCGCGGTCGCGGAAGCGGTAACCCACGCCGCGCACCGTGAAGATGTACTCCGGCTCCTTCGCGTCCTGCTCGAGCTTCTCGCGCAGGTGTCGGATGTGGACGTCGATCGTCCGTGGGTCGCGGTAGTCGGAATCCCCCCAGATCCGGTCCAGCAGCGCCTCGCGCGTGAACACCCGGCCGGGGCTTCGCGCCAGCAGGCCGAGGATCTCGAACTCGACGAAGGTCGTCTGCACGAGCTCGTCGCGGACGCGCACGGTGCGCTTGTCGAAGTCGACGCGCAGATCGCCGGCCTCGATCGGCTCGCCGGCGTTACCGCGTTCGCCGGCGGCCGGCGATGCGCCCATCGAGGAGCGGCGCAGCGCCGCCTTCACGCGACTGCGGAACTCACGGATCGAAAACGGCTTCGTGATGTAGTCGTCGGCGCCGAGCTCGAGCCCGAGGACCTTGTCGATCTCCTCGGTCTTTGCCGTCAGCATGATGATCGGCACCGAGCTCGAGGCGCGCATGCGGCGGCAGACCTCGAGGCCGTCGATGTGGGGCATCGTGACGTCCAGCACGACGAGGTCAAACTCGGACTCGCCGAACCGCGCGAGCGCCTCGACGCCGTCGGAGGCGCGAACCACCTCGTAGCCGTCCTGCCCGAGCGGATACGACAGGAGCGTGAGGATGGCCTGCTCGTCGTCCACGAGCAGGATGCGTGGGGGTCGCTCGGCCATCGGCTTCCTGACACACAGGTTCTCAAATCTGCGCCTCGGGGTCGCCGGCGCTCAACTACGCTGGGTGTAAGTGCTCGACCTGCGTCTTTACCGCATCACCCTGCTGCCGTTCGCGGCCCTGCTGGTCATCGCCGCCTTCTCGTTGCACGCACCGCCCGCGACACCGTCGGGCGCCCCGCCGGCGCAGACCTTCGACGCCTCGGCGACCGCGTCGACGATGGCGAGCCTCGCCGCCTCCTACCCCGATCGCGCACCGGGATCGGCCGGCGACGACGCCCTCGCCGCACACCTCGCGCGCACGCCTGCGCCTGGCGGCTTCGCCGACGCCGGGTTCACGAGCGTTCGGATCGTCAGCTCGGACGTGGAGAGCACCGCCGGCGAGGCCACCGTTCGCACGGTGATCGCCAGCCGTGCGGGGACCGGCGCGGGGATCGCGCTGATCGCGGACCGCGGCGGCTCGCAGCGTGGGGCCTCGGCGGCCTCCCTGGCGCCGACGGCGACGCTGCTCCAGCTGGCGTCGATCTACAAGACGCTGCTTCCGTCACGCCCGCTGACGTTCGTCTCGACCAGCGGCGGGCCGAGCGCGATGGGCGCGGTAGCGCGGCTGCTGCCGGCCGGCACCGAGGCCGCGATCGTGATCGGCGACATCTCCGACGCCGGTGGAAGCGGCCCCTACGTGGTGCCCTGGTCGGCGACCGGCGCGCTCGCTCCGGTGGCGCTGCGACGCGCCGTCGAGAGCGCGATCGCGGACGCCATCTCGCGCAACGTCACCGACGTTGCGCTGACGGAGCAGATGGCGCGCCTGGCACTGCCGCTGACGACGGGCGCTCAGGGCCTGATCGGAGCCGCCGGCATTCCGGCCGTGCTCGTCAGCGCCGACGGCGAAGCGCCGGACGCAGGCTCCTCCGTGGACACCCGCCAGATCGGCGAGTTCGGCCAGGCCCTGCTGGCGGTGACGACCGAGCTGCAGAGCTCCGGCCCCCTCGCGACCACGCCGACACGCGATCTGGCGTTCGGCTCGCAGGTGCTCAGTGGCTGGGCGGTGCGCGCGGTCGTCGGCGCGCTGCTGCTCTCGTTGCTCGCCTGCACGCTCGACGTGCTGGCGCGCGCCCGCCGCCGCCGGGTCGTCGTCGGCGGCTGGATCGTGTGGGCGCTGTCGTTCGCCGCGCCCTTCGCGCTCGCCGGGTGCTTCGCGGCGTTTCTCGGCGCCGGCGGCCTGCTGCCGGCCACACCCCTCGCGGCGGTGACGCCGGCGCAGTTGCCGATCTCCGGGGAGGGAGCGGCGGCGCTGGTCAGCATCGGCCTGCTTTTCGTGCTCGCCTGGGTTCTGCGCGCCGCGGCGCGTGCGCGGGCGAGTCGCCGCGGGGCGCCCGATCCGGTTGGGGCCGTCGCCGCGCTGCTCGTGCTCACCTGCGCGACCGCGGTGCTGCTGTGGCTCGCCAACCCCTACACCGCTGCGCTGCTGATCATCCCGGCGCATCTGTGGCTGGTCGTGCTGACCCGCGAGCACGAGCACTCGCCGGCGCTCGGCGGACTCTGCCTGGCCGTCTCGCTCGCACTGCCTGTCGCCGCGGTCGCCCTGATCGCCGCCGCGCTGCACGTCGAGCCGTTCGCGCTGCTGTGGACGCTGGTGCTGCTGGTCGCCGGCGGCGGCCTTTCGCCCGGGAACCTGCTGCTGGCCAGCCTGACCGCCGGCTCGTTCGTCGCCGCCGCCGCGATGCTGCTGCGCCGCGGCGGGATCGGGCCCGACGAGCGCGTCGAGGTCACCGTGCGCGGCCCGCTCAGCTACGCTGGCCCGGGATCGCTCGGCGGCACCGAGTCAGCGCTCCGCCGTTAGCGGTCTGCTCGTAACGGTGACCGGGAAACCCCCCGTTCGGGGAGCAGGCGGGCGAGTGCCTGGAGTCGGCCGGCGAGAACGCGGGGGGAGTGAGCAAGGCGGGGCCATTGCCGCGACGGAGGAGGACGACGCCAGGCGGCGTCCAGAAACGCCGGTGAAACCGGTGGAACGTTGTGAGAAGGCCCGCTGGCGGGCCTTCTCACCCCAGCCGGTGCTCGTAGCCGGCGAGCGCGCGCTCGCCGCCGGAGTCAAAGAAGTGGGCGCCGCTTCCGGACTCCACGCGACCGATCCAGGTGAGATCCGCGACCGCCGCCGTGACGCGCTCGCGCTGCTCGGGCGCGACGCACACGCACAGCTCGTAGTCCTCGCCGCCGCTGGCCGCCGCGGCGCGGTCCTCGACGCCGGGTTGCAGCGGCAACGCGTCGAGGTCGATCATCAGCGCGACGGCGCTGCGCTGCGCGATCTCGGCGGCGTCCCGGGCCAGCCCGTCGGAGATGTCGATCATCGCGTGCACGCCGGCCGCCGCGAACGCCAGGCCCTCCGCCAGGCGCGGCAGCGGTCGCGCGTGCCGCGCGATCAGTTCGACATCGTGGCCCCCGCCCCCGCCCCCGCCCCCGCCCCCGCCACCGCCACCGCCGCCCGCGAGCAAACGCAGGCCGGCGGCCGCGCCGCCGAGGCTCCCGGTCACGCCGACCAGATCGCCGGGCAGCGCGCCGTCGCGGCCGACCACGGCCGAGGGATCCGCCGCC
>Ga0182015_10001810_pt1 | contig 27243 bp, 23 predicted proteins | sample 712P3MmetaG_FD_120478 | JGI IMG/M metagenome (GOLD analysis project Ga0182015, IMG submission 120478) | Permafrost microbial communities from Stordalen Mire, Sweden - 712P3M metaG | ecosystem: Environmental > Terrestrial > Soil > Wetlands > Permafrost | place: Sweden: Stordalen | collected...
AGCGGCCTCATCGACGTAGACCGGGCCGAAGAAGACGCCCAATACTTCTTCGCCCGCCTCTACGGTATCAACGACTAGGGTTTGTTCGGGCCCGGCGCGGATGCGTTGAGGTCCGCCGTGGGGTTCACCAGGCGCACCCCGAGTTGGAAGACCACCGGCGTCGCGGGCGCGCTCGAGAGCGTTTCAACGGCCGGCACTTCGCCGATCGTGGCTAGGCCCGTGATGACGTACTTGGCCGAATTCCAGCCGCCGCTGATCGCCGCGGCGAGGTTGATCGGAATTCCGCTCGGCAAGTACGTGACGTCGAACGTGCACTTTTGCCACTCGCCGGTCTGTTTCGGAATTCCGCTACCGACGCCGGGGTTACCGGTAGCCGACATCGGCGAACCGGCCGCCGGGGGTCCGACTTGAACCGTGGCCTTGGCCGAGAGCGCCGCGCAGCCGCCGGCCGGCGCGCCGGTTCCGTAGGTCCACTGGACGGTGACGGGAAGGGTCGCGGTCCCGTGCGTCGGCACGTCGATCGGCTTCGCAAAGGTAAGCGCCATGATGGGGCCGTCGCTCCCCGTCGGAAGCGAGCCGCTGACTTGCGTGTAACTTGGGCCGACGACCGCTGCGAGGTTGATCTTCGCGAGCGCGGCGTTCGCCGTGCTCGTGAGGTTGACGCTGGCCGAGTCGATGGCTTTCTGCGCTTCATATTGGAAGTTTGGTCCATCGAAGAAGGCGACGACGCCCGCGAGGGCCTTCACGACATCGGCGGCCAGATTATGACTATCGACCTGCCCCTGTGAGAAGGTGACGGTCATGGAATTCACCGCGAGCGGCGCGCTCGTCGAGGGGACCGGCATCGTGACGTTGAGCGTCATGTTGAACGTTACGGAGAAGCGCGGGTCGGCGTAGGCGCCGAGCGCCGTCGGCGTCGTCGTCGTCAGCTCCAAGTAGTTCCCGGTGATGGTGTAGGCGATCGTATACGCGTTACCTTGCATGCTGAGGGCAACCGACGACGGCGTCGAGCCCGGATTGCAAACGAAGTTTTGCGGGTGGGCCGTGAAGCCGCTCCCCATGCCGTTGGCGGCCGTGAGCTGCGCTTTCACTGCGGCGCAGATCGTGGGTGCTTGGCTTGTGAACGCGCCGTTGAACGCGGTCAGCAGGAGCGCGGGGAAGGTGCTCGTGGTGGCGACCGGCGCGGCTGTTGGGGTTGCCGGGTTCCAGGCTGACAGCGTGATTCGGACGTCGCCACCCGACGGCGCTGCAAGCGCCGCTACGGGCATCGTCGCGATGGCCGTGGCAAGCGCGAGTGCGCCGACGGCGGCCTTGAGCCGAGAAGTGTGTGACATATGATGATCCCAATGGCAGTGAGTGGTACGCGGCCATCGTAGGGCGTCGTCGTCCCACTGCCGTCCCGGACCGGCGTGAATTATCCGCGCCTTTGGCACAGGTCAACTCGACGGACGACGAATGGCAAGCGATGTACGCGCCCGCAGCGGCGTGAGGAGGTCGCCCCGTGATGCAGATTACTACTTGCCGGCGCTTGGCCGGACTCGCACTCCTGACGGCAATCCTGGCCGCAGGCATCGGGCCGGCCACCGCGGCCGACGAACAGCCGGTCGACCTGCCGACGATCCTCTCGGTAACGGGTGCCGCCGGCTTCATCGGCAAGGAATCTCTCGAGTCGGTTCAGCTCGTCGCAGGCCTGGTAAACGCACAAGGCGGCGTCCGCGGACGAGCGGTGAAGGTCGTGCTACAAGACACGACCACGAGTCCGGCCAACGCGGTCCAGTTCCTCAATCAACTGATCAGCTCACACGTGCAGGCGGTTTTCGGCCCGACCTTCACCTCGGAGTGTAACGCCCTCGCGCCGCTGATTACGAACGGGCCCGTGGTGTCGTGCTACTCGCCCGGCGTGCATCCGCAGGCCGGTTCGTTCATGTTCAGCGGGGGCGTCGGTAGCGATGGAATGGCTCATGCGATCGCGACGTACTTCCGCGGTCGCGGCTGGACGCACGTCGCCATCATCAGCTCGACCGATGCGAGCGGCCAAGATTTCGAAGAGAACTTCGATAAAGCTCTGGCCGAACCGGTCAATAGCGGACTGAAGCTGGTGGCGCGCGAGCATTTCGCGACGAGCGATCTCAGCGTTGCGGCGCAAATCAGTCGCATCAAAGGAGCGAATCCGCAAACGCTGGTCGTGTGGACCGCCGGAACGGGCCTCGGCGTCGCCTTGCACGGCGTTCACGACGTTGGCCTCGACGTACCGATCATGGCGGGAAACGCCAACATGGTGCGCGAGCAACTCGGCGGCTATGATGGGTTCTTGCCCAAGACGCTCGTCTTCCCGGGAATTCTCGGGATGACGCCCCTGGCAAGTTCTCCGTCGAGCGTTAAGGCCCAACAGAGCCAATACTTCGCAGCGTACGCGAAGCTCGGTCACAAGCCGAATCTACCGGGAGCGCTCTCGTGGGATCCGACGCACCTCTTGCTCGATGCGTACGGCGCCATCGGTTGGAACGCTACGGCCGATCAACTGCGCGCCTGGATCGTATCGCAGCACGCGTGGCCGGGCGTCAACGGCGTCTACGACTTTGCGAAATATCCGCAGCGCGGAATCGGCGTAGATTCGTGCGTCATCGCGCGCTGGGACGCACCAACCCACGATTTCGTCGCGGTGAGCGGTCCCGGCGGGAATACACGCTGAACGAACGCGCGTCCAGCCTGATATTACGTGTGGCCGAGATGCCAGCCGTGTTTCTCGCATGGGTATGGCCGCAGGCCGACGCTCGTGCGCGGTATCGCGCGCTCGGCGAGTTTCTTTGTTGCGAAGGCCGCCTTCGGCGCACCACTCTTGTTGTAACACGAACGCGTCCCGCCGACTTTGCGCGGCTTTGCATGTGCCAAATCGGGACTTAGAGATGGAAGGCGTCGGCGCCGCCCGGGTCGGGGAAGACTTTGCCGGGGTTCATGATGCCGTTGGGGTCGATGGCGTCTTTGATGCGGCGCATCAGGGCGATGGCGTCGGGGCCGAGGTCGAGTTCCATGAATTGCTTCTTAAGCAGGCCGATGCCGTGTTCGCCGGAGAGCGTGCCGCCGAGTGCGACGGCTGCTTCGAAGATTTCGCGTGCGGCACCGGTTACGCGAATCATCTCTTCGGCGTTGCGCCGGTCGCACAAAATGTTCGGGTGGAGGTTGCCGTCGCCGATGTGACCGAAGAGCGGAATCTCGAGCGCGTACTTCGCCGCGATCGCGCGCACGCGGCGTGCCATCTCCGGAATCGCGCTGCGTGGAACGGCGATGTCTTCGCCGAGTTTGTTTGGCCGGCGGCGCGCGAGCGACGGTGAAATCGCGCGCCGCGCGCTCCACATTTTCTCTGCTTCGACGGCATTCGGCGCAAGACGGATCTCGCGTGCGCCGCCGGCGGTCGCGATCTCGCCGATGCGGATCGTATCTTCTTCGACGACGCGTTCGTCGTTGCCGTCGGTGCCGAAGAGCAAGATCGCTTGCGCGTCGAGCGGCAAGCCGATCGGTGTGTTTTCCTCGATGCAGCGTGCCGTCGTGTCGTCGATCAGCTCGATCGATGTCGGCAGCACGCCCGAGGCGAGCACCGCGTTCACCGTGTTCGTTGCGTCGTCCATGCGGTCGAAGATCGCCATCGCCGTTCGTGCGAAGCGCGGCTTGCTCAAGAGCCGCACCGTGATCTCGGTGATCGTCCCGAGCGTGCCCTCTGCTCCCGTGAAGAGCGCGCGCAGGTTGTAGCCCGTCACGTTCTTGACCGACCGTCCGCCGGTCCGGATCACGGTGCCGTCCGGCAGCACGACCTCGAGCGCCAGCACGTAGTCCGTCGTGACGCCGTACTTTAGGCACCGCGCGCCGCCGGCGTTCTCCGACACGTTCCCGCCGATCGCGCTCTGCTTGAGCGACGAGGGATCGGGTGGGTAGAATAGCCCCTTCCGCTCGACCGCGGCCTGGAGGTTGGCGGTGATCACCCCGGCCTGCGTGACCGCCACCCGGTCGATCTCGTCGATGGCCAGGATCTGGTTCAGGCGGGCCACCCCCAGCACGATGCTGCCTTGGAGCGGCACCGATCCGCCTGAGAGACCGCTTCCCATCGCCCGGGGGGTCAGGGCAATTCGCTCGGCGTTGGCGTACCGGTGGATCGCGGCCACCTCGGCTGTCGAGCCCGGTAGAACCACCAGCGGCGGGGTATTAGCGAAGAACGTCCCGTCGAACCCGTAGGCGATCACATCCTCGCGGTCGGTCAGCACGTGCCCTTCGCCCACGATCGATGCCATCGCCGAACGTAACCTTGCGACATTATCCGGGGACATCGTGCCCATCATCGGGTATGAATTTAGTCGGACCGACTTCCGGCCCCCTCGGGACCCGAGCGCCTCGCCCAACGGAGTAGTACATTGGCTGACGTAGCGACCTCAGAGTATCGCCTCTCCAAAGAGACGACGCTCAAGAACTTTGTCGCGAATGTCCTTACCCACGTCGACGTCGCACCGGCCGACGCGGCGGTCGTCGCCGACGTCCTCGTGACCTCCGACCTGCGCGGCATCGAGTCGCACGGCGTCGCGCGGCTCGAATCGTATTATGTCAGCCGCCTCCGCAACGGCAAGATGGTGCCGAAACCCACGGTCACCACCGTGCGCGAGACGTCGTCCTCGATTCTGCTCGATGCCGGCAACGGGCTCGGTCATCCGACAGCCAAGCGCGCGATGGAAAAAGTCATCGAGAAAGCCGGGGCCAACGGCTCGGCGTTCGGTGCGGTGCGCAACTCCAACCACTACGGCATCGCGGGCTACTATGCGATGATGGCGCTCGAACACGATCTGATCGGTATCGCCTCGACCAACACCGTGCGTTACGGCGCGCCGACGTTCGGCCGTGACATGCTGCTCGGCACAAACCCGTTCGCGTATGCGATCCCCGCCAAGAACGAGCCGGCGTTCGTGCTCGACTTCGCAACGACGACGGTGCCGCGCGGCAAGATCGAAGTCTACAATCGCAAGAATCAGCCGCTCAAACACGGTTGGGCGATCGACGAGCAAGGCCACGAAACGACCGATCCGAAGATCGCGCTGAAAGGCGCGTTGCTGCCGCTCGGCGGCTTCGGCACCGAAGGCGGCGGCCACAAGGGCTACGGCCTCGGACTCTTGGTCGACATTCTTTGCGGCGTGCTCTCCGGCGGTGCCTTCGGCTTGGACTTGCCCCTGCCGAGCGATGGTCCGAAGGCGGGTATGATCTCGCACTGGTTCGGTGCATTCCGCATCGACGGCTTCCGCGACGTCGACGCGTTCCGGGCCGACATGGATAAGGAGCTGCGCGCGTACAAGGATTCACAGAAAGCGCCGGGCCAGGATCGCATCTACGTAGCCGGCGAGATCGAATACGAAAAGACGCTCTACAACCGCGAACACGGCGTGCCGGTGCACGTTACGGTGTGGGAGGGCTTGGAGAAGCTCGCCGGCGAGTTGAAGATCCCGTTCGATCTCGGCTGAGCGTGATCGTTCGATCGCATGACGTTCGAACGTGTCAGGAAAATGGCGCTCGCACTCGACGGTGTCGAGGAGGGGCTATCGTACCGGACTCCGGCCTTTCGCGTGCACGGTCAGCTGCTTGCGCGGCTTCGCGATGACCTCGGCGCGCTCGTCGTTAGAACCACCTTCGACGAACGCGACGAGCATCTGAGAGAAGATCCGGACGTCTTTTTCTTGGTCGATCACTACCTGAAGTATCAGTGGGTGCTGGTTCGCCTTTCGGCGGTGTCGGTCCCAGTTATGCGTGAGACGCTGCAGCGCGCCTACGAGCTCGCGGCATCGTGATCGCGTCCGATCAGCTTGCAGAGGCGTGCCGTCTCGTGCCTGGGATTGCCGATCATGCCGTCATTCCCGGTTCTGCGCCGGACGTGCCGGAACACGATGCGGCATGGACGTTGCTTCAGAACTTGGTGTCGCTCGAGCCCACCAACGCTGCGGTGCACGCGGCCCGGGGCAACCTGTTGCTGCGGCGCGGGAAGACCGATGGGGCGCAGCGCTCGTACTCGCTCGCGGCACGCTTGGATCCCTTCGATGCGCCCTCGCGCATCGCGCTCGGCGAGTTGGCCTACATGGCCGGCGATGAGGCGAACGCCCAGATTTGGTTTGACGCGGCCTTCGCGCTAACGCGCCGCTATTCGCCGGCCCCGCGCCCCGGCGCACGCTCCGCGCTCGTGCTTTCCCTTGCGGGCCCGTGGCACCGCAATATTCCGCTCGACTTCGTCGTCGATCCGGCGCGCTGGGCCTTGCACCGCTGGTATCTTCCCGACGCTGCAGCGCAGCGCGACGATTTCACGTTGCCGGATTACGATCTCGTGATCGACGCGATCGGCGAGAGCGTCGCGGCGCAACCGGCGCTCGAGGCCGCGCGCCGCTTCATCGAGACGCAGAGCAAACCGTCGATCAACGATCCGCAACGCGTCCGCGGCACCGCGCGCGATGTGCTGGCGGAGACGCTGCACGGCATCGCGGGCTGCACGGCCGCACCGGTGCGACGAATCGCGCGCGCGGAACTCACGCAACTCGCGAGCGGTTTTCCGTTGCTCGTGCGACCGGCCGATGCGCACGGCGGACGCGGCCTCGAGCGCGTCGATGACGCAGCCGCGATCGCGGCGTATGCAGCGCGCGTTCCGGCGGACGCCTACGACGCCGGCGCGTTCGTCGACTACCGCAGCGCCGACGGCTTCTACCGCAAGTATCGCGTCATGTTCGTCGACGGTGAACCCTACCCGTATCATCTCGCGCTCGATGATTCGTGGATGATCCACTATCGCAGCGCCCCGATGGACGAGCACGCCTGGATGCGCGCCGAGGAACACCGCTTTCTCCAGGCTCCGGAGGAAGCGTTTGGCGGCTGGCACACCACGCTACCGGCGATCGGTGCAGCGACCGGGCTCGACTATTTCGGCATCGACTGCACCGTGCTGGCCGACGGAACGGTATTCGTCTTCGAGGCTGACGCCGCGATGCTCGTCCACGCCTTCGCGCCCGATGCGGAGAAAGCGGCCGCCGTCGGGCGCATCCGTTCGGCACTCGCTGCACTGCTCGAAGGGCGCGCCGGCTAAGCGCAACCTTTTGCCCCCGGGGCGCGCCTAGGGGAAGACGATGGGACGCAAAACCGAGATCGTACTCTACCAAGCGGAATGGTGCCCGTACTGCGTGCGCGTGCGCAAGAAGCTCACCGACCTGCTGCTCGATTACACGAACGTCAACGTGGCGCATTCGCACGCCGAGCGCGATGAAGTGAAAGCGGTCTCGGGGCAAACGAGTATCCCGGTATTGGTCGACGGCGACGTGATACTCGACGACGACGACACGATCATTCCTTATCTCGACAAGAAATACGGCGCCGGCGTCCGCACGTGAGCGTGCCGCGCACGATCGTCCTCATTCACGGCCTTTTCTTGACGTGGTCGAGTTGGGAGAAGTGGGTCGAGCGCTATTCGGCGCGCGGCTTCGAGGTACTCACGCCGGGTTGGCCAGGCTTGGACGTCAGCGTTGAGGCGTTACGCGACGATCCGCGGCCACTGACGATGCTCGACATCAAAACGGTGCTCGAGTATCTCGACGATTTCATCCGCATCCTCGACGCGCCGCCGATCATCATGGGCCATTCCTTCGGCGGGTTGTTGGCGCAGCTCTTGGCCTACCGCGGTTTGGGCTCGGCTGCCGTCGGCATCGATCCGACGGCTCCGGCCGGTGTGCTGAGTCTACCGTTCTCCACGCTCAAGGCGTCGGCTCCGGTGCTTGCTAACCCGTTGAACAGCGGGAACGCGACGATGCTCACGGCCGAGCAGTTTCACTACGCCTTCACCAACACGATCGCGCCCGAAGGATCAAAGGTGCTCTACGACCGCTACGCCGTTCCGTGCGCGAATCGCGTGCTGTTCGAAGGCGCGTTCGAAAACTTCGCCCCGCACTCGCCGGCGCACATCGACGTCAAAGCCGATCGTTCCCCGATTCTGCTGATCGCCGGCGGCGCCGACCACTTGGTGCCGGCCGACTACACGCGCTCGAACTACAAGCTTATCGCGCAATCGCCGGCGATCACCGCGTTCAAGGAATTCCCCGGCCGTCCGCACTTCACCGGCGGCGTCGATGGTTGGGAAGCCGTTGCCGACTACGCCCTCGACTGGGCGCTCAACCCCGCACCCGGCGTGCCATAGCCTATTCCAGCGAAACGTGGACGGGGCCGGCGGCCGCTTTGCGCTTCGGTAACACGAAGACGAGCGGCAGTAGCACGATTGCGAGCACGCCCAGCACGAACTGACAGTCGGCGAACGACATCACGCTCGCTTCGCGCGTGACGTCGGCGTATAGCTGGGTAATGGAGCCGTGCTCGCCGAGGAAGCGCGCAACCGGACCGTAGGCCGGCTGGATGAACTGAGCGAGGTTGTCCTGATGGAAGGCGTCGCGGCGCGCGAGTAACGTCACGAGTGCGGCGGTCGAAATCGAGCCGCCCAATTGCTGCGAGAGGCTCTGAAAGGCTGCGGCTTTCGGAATCGTCTGCGGGTTGAGGCCGTTGAGCATCGCGATCGAGATCGGGATGAACAGCAGCGAGAGACCGAAGCCGCTCACGATATTCGGCCACACGAGCGACTCGAAGTCGTTGCCTGACGTCGTGACGTGGGCGAACCAAAACTGCGAGATGCCGACGAGCGTAAAGCCGAACAAGAGCAAGATGCGCGTGTCGACCTTTCCGCTCGTCGCCAGACGCACGGCAAGCGGCGCTCCGACCGCGATGAACGCCGCGCGCACGAAGATCAATTCGCCGCTGAGCGTGGCGGTAAAGCCGAGCACGCTCTGCACGTACTGCGGAAAGATCACGATGCCGCCGTAGAGCGTCGCGCCGACGGCAAACGCCAGCGTCGCGCCGGCCGCGACTTGCGGATAGCGCAGCACCCGCAAATCGACAACCGGATTCTGCGTGCCGAATAACTCCCACGCGATGAAGGCGATCATCCCGAGGGCACTCGCGATTCCGAAGCCGAGAATCACCGGATCGGAGAACCAATCATTTTGCTGGCCCTCGCCGAGGACGTATTGCAGCGAGCCGAGGGCGACGATCAAGAGGCCAAGTCCGACGACATCGAGCGGCACCCTGCGCGGGTCGTTCGGATTCCTCAGGCTCGTGAGCATGACGATGCCGGCAAAGATTCCCGGCACGATGTTGATGAAGAACACCCAGTTCCACGACACGTTGTCGGTCAGCCAGCCGCCCATCGTCGGACCGACCGCCGGCCCGACGATCGCGCCGATTGAGAACAGGCCTTGGCTCAAGCCGAACTTATCTTTCGGAAACGTATCGCGCAACGTTGCTTGCGCGGTCGCGATCAAGCCGCCGCCGAAGGCGCCCTGCACGATGCGCCACACGATCAACTCTTGGATCGAACCCGACAAGCCGCACAACACCGACGCGATCGTGAAGCCGATGATCGCGGTCGAGTAATACTGTCGCCGCCCGAAGCGGATCTGCAACCACGGCGTGAGCGGAATGACGATGACGGCCGAGATGATGTAGCCGGTAACGACCCACGAGCCTTCGTCGAGCGTCGCGCCGAGGTTGCCTTGGATGATCGGCAACGCGACGTTCACGATCGTCGTATCGAGCGTCTGCATCAGCGTTGCGGCGAGAATTCCGGCCGTGATCAGCACGAGTCTGAAGCCGCTCTCGATTGTGGGGTACGTGTTCCCTTGCCCGGTTGACGGTTGACCTGCCATGCGGCACCTCCGCCGTAGCGCCATTGTGGCCGGTAGATCGCTTCGCCACAGCGACCGAAGTCGCTGCGGGCACTTGCATTTGTCGCCGCTCCTAGCGGAGCAGCGTCCAGATCCCCGCGGCGATGAGGGCGCCGCTCAACGTAGCGGCCAGGTTGACGCCGTCGTTCGTCAGCCAGCGCAGTCCGCGCCGCCGCTCGGTTGCGGTGCCGCAGCCGTGGATATCGATCTCGCACTCGCGCTGGCAAGACGGGCACCAGCGACGATCTTGGAGCGTCGCGCCGAGCAGCGAATCGACCAGTGCGCCGCCGAATCCGCCGGCGAACACCGGCAGCAGCAGCGCGGTCAGCGCGTGCAACGCGACGCCGGTTCCGGGGAGTGCGAGCAGCAGCGCCGGCGGCGTGAGGAACGCGATCAGCACCGCACCCGCAACTTCGGCGGCGGTGCCCGGCCCGCTGACGCCGCCCGAGAGTCCGGTCGCGAGCGTCCTGCCGGTCACGATCGAGCGCGGCTGTTTTGCCGCAAGCGTACCGATCTCGGTGCCCCACGTGTCGGCCGTGGCGGCGGCATACGCACCGGCGAACGCGAGAAACCACGCCGATGCTGCGGCGCCATGGTCGACGTAGACCCACGCGACGATGCACGCCGTCGCGACGCCGCCGTTCGCGAGTACTTGCCAGGCGTCACGCGCGCCGCCCTTGGCGGCGTCGACGAGTGCGCGCTTACGCGCTTTCCCCGCGCGTGAGAGCGCTACGGAACTGATGAAGAATGCAAGCAACAGCAATGCGCTGCCGATCGAGCCGGAAGCGAACGTCAGCGTGCCGACGGCGAACGCGGCAACACCGCCGCTGCGGGTCAGTGAATGCGAGCGGACGGCGACGATCGCGATGAGCGCCGCGACGATGCCGCCGAGGAAAAGGTCGTGGGTGCTCAGGCGGTGACGCCGGCCTCGAGTGCCGCTAACAGGCCCTCGACGGTGAACTCTTCGGCCACCACGTCCACGCGAATGCCGAGCCCGCGCGCTGTGGCGGCGGTGATCGGACCGATCGCCGCAACGGTCGTGCGTGCGAGTATGGCCGCCCCATCGGCGACGTTGTGCACGAACCCGCGCACGGTGCTCGAACTGGTGAAGGTGACGATGTCGGCGCGTTCGGCCTTGTCACGCAGATCCGGATCGTCGACGTAACGCGTCTTGTAGGCGGCGACGACGTCGACCGTACGTCCCGCCGCGCGAAGCGCCTCCGGCAGCAGGTCGCGTGCTTCTTGGGCGCGGAACAGCAATACGCGATCGCCCGCTGCGGTCCGTTCGGCAAGCCCGCCGGCGACGACTTCGTTCACGAACACGTCCGGCATGAAATCGACCCGAATGCCGTGTGCGGTCAGCGCAGCAGCCGTCTTCGGTCCGATCGCGGCAACTTTGGCATCGCCGAAGGCGCGCGCGTCTTTTCCGCTTGCAGCGAGGCGATCGAAGAACGCGTCGACCGCGTTGCGGCTCGTGAAGACGGCCCACGCGTACTCGCGCACGCGCGCGACGGCGGCCAATGCGGCGGCGGTGTCGTCGGGCGGCCCGATCGCGATCGTCGGCGCGAGCAGCGGCTCGGCGCCGGCTTCCCACAGCTGCTGGGCGAACTCGCCGGCTTGCGCGGGCGGCCGCGTCACGAGCACGCGTTTCCCGAACAACGGCGCGCGATCGAACCAGCGGATCGTTTCGCGTTCGTTCACGACGTTACCGATCACGACGATCGCGGGCGCCGCGAACTGCGTGCGTTCGACCTCGTCGACGATCGTTGCGAGCGTGGCCACGAGCGTTTCTTGCGTCGGCTTCGTCCCTTCGCGCACGATCGCTACGGGCGTCGTATCCGGCAGACCGTTCTTGCGTAACTCGCCCACGATCCCGGTCAGGTTTCCCATCGCCATCAGGAAGATCGTCGTCGACTTGGGGTTCGCGAGTTTCCCATAATCGAGACTCGTGTAGCCCTTGAGCGGATCTTCGTGTCCGGTGGAGATCGAGAACGACGTGTTGTGATCGCGATGCGTGACCGGGATGCCGGCATAGGCCGGCGCGGCGATCGCCGACGTGATGCCGGGGACGATCTCGAACGGTACGCCGGCGGCGTGTAGCGCCTGCGCCTCTTCGCCGCCACGCGCGAACACGAAGACGTCGCCGCCCTTCAGGCGCACGACCCGCTTGCCGTCGAGCGCGAGGCGCACGATCAGCGCGGTGATCTCGGCTTGCGTGAGCGTGTGCGAGCCGGCTTTCTTGCCGACGTAGATGCGCTCGCAGTCCGGCGGCGCGAGATCCACGATCGCCTGCGAGGCGAGATAGTCGTACACGAGCGTATCGCACGACTGGATCGCGCGCGCACCCTTGAGCGTCAAAAGGCCCGGATCACCGGGCCCCGCGCCAACGAGCCAAACCTTGCCGCGCCGCGCGTTCACTCGTCGAGGGCGTTAGCGTGCAGGTCGAAGAGTTCGTTGAGGATGTTTGCGTCGGTCAGGGCCTCGGCACGGTTAACGATGGCCTTGTCACGAATCTTGGTGATCGCGCCGTGCAGCAGCTTCGAGATAACGGTCAGCGACATGCCCGTAATCAGCATTCGCTCGCGCTCGGTCAGCTCGGGGCAGCGCGCGAAGAGCCGCTCGAGTTCGCTCTCGCGGATCGTCTCGGCTCGCTGGACGAGCGAACTGATGACCGGCACCGCGACGCGCGATTGATACCAGCGGTGGAAACGCTCGGTATGTTCGGCGATGATCTCCTCGACCATCGGAATCGCTTCGCGCCGCCGTTCGAGCGTCACGTCGACCACGCCGCGCAACCCGTCGACGTCCACGACGCTCACGCCGTCGATCGACGCGACGTCGGGGTCGCAGTCGCGCGGTACCGCGATGTCGACGATGAAGAGCGGACGGTTGGGCCGCGCGCGCATCGCGTCGCCGACGTTTTCGGTCGTCAGCACGAACTCCGATGCGCCGGTCGACGTTACGATGATATCTGCGTTCGAGAGTGCCTCGATGATGCCGGGCATGTCCACGGCGCGGCCGGTGCCGATGGCATCCGCGACGTCGCGCGCGCGTTGATGCGTGCGATTGACCACGACGATCTCGCTGCAGCCCGCGGCCTTGAGCCGGCGCGCGACGAGCGAACCCATCTTCCCCGCACCGACGACGACGACCGATGTGCCGCGTAAATCGCCGACGTGCGCGATCGCAAAGTTCACCGCGGCCGTCGCGATCGATACCGATTGGCCGCCGATGTCGGTTTGCGAGCGCGCGGTTTTACCGGCGTTAATCGCTTCGCGAAAGAGTGAGTGCAGCGTCTTGCCGAGCGACTGCGCGCGCTGACCTTGAACGAACGCGTCCTTGACCTGGCTGAGAATCTCCGCTTCGCCGATCAGCATCGAGTCGAGACCCGTGCTGACGCGGAAGAGATGATCGACGGCCTGACTCCCGAGCAGCGTGTACATGTAGGAGTCCATGTCCTCGACGCCGCCGTGGCGGAAGTTGCCGAGGAACTGGCGGATCTGGCCCACGCCCACTTCGTAATCTTCGAGTTCGGCGTAGATTTCGAGGCGGCCGCAGGTTTGCAGCATGAGCGCTTCGTGGACGGCTTCGTAGTCGCGCAGCGCGATAAGAGCTTCGCCCATCTTGTGGGCCGGAAAAGCGTGGCTTTCGCGGACGTCGACCGGCGCGGTATTGTGGGAGAGCCCCATGCAGACGAGTGGCACGGTCTAGCTGCTTCCCCGCGAAGCGGCAAACACCGCCGTCAGCGCGTCGTCCGCCATTTCAAGCGTGCGCTCCACGTCGAGCGGCCGGTGGGCCGTCGAGAGAAAGCCGGCTTCGAACTGCGAGGGGGCGAGGTAGACCCCCCGGTCGAGCATGGCGTGAAAGAAGCGCCCGAAAAGCGCCGTATCGGAGCGCTTGGCGTCGCTCAAGTTGGTTACCGGACCATCCGTCAGGAAGAAACCGACCATCGATCCGCGGTTCGCGGACACGTGCGGCACCCCGTGCCGGGTGAATACCTCGGACATACCTGACGCAAAACGCGTTCCGAGTTGCTCGAGATGCGGGTAGACGCCGGGAGCCCGCAGCCCGCGCAGCGTCGCGAGGCCCGCGGCCATCGCCAGCGGATTCCCCGAGAGCGTGCCGGCCTGATAGACCGGACCCTCCGGCGAGAGGCAGTTCATGATGTCGGCCCGGCCGCCGAAGGCCCCGACCGGAAGCCCACCGCCGATGATTTTCCCGAGCGTCGTGAGGTCGGCCCGGATGCCTTCGCGCTCCTGAACCCCGCCGGGGGCGACCCGGAAACCGGTCATGACCTCATCGAAGATCAGGACGCTGCCGTAGCGCTCGGTCAGCTCGCGCAGCGCCGGCAAGAAGTCCGGCAGCGGCAGCACGAGCCCCATATTGCCGACGTACGGCTCGACGATCGCCGCCGCGATCTGTTCGCCGTAGGCGGCGAACGCGGCGCGCAAGCCCGCGATGTCGTTGTAGTCGACGATGAGCGTGTCGCGCGCGACGCCTTCGGTGATGCCGGGCGAATCGGGAACGCCGTTGGTCAACGCGCCGCTACCGGCCGAGATCAGGAACGCGTCGCCGTGGCCGTGATAGCAGCCGGCGAACTTGATCACCTTCGCGCGGCCGGTGAAACCGCGCGCGAGCCGCAGCGCGCTCATCGTCGCTTCGGTGCCGCTCGAGCAGAAACGCACGCGTTCGATCGACGGCACCATCGAGATAACGAGTTCCGCCAGTTCCGTTTCGGCTTCGGTCGGCGCACCGAACGACGTGCCGCGCTCGGCCGCGTCGCGTACCGCCGCGACGACCAGCGGATGCGCGTGGCCGAGGATCAGCGGCCCCCACGACATCACGTAATCGATGTAGGCGTTGCCGTCGACGTCGACGAGCATGCAACCGTCGGCCGAACGCACGAATACCGGCGTGCCGCCGACGGAACGGAACGCGCGAACCGGCGAATTCACGCCGCCCGGGATCACGCGCTTGGCACGCTCGAAGGCCACGGCCGAGCGCTCGCGCTTCACGAGAGCACCTCGCGCACGGCGTCGAACTCGGCGAGCGTATTGATGTTGGCGAAGATACGCTCGTCCTCGATATCGACGAAACGGGTCTTCAGGCGATCGATCACCATACGCAGAGAACCATGCCCACCCGAGAGCACCGGCAATCCTTCGCGCAAAAATGCGTTACGTTCGTACAATGCGGCCAGCGGCTCGATGTCGGATTTGCCGGCGCGCATCCGGCGCGGCACGACCGCTTCATCGCCGGGTTGGATACAGGCGACGAGCGCGTCGATGAGCAGTGCATCGACGAACGGCGCGTCGCCCGCGACGGCAAACACCCATGGCGTGTGCGCTTCGCTCATCGTAGAGAGCAGACCGGAGAGCGGACCGCGCATCGGCCAGCGATCGACGACGGCCGGCGCGTCGATGAGCATGTCGATCTCGTACGGCAACGCGCCCTTGCACGAGATCAGGGTCTCGCGACCGGTGCATACGTTGCGATAGACGCGCACCAGCAACGGCAAGTCGCCCGCGTCCATGAAGAGCTTCCCCGGCAGCCGCGTCGCCTCGCCGCCCGCGAGAACGATCGCGGTAACGCTCGGGGCGGGTTCAGGCATGACGGCGCAGATACTCCTTGGCGAAGTACGTGATGATGATATCGGCGCCGGCGCGCGTGAACCCGGTCAGCATTTCATCGACGATGCGGTCTTCTTCGATCCAGCCGCGTTCGGCCGCCGCCTTCACCATCGCGTATTCACCGCTGACGTTGTAACACGCCACCGGAACGTCGCACGCATCGCGCACGCGGCGGATCAGATCCATGTAGGCGAGCGCGGGCTTGACCATGACGATGTCGGCGCCTTCGGCGATGTCGAGCGCGACCTCGCGCAGGGCCTCGCGCCCGTTGGCCGGATCCATCTGGTAGGTGCGGCGGTCGCCGAAGCTCGGCGTCGAGTCGGCCGCTTCGCGGAACGGGCCGTAGAACCCCGACGCGTATTTGGCCGAATACGCCATGATCGTCGTCTTGATGAAGCCCTCGGCGTCGAGCGCGCGCCGGATCGCGCCGACGCGGCCGTCCATCATGTCGGAGGGCGCGACGCAATCGACGCCCGCACGCGCGTACGTCAGTGCCGTCTTCACCAGCAACTCGACGGTCTGGTCGTTATCGACGTCGCCGTCGGGGCCGATGATGCCGCAGTGACCGTGATCGGTGTACTCGCAGTTGCACAAGTCGGCGATGACGAGCATCTGCGGAAGCGCGTTCTTGATCGCGGTTGTCGCGCGTTGTACGACCCCGTTGGGATCGTAGTTGCTGGTGGCGACCGCATCCTTGAAGTCGGGAATTCCGAACAGCAGCACGGCTTTCACGCCCACCGCATCGAGCTCGCGGCATTCGCGCACGGCCGCGTCGACCGAGAGCCGCGAGACGCCGGGCATCGAGCTTATCGGTTGCACGACGTTGGTGCCGTCGACGATGAACAGCGGCTGCACGAGACCGTCGCGATTGACGTGCGTTTCGCGCACCAGCCCGCGCATTGCGGCGCTCGAACGCAAGCGGCGCGGGCGGTTGGTCAAGCCGAGGCGTTCGGCGACGTTCATGTCGTGTGCTCCAGGATGAAATGCGTAACGGTGTGGACGAAGGACGGGATATCTACTGCTGCGGCGACGACGTCCGGCGGCCAGCCGGCCTCGACTGCCGCGGTCGCCGATGCCGGCCCCATCGCGGCGACGACCGGCCGCGCGCCGTGACGTTCGGCAAGATACGTCGCGATCGCCCGCACTGAGCCCGACGACGGAAAGAGAATCGCATTCGGCGTGCGGCCGGCGAGCGCAGCAACGGCTGCTTGCCCGTCGACGGCCTCGACCACTTCGGCGCCCGCTTCGCGCAAAGCTGCCGCAATGCGGCTGGGGCGCTCTTGCGTTCGCGGCAGAAGAAAGAGCGCACCCGCTAGGACGCCGACGGGGCTACCGCCGCCGCTCGCGAGCAGATCGGCGCCGCCTTCGGCAAGCATCGATTCGGCGAGCGCAACGGCCGCGGCTTCCATCTCCGCCACCGACGTCGTGGTGAGGCGGCGGTCGCCACGAACGACCGCGGAACCATCGGCCGCGGCGATTGCCGCGTGGATGAGCAAAAACTCGCCGTCGTAGGTTGCATGCGCGCCGACCGGCGCCTGACATCCTCCGCGCAGCGTGCGTAGAAACGCACGCTCGGCGTTCACCGCGAGTTCGGTGCGCGGATCGTTGAGCAGTTTGCGAATGCTGCCGATGCGCGGATCGCCGGCGCGCATCTCGATCGCGAGCGCCCCCTGCGCGACCGCCGGCACGAGCACGTCGAGCGGGAACGGGACGGTGTATCGCGCGGCGAGGTCCAAACGTTTCAAGCCCGCCGCGGCGAGCACGATCGCATCGTAGTCGCCGTCACGCAGTTTCCGCAGTCGCGTGTCGATGTTGCCGCGAATGTCCGCATAGCTGAGATCCGGTCGCAGCGCGCGCAACAGCGCGCGCCGGCGCGGACTCGAGGTGCCGACGCGCGCTCCGGCGGGCAGCGCTTCAAAGGCTGCGAAGTGCTCGCTGCAGAACGCGTCGCGCGGATCTTCGCGCCGGCCGACTGCGGCCAGCGTCATGTCGTCGGGCAACGTGCTCGGCAGATCCTTGCACGAGTGCACCGCATAGTCCGCGCGCCGTTCGCGTAACGCAAGTTCCAATTCTTTGACGAACACGCCGTCCGTGCCGAGCGCCGCGAGCGGGCGGTCCACAACGGTATCGCCTTTCGTGTTGACGGCGAGGATCGTCGACGGAATGCCGCCGCCGGCCAGTTGCGCCATCACCGAACGCGTCTGCCACATCGCAAGCGCGCTCGCGCGCGTGGCGCAGACGAGCGTCGAGAGTTCGCTCGGGCGCACGCCGCCCAACGTGTCGACGGCGCGCTCGACCTCGTGCTCGATCGCCCCGGGCGGCATCGCGGCCAGATCGTCGATGTCGCGTTCGGCGAAGTGCCGCATCACGGCTGCGCGCCGATCGATCGGGACCACGACGAGCACGCGTTCGCGCAACGCTCCAAGAGTTGCGGCCGCGCGCGCGTAACGAGCATCGAACTGCACCGCGAGTTCATCGCGAATGCGCGCGGTGAAACTTGGCGAAAGGCCCGACGAATCGACGGTCACGGTCAGTTTTCCGGAGCGGTGAACGGCCGGCGTGATGAAGTCCCCGCGTTCGGCGTCGCCGGCATCGTTCACGAGGATGCCGTGCTGGCGCGCATCGACGACGACTGCGGCGTTGATGCCGGCGTCATCGGTGGCGGCGAACGCGAGCAGCGCGCCGGAGCAGTCGCCGAAGGCGAAGAGCCGGGCGGTCCACGCGATCGCGCCCGTCTCGGCCCACTGGGCGAGTTGGCGCGTGAGGGCCGGGCTGATCACGGTCACGCGGGCGCCGGCCTCGCGCAGGGCGCGGACCTTGCGTTCGGCGACCGCGCCGCCGCCGGCGACGACGACGCGCCGATCGGTCAGCGTGAGGGAAATGGGGAACACTCGAAGTCCTTTCCGCGCGGCGCCGGGGACTCCGTGTAATCACGACTAACCCGCGGACAGATGCGTTTCGTCCCCGTGCGTGCGGCCATCCTCGGTGCGCTCTTCGCCGCCATCATCACGCTCCCGGGACTCGGCAACGGTACGCTGTGGGACAACAGCGAGACCGTGTACGGTGAAGTCGCTCGCGAAGTCGTGCTGACACACGATTGGGTCGTCATGCACCTCAACGGGGTGCCGTGGTTCATCCAGCCGCCGCTGTACTTCTGGGTCGCGGCCCTGTGTGCGAAGGCGTTCGGCGTCTCGGCCTTCGCGATGCGGCTCCCCGCGGCGCTGGCGACGATCGCGATGGGCGGGGCGCTGGGCTACGCGACGGCCCGGGTCGCCGGCGCGCGCGCCGGGACCGTTGCCGCGATCGTCCTCTCGACGAGCCTGATGCAGGCCGTCGTCGGGCGCCTCGCGATCATGGACGCGCTGCTCGACCTGTGCATCGTCGTCGCAATTTTGTGCTGGTTCCGCGCGCTCCAACCACACGATCGCCCCGATGACGCGCGGCGGCGCTCGATCGCGTTCCACAGCGGGACGCTGGCGCTGGCCGCTGGGATGCTCACCAAGGGCCCGGTCGCGCCGGTAATCGTCGTGCTCGTGATCGGCGTCTGGCTGCTGTGGGAGCGGCGCAGCGGCGCGGCCATCGCGCTGCCGGCCCCGGCGACGCTGGCCGGCTCCGTCGCGCTCTTCATCCTCGTTGCCGCCCCGTGGTTTTTGCTCGAGGCGGTGCGCGTCGGCCCCGGCGCCGCGAGCGAACTGATCGGCCACTACACGATCGGCCGCTACACGGGCGTGATCGAGAACCAGCGCGGGCCGTGGTGGTACTACGCGCCGGTTTTGATCTTGGGCTTCTTTCCGTGGATCGCGTTCGTGCCCGTTGCGGCGTGCAAAGCGATCGCCTCGGCGCGCATGCGGGAGGGCTCGCTCGATCGGCTAGCGCTGATTTGGATCGTCGTGCCGCTGGTCTTCTTCAGCCTCGCGCAAACGAAGCTGCCCAACTACATCGCGTTGATCTTGCCGGCGCTCGCGATCGTCGTTGCGCTGTGGTTCGAGCGCGTCTCGGATGCCGTTGACCGGCAGTGGGCGATCGGCTCCGCGCTCACGATCCCGCTGTTCATCGCGGGGCTCGGCGTTGCGATCACCATTTTCATCCACACGAATGGTCTCCAGAGCGCGACGGCGATCGTCGGTCCGCAAGTCGAGATCCTCGGCGTGGCGATGCTGCTCGGGTCGCTGGTGACGGTAGCAGCAATTGCAACGCGACGCTGGAACTGGCTTGCGCCCTACGTGCTCGGCGCGACGTCGGGCGCGCTCATGCTGTTCATCGCTTTCATTGCCGAGCCGGCGGCCGAAGCGCTCAAACCGATACCGCCGCTCGCGCAGACGGTCCAAGCGCGGCGCGCGCCGGGCTCCGTCGTCGGTATTCGCGGCGTTGCGGGAACCTATGCGCTGATCTTTTACACGGCCCCCGGTGTCGTGACCCTCGAAGAGGATAATTCGGATTTTGACACATCGATCTGCTCGACGCCCGATCTGTACCTGATCACGCGCGCGGCGGACGTCGCGAGTCTCACGCAGCTCGCGGCAGCGCAGGGGCGGCGCAGCACGGAAATCCAGCGCCAGGGCGCCATAGCGATCCTCCACATCGACGGGCCCGGCTGCGCTGAAGGTTCCCGCAGGTCGACGTAACACGATCCGGTTAGATGTTGCACTTTACCGACGAACGTGGCGCGAGCGTTCAACTGACGCCCGAGGCATTCATCATCGCGGGCTATACCGGGCGCGACCGCGCGATGGTGCAGAAGCACATCGACGAACTCGAGCGCGAAGGGATCGCACCGCCGCCGGAAGTGCCGATGTGGTATGAGATGCCGTTGACCATTCTCACCACGGCCGGCAGCATTGAGGTCGCCTCGCCCAAAAGTTGTGGTGAAGTCGAACCGGTGCTCGTGTGCGTCAACGACGTGCTCTATCTGGGGATCGGCAGCGACCACACCGCGCGCGACGTCGAACGCGAAGATATCGCGACGAGCAAACGCGTTTGCCCCAAACCGCTCGGGCGCACGATCGCGCGCATCGGAACGCTTGATGCCGCGTTCGACGTGCTCAAGCTCGAGAGCTGGATCGACGGTGAGGCGTATCAGTCGGGGACCGTTGCGCAGCTCGTGCCGCTCGCGACGTTGCTCGACGGATTCCGAACGCGCACGAAAGCTACGTCGTTCGCGCTGTACTGCGGCACGGTGCCGCTGTTGACGCACGGCTTCCGCTTCGGCACGAAATTCTCGGCGCGCATCAGCGGGGGGCCGCTCGCCGCTCCGCTCACACTCGATTACACGACGACCGTTCAGGAAAGAAAGTAATGGCGAAGCCCGAGCACGAATTCTTCCCCATCACCAAGGTGGCGTGGACCAAGGTCGCCGGCGCCGATGTCGGCATGACCGAGCGCGTTCTAGCGAAGGATCCGAACGCCAACGTCGCGACCCGCATCCTGACGTTTCCGCCCGGTTGCGACACGACGCCCAACGGCGTACAAGTTCACGATTTCTGGGAAGAAGTCTACATTCTCGACGGGTCGTTCACCGATCTCGAACTCAATGCGACCTTTCACGCCGGCGAGTATGCGTGCCGGCCACCGGGGATGCGTCACGGTCCCTGGAAGAGTGATGCCGGGTGCGTAACGTTCGAAGTGCGCTATTACAGTAGGAGCTGATTATGGATACGTTTGAAGCGATACGGACGCGTCGCACGATCGGCAAAAGCACCGGCGACGTGCCGCGCGAAACGATCACCGAGTTGATCGAGGCCGCGACGTGGGCGCCGAATCACAAGCTCACGCAACCGTGGCGGTTCACGGTGGTGACCGGCGCCGCGCGCGAAAAGCTGGGCGAAGTATGGGGCCGCGAAGCTGCGGCCAAGGCCGATCCGGCGGCCCGCGCGGCCGTACAGGAAGGCGAAGCGAAGAAGCCGCTGCGCGCGCCGGCGCTAATCGTCGTCAGCACGCGCACCGATGCCAACCCGGTGACCGCCGAAGAAGATCTCACCGCGACGGCGGCGGCCGTGCAGAACCTGCTTCTGGCCGCGCACGCCAAGGGCCTGAGCGCCGCGTGGAAGACCGGCAAGATCGTCTACAACGCCGAGGTCAAGCGCTTTCTCGGCATCGAGCAGAGCGATCGCGTGATCGCAGTCGTGTATCTTGGTGCCGTCGCAAAGGAAGAACCGGCAGCGCGCGGCCGCGAGGTCGCTAGCACGATCACCTGGCTCGGCGAAGCGGCATTGCCCGTTTAGGCGAGGTGAACGTATAATCGTGGCCTCGGCGCCGGCCGTCGATCGGCCCGCGCCGCGCACGAACAACCGGCCGCCCTACATCGGGCGCTCGTTGCCGCGCCGCGAAGACCGGCGCCTCGTCCAGGGTCAGGGACGCTACACCGACGACAACGTCGTTCCGGACGCGTTGCACGCCGCGTTCGTGCGCTCGCCGTACGCGCACGCGGACATCCGGCGCATTGACGTCAGTCGCGCGTTGTCGCGCGACGGGGTCATTGCCGTGCTCACCGGCGCTGAGTATCTTGCCGACGGCGGTGGCGATCTCGATCACAAGGCGGTGCCGGCAGATAATTTTAAAGCGGGCGCGGCGGCGTTTAGCGAGGCTGCCGGGCACGTCGTTCACCTCGTCGGTCAGCCGGTCTTCGCGCACGGTCGCGTGCGTCATCAAGGCGAAGCGGTCGCCGTGGTGATCGCTGCCACGGCCGCGCAGGCGCGCGACGCGCTCGAGGATGTCGACGTCGACTACGATGAGTTGCCGGTGGTGACGACCGTCGAAGCCGCAACCGCGTCCACGGCACCGCAGCTCCACGCAACCGTAATCGGCAACGTCGCGCTCGATGCGGTCTTCGGCGACGTCGATGCGACGGCACGCGGGTTCGCGGCGGCGCACATTGTGGTCGAAGGCACGTTCCACAACCAGCGCATCTTCTCGGCGCACATGGAGCCGCGCGCGGCGATCGCAACCTACGATGCCGTGACCGATACGATCGACCTCATCTGCGGCGGCGGCGGTGCCGTCCGCTACCGGACCATGCTCGCCGCGGCGCTACACATCGATGAGGACCGCGTGCACGTGCGGCAGGATGACGTCGGCGGAAGCTTCGGGTCGCGAAACAACCTGCATCCCGAAGCCGTCGTCGTCGCGTGGGCGGCCCGCCGCTTGGGGCGCGCCGTGCGTTGGCTCGGCGACCGTGGCGAGGGCTTTCTCACCGACTTTGAAGGCCGCGACATGCACGCGCGTGCCGCGCTTGCGCTCGACGAGCGCGGCCGGATCCTGGGCTTGCGAACGACGGTGAACGCCAACGTCGGTGCGGTGACGGTCTCCTACTCGTTCCTCAACAACTACAGCCGCATCGCACCGGGCGTGTACGATATTCCGGCCGCCGCGATCCGCGTGCGCGCCGTGCTGAGCAACACCGTTCCCGTGTCGTCATTTCGCGGGGCCGGGCGACCGGAAGCGACGTTCACGATCGAGCGGCTCATGGACATGGCGGCGCGGCGCCTCGGCCTCGATCCCGTCGAGATCCGTCGGCGCAACATCGTGCAGCGCGCGCAGTTACCGTACACGGCGGCAACGGGTCTCATCTACGACGCCGGCGACTTTGCCGGGAACATGGAGCGCGCACTCGAGCTGGCCGACTGGGACGGCGCCGCGCAACGTCGCGTCGAGAGTCGGGTGCGCGGCCGCCTGCACGGTATCGGCGTCTGCAACTACGTCGAAGCTCCGGTCGGCAATATGTTCGAACAAGTGACGATTCACGTCTTGCCGGCCGGCCGCGTTGAAGTGGCGATCGGTACGCAGTCCAGCGGTCAGGGGCATGAGACGACGTTCGCGCAGGTCGTCGCCGACCTGCTGGACGTGTCGATCGATACGATCGATATCATCACCGGCGACACGCGCCGCATTCCGCGCGGCGGCGGGACGCAGTCCAACCGATCGATGCGTTTGGGCAGCACGATCATCGTGCGCGCGTGCACCGAGATTCGCGAACGCGCGCGCGCTGAGGCGGGCACGGACGACTACGATCTTTTCGCGCTCGCCGGGCGCGTCGATTTGCATGCTACGGCCAGCATCAGCACGCGCATCCCGGCATATCCGACCGGCGCCGCCGTTTGCGAGGTCGAGATCGATCCGGCCACCGGCGAGGTGACGCCGGTGCGCTACACGCAAATCGATGACGCCGGACAGGTCATCAACCCGCTGGTCGTGCACGGCCAGACGCAGGGCGGCATCGCGCAGGGACTGGGTCAAGCGTTTTACGAGGAGATGGTCTTCGATCCGTTGACCGGTCAGGTACTGAGCGGTTCGTTCATGGGCTACGCCGTGCCGCGCGCGCACGATCTGCCGCCGATGGCGATCGAACTTGCCGAAGACCCCACGGCCGGTAACCCGCTGAGAATCAAGGGCGGCGGCGAAGCCGGTGTGACGGCGGCGCCCGCGGCCGCGGTCAACGCGGTGATCGACGCGCTCGGCCTACCCGACGTCGAACATATCGATACGCCGCTGACGGCACCCAAACTCTGGAACATCTTGCACGCCCACGGCCTAACCGCACCCTCAAACGGGAGTCCCTAAAAATGAGCAACAGTATCCTCGTCGCACCGCTCGGTCGCGGATTGCAGATCACCCTCAACGAGCCGAAGGGTGTGTCCGATGCCGACGCGCTGGAACTGACCGCGCTGTTGCACGGCGCTCACGAGCGCGCCGCGTTCGTCGTGCTGCGATCGAGCCACGATGACTTTTGCACCGGCCGCAATAACCCGCGGCCCCCCGCCGGCACGCCGCAGCCGGATGCGCTGGACCGGCGCCGCGGCAGCGAAGTGATCTTCAACTGCTACGGATCGTTTCGCGCCTGCACCGTACCGGTCATCGGGGTCGTGAATGGACGCGCGGTCGGGCTCGGCTGTTCGATCTCGGCGCTGTGTGACATCACGATCGCCTCGGACAAGGCGACCTTCCAGATCAACGAGATGAACCACCGCATCCTGCCGACGATGGTGATGTCGTCGCTGGTCGACCGCGTCGCTCGTAAAGACCTCGTGTATCTCGTCCTTTCACGCGCGACGATCTCCGCGGACCGCGCGCGTGAGATGAATATCGTGAGTGAGGTCGTCCCCGCCGCGCGCCTGGACGCCGCGGTCGCCGAACTCGTCGCCCTCTTCGAGACGACGCCGAGTGCAGCGATGATGGGGGTGAAGGAGTATGCTAACGCCGCCTACGACATGCCGATTAAGGGAGCAGTCGACTTCGCGCGCAACCTGCACGCCACGATCAACTCCGCGCCCGAGATGCAAGCCGTACCGCCGCGTTAACGAGCGAGGCATGCGAGAGCGTCTGCGGCACGTTGCCGACTTGGCGCTTGAGCGTCGGATGGTATTGCTCGGAGACCATCCCGACGTCGTTCGCGACGCCGATCAGCCGCTCGAAGAGCGCCCGCGCTTCGTCGTCGCGCCCCTGCATGACGTAATTTTCAACGAGCCAGAAGTTACACGCCAGAAACGCACCTTCGGGGTCGGAGTGTTTGGCTTGCGTTTCGGGATCGGCGGTGGTGCGGAACAGAAATCCGTCCTGCATCAGCGCCTTCTCGAGCGCATCCGTGGTGCCGCGCATCCGGGGATCGGCCGCCGGTAGGAAGCCGACGAGCGGGATCATCAGCAGCGCGGCATCGAGCGCACTGGAGCCGTAGGATTGCACGAACGTGTTGCGCTTCGCATCGTACGCCTTCGCGAGGATGTCGGCATGAATGCGGTCGGCGGTCGCCTGCCAGCGGTCGCGCGGTCCGCCGTATCCGAACGCGTCGATCGACTTCACCGCGGCGTCGAATGCGTGCCACGCTTGGACCTTGGAGTGGGTGTAATGGCGCGGTTCGGCGCGCGATTCCCAAATGCCGGAGTCGGGTTGTTCCCACACCGCTTCGACGTGCTCGAGCAACACGCTGATCATTCCCCACGCCGACTCATCGATCTCCACGCCGTGTTCGTGCGCGACGTAGATCGCGGACATCGTCTCACCGTAGATCCCGAGCTGAAACTGCCGGTAGGCAGCGTTCCCGATCCGTACCGGCTTCGAGCCTTCGTAGCCGGCTAGTGCCGGTATCTCGTATTCGTCGATGCGCCGCTTGCCGCTGATGCTGTACATGATCTGCATGTTCTCGGGCCGTCCGGCGAGCGCGCACAGCACCCAGTCGCGCCACGCGCGTGCTTCATCGACCAAGCCGCCGTTCATCAGCGCGGCGATCGTATACGTCGAGTCACGCACCCAGGCGTAGCGATAGTCCCAGTTTTTCAAGCCGCCGATCACTTCGGGCAACGATGTGGTGACGGCCGCGACGCCCGCCCCCGACGGCGCATACGTCAGCGCTTCGAGGATGACCAGCGAACGGCGGACAATGGCGGGGTAGCCGGTCTGCGTTTGGATTTGCGCCGCCCACCTGCTCCACCAGGCCGTGGTTACGTCGAGCGCTGCGCTGGGATCGATCGCGCCGGGCACGTTTTGATGCGACGGATACCAGGAGAGCACGAACGTGCGCCGGTCGCCCGCGCGCACGGAGAACGCCGCCCGCGGGTCGTGATCGTCGATCGTTATGGGAACGTCGCAGTGCAGGGCGAGCGCGTCACCGACGGCGGTCATCGTGCACGCGTCGCCGATCATGCGCGTCCACGGCGGGAGATCGCCGTAGCCGAAGCGCGCGTTGAGCAGCATTTCGACGGGCACCTCGCCGTCGATACCGTCGACGATGCGCACGATGCGCGGTCCGGGATCGCGAACCGCGTGCATGAAATCCGTAACGCGAATCGTTCCGTTTGCCGTGACGTGCGTCGTTTCGAGGACCATGGTGTCGCCGAGGTACTCGCGCTTGGAGGAACGCACGTCGCCCGCCGGCGCGATGCGCCAGCAGCCGTTCGCTGCATCCCCGAGCAGCGCTGCGAAGACCGCGTCGCTGTCGAAACGCGGCAGGCATAGCCAGTCGATCGACCCATCGCGACCGACGAGCGCGGCCGAGCCGCGATCGCCGATCAGCGCGTAGTCCTCGATGCGCAGCGAAGTTACTTCGCTGCGGCGACCTGAGCGGTCGTAACGGGCCCCGCTTTATTGCCCCAGGCACTGCGAACATAGGTCAGGACGTCGGCGATTTGGGCGGGCGTGAGATTGCCCTTCCAGGCCGGCATCGATCCGCTGAAGTTCGCACCGTTCACGGTGATCGGGGTCGTGAGGCCACCGTTGACGATTGCAATCACCTTATCGGCGGGTCCGTTGACGACCGGGTTGTTCGCCAGCGGCGGAAACACGCCGGGTTGTCCCGTGCCCGTCGCACCGTGGCAGCCCGCGCAGTTCGCGGTGTACACGGTCGCACCGGCAGCTGCGCCGCCGGCCGTGGTCTTCCCACCGGCTCCCCCGGCCGGGGTAGTATCGACGGCGTAGACGCCGCCCGCGGTCGATGTCGTGGCGGCCGATGCGTTGATGCCGTGCAACATCTGTTGCTCTTGCACGTGATACTGGCCGACGAAGCTCAGCACGATCGCTCCGCCGAGCACGAGGCCGGTGCAGATCAGGACGACCGGGCGGCGCGACAGACGGCGACTCGGGTTCTTATCGATGAACGGCAGCGCGATCAGCACGACGATGAGGAGCGTCGGGAAGATGATCGTTGCAAAGAGGCCGAGGAAGTCGATGATCGCCGAGGGGAGATGCACGCTGCCGACGACATCGAGTAGCGAGAACAACGCCATGAAATACCACGCCGGGTACGGTACGAATTGCGTGTTGTTCGGATCGGCCTTAGCGTCGAGCGGCGCCGGCGAGAACACCGCCAGTGCGAACACGATCACGAACATCGCGAACGAGACGACGGTGTCCATGAA
>Ga0182015_10001811_pt1 | contig 27241 bp, 23 predicted proteins | sample 712P3MmetaG_FD_120478 | JGI IMG/M metagenome (GOLD analysis project Ga0182015, IMG submission 120478) | Permafrost microbial communities from Stordalen Mire, Sweden - 712P3M metaG | ecosystem: Environmental > Terrestrial > Soil > Wetlands > Permafrost | place: Sweden: Stordalen | collected...
CCAGCTCCGGTCAGGCTTCGCCCTCCCTACGCAAGGGATGGACAAAGAACAAACAAAAACATAAACTCAACCATGTCCCAGGACTAACTCATGGACTGGACCAGAAAAGTGAACCCGGTCACGGCCAACAACCGAAAATATTTTTCGATGCACGGCTCCTCCTACAGGAAACAGAGTGTAATATAACTCTTTTTGGTCGGCAACGGTTTGGAATTCGTTCGGACGCTCCTGAAAAAAACCGGGAAGCACTCGTATTATTTCCCCCATATGAGGAGGTGGCTCGTGATAATGGCTGAACTGAACATACGCCAACCCCCTTTTCGTGGGTATTTCAATAATATCGCCGATTTGAACTTTTTGGGCCATGGACTCTTCGTTAGGGCTGAGGCAACGTATAACCAGCTCTATTTAATAGTTCCTGTCCTCGGAATTGCGAATTAATATAAAATTCCGGGTCAGTTGTTGGAGATATGCTATTGATTTTGTTTAGCAATGTCCTACCTTCACTTATCAACCAACTCACAACCTTCTGCGAAAACGGTAAGTGACTGGTTTGCGGACAAGAACCACATCTCAAAATGTCTTATGGCAGCTTTACTCCGATGGAAATGCTCTTGCCATTTCTGAGCTGCTTCTGAAGACTCATATTCAATTAAACTTCCAAGCGTTCCTTTTTGCAACTTTGCATCTTGATACTCGAAATTTGTGAGCTTAACACCAGGTGTCGATGTAAAGTTAAAAGAACAGGCTCTGGTAAATAGGATTGTTTTCTTTATTGGTGTTTTAATTGTTTCAATATTCGAGTCGTAGAAGACATCGACAGCAAGTTCCGATCCCTTAAATCGAATAGCTATTTCGGTCTCACCATATGATGGCAGCCAATCGTAAGGATTTAGAATTATCTTTGGTTTACTTATTATCATATTCGTTAATTTAATGCGGTGCAATGGGCGTTCCTGTTGGCGGTAGATGGCTTTTTATAGTTTGATCTAAACCTAAATCATCGAAGGTTCTCCCAGGTTGTCCGGGCACTTCAATGCCAGTTACATCAACTCCATACCATTCGCTTTGGGGAATTCCAGCCCGATTCAAAGCTGCCGATGTCCGAGTATTCAAAATAACATTGTGACCGTCTACTACAATATAATTAACAGGTATTTGACTTGGATTGACACTCCCCCCACGAATTGCGCCTGCCAAATCATCCACTGTTTGGATTGGCATGCCAGCGATACCACTATATATACCCCGTCCAACTTCGCTAAAATTACCTGCTCCATTGTATCCTATTTGTGCAAAGTTCGCATTAGCCACTGCTCCCCGAGTTGCAATAGTTGTTTCACCAGAATACATTGCACCTGGTCCCACACCCGCGACTTGTCCGTTGGGCATGGTTTCACCGGGAGCATAAGTCGGTTCAGCAGAGTTTACATTGATTGTTACCGATTGGCCTGCACCGGAACTTGCCGTGCTAGTTCCGGCTGTTCCGGCAACCGTAAACGTAGTTTCGGCTTCAGTCTCTGCGACGACGCCTTCTTCTCCAGTCCGCAAGGCCATCGTCCCGCCAATCCGCATAATGTTGGCATCATCCAACGCCCCGGCTCCTTCCAAGGCCGGGGCCAATTCCGCCAACCCTTCAGTCGCGGCAATCAATCCCACCTGCAACCCAATCCCCGCCGCCGTGTAGCCAAAATCACTGCCCGCCTGATACGCATCCGAACCGTTCATGTAATTGAACTGGTATCGGCTGTCCGCCTGATGCCCGCCAGCGCCACCGATTACCGCATCCAGCGCATTACCCAAGCTGGCATACAACTCACTCCCATATTGTTCTGCGCCATTCAACGAGCCCGCCGAGAACCGTCCATCCGGGTCAAAATTGTTGACCGGGTCGCCGTTGAACGCCGAATACAAGTCCATGCTCCCCGCGTGGCCCATCGGATCGGGACTCAAGAACCGTCCCGCCATCGGATCGTAATACCGCGCGCCCAGGTTGTAGAACCCGCTTGGGTCAATCCGCCGGCTTCGCCAGAGCAAGGATTCCGCCAGCGGCGTGCCCGCGGTCAACGGCGAAGCCTCATACCCCAGCACCGGCCCGTAACCGCCCACCCGCACCGAATTCCAACTGGCCGTCGTGCCGGAGATCGTCGCCAGCACATTCCCAAAGTAGTCATTGAGCACCGGCGTCACCGTGCCGTCGCTTTCGCGGATGGTCGCTTCCAATCCGCCCACGCCGTTCAAGCCGCCGTAATGCCCGTTCAAATCCGGCCCCATTACCTTCCATGTCCGCTGGCCATTTACCGCCACCGCCAGTTCCTGAAATTCCACCAGCGGGTCGAAATACGAATCCAGCGTCAACGCCACGATGCTGTTCGCAATACCATTCACCACCGGCGTCTGCACCGTGCGCAACTGGCAATTGTTCAATACGAAATTGCCTGAAGTTTTTGCCGAAGCGGAATCTGCCGCGAAGGTTAACAGCACGAAACAAAATGCCGCCTGCTGCAAGCGTCTCTTAATTGTCCAAAGGTGATTCATTCCATGCTATTGGTTGCCGTCATCTGTTTGCACCACCTAGAGAAAATCCACTCAATGAAGCATCCAGCAAAGCAAGGACCTAAAACACACATCAATCCTTCTAAAATTACAACTGTTGCAAACGAAGACATACTCTCACCTAAAATATATATCCGAAAAACTATCACCCAAATAATTTGCGATAATATTCCGACCCCAAGTCCATATTTCCATAATCCTTTTTGAAAAAAAACGGCAAGAGCCAAAGCAACAGCCAATGAGTTGATTATGATTAGTGGTGTATCCACGAGCAAAAAAAGCCAGAGACCACATACCTGCGATACATGGTGTGGAAGAGATTCCGCAATCCACCTCACGATGTTGAGCGTGCCAGTGGCGGCGAAATTAAAATACACCCTCAATCCTAGATAGAAAAGGCTGACAAATAAAATTACAAAGATGCTTCTAGTGTGATTTGTTTTAAACATAGTCTTAACTTGTGGAAGCGCCTGTTTTACCCCAGTTGCTCTTGCAGCCGGCTCGCGCCGCCCGCTTCAAAACCATTGGCCGTCGTCAATTCACCCTTGTTGTCGTAGGTGTTGGTGATGTAGCGCCGTTGGGCAGGATCAATCCATACACCCGCTGCAATTGTACTGGATCATAAATGTATTTAGTTCGATGTTTTATCCATCGGCCATGGCATGAACGAGTCAAAATCAGGCTTCCGTGTCGGAAATTTTATTTTCAGGATGTTCGTCCAGGACGAGCACGCCGTGCGGCGGGAGGTCGTAGTTGCCGGAAAAAGTGCTGCCCGTGAGAAAGTCGTGCATGGGCTTGTAAAACTGGATGCGGACGGGCGAGTTCTGGTGGTTGAGCAGAAAGAAAACGCGCGTGCCTTCCTTTTCCCGCATGCTGACCTCGACGCTTTCGGGGACTTTGAGCAGCGGATGGAGGGTGCACATCTGGCGCAGCCACACGACGAGGTCATGATAAAAATGCTGGTGGCTCATCGTGCCGATGTAGACGGCTTTGCCGAGGCCGAAGGTGTTGATCGTAATGGCGGGGCGGCCGGCGTAAAAATCCTTCACATACGTCGCCAGAATCTGGCAACCCTTTGGCTCAATGAGGTCGCACCATACTTTCGCGGGGTGCATGTGGCTCGCCGGGAAGGCGCCTTTGAAGGTGAGATGATTTTCCTCGCCGGGCGGCAGCGGGTCGAATTCCAAAACTTCCAGCCCGAACAAATCGGTCAGGTCGCCCGGGTAGCCGGTGTCGGGCGCGATGCTGTATTGGTTGACGAGGCCGGTGTTGAAGGTGCCGACGAGCGTGCCGCCGTTCTGGACGTAGAGTTTCAGGCGGTCGGCTTCCCCGGCGGAAAGCAAATGCAGCGATGGCGCGATGACGATTTTGTATTGCGACAAATCCTCGGCGGGCCGAGCGAAATCCACCGGGATGTTGCGGTCGTGAAGCGCGTTGTAGATGAGCTGGATGTGTTCGCGCAGGCTGAAAAATTTGTTGGGCTGGTTGGGCTGTTGCAGCGTCCAGTCGTTGTCGTGGCTGTAAAGGATGCAGACTTCAGGGATGACTTTCGTGTCCTTCAGCGCGGGCGCGAGCATTTTGAGTTCTTCACTGATCTGGCTGATTTCCTGATAGACCCGGCTGGAGCCTTCAAGGTGATGCGGCAAAATGGCGCCGTGGAACTTTTCGGTGCCGAATCGCGGCTGGCGCCATCGGAAAAAAACAATCGCCGTGGCACCGCGCGAAACCAGTTGGTAAGTGAACATCCTCAATACGCCCGGACGCACCAGTGAATTGACATCCTGCCAGTTGACGTTACCCGCCTTTTGTTCCATCACCCAAAAACCCGTGTCACCATCCGGCGAGCGGATGCCGGTTTTTTTGAGCGAGCGGAGCATGTCAATTTCACACGCCAATTCCGACGACTTCGCCTTGATGGACGCCGTGCTTTCGATGGAGACAAAGTCAATCACCTCGGCCAGATCAAAATGGTCGAAGCGATGAATGAGCGGGCGCAGATTCGTCGTCACCGGACAATCGGGCGTCAATTCGTGCAGCACTTCGGCCTGCATTTTTACGAATTGAACGATGGTATCGCTGCAAAACCGGCACCAGTCGAGCACGAGCGCCGGATTGTGGGCGGCGGGCGCGTGCATCGGCATCGGCACTTGATCCCAGCGGGTGACCACCTGACCCCAATGACGCAGCCCCATCAAATCGTTCATGCGCTCCACGGTTTCATACTTGGCCTCCAGCCAGCCGTGCCAGTCCAGACACGCGTCGTCGTTGAAGGCGGCCTCGGTAAAGTTGCCACCCAGTCCGTTGTCAATCTGCCAGGCAATCAGTTGGGGATGCTGACCGAGCGACTTCGCCATGTTTTCCACGATGCGCTTGGAATAATTCCAGAATGTTTCGCTGTTGAGACAGACGGCGCGGCGCGTGCCACCATGTTTAACGCGGCCATGTTCGTCGAGCGGAAGAATTTCCGGATGCTTTTTGGTGAGCCAGACCGGCGGCGCGGCCGTGGGCGTGGCCAGCACGACTTGAATGCCCGCTTCGCCGAGAATATCCATCACCCGCTTGAGCCAGTCGAAATCGAATTTACCTTCCTCCGGTTCGCAAAGTCCCCAGGTGAATTCGCCGAGACGTACAACATTGATGCCCGCCTTGACCATGAGTTCGGCGTCATGCTCCCACGCAGCCTCGGGGTTTTCGTCGGTGCCGCCGTATGGGAAGACCCATTGTTCGGGATGATAATCAACGCCAAAATACATATGGTAATAATTTGGGCTGAAACGAACTATAAAAGCAAATCGCCGCGCTTGCAATCCAAATCGCCGACGCGGCGGGAATTTTATTCATGTTTATTTGCCCCACAAACCGCCGATGCCTTGTTTGATTTTGTTCACGCCCTCGATTGCGGTTTTGCCGGCGGCTGTGGCGGAGCTGGCGACTGCCTTGACCGTGGCCGTGGTGATGGCGCTCAAGACGGCATGGGTCAAATCGGCGGACGTAAGGCCGTCGCCGCCCTTGCCCAGATCGGTGAGGTGGATGTCCGGCAATGGCAGCGTCATTTCCTTGCCGCCAATGCCCCCGCCAATGCCCGTGAGACTGGCGTGGACTTTGGCACCGGTGATGAGAAAGTCGTCCACTTCAATTTTCTTGCCGGGCCGGCTGGTGGGGCTGGCGGTTGAGGCGGCCGCATTAGTGGCCACCGGGCCCCCGGTTTTGGCGTATTCATTTACGTTGTCCAAAATTTTGCTCAAGTTGTTGCCGCCAAGGCCGCCTTCAAAAGTGATTTCCGGCGATTCGACATGAACGGAACGGACCACGATTTTGTCCGACAAAATTGAAATCGGATCCACGCCGACTTCCGCCAGGCCAACACTGATGGCGTTCGGCGTCTTGCAACCGTCAGGATTGCCGACGACGAGGCCTTTGATCTGAGCCGAACCGGAGAGCAGGCCGATATGCACCGAGTCCAAATTGATGGAGACTTTGGTCATTTGCGGACCGAAGGTTTCCACGCCTTTTTTGACAATGCCGTCGAGGGACAGGGCCGTGACGATGACTGCGACGATGATGAGAACAATGATCCCGATGCCGCCAATACAGAATAGTTTTTTCATAGGCGGAATTTTTACAGCCGATGATTTCTTTGAGCCAGCAAAATTGCAAGCGCGGCAAAAAACCCTTAACCGGCGGCCAGCTTTTGCACCGCCTCGATGAATTCGCGAACCTGATAAGGCTTGGCCAGAAAAGCGTCCGGCTTGGCGGCGGCATCGGCGTAGATATTTTCATCCACGGTACCGCTCAAGAGCAGGACTTTTTGCCGCGGGTTGATTTCCCTGCATTTACGGAGCAGATCCATGCCGTTCATTGCGCCCATCGCATAATCCGTCACGAGCACCGCCGGTTTGGCTGCGCGAAATTCCACCAGCGCCGCCTGCGGATCGCGAAACGTCCGCACATCATAGCCGGCCGGCTGGAGAATCGCCAATGCCAGATCCAGAAGCATCGGCTCGTCGTCCACCACAAAAATCGTGGCGGACGAACCGGCACTGCTGCTGGGACTGGCGTGATCCATAAATAAATCCACGAACAGGAAACACCCGCGCAGGGTTGCTGGCAAGCACCTTTGGACGGAAATTACCCGCACTCGGGCGGAAAATTCCCGTTGCGTCCGCCGGATTGTCCCGGTAACATTGCACCCGGCGACAAGTCATCGCCTTAAAAGCAGGGATTTGCGGTAATGAAAGTGAACCCAACACCCATGTCAGCCAAGAAAAAAACTTCCGAGCGTCCGGCAAAATCACCGCTGGAAAAAAAAATCGCCCCCGTTGAAATGCCGGACGCACCGCCCAAAACGAGGCGTGCAAAAAAAAACCTGGTTGAAGATGCGGTGAGTGTCGCCAGAAAATTATCCAAACCCAAAACCGCCGCCGCAAAATCCGCCGGGGCGAAAACCGAAGTCACCGCCGAAACCCTCGTCCGCCGCACCTACACCCGCCGCAAAAACCCCGAAGTCCCGTCCATTTTGCTTGAAGGCGACGCGCCTGCGCTGCCAGCGGTCAGTGGTCCCGGTGAAAAATATTCGCTCGGCCCGGTTCCGCCGCCGCAAAATTTTCCGACCGCAGAAACCGAACTGCCCGAAGCCTACGGCACAAAAAAACTTTTTCTCACCGCGCGCGACCCGCACTGGCTCTACGCGCACTGGGATTTGACGCGCGAACAGCAATTAAAAATGAACGCGCATTCTTCCGACGGCCACCTCGTCCTGCGGATTTACGCGCACAAGATTGAAGGCCATCCGACCTACGAAATCCACGTCCATCCCGAATCGCGCCATTGGTTCACGCACGTCGAGCGCGCGGGAAATTCCTACGTCGCCGAACTCGGCTATTATTCCGCGCTCGGCAAATGGATGCGCATCTCGACTTCCAGCGGCACCATGACGCCGCCCGACGCGGCCTCGTCCGAGACCGACACCGACTTCGCCACGATTCCGTTTGAATTTCCGTTCGCCAAACTGCTGGAACTTATCAAGGCCGCGTTATGCGAAAATCTTCCACTCGCGCAGGCGCTTGAAGAACTTCGCCGCCACGGCTATCCCGATCTGCCGCGCGTCACGGCCTCGGCGGCAATCCCTTTGCCCGCTAGATGGACGCCGCAACAGGAACAGGCGCTCGCCAAAATCATCAACATTGACGCGGTGCGCCGCGTCTGGATGGGTTCGCTCGAAATCACCGAACTCATCCGCCGCAAACTCGCGCACGAAATTTCTTCGCTCGGCGCGTCGCAATTTGGCGTTTCGAGTTTGTCCAGTCCGTTCGGCGGAATGGAGCAGGCGAAAGGATTCTGGTTCAACGTCAATGCCGAACTGATCATTTACGGCGCGACCGAGCCGGACGCGAAAGTCACGCTCGGCGGACACGAGATCAAGCTGCGTCCCGACGGTTCGTTCAGCTACCGTTTTTCGTTGCCGGACGGAAAATATGATCTGCCCGCCGTGGCCGTTTCCGCCGACGGCGACGACGCGCGCGCGGCCAGTCTGAAATTCAGCCGCGAGACGGAATATCTCGGCGATGTCGGCGCGCATCCGCAAGACCCCGCGCTCCAGCCGCCGCTGCCGGAAAACCTGTGATGATTATGGACGCGCCCGAACGCGGAGCCTTGATGTTGGTCCGGTTTATCGCCGTTGCGTTGATTGGTTGGACCATTGTTGATCTTGCCTTGTATTGGGTCATCGCCCAGCACAACCACACCGGGACGAGAACTTTTCCGTGCATTTTGAAATCCATTCCCGCAATGCTGGGCATCGTCATGTTAATCAAGGCCAAGGCCGTCGCGGAATGGGTTTCGAACAAACTGGATGAATGAGGATCAAACCCCGCTGACATGCAAGGTTATCTCTCCATCGTCCTGCACGCGCACCTGCCGTTCGTGCGCCATCCCGAACACGAAAAATTTCTGGAAGAAAGCTGGCTCTTCGAGGCCGTCACCGAAACCTACATCCCGCTCATCCAGATTTTTGAGAACTGGCAGCGCGACGGCATCAACGCCCGCCTGACACTTTCGCTTTCGCCCACGCTTTGCACCATGCTGCTTGATCCGCTGCTGCGCGGCCGTTACGAACGGCATCTCAACAGCCTCATCGAACTTGCGGAAAAAGAAATTCATCGCACGCATTGGGACCGCGCGTTCCGCGAGCTCGCATGGATGTATCACCATAAATTTTCCCTGGCGCGCGAAACGTGGCGCTACTACGAAGGCAATCTCATCGGCGCCTTCAAAAGATTTCAGGACGAAGGTTCGCTGGAAATCATCACGACCGGCGCGACGCACGGGCTTTTACCGCTACTCGCCAATCATCCGCCGTCCATCCGCGCGCAGATTCTCACGGCACGCGATCATTATCGCAGTTGTTTCGGGCGCGACCCGCGCGGCATCTGGCTGCCGGAATGCGCCTATGTTTCCGGCGTCGAGGAATTTTTGCAGGAGGCGAACATCCGCTGGTTCATCCTCGACACGCACGGTGTTTTGCACGCGCGCCCGCGCCCGCGTTTCGGAACCTTCGCGCCGGTGTTCACGCCCAACGGCATCGCCGCGTTCGGGCGCGATTTCGATTCCTCGCGTCAGGTCTGGAGCAAGCACGAGGGTTATCCCGGCGACGCGCGTTACCGCGATTTTTACCGCGACATCGGCTTCGACCTCGATCTGGACTACGTCAAGCCACATCTGCCCTCTCCGCAAAATCGCGGGTTCACCGGCATGAAATATTTTCGCATCACCGGCGGCGCCGGACCGAAGGAAATTTATCAGCGCGACCTCGCGTTACAGGCCGCGAGCGAGCACGCCCGGCATTTTCTCAACGAACGCGTCACTCAGGTCGAGCGGCTCGCCGGGCTTTTAGATCGTCCGCCGCTCATGGTCGCACCGTATGACGCGGAACTGTTCGGCCATTGGTGGTATGAAGGCCCGGAATTCCTCGACTTCTTCGCGCGCAAACTTTTTAACGACCAGAAGACCGTCGAGTTGATCACGCCCGGCGAATATCTGCACCGGCATCCGACCAACCAGGTCGCCACGCCGAGCGCGTCAAGCTGGGGCGAGGAAGGTCATCTGCGCGCGTGGCTGAACGAATCGAACGAATGGATTTATCCGCACCTGCAGGTCGCGCAGGAACGCATGAGCGGACTCGTGAAGAAATTTTCAAAAAAATCCACCGTTTTGCAAAAGCGCGCCTTGAAACAGGCTGCGCGCGAACTGCTGCTGGCGCAGGCGAGCGACTGGCCGTTCATCTTGCGCGCGGGCACGAGTCCCGATTACGCGCGCCGCCGCGTGAAAGACCATCTGCTCCGTTTCATCGCGCTGCACGACCAGTTGACCGCGACGAGCGTGGACGAAAAATGGCTGGCTGAAATCGAGGCGCGTGACAATCTTTTCCCGGACGTGGATTGGAATTATTGGAAATAGCGGTGAAAATTAAGGATGCAAATCTAACGAACAAAGCTAAGGCACGCGGGGCTGATGACGTGGTCCGCGAAAGCGGAACTTGAGACGCCATCCCGCGTTGCCGGCAGCGATTTGTTAGGTGGCATGCTTGTGTTATAACTTAAACCCAGCATATAACGTTTCAATTTTGCTATCATTAAATGTAACGAAGACGTAATCACCGCTCGCCTTGTCAAACTTCCCTGCCAGCCATGTCAGCAGGTCGATTTGGTCACCAAAATCAAGTCGCACGAAGGGACCACTCCCACCGCATTTCTCCAGATAAGTATAGCCGTTCTTGACGGTAAACAACAAACCGGTATGAGTCGTGGTAAACGCATGATTCTTTAGAAATTCCTGATGACACAGGACAACTTGGAAATCTGATGGAAACAAAATGGCTTGATTCTTCCAGCTTTCGTGTAGGGCATTCATCACCTGCTGACTCAAGTCCTGCTTGTTTGTAAATGCCGGAAGCATATGAAAACAATAAAATGCGGCGGTCAAATTGATTCGAGCATCAGCCATCGAGGAGGGTATGTAGTTGGCTGTAGCATCACGATACCATGCCGCATAGCTTATGTCGAACGACTCCCTTGCCGTTGACACGTTTGTCCGACACCACGTCCTACCGTTCTGATCTACTTCGGCAGGCAGGAACACGCCAGAGTGGTCGTCTGGATGCAGACCAGTCCGTAATCTCCCATCGGCAAGAACTATCACCGTGTCGAAACAGTTAAACTCAAATGGGTGAGGGATGTCCCAGAGCCTGTGCGGCAACACAGCTAAAAGGTTGGACGAGGATTGAAACGTATAATATCCGTGCTCTGCTCGCGGGAACTTGCTGAAATCGATCTCTAACGCCGTCGAGTTGTAATGTTCAACCATCTTCTGAAATGCGCCAACCGAATTGTCTTCGCATCCGGCCTGTCTCAAAAAGGCCAGAGTCTCGCGAAGGGCTGTATCATCCTGTAGAAATGATACGCGAACTGGGCCAGCCTGCAACGAGCCGTGAAGCAACAAGACCAATAAAAACACCGTCCGCAGCTTTGTCATAGCCCACTTCATTGAAATTACGTAGACGCACGTACGAATTCTCGCCGCCTAACAGTGGTTATACGACCAAGCATGCACGATGCTGTACACGGCTGACTTTTCCAACTGTGCCTGCTATCATGGTCTTATGAAAGCGGGTTTGCGAATTTTTATCAAGGATTATTGTGGCAGCGGACGTGAGTCCGCTCATTCTTCCCTTTCCAAAAGTTAGAGCCGACTCACTTCGGCTGCTACAGATGCATTTAAGAATTGCCACGAACGCGCGAGGCTTTAGAGTGTCCAAGTTCAAATGAAAAATTTAATGCCCATTCTCGGTCTGGCTTTGCTGACATTTTTCCGTGCGTCGGCGCAGGTCTCGGTGGAGGTCGCAACGGAGCAGGACCAGTTTCTACCGAGTGAAACGGTGCCGGTGGCGGTGCGCATCACGAACCGTTCCGGCCAGCTGCTGCATCTGGGCGCGGACGCGAACTGGTTGACGTTCGATGTGGAATCGGCGGACGGCTTCATCGTGGTCAAAAATGCGGAGGTGCCGGTGACGGGTGAGTTTGACGTGGATTCGTCGCAGATGGCGACGAAGCATGTGGACTTGAAACCGTATTTCAACCTGACGCGTCCGGGGCGGTATAGTGTCATCGCGACCGTGCGGATCAAGGATTGGGGCGCGGAAATGGCCAGCCCGGCAAAGTCCTTTGACGTGATCAGCGGCGCGAGATTGTGGTCGCAGGATTTTGGCATACCGGCACCCGTCGGGGTGACGAACAGCGCGCCGGAAGTCCGTAAATACACCCTGGAGCAGGCGAATTATTTAAGTTCGCAATTACGGTTGTATGTGGAGGTGAGCGACGAATCGGAAGCGCATGTGTTCAATGTGGTTTCAATCGGGAAAATGGTTGAGTTCAGCGATCCGGAAGAACAGTTGGATCGTTTTTCAAACTTGCACGTCTTGTGGCAGAGCGGCGCGTCGTTCTTCACTTATGCGGTGGTGAACCCGGACGGCGGACTGGCGAAGCAGGAGATTTATGATTATGTCACCACACGTCCGCACCTGAACATGAGTGATGATGGTACGGTGACGGTGGTGGGCGGCGTGCGCCGGTCCATTCTGAAGGAGTTACCGATAGTGAAATCACCGAACGAACTGCCCGCGCCCATGAAGCCGTAGCGCGCGGCTCATTGCAGCAGTTGGTCGGATGAAGTGACCTGCGCCTGCATGGCTTTGAGAATCATGTTCGCTCGTGCCACTGCATTTTCCTGCGTCTCGCCGATGAAGGATTTCAATCGCAAATGCACGGCGGCCATCGGGTCGCCATTGCGGTCGCGAAACGGCAAGACCATCGTGTCAACGCCTTTTTCCCGCCCATAAGAAACCGCGCCGTCGGTGATGGCCTTCTTTTCCGCGTCCGTGCCCGGCTGGCCGATTTCGGTTTTATCCTTGCTGGCGATGACGTGTGGCTGATCCTGGTCGTTGAGCGTATAGATTCGCAGCCCCAGAATGCGCGGCTGTTTTTTCATAATGTTGGCCACGAGCGCCTGCGCCGCCGGAATGCGCGGCGTATAATCAATCACCGGATCGCAAAAATAACTGACCGCGTCCGATTTCGTCCAGAAACCAATCTTGCCTTCGGCAAAAGTGTTGTCTTGCAGCGGCGGCATCACGAGCCGGTCGTCGAACCAGAAGGTAAATTGATTGCCCTGACCCAGGACAGTGAGCGTGTGCCAGATGTTGCTGGCAATGTCAATCTGCGGCCCGATGGGATCGGTGCGGAGGCCGTCCACCATTTTGTAAAAGCGCACGTTGTGGCCAAGCGCGCTGGCGCGGAGAATGTAAAAGTTTGAAGCATTTTGAAAACGGAAAACCACGCCGGCCATTTGCTCCACCGTGCCGCTGACGATTTTGAACCGTGCCGTCAGTTTGAAATCCTTGAAGGTCTCGCCATCGTAGATGAACAACGGAAAATGTTCGTCGGTCGAATCCTGGCCGGTTTGCGCGAGGACGGCGTGTTTGGTCACGACCGGTGCCTTGTCGGTGAGCGGCGCGAGCAGCGGCGGCACTTCGTCCATGAGAATCTTCCAATCGCCGGGCTGTCCCTCACCGGCGAGCGCGCTGTGAAAATTCGTCGGCGATGAACCGGCGGGGAAATCGCTGAAATCAATTTTAATCTCCGCACTGAAAGCAGGCGCGGCGAGCGCGAGACAGAGGCACAAAACAAAATGACGCATTGCGGCAAGCCTAGCAAAATGTCGCCGGGCGACAAGCATTTGCCGGGGTGATAAAATATCCGGCCTGCCCCATTTTCGCGCAGCATGACTTACCCGGCTGTAAATTTTATGCCCTCACCCCCTTGGCCAGACGGCAAATAACTTGTGAATAGCAGGTGTATAAAAGTTTCTTGCCTGATTTCCAACCTCGGCATGGGAATTGCGATTGGCGCGTGTCGAGTTTCAAATTGTTCCCAAAAAAATTATGAGCACGAAATGTCATTTGAAGCAATCCGTTTGCTGGATTTTGTTGGCGCTGTGGGCGTGCGTCGGCTTTCTTCCGGCGGCGCGGGCGGTGGATCTGGTGCAGGAGTTTTATCTGCCGATGCCGGAGGCGCAAATTTACCAGGCGAACAATTCCATCATCGCTGGCACGAGTTCGACGATTGCCTCGACATTTTCCATCGTGGTCACGGCCAATGGCACGGTGATTTATTACGACCAGTGGGAGGACGGCTACGAAACCGACTTGAGCAACCCGACCCAGCCGACGACGCAAATCTGGGGCGACGGCAACGACGCAGACGGCATTCCGCCGGGGTTCGCGCACAATCCACAGGTGAGTCTGGGCTTGAGCCGCTCGGTTCTTTTTCTGGTCGGCGTCAGCTATAATTTCTAAAACGCGCAGAAATTATTTTCTGACATACCCGTTCGCACGGAACCATTCAACAGCGTCTGCCAATGCCTGTTTCGGCGGCGTCTGCGGCAAACCCAATTCGCGAATCGCTTTTCCCGGATTGAACCACATTTTATATTTGGCCATGCGCACTCCGGCCAGCGGCGCGCGCGGCGGTTTGCCAGTGACAAACGAAATCATCTCGTTGATTTCCGCCGCGTGATACGCAACCCAATACGGGATTCTGACTTTCGGCGCGGGAATGCCGGTGATTTCTTCGAGCGTTTTCAACATTTCCCTCATTGTCCAATTGCCGTCCGCGTGGCCGAGAATATAGCGGTCGCCAAGACTTCCTTTTTCCGCCGCGAGGATGTGTCCGACCGCCACGTCGCGGACGTGAACCCAGTTCAATCCCGTGTCGAGATACGCGGGCAGTTTGCGGTTCAGAAAATCAAATATGAGCTGACCGGTCGGCGTCGGCTTCACATCGCGCGGGCCGGCCGGCGCAGTCGGGTTCACAATGACAATGGGCAGGCCTTCTTTGCGGAACAGATCCACGGCCACGATTTCGGCCCGGAATTTGGAACGCTTGTAATGATTTGTCATCTGTGCTTCGGTGGCAATGTCCGTCTCGTCAGTGGGATTGAAAATACGCTCAAACTTTTTAGGCTTTTTATAAGTGTATGTCATGCGAAGCTGAAGTTTCGGCAGACCGATGGTGCCAACGGTGCTGGTATAAACAATTTTCCGGCAACCGGCCCTGCCCGCCGCTTCGAGGACGGTGCGTGTGCCTTCGACGTTGGTTTCATACATTGGCGCATAATTGCGCATCCAAAGCTGATAGGTCGCGGCGACGTGAAAACACCAGTCGCAGCCGGCGATTTCGCGGTTGAGCATTTTGCGGTCAAGGATGTCGCCCGACACGCGCTGAAAATCGGCCCGATACAACCCGCGCACATCGCTTTCCGGTCGCAGCAAAGCCTTCACCGTATGTCCGCGCGCGACCAGTTCGTGGACAAGATTCGCGCCGATAAAGCCCGAAGCGCCAGTGACAAAACATTTCATAAGTCCGGAGAAACTTGATTCAACTTGATCGGAATTTGACTCAATGCGTCCGGCAATTCCACAAAATTTTTACTCGCGCCCGCTTGACTTGGCTGCGCCGCTTGGAAAAAATGCCCCGTCGTATGCCAGTTAAAAGCACCGCCAGAAAAAAATTGAGCCGCGCCACCCAGCGCGATCTCGATACGCGGATTGAATTCATGGAGGGCATCATCCGCCGCGATCCAAATTATGTGGACGCGCTCCAACTCCTCGGCGATGACTACACCCGGCGTGGACGTTTTCCTGAAGGGTTGCAGGTGGACGAACGCCTCGCGCACCTCGAACCGCAAAACTCGCTCGTCTTTTACAACCTCGCGTGCAGCTACTCGCTCACCGAACAGTTCGCCCGCGCCGCCCGCGCCTTGGAAAAAGCATTCAGCCTCGGCTACCGCGATTTCACATGGCTTGCCAAAGACCCCGATCTGAAAAAACTTCGCGCACAACCCATCTACCGCGACCTCAAGGAAAAAATCCAGCGGCTGAAAACCAAGGCCGGTTAATCTAACTACGAATAAACACGAATGCCCACGAACCAGAAAGCGCAATGACATTTGTTTTACCGGTTTATTCGTGTTAATCAGTGTCCATTCGTGGTAGATTTTTTATGAACGTCGCCATCCGGGGCCGCTCCCGACATTTTCGCACCGTTACTTTTGATCACGCGCGCAACGTCGTTTTGCTCATTGAGCAACGGCTGCTCCCGCACGAATTCAAAATCGTCGCCACCCAAAATTTCCGCGCCACCGCCGCCGCCATCACCGACATGGTTGTGCGCGGTGCCGGAGCGATTGGCGCGACGGCGGCTTACGGCCTCGCGCAAGGCGCGCTCGCATTTCACGGTCGCGACCTGAACAAATTCTCCGCCCACATTGAGACTGTTTATCAGATTTTGAAAAACGCACGGCCCACCGCCGTGGATCCCGTCAACGCGATGAACGATGTCCGCGCCGCGATGCGCACCGGTAAAACGGTCGCGGAGCAGCAATTGCTCGCGCTCGCCGCCGCCGAGGAGTTTGCCAACGAAAACGTCCGCCATTGCGAAGAAATTGGGAGACGCGGCGTAAAATTGATTCGCAACGGCATGAAAATTCTCACGCACTGCAATGCTGGCTGGCTGGCGTTCGTGGATGTTGGAACGGCAACCGCGCCGATGTATGCCGCACAGGCGCAGGGCAAAATTTTTCACGTCTTTTGCGATGAAACGCGTCCGCGCTCGCAAGGCGCGATTTTGACGGCTTGGGAATTGGCGCAGCAAAAAATTTCGCACCAGATCATCGCCGACAACGCCGCCGGCCATCTGATGCAGCGCGGGGAAATTGATCTAGTAATCGTCGGCAGCGACCGCACACTTGGCCGCACCGGCGAAGTTGCCAATAAAATCGGCACCTATACGAAGGCTGTTTTGGCGAAGCGGCACAAAATTCCATTTTACGTTGCAATTCCGGTTTCAACGATTGATTGGAATTTGAAACGCGGTTTCGATATTCCGATTGAAGAACGGAACGAGGAAGAAGTCCTCGGCGCGTGGGGAATGGTTTCAAACCCGCAATCCGCAATCCGCAATCCGCAATTAGTCCGGCGCGAATACGTCCGTGTCGCCAGCCCCACGAGCGGTGCCCGTAATCCTGGTTTTGATGTGACGCCGGCGGAATTGATTACCGGCATCATCACGCCCGCAGGAGTTTTCAAACCGCAGGAACTATGGAAACGGCGGCGCGAATTGGGGTTTGCCGGTTGGAAAAGTTATCCGATGTGAAACTTTACTTGATTCGGGTGCGAAACAAAATTAACTTCGTCGTCCCTGTGGCGGGGTAGCCAAGTGGTAAGGCACGGCTCTGCAAAAGCTGCATTCGTCGGTTCGATTCCGACCTCCGCCTCCAAGCTTTTCAGCTTGGTTTTATTAGGGAAAACGAAGGTTGGAAAGGCCACTGTCAGTGAAACTGTCAGTAAACCGGCGAGTGTCAGAACAATTCGCCACTATTTGCCAGTATTTGCTGAAACTCGCCAAAACTCGCGTTCTTAAACGCGGATGAAACCGGACTGGTTTCTCGATCAGAGAAATCAGTTATGAAAACGAGATTCATCATGTTTAACCGAGCGGGTGTTTATTATTCGGAAGACACCACCACTGGCAAGCAGCACAGCCTTCGCACGAAGGACGAAGCCGAAGCCCTTGCGCTCCTGCATTCCAAGAACGAAGCCCATCGGCAGCCCGTCTTGAACCTGCATATCGCCCGGACGTATTTGACGGCCACCGACCCCGAAGTGGCGAAGCGCACTTGGCAAGTGCCGATGGACGAAATGACCAAAACCAAGACCGGCTCGACCCATGCCCGGCACATCGTGGCGATGAAGGACAAGGCGTTCGACCTCATCCGCAACCAGCCGATTCTCGAAACCCACTCCGCGCATTTTTTGAAAGTGTTGGAACTCGGAACCGTCTCGACAAATGTTTATCTGCGCCGGATTCACAATTTCGCTTTGGACATGAACTGGCTTGCATGGTCAATCCTGCCGAAACGCCAATGGCCGAAAGTGAAGTTCAAGGAGAAACGCGCCATCACGCTTGAGGAACACCAGCGGATCATCGCCGCAGAGGTGAACCCCGAACGGAAAACCCTTTATCAGTTGTGCTGGCACTTGGGCGCAAGTCAGGGCGACATTGCGAACCTGAAAGGTGAGGACGTGGACTGGACGAGCAACGCCGTGAGTTTCACCCGCCAGAAATCCGGCGTGCCGGTGCTTGTCCACTTGGGCGCGGAGGCTTTGAACGTGTTCAAAGACCTGCCCGCCGAGGGCGTGTTGTTCCCGTATCTGTCCCGCGTGCGGGCTGGCGACCGTGCCACGGAGTTTGGGCAACGTTGCCGCCAACTCGGCATCACCGGCATAACGTTGCACAGCTACCGCTACGCATGGGCGGAACGTGCCAAGACCGCAGGAATGCCGGAACGGTTCGCGCAGGAGGCTTTGGGGCACAACAGCAAGGCCGTGCATCGCGCCTACGCTAAACGCGCCCTGATGAAAATTCCATCGTTGGAAGATTACGAGAGGAAGGCCGAAGGCGCGGCAGTGGCGAAGGCGGCTTGATTACGCCGCCGAGGGAAGCCCAGGGCGAGGCAAAAAGCCGTTCTGTGAATCATCCACAGAACGGCTTTTCTTTCGGACGTTTTCCGCGTCACTGACGCATCAAGACCTAATCGCGGTCTAAATCCGGCTCATCCCTTTCAGGGCTGCGAATCTTATCAGTCATGTAGGGTTCGGTGGTTACGATGCTCGCGCTCCTTTGACGGTCGGCTTCCTTCTCAAATTCCTTAAAATATTCCTCAAAATTATCCCCGGTCAAAACAATGCCGCGCTTTTCGAGAGCTTTATCAATCTTGCGATCCTCTTTTGCCTGACGGTCGCTCTCGCGCGCTTCCAACCCGTCCACTGCCATGTCATAGGCGATTATATCCTTATTCTGCTCGACGTATTTCAGCGCCTCTTTGTAAGCATCCCGCAATTCAGCTTGGCGTGAATCGCTGGACTTTAACAGTTCGCGGCAGTGCGTGCGAATGTCCGCGAAAATTTCTTCAATTGATTTTTGCATGAGAATTTTGATGGTTTAACAGATGGTCTTGCTTATTGCTGAGGCTTATCATTCGCGGTCTAAATCCGGCTCATCCTTTTCAGGACATCGCTCCGTAGCGGGCGGCCTGTATGATTTTCCCATTTCAGCCAATATCTCGGCGGCGTGCTGCCGCCGTTCCCATTCATCCTCCGGGAATAGATTCGTATATGGGTCGCCTTCGCGCACCATGAATGGCTTGTCTCCGTAAATCTCAAACAAATTGCCCCAGTTCGTTTTCGGCCTTTCGCCGTCTGAATCTGGCGGCGGCGTGGATTGATTTTGCGGTTTATCTTTCATTGAGAGTTAGGGAAACATGGCCGTTGCGTGTGCCATTGGCCGAATGGTTTTTGTTGCGGGCGTTTTGGTGCTGCCAGTGTGTGTTGATTGCCGTTGTCATCTTGACCAGCCAACCGCGGTCTTTGGCAGTTTCCAAAAGGTCTGCCGTGGCAAAATACTTGGTGCCGTTCGCCGAGGGATTGCCGAGCGGCTTGAGCAGGCGGGAATGAATGAGCGCCGGAATGTCATGCGGCTGGCAGTTCAGCACCCATCCCGCCTGCTCCCCCGTCAGACGGAGGGGCAATTGGCCGAGCAGCGACAGGAACCGATGTTGATCGTCTTTCATTACGCAACACCAGTCGCAAGCAAGGCTTGAAACCGAACAGCCAATGTCACTACGCTACGGGCGAGCAATGGACGACCTGATTAAACTTGTGAAGACCTACCGCCTGACAGCGGGCTTGGCCGAGAGAACCCGTCTCGCTGAACAAATTTTTCGTCTCATCGGCCCCGACCTCCATTTGTTTGTTTTCAGCCATGTTTCAGGCGATGCCGCCAACGATGTCTTTCAGGAAGTGTTAAAGGCCGTTGCCGTCAGTTTGAAGCAATTCAAGGGGGACACGGTGAAGGAATTTTGGGCATGGTGCTATCGCATCGCCCGCAACAAACTCAATGACCAGTATATTGAGCTATTTGGAAACGGGCTACATCGGGCCTGCCAAAAATACAATATTCAATCCAAGCGAACGGTTAAATGTCATTACAGGTGATAACGGACTAGGAAAAACCTTCTTGTTAGAGATCGGATGGTGGGCTTTGACGAATGAATGGGCTGGGCGTCCCGCACTTCCGCACGACCAACGAGGAAAACTTGATGCTTACATAAAATTTCAAATCGCAAGTAAAAATTTCTCGAAACCAATCACCGTAAAATACCAATCGAAAGAGAACATTTGGCCGAGACAGCGCAAAACTCCCACAGTTGCCGGACTTGTCATCTATGCACGAGTTGATGGTTCTTTCGCAATTTGGGATCCGACAGCGTTTCATAAACGAGATTCAGACAGTTCGCAACAATTGGCGTTGGTGTTATCCCGCGAGCAGTTGTGGGATGGTGGCGATCATATTGAAGGGCTAATCAGAGATTGGACAAAGTGGCAGGACAAACCGGATAAATATCCGTTTGAAGTTTTTAAGAAAGTTCTAAAACGAATGTCCCCGCCTGACATTGGAGACCTGATTCCTGGCGAACCCGTCCGCATACCTGATGACCGACGCGAGATTCCCACACTTGTTCATCGGTATGGAACAATTCCGATTGTGAACGAGTCTGCGGGAATTCGTCGTATTCTCACAATGGCTTACCTCATTGTCTGGGCATGGAATGAACACAAAATACAAGCAGGCGTAGCGGGCACTTCTCCAGAAACGCGAATGGTGGTTTTGATTGATGAACTTGAGGCTCACCTTCATCCTAAATGGCAGCGAACTATTTTGCCGGCAATTTTAGGGATTGTGGACGATTTGAGCAACGAACTCGCCCTTCAATTGATTGTTGCAACTCATTCGCCGCTTGTCCTTGCGTCATGCGAAACGGTTTTTGATCAATCTCGCGATAAACTTTTTCACTTGGATTCAAAAATCAACGGCGAAGTTTCCTTTCGAGAAATGCCTTTTTCGGTGCAAGGAAGTATAGAATCTTGGCTCACATCCGAGGTATTCCAATTAAAGCAAGCGAGGTCTCTGCCGGCAGAAACAGCGGTCTCAAAGGCTTTAGCTCTCCAAGAATCCAAGACCGTTTCAAAAAACGACATAGAATCGCTAACGAAAGAACTGGCAGAAAATCTTTCTGAAAATGATGATTTTTGGCCTCGCTGGGTGTTATTTGCTGCCAAGCATGACGTTGAACTATGATAAGAGTTTCAGTGTGTCCTGAACCAGCCGACTTTGATGCCAGAGTTCGCAGTCAGGGTAATGCATTTTTGGCTACCAATCAGCATCCGACAAATGCTCAGTGGCGGTCGAAAGAATTTTGGACACGTTCCCATGACCCACTCTACCAATTATATGGTGGAGTATGTATGTATTGCGCTTCATGGACGGCCCGGAAAAATAGCTCGCGGCTAGGGGGCAATACATCAATTGATCACTTTTTACCCAAGTCAATTTATCCCGAACTTGCTTATGAATGGAGCAATTTCCGTTTGTGTCGCTCTCAATTGAATCAACGCAAGGATGACTCGTTGGATGTCGTTGACCCATTCGCAATCAACAGCGATTGGTTTCAATTGGATTTTTTTACTTTGCGAATTGAAGCTAATCCAACCGCAACAAAAATTGTTCGCGACCAGATCAGAGACACACTCATTCGTTTGCGACTTAATGACGACGGGTATGCTCGCGTTCATCCACGGTTTGACCGCGTGCCGGGTCTTGCCGGCGAATGTTGTGCAACTCGACAGGTCGAACACCGGAATGGCGTTCGATGGCCAGCAACGCATCCGAAGCCTCGACCGCACCATGTTGGCGCGTGTCACCCGATAAAATCACCCGCGCATTCCGCTCGCGCGCCAGCCGGATCAAATTCAGCATCTGCCGTCCGCCAATCTGTCCGGCCTCGTCCACAATGACAGCAGCACCTTCGGCCAATTCACGTTTCAGCAGAAAATTAGCCACGGTTGCCGGTGACGGGAAACCCGCGCGCTCCATGTCAACGACCTGCTGACGTTGCGGAGCCAACACGATCACATTTCTGCCTGTATCACGCAGTTGATCCGCCAGTTCACGCAGCACAAAACTTTTGCCCGTGCCAGCGCCGCCGCGAAAAACCGACACCCAGTTGGTATTGGAAACCAATGCACGCAATGCCAGGCGTTGTTCCTCATCCAGTTTTAGATTGAATGGCTTTGGTTCCCGAACCAGCGGATGACAGGCCGCAATCCCTTCTTTTACAGTTTCGACAATTTCCCACTCGCGCAGAAGATGTTCCCGCGTCGTTACTTTGCCGGGTTGATCTTTATACCGGATATAGTTGTGTTGGCTTGTGACGGCCTGAATATCTATAATTGATATATTTTGCCCTCTGGCATGTTCCAGTGCATGACGCCATAACTCATGCTCCCTAGCGACTGCCCGCCGCTCAAACAAATGTTCTTCGGCCCATTTCACCGCTCTCTCAGCTAGATTTTCAGACGCATCGGACACAGCTGGCTGACCGCTGGCGAGACCGCGAAGTGATTCCTTTTCCGCTGAAGTGATCTGGCCATCCCAAATTGTTCGCAACTTTTCCAAACCGATGTCCCGAATTTTTCGCGCCCGCTCCTTGTGCGCGATGTTCTCACGGATCGCCGCAAGATTGCCCTCGGCCTTTTCCGGTTCACGTTCCAGCAGTTCCCGCGTTTTCTGGTCAATCTCGTCGTGCCGTTTGGAAAACTTTTTTATCAGCTCCGGCGAGATGCCCTTGATTTCAAAATCACCACGCGGTTTATTTTCAATTTGATAGCCAAATTTATTGAGCGAGCGCGCCAGTTCGTGGTAATAAACATTTTCCACGAATTTTTGCGCCCCAAGCATTTCGTAATTTTGCAGCGCCTTCCATTTCTTCTCGACCGGATCAAATGTGGCATTGAACAGGATGCAATGGCTGTGCAAATGCGGGTCCAGTGCCCGCGAAGTCTCGTGTTGAAATACCGCTGCCACGATGTTGCCGGTGAGCCGGTCAGTGCATTCCCCTTTTTTGCGAACCCTTGTCGAGGCGAACGATTGCAACTGGCGCAACGCTTCATTCACTGCCTGCTCATGCGCTTCGACTATCCGGGGATCATCGCCCACCAGTGCGGCGATGGATACCGACTTGGCCGGTGAAAATGTGAAGTCATAAAATACTCGGCGATTGGCTGATATATGCTCCTTACCATCAGCACCAATTTCAATCCGGGTTGTCTTTTGCCGCATCGTCAATTTCTCGCCGGTCTGTGGATGAAGATTTTCACACAGGCGGACGAACTTGTCCATGCGGGTGACGCCGGTCAGTCCCAAATCTTCCGCGCCTTGGCCAAACCAATGTCCCGGCACATGCTGGCCTTGGGTATAATAATCGCCGACGGACAGATTTTCTTTGAAATATTCCCGCGCATCTTTCAGGCTGAATTGTGGTTTGATGGCCAGCATTTATTTATGAGGTGAGTTGAAAGCAAATTCACGATTCTTGTGCTGTCAAATTCACCCCGTTTTGGTGTTTGAATTTGCCGGTGTTTTTGTTGTTCCAGTGCTGACAGATGTATTGTGTCGCGCGCGATAGCCACGTTTCATCCTGTCGTAATGCGGACAGCTTCACGGCGGCGAAATATTTGTCACTATTTGGTTTTGGACGGCCCAGCGGTTTGATCAGCCCGGCTTTAATCAACAACGTGATGTGATCCGGCTCAAAACCCAGATAATTGGCTACTTGCGTGCGGTTCAAGCGTGCCGGCAGCGTGGCGAGATTCAGCAGCTCTTTGCATTCGTTGTTCATAGGACAGGATGGTTAAAATAATCATTGAGGGCAGTTTCGCAGAATTCGACACGGTGCCGGTGTATCTGCTACACCAGTTGCAACCATTACCGGTTCGTATTTTGCAAATTGGCCATCGCCAATCACTCTGCCAAAATTCAAAACGATTTAGTTGTCTTTGGGACACAAAATTTCTGGTCCGATTCCCCTGACGGCCTATCAAATCACGTGATGAATTTTTCATGACGACCAACCTTCTGATAAAAATCAACATGGTAAAAAGTCGGCGCTTGGACTGTCCGGCTTTTCTGCGGCACTCGAAAACCGGACAGACCAATCGCCTCGAATTGAACCTAGACGGTTACGCACTCAACGGGCGTTCTAAAACCGCGCTCCACTCCGCCGTCGTCCGTTCACCTCACTCCCGACTTGCTCCGTTTCGCTGCCGGTTTCAGAACGTCCGTTCAGTGCGGTTTAATTTTCATCAATTGACACGTCAGTGTGCTTGGAAATCTGGCCAACACGCTGAACGACGGATGCGTAAAATTCTGGAGGAGGGTTCACACGATTTGTATGAATTTAAGAGTGGACGCCTCACCCCTTGCATTCTCAAGGTTCTGATGTCCGCGAAGGAGTCGCTAGAAATGAGGTGTAGATTTAAGCCGATGTCCGCTTGATGTCCGCAGTCGCGGTCAGTCCGTGTCCATGACCGTGGATTGTCAGTGTCCGCGCACAATCCAAGTTCGCGACCTGTCCATAAAATATCCCTCTCCAGTCCATGAATTGACCGTGGCCGCGATTTGTCCGCGTCCAGTCCATCAACAGTCTGTGACCGAAAATTGTCCGTGGCCATGTCCAGTCCACTTCCGCGCACAATCCGAATCTTTGGCTAGTCCATGTCCAGTCCGAGTCCCTGTTTCATCCAAATCGAATTCGTTTTAATTCGTTGCCATTCGTTCTAGCCGCATCTTTCTTTCTTCCCAATCCGGCATCACGCGCCGCAGCAATTCGTAAAATTTTTTCCCGTGATGTCCATGCACCACATGGCAAAGTTCATGGGTCACCACATAGTCAATGCACGACGCCGGCGCTTTCACCAATTCCGGGTTTAACCAGACCCCGCCGCGCCGCGTCCAACTGCCCCAGCGCTTAGTCATCCGTCGCAATTGCATCCGAGGTGCATTTGCCAGCCGCGCACCCAACCGAGCCGAGCTTTCCGCAAAACTTCGCGCCAACCGTTCTTTCGAGTGCGCTAGATACCAGCCATCCATCAACTTCCGCACCCACGCCACGTCCAATTTGCGCGGTGTATACACCCAAATAAACCGGCCCTTCAATTTAACTTCGGATTTGTTGGACCTGACGATTTTCAGCCGATATTGCCGCCCAAGGTAACGGTGCGTCTCACCGCTCACATAACAACGTGGCGGCGTCTGTGGCAGAAACACACGGAAATAATTTTGTTGTCGATTTATCCATCCCGCCCGTTTTCGCACTTTTGCCAGCACGGTCCCCGCCGCTGCCATTTTCGGCGCAGTTACCAGCACGCCCAAATCTGGTTGCACTGTAATCGCCAGCGTCCGTCGGTTTGTGCGGCGCAGCCGGAAATCAATTCTTGCGTTGCCCCATATCACCGTATGTAACTCGTAACCCTTTGCTTTCATCGCGGGTAGCGGTTTTTTGCAATCTCCAACGCCCGTTCTATAATTGTGTCCATGTCCTGTACGCTCAAAGGCAGTCCCTTCTTCGCTCTGGTTTCATACAGCAAATCATCTATTGCGTTTCGCATCTCGTTTTGCACATCTGGATTCATCCGCCAATCCACCCGAAGTCGCTTTTGAATGGCCTCATCAATCTGCACGGCCATGTCGGCCGCCTCGTTCGCAGTTTTGTAAGGAACCGAGTCTTCCTTTAGTTCCAACCCCTCGAATACTTCGTTCACCACACCGTAAAGTGCCTTAGCCACATCTCGGTTGTGCAAAATGTCCGGCAACTTATCGCCAGTCCGGCCCAACACCGATTCCATGATTTCCGTGACCTTGTTCAGATATTCCATTTCGTTGATGCGATTTGCCCGGTAGTCATCTATCGACTCTTGCAAGATTTTTCCAAAACGCCGATAGAACACCGGGTCTTCGTCCATTTTGTCCGTGATAGTGCGTTGCGTCCGGTGTGCAATGGTATCCGCCTTTGAAGCTGCGCTTTCCAGCTTGTCTACCTCCTTCTTGAAGGCATCGCGCTCAAAAATGTTCACCGGCGTTGTGACCTGCTGGATGCCTTCCGACCGCACATGCGTATCAATCAGCTTCTGCACCTTCTTTTCGTAATCCTTGTAATCCACTTCTTCCGCGTAACGCTGCTTCACCGCCACGCGTAGTTTTAGGAAGAACGCCAGGTCATCTTTGTAGCCTTGAATCTTTTTTTCCGGCGTATCGCGCAGAAATTGCATCGTGGAAAGCGCAATGCCGAGCGTGCCGTAATACGCATTTAATTTTTCGTAAAACTTGCCGCGTTCCTCTTCATCGCCCAGCAGCCGTTCGTATTTTTCCTTGTCCTTGGAACCTTTCACCGTTTTGAACACATCCCATAACTCTGAATGTTTTTGCGGCAGGCTTTTGATTTCTTCGGCCACGTCCGTCACCGTCCCCGCGATTTCATCTTTCTCAAATCCCGGCAACGCGCTGTAGATGTCCATCGCCTCGCCGAGCTTTTGCAGAACTCCGAAGTAATCCATAATAAACCCAAAATCTTTGCCGCCGGAAAGCCGGTTCACCCGCGCGATGGCCTGCAAAAGATTGTGTTCCTCAAACGAGCGGCACAGATACAGCACTGTGTTCTTCGGCGCGTCAAAGCCCGTCAGCAGCTTGCTCACCACAATCAGAATTTCCGGTTCCGGCCCGTGCTTGAAGGCGTTAATGACTTGTTCCAGATATTGTTTTTCGGTGCCGTATTTCACCATCATCTTTTTCCAGAACGCGCGCACTTCTTCCGTGTCCACTTCATACACGTCCTCCTGTTCGTCTCGCGTGTCCGGCGCGGAAATGACCACTTCACTCGTCACCTTGCCGAACTCATCCAGATATTTTTTATATTTCAGCGCCGTGGCCTTGTTGGGCGCGGCCAATTGCGCTTTAAATCCCGTGCCCTGCCAGTTCTGGGAGAAATGCTCGCTGATGTCGAATGCCGCTTCATAAACTTTTCGGTCGGCTTTGTTCAACTGGTCTGCCGAGGCGAACTTCCGTTTCAAGTCAGTCCGCTGCGCATCACTCAATGGCTTCGTCACTACTTCAAACCATTTATCAATCGCCTGTTGATCCACCTGTTGCAGCACCAGCCGCCCTTCGTAGAGCAGCGGCACCACGGCCTTGTCTCGCACCGCTTGGTCAATCGTGTAACTCGGCTCGATGTATCCCCCGAATTTATTGGCTGTCTTATGTTCTTTCTTCATCAGTGGCGTGCCGGTGAATCCGATAAAGCACGCCTTCGGCAGCACTTTTTCCATCTTCGCCCCCGTCGCGCCATACACGCTGCGGTGGCTTTCATCCACCAGCACGAACAAGTTTGGCGAATCGTTTTGAAATTCGCCCGCGTCCACCGCCGACGCGAATTTATCAATGACCGTCGTAATGACGCTCTCCTTGCCTTCGGTAATCAGCTTTGTCAGATGCTTACCCGTCTGTGACGTGACTTCACTTTTTCGGGCCACCTGATGAGTTAGTCTGGGACTTAAGAAAGGACCAGACGATGAAAGGCAAACGATATACGACGGAAGACAAGATTCGCATTTTACGGGAGGCGG
>Ga0182015_10001812_pt1 | contig 27240 bp, 25 predicted proteins | sample 712P3MmetaG_FD_120478 | JGI IMG/M metagenome (GOLD analysis project Ga0182015, IMG submission 120478) | Permafrost microbial communities from Stordalen Mire, Sweden - 712P3M metaG | ecosystem: Environmental > Terrestrial > Soil > Wetlands > Permafrost | place: Sweden: Stordalen | collected...
GACGAGATACGAGTCGCCATAAAGAACGAAGAAGGCATCACCCAATTTGGATAAGGCGTTCTTAACCGCTCCCGCAGTACCTAATAGTGAGCCACCATCAAACGAGTAGTCAACTTCGACGCCGTACGCATCGCCATCCTTGAGCACATCGCGAATCATTTCTCCGAGATGTCCGACGCAAAGCACCGCGCGTCGCACGCCGTTCGCACGAAGGAGACGCAGTTGGTGGGCGATGAACGGCTCGCCGTTCACGTCAAGCAGCGACTTTGGGATTTTCTCGGTCAGCGGCCGCAAGCGCGTTGAAAGACCGCCAGCAAGAATGGCGACAGGCAGCACAGGCTCTCCTAGGAGTGCGCGACCACCGTCGTTCCGCCGAAATCGAACTGGACGCGAACTTCGCGCAAGCCGGCTCGCCTCATCGCCTCACGCACGCGCGTTTTGTCTTCGGTGTAAAGCATCAGGAATCCGCCGCCGCCCGCGCCGACCAGCTTGCCTCCGAGCGCGCCATTCGCGCGCGCGAGATCGTAGAGGTCGTCCACACGCCCGTTGCTCATTCCTGGCGAGCGTTTTTTCTTGTGCTCCCAATGCGCATGCATCAGCTCGGCGAATTTTCGCAAGTCTCCCGCGACGAGCGCGTCGCGACTTTCGTGTCCCAATTGTTTAGTGAAATGGAGATTTTCGAGCATTTCCTTGCCGCCTTCTTTGGTGCGTTTGTCCTGATCCCGCAGGATTTCGGATGCATCGCGCGCCGACCCGGTGAAGAAAAGCAGCAGGTTGTCTTCGAGATTCGCTAGCGCGTCGGCTGGCATCTTGAGCGGCTCGGCAATGACGCGATCGTCAGGCAAAAACTGGAAGCAGGTGATTCCTCCAAACGCCGCAATGTATTGATCCTGCTTGCCGATCGGCTCGTGAAGCAAATCGATTTCAATGTGGCAAGCCTGCTCGGCGAGTTCCTGCGGCGGGACAAAATTTCTCTTCAGTGTATGCAGTGCGCGAAGGAGCGCAGTGGTGAAGCTGCCGGACGAACCGAGTCCTGTGCCGGCCGGAATATCGGAGAGACTCACGATGTCGAGATACGGGCCGGTGACGCCGGTCAGCTTCATTGCTTCGCGAATGATCGGGTGCTGAATCTGGTCAACGGTCTCGACCTCCTCGAGCTTCGAATATTTCAGCCGAATCTGCGGCCAAAAAGCTTCATTGATTGTGATGTAGACGTATCGCGTAATCGCTGCGGCCACGACGAAACCCGTGAATTCCCGGTAATACGAAGGCAAATCGGTGCCGCCGCCACCCAGGGAAATCCGCATCGGGCTTCGCGTAATGATCATGCCATGACCACTTTACCGCGAATCGGCCCAACTCAATAATTTAGGGGGGCGAGACATGGCGAGCGAGGAGCGAAACGCACGTGCAGGGCAATCGATTTCACGGAATTCGACGTAAAGTGGGGACGCGCGTCACTCTGAGAGTGTTGCGATGCCCGCGCCGCAAACGACGCTTACGATGATGGTGAAAGGGTTGCCGATAAGCAACCCCGCCACCGCGAGGCAACCGAGGAACAGGCTGGCCTTGCGAGTAGGCGATTTGGAATCGAACGCAAACATTTGTCACCGTCCACGTCCAGATTGATAGACGCGGCTTTCCCGGTCAATGGTACGCACGGACAGAACGCGCGGACAGGTGAGAACAGGAAAGGACAGGCCGCCTGTCGAAATCGCGCGAAAGCGCGCGGCCGAAAGGGGGCGTGGATTTCTAGGCGCGCGCGGAGCGAGCTTGCTCGCGTCGCGTGGCATTTGTATCGAGAAACGCCAGAACGAACGGCCAGGCCTGCGCCGCCGAGAGCGCATGATAGCTAGGCCGCGCATCGCAAAAAAATCCGTGGTCGGCATCGCCAAATTCGACGCTAACGTAACTTTTCCCCGCCTCGCGCAACGCATCCGTAACAGCGCGGGACTGCTCGGGGCCAACGTGCTTATCCTTGCCTCCCCAAATCAGAAGCACCGGTGCGTGCACGTCTTTCACGCGAGTGAGCAAACCATTGCTGCGTTCGTTCGGAGCGATGCCACCTCCATAAAACGAGACGGCAGAATCTACGGGCAACACCAACGCCGCAAGAAACGCGACGCGGCCGCCCATGCAGAATCCAACCGCCGATACCGAGAAATTCGGGCCCGTGCCATTGGCCATCAGGCAAGCGTGCGCCGCGCGGAGATCGGCTTCTAGCCCCCCGTCAGTTAGCGCGCGGATGTGCGGCATCGCGCTCTGGAAATCGTCATACTTCCCGTCGAAGTTCTGCACGGTCCGGTGATAGAACTCGGGAGCGACCGCGATATAACCCTGGCGCGCGAAGCGTTCGGTGACGTCGCGAATATGCGCGTTCACGCCGAACGCTTCCTGGCACACAATAAGGCCGCGCGAGGGTACTGCGCCGAACGGCCGCGCCACATACGCTCGCATCGGAGTGCCGTCGCTTACTTCCAGCGTCACAAATTCCGTCTTGACGTCCATTCAGCACTCCTTCAGCAGCGCATAAATTCAGCAGCGACAAGCCGCACAGAAAGACGTCAGACGGCCTGCATCCGTCTACGACAATATTCAATTCTGTTTTTGAATTACGAGCGCAACTCCGCCGAGTCCAGTCGCGCTCCGCAATCGTCAAATTCCCGGTAAATCAATAACATGAAAGGCGATAACAATCCACATGCGACCAAGTTTGGTTCCAGATTTGCACTGGCGACGTCGCTGAACCGTCAGGCCGTTTGACTAATTTATCCGGCGCAGCTTCGCCTGAGCGTTACAAAGAAATTAAGCCAGTATGAATGAAGTAGAGAGATGTGAGCGCAACGGCCATCCACAGCAGAACTCCCTGCGCGAGCGGCCGCCATCCCACTTCTTTCAGCGCGGACCGCGAAATGCTGGTACCGATCAGAAAGAGAACCGCCGTTAAGCTAAACCTGCCAAGCGTGAAAAGTGATGTGCTGAGCCGCGAAATCCCTGGCACGTACGTGTTGATCACAGCCGCCAAACAAAAGAAGAGAATGAACCACGGAAGTTTGACGCGAGTTTTGCTGTGCTTGACAGCCGCGGTGACCAGCGCCAGCGGGACGATCCATAACGCGCGGGCAAGTTTGACGGTGGTGCCAACGACGAGCGCGCCTGCGCCGTACTTCGAAGCCGCGCCCACAACTGAACTCGTGTCGTGAATTGCCAGCGCGGCCCAAAGTCCGAATTGCGACTGCGTCAGATGCAGCGCCGTACCAATCGAAGGAAAGATCAGCAGCGCAACGGAATTGAGAATAAATATCGTGCCGAGCGACACAGCCATTTCGTCTTCATCCGCGTGAATGATCGGCCCCATGGCAGCGATAGCGCTGCCGCCGCAAATAGCAGTCCCCGCGCTGATCAGGAACGACGAATTGCCGCGAACTCGCAGCATTTTGCCCAAAGTGAGCCCGACGATTAAGGCAAACGAAATTCCGAGCGCCGTGTAAACAAAGCCGCTGCGGCCCGCCTTCAGCACCTCATGAAGATTCATGCCGAATCCCAGCGCAACCACGGAAGCCTGAAGCAGAAATCTGGACATGTCTTTGCTATCGGCAGGCAAAGGATGCGCGACGCTGAGTCCAAAAATAATTCCAGCCGTCAGCGCCACCGGAGGAGAAATAAATCCGCTAGCGGAAATAATAAGTCCGGCAAAGAAGAGCGTTTTAATTGATATGGCTTTGAGATTTTCGCCCGCTTGCGTCGGCACGTTAGGAATTATGAACTAATCTGCTTCCAGGACCGAACAGCCAAATCAATTGGTGGTGTCCTAAATCGCGACGATTGTGAATTGAGCAAGAATGCACCGTGCGGTCGGCGTAGGGGCGGGTCTAAGACCCGCCCGGCCTTTCTCCGAATACACCGCAGCGCCCCAGTCGGCGCGCCCAACCTCGCACCCCAGAGCCGGGAGGCTCCAGCCTCCCGGAACAGTCTGCGACTCTTGCAAAATCAAAATGAGCCACTACCAATCAATTCTGCGGTTTTATCTCGGAATTTATGGCTGCTTGAAGTTTGGCTGGGAGGCCTGGACTCAACCAGCATCCGCGGCAAGCGGAAATGACCGATGACCAGATCCAGAAATTGCTAAATCTCGTTAGATTTGTTTCTGCAACGAATTGGCTGGGAGGCCTGGACTCGAACCAGGATAATCAGATCCAGAATCTGATGTACTGCCAATTGTACGACCTCCCAACCGCGACAGAACAAGACACGAGACAACAAAAAAGGATCGCTCACGCGACCCTCAAAGAATTTTAGCTGTCACGCTGGAGTTCGTCAACCGCGGTAACTCAGAAGCACGCAGAGCCCGAGCGAATCCTTCGGGATGATGCAACAGTCCGAGCATAGGACTTCACCGGCGGAGAAGTCCGAGCGATACGTTACTTCGGTGGTTCATGGCAAGCGGCCTGCGCCTTTTCGAGTTGATGACCAAGCGGATCTATCACAATCACGTGCACGCCCTGCTTGCGGAGATCACTAAGGTCTTTTCCCTTGTAAACGTCTTTCACGTTCTCCTTCGCCAAGTTGTACGAATCTCGAAACTCATACTTCAATATTGGCCGGGGGGCAACAATCAAACACTGACCCTCAGGCGCCTTCTCCGCTGGCTTGTCCTGTGGCTTGTCCTGCGCAACCGCCACCGTCGCCCAGCCGCATATCAACATCACCACCGCGAATTCGATTTTCATTTCATCTCCCTAATTCTTCTAGCGACTTCAGTCCAGTTTGAGACACAAATTCGCGATAGCGGGACATAACTGCAAGTGCCGTGCGCAAATAACAATCTCGTTAGCCGTAAACTGGGATTTTTGTGGTCGTAGACGTTGCACACATTTCATATCGGGTGCTGCTCAATCGCCGCGCCGGCCAGCAGAACGAGCGGGTGGCGTAACGCGTGGTAGAATCCGGCCGTGAAATTCGCACCTTCGCCGTGCGGCCGTTCATGCCTTGAACTTGGAATGGCGTTATTCATTCAGAAAACAATTAGATGACATACGTTCCGTCCCGGATCGACCTCGCGCTGCTCCTGGTCATGATCGTTCTCATGGCCATCGAGGTGCTTGTCTTCGGAGACTTGTTCCGGTCCGCAGCGCGTGGGACGCCACGCGGTTCGCGCTTGCCGTCCTACATCTATCTCATCGTCTATCAATGGGCCATGACCGCGTCGATCGCAGCGCTGTGGATCGCAACCCGCCGGCCATGGAGCGCGCTGCTGCTGGGGGTCCCGAACCGCTGGGGATTCGGAGCCAGCTTGGCACTCAGCGTGGCGTTCCTGGTTCTTGCGGCGATGCAGCGCCGGGCCATCTTCAAGCGTCCGGAGATCTCAGAAACCACTCGTCGCCAGATCTTGGAAATCGAACCGATGGCGCCACACACGCCGAAGGAGCGCCGCGTTTGGACATTCGTGGCCAGTACCGCCGGCTGTTGTGAGGAAGTGATGTTCCGCGGATTTCTGCTCGCCCTCTTCGCGAGTTGGGTCGGTCTCATAGCGGCCGTGGCCATCAATGTCGCTGCGTTCGGGATTTTCCACGCGTATTACGGCTGGAAAGGGATTCTCAAGACGGGCGCGTTCGGATTGGTTATGGCGCTGCTCGCCCTCTGGTCAGCGTCGCTCATTCCCGTCATCATTCTCCATGCCGGCATCGACCTGAACAGCGGCGACATGGCTTATCGCGTGCTCTCGAAATAGACTAAAAGTTGTTCCGTCACCGTCGCAATGGCAAAAAGGGCGTGATGCTTCATAGGCGTTCTGATCTCACCAATTCTCTAAAGATGAATGGGCCGGTGATTACAGACAACTGAACGTCGCCTATCAGTTACCGGCACTTACGACAAGCCAAGAATGCCGCTTCAATTCCGACGTTATATTTCTATTAGGTTGTGTATGCCGATCATAACGCCCGAACATAAATTTCAACTGTTCATCACACTTCTTTCGGTTTTGGCGGCTACGGCATTAGGGGTATGGGCGCTTATCAATCAAAGAAGGCAGACAGTAAGGCGGCTCAAGGTGCTACCAAGCCCGATTATGGTGGACACAGTTCACGGCGAGCGTGTTCTTCCGAACGCATGGCCGGGTGTGGTTGTCCAAAATGTGAGTCCGTTTTCATTGCGTATTTGTAATATCGGATATCGCGTGGGAAAGAAGTTCTATACGTTCGGAAAACCGGTAGGCAAGAACCTGCAAGAAATCGAGTGGCCTCACGAATTGCCGTCACGCGCTCGAGCCCTGTTTCTTTTGAACGAAACCACTTTAGATGGTCAGTTGTTCATTAATCGAATGTCGCCACTGTTGGATCGGAAACCCGTTTGGGAGATCGCACGGGGATACGCAATGACTGAATGCGGAAAATGTTTTACTTCGAAGCGATTCACTCGAAAAACGGTTAGGTATCTTCGCAAACTATTTGTATCAAGTGAGGCATGACCCTGGCAGCGCGCGCAATTCTTCTCGATTACCGCTCACCAATCGATTTCCGCCCGTACAGAATAATTACGCCAATAGCTGCGACCGACAATAGAAGTTCGAGCGGCGTAGTCAGCGCACCTACTCCGTTCGACACGGCAGTAAGCAGATCTCGTTCAGGATCGGGGCGAAGAGTTGCAATGTTGAAAATTAGAAGGGCTCCCAACCAAATGCACGACAACAGAAATTTGTGTTTAATGCCCCCACGCGACTGTACGGTAGAGTCTCGAGTTTTGAGTAGTTTTACTGGGCGCGCAACTTCGTTGACGACACCTGCGGGTTTTGGAACTGACGCTACGGAAGGTTCTTCTTGCTTCCCAATAATACCGATTGAGGGCTTCGAGTGCATCTTTGTTTCTTGTTCTGAGAATACAGGTTTCAGCGTTTGAAATACCTTCCATGCCGCGATGGATGCTCCCGTATTCGTCAAACTCAACTGGAACATGGGAAAACTTCGTGGTTCCAAATTAAGCAATTTGCCTACTCGCGCATCTAGAAGAAAACTGAAGTCCAACAATCCTCCGTCTTTGTCTTTTCCAGAGAACCTTCGAAATATCTCTACCGTGCTCCGGTCTTGCTCCGTTAGCTTTCCAGAAATGTAAGCGTTGATTGCGTAGTTGATAGAATCACTGTCTGAAAACGTCTCTTGGACGACGGTACTAAAAATGGGCCAGTCACTTCGATCTCCGTATAAAGGGACGGCATCCCAAGCAGCTTGTTCGTCCTCCATTGTGTAGTGGCGCAGGAATTCGATACACCTGAAACCGTAGAGATTAGTTAGCTCCTCATCATTTTCGAAGTATTCGCAGAAGCGGATGCTTGCGAGGCAGAAATGCGCTCGAAGAGACTCTTGAAAAACCATCCTCCAAGCGTCTTCGTTGACGTGAATTTCAGCGGACAGGTTAGGGTCTTTCTGCAGCCCGCCCCAATACGCCGTTGCAACCTGAACGAGCGTCAGGCCCATCAGTTGCGGGGTTACCGGCGTTGGTTCGTCTTGCGTAGAAACCATCGAGTTCTGAGAATTTTACCACACTCGTATTTCGGTCCGTTTGCAATCATTCCGTATTGACCTCGTTAGCGCGATGATGTCCACTTCACGCGAGGCGACTGTTACGACAAGTGCGGTCGTGCCTATCCGGCTACTGGGTTGAGTAGTCTGAGGATCTTCTTTGCCAAGAACTCCGGATTATAGTCTGTTCCCGGTTCGCATCGAAAGGTTGCAACCCCTGCATCTTGGTCAAACTTGAACTGAGACTCTACCGGAGCACTGTCGTCGGAATGGTATTCGAGTTGGCGGTATTGCGCGCTAGGGCAAATTCGAATTTTTACCCAACGACTATAGCGTGTAGTGATTATTACCTCGTTCGTCGTTGAGCCATCGTACAAAAATCCTTGAGCGTCGCACTCTCTTTTCAGACGGACGGTCAGTTGCCTCCAATACTCTTCGATTGTTGTTGGCCGCGAAAATGCTGTCACTTGACTCATTATTTGACCCATTGAAGCGACATGGACCGGCACGGACTGGCAAGGAACAACAGTATAACCCTATGAAAACACAAGAAGGCCAATAAATCGAGAGGGCGAATTCTGTTCCAGAATCTGATGTACCGCCAATCGTACGACCTCCCAGCGGCCGCGAGACAACGTAACGCGAGACTAGAAAAAAAGATCGCTGACGCGACCCTCAAAGGGTTTCAGCTGCCGCGCTGTACTTCGTCAACCGCGGGCGGGGGGCTCGACCGGAATAAGTTCCTTGCCGCGGATCGTATATTGCGTGCCGCGCCAGTGAACGTTTCGCGTGAAGAAGCTCACAATCAGAATGAAGAACGCGCAGGCATCCTGCACAGGGACGAGCCAGAATCGCTTGCGCAACAGCGGATCGCGAAGACTCCACACGCCAACGGTCCAAGCCATCAAACCGCATAGCACCACGTAGGCAATTCCATATCCCGCAGCGAGCGCACGCCACGGTGCCACGGCAGCCACGAGCAGCGCCCATGCCAGGCCATGCGCAAAGATAAGCCCGAGGTGGCCCGATGGGGTGGCGTTGCGAATCGCAACGCACCATCGCAGTTGGTGGCGAAAATATTCCTTCATCGAGGTGACGGGATATACCGTGTCCACCGGAACCGAAGCGATCGCAACTCGGTAACCTCTCGCCGCAATCCGGTGCCCGAACTCGAGATCGTCGGTGAAATGGCCGGCGATGTCCGCGAAGCCGCCGATCTCGGCAAGCCGCGCTTTCGTCGTAGCCATCGTCGCGCCCAGCGCAAAATCCACGGAGTTGAATAGCCAAGCGACGAGCACTCCAGCAGCAAAATCAGCTGAATTCCCGATCGCCTCGAGCACCGAACCAAACGAATGGCTCGGAATCCCGCGATACAGGCACGTGACCGCGCCAACCATCGGATCGCGGAACGGCGCGACAACAGCCCGAAGATAATCGCGGCTCACGCGAATATCCGCATCGCTGATAACCAGAATATCGTTCCGCGCTTCGCCAACCATCCGCGAGAGCTTGTTCACTTTATTCGAAGCGCCAATCCTCTCGGCGCCAATCAGCAATCGAATACCGGTCTGCGGGAAATCGCGAATGATTTTCTCGATCACCGGTATGGCAGGATCGCGTTCGTCGGCAACATTGAAGAGAATTTCGTACTCGGGGTAATCGAGAGAGCAAAAGCTCGCGAAGTTTTCGTAGGACTCGCGGTCAAGCCCGCGCACCGGCTTCAAGATACTCACCGGCGGCGCAAAATCCCGCGGCGGCGAAGCATGCCCGCCGAAAAAGCGGCGCGCCGCGACAATCGCCAGCACGTAATAAATCAGCGGCATCGCCGCCGCGATCAGGATCACCCAGCGCGCGACATGCAAAAACATCAGCACGATTTTATCCGATGCAAACCAGCATAACGCCGAGGCAAACCAGAAGAACGCCCATCCAGCGCGCCGCCGTCACGCGCTCGCCCAAAAGATACTTTCCGCCGAACGCGCCCACCGCATAGCTCAGCGCGGTCACAGGAACCACAAAGCTGACATTCTCAAACGCCAGCAGCATCAAAAGCGAAAAGAAGCCGAGCGCCATCAATCCCACGCCGAACCACATCCAGCCAACGCGGAACGCACGCTGGATGACGCGCACGAGATTGCGCGGCGAGAAATCGTGCACTTCGCCGATTTCCTTCATCGCGCGCGAAACGGCAATCTCGCCGCCCGTCCCAGCGCAGATGATGATGACGAAGCAAAGCACGGCGCGCACGTTCACGCCCGCTCCGTGGTCCGCGGCGGCGTCCGGCTAACAAGAAAAACGCCCAGCGAAATGACAAGGATACCCAGCCAGCGAATCGGCGTCACAACTTCGCCGAGAACGAAGTAGCCGAGCAGCGCGACCACCGCATAGGCAAAAGAAGACGCCGGCTGAACGTAGCTATAATCCGCGAAGGAAAGCACCAGAAGATAGGCGATGAAAAACGCCAGCAGCGAGGCGATGCCCAGCCAAACCAGCGGCGACTCAAACGCGCGCACGAAAAAATGAACTAGCTGTGCCGGACGCAATTCCGGCGATCCGCCGAGTTGCCGCATTCCCTTCCCGAGGAAAATGTCGCCCAGCGGCCCAAATGTGACCATGAGAACCAGTAGAACCCAGGTCTTCACGTGCGTGCGTGCGGGACCGCTCATGTGCTGTGCGAACCCACGGGGGTATTTGCTTCAACGGACGGCACCGCAACCACCGCCGTCTCCTTCATGCCCTTGCGCGCCAATTTCCGCCGCTGCGCGCGAAGACGCAGAAAATCCACTGCTTCGTGATAGAGGATCCTGCGCGAGTCGGCGTCCCACAATCTCCCGCGCACAAATCGCCATGCCACTCGCGGCCGGAAGTAATACTCATCGTAGAAGCGATGAACTCCGCTCATGATGTCTTCGCGCGAGAGTCCCGGGAACGCGAGATGCGGAAGTTGGTGGCCGCCGTCATCGGCGATCGCTTCGCCGTGGAGATACCCGGCACTCTGCGACACGTTGTAAAGCTCGGTTCCTGGATAGGCATGCGCCATCGAAACCTGAATGGACTCGCAATCCAGTTCCTTCGCGAAATCAATCGTGCGCTGGATGGTCTCGTGGGTTTCGCCGGGCAGCCCGAGAATGAAATCGCCGTGAACGTGGATGCCGACTTTCTTGCAATTCTTCACGAAGCTGCGCGCCATCTCCACCGTCGCGCCCTTCTTGATGTTTTTCAGAATCTGCGGATCGCCCGATTCGAACCCGACGATCAACAGGCGACCGCCCGCGTCGGCCATCGCTTTCAAGGCTTCGTAGTCGCTGTGAACGCGCGCCGTGCAGGACCAGCGATGGCCCACCGGCTGGATTTTCTTGCATAGCTCGATGACGCGATCCTTGCGAATGTTGAACGTGTCGTCATCGAAGAACAATTCCTTGGCTTGTGGAAAGCGCTTCGAGGCTTCCGCGAATTCGCGCGCCACGTTGTCCGTCGATCGCACCCGCCAGGCGTGGCCGGAAAGCGTCTGCGGCCATAAACAGAACGTACAAAGCGCCGGACATCCGCGCGATGTGTAAAACGAAACGTACGGATGCAGCAGGAAGGGCACGTTGTAATTCTCGATCTTCAGATTCTTTTCGTACACTTCGGTCGCGAAAGGCAGCGCATCAAGTTCGGCGGTCTGCAGCATCGGTCGCGTTGGATTGTGGACGACCTGTCCATCCTTCAAGTAACTGGCGTTTGCGATTTCGCTCACAGCCTTGCCTTGCGCGTACTCAACAACTGCATGATCGAATTCGCCGCGAACGATAAAGTCAATGTAAGGGCTCGAAAGCAAAGTCTCAGCCGGCTTGATTTGAACGTGCGGCCCGACGAAGCAGATTTTCAGGTCCGGCTTCTGTTCCTTCATGGCGCGAGCCATCTTCAGATCGCTGCCGAAACCAACGGTTGACGTAAAAAGAACGACAAATTCGTAATCCTGCGCGATGCGGACGGTTTCCGCGATGGAGACATGATGGGGCGGCGCATCGAGCAACCGGCTCCCAGGGAGCATCCCCGCGGGGTACGATAGCCACACCGGGTACCAATAGGACTCGATCTCACGGGTCGCGGGCCAACGCGATCCCGCCCCGCCATCAAACTTTTCAAAGCTCGGCGGATTTAGCAGCAGCGTCTTCATCACTGATGGCATGAACAATGCCTCCTTAAAGCCACGGAGCGCCTAAGCCCGCGTGTACACCAACTCACCATTCTAACTGATTTAGATGCCAGCCCCAAGCTGCCGGGAGGGCCAAGTCGCTTAACCTGCGCTATTGGAATACTTTAGCCAGCTGCCCGGTTGTCTGGAGCAGAGATAGTTGCCCTTTTTGCCGGGCAAAATCCGCGTCCAGGAAAGTCACCCACTTCTCGCTCTCTTCTACCCGGACTTGCTCAAGGTCTCGGAGACTCGCGCGTCCCTGATCGAAACGCTCCTGAAGCTCAGCCAGCGTCTCCTGAGAAAGCTTGAGGTCGAGCCGCGCAACTTCGCGAGCCGATTCGAGCTCGTGGGCGTCGCGGGCCTTCTGCCGGACGTCGAGCCGCACATCATTTCGCTTCCCGCCAACGGAAAGTTCCGCGACTTGAAGTTCGCTCTTTGCCAACGCTACCGTCGCGGCCGTCTTGGCCGCGAATAGCGGGATTGTGATCTCGACGCCGATGTTGACGTTGTTCGGCTTAAACCCTTTGAAGAATTCCGAGTAGTGGTTGATCTCACTTAGCAAGTCGTACTCGCCGATGAGCTGAACCGTCGGCCAATAGCTCCGCTTGGCACCCGTAAATAGGTGCTGCCGCGCACTGCGTTCGTTTTCCTGCTCTTTCAGATCAATGCTGTTCTCGAGCGCCACGTTCTCGAGCGCCGCCGCGGATTCTTCGGCCGTCGAGGGTAAGTCTTCCGCCGAGACTTGGATCGCTGCCCTATCGGGATAGCCAACCTGGCCGCGAAGCTGCTCGGTCAGCACGTCGTTGCGATCGCTGAGTTGGAGAATGTGATAGTTAATCTTGGCAGAGGTGAGTTCGCCGCGGGTGATCTCGATGGGCAGCTCAAGCCCCGCACCGGCACGCTCGCGCGTGTAATCGAGAATCTTCTGCGCGCTGGCCTCTTCGGCGCGAAGCAATTCCAGCCCGTGACGCACTTTTGCGAGTTCGAGATAGGTTGACGCCGTCCGCACGATCACCGTATCTCGGACGCGATCGATTTCGAGCTGCTGATTCCTCGCTCGGTCTTCGTCCGCGCGCTGCTCGCCGTGCAATTCCGGATTGTAGACGTTCTCCGTGTAAACGACCTTGACAATCGAGGGAGCGGAGCCGCCGGGAGTGGCCGGGAAGCCATTGCTGTAAACATAGCCCGCGCCGGTGAATATATTCGGCAGAAACGCGGAGTGCGCCAGGCGCGCTTCATTCTGCGCGACGGTGTATTGCACGCGCGAGAGCGCCAATTCCCTGCTGTTCTTCAGCGCGAGCGCCACCGCATCTTTTAGAGTGAGCGGCTGCGAATCCTGAGCAAACGCCGGACTCGCCGAATCGAAGACGATTGAAACGAAAAACGAAAGACACAGCGTCAAAGCGATGTTGCCAATACGAGATCGGGCCTGCGGTCGCGCAATGCAGCTATTCATATCTGAGCGATTCCGTCGGATGGAGTTGAGCAGCCTTGCTCGCTGGCAAATATCCAAAAAGAAGCCCCGTGGAGCACGACACCACGAACGCAATCACCACCGACACCCACGAAACCGGAATATGGATCTCCGTCGGAATCGGGAAGAAGCGAAGCAGCGCCTCCGCGAAGAACGGAATCGCGACGGCGATGGCAATCCCCGTCAACGCGCCCGTTCCGCTGATGATCACCGCTTCCAAAAGAAATTGGTACAGGATTGCGCCGCGCGGCGCGCCGACAGCCATGCGAATGCCGATCTCCCGCGTGCGCTCGGTCACCGTCACCAGCATGATGTTCATGATCCCGATGCCGCTGATGGCCAAAGCAATCATCGCGATGATGATGAGAACGATGGTCATCGCCATCGAAATGTGCCGCGCGGTTTCAAGGATTGAACTCAAATTCTGAATCTTATATTCGACGCCGGCGCGATGGCGGCTCATAAGCATCTCGCGAGACTCGCGCGTCACTGCCTCGACATTTTCTGGGTGATCGGCCTGCGCGTAAAAAGTCTTCACGTAATCTTGCCCCGTGTAATAGCTGATCAAAGAAAACGGAGCGAGAATCGAATCACCCGTGATTTCCGATTCTCCAAACGTCGAGATTCGCTCGCGAAACACGCCGATCACCGTAAGAGTCAGCTCGCCGACGCGTATCTTATTCCCCACCGGGTCCTCGCCGGGAAACGCGATAGCGGCCAACTGCGGCGTGAGCAAGCACACTTTGCTATGCGAGCTCATATCGTCCTCATCGAAATAACGCCCGCGCACGATGATGAGATGGCGGATTTGCTGGAACCCTTCCGTAACGCCCACGACTGCGACTGGGTGCACGGCCCCGCGAGCGACAATCGTTTGCAAGATCTCGCGCGTCCCCGCTACCTGCGCGACGTGCGGAACTCCGCTTTTCACCGCCTGCAGATCAGCCTCGGAAATTTCATCCGCCATGCTCGTGGGCTGCGTGCCGCCCGGGTGGATCACTTCGCCGTAGACAAGATTCGCGCCGACGGCTTCGATCTGCGAAATGATGTAGCGTTTCCCCGCCAGCGCGACTGTAACAACGAGAACAATACACGCGCTGCCGATAATCACGCCAAGCATCGTTAGCATGGCGCGAAGTTTATTGGCGCGTAGAGCCTCCATCGCGAGACCCCAAGTTTCGGCAAGAACGATGGGCGAATTGGATCGTTGGTCCAAGCGGTTGCTTCCGAATCTACCTTACAGGCGCATCCAGCGGGCGTCGAGTTTCCAGGACCGCATCATAATCGGGACTAGCACACCGCGAGGAATCAAATATTCCTCGAGGCTGCGGCCATCTTCGCGTTCGCTGCGACGAGCACCTGTAGCGCCGGGCTTCAGCCCAGCATCTTCGCTCTCGCTGCAACGAGCACTTGTAGCGCCGGGCTTCAGCCCGGCATCTTCAGTTTTGGCCCTCGTATTCCCGCAAGTGCGTAAGCCTACGATTCCACCTAGTTTATTTGAGTCTCGAAGCATTGAAAACGATGCTTATAACTTTGCAGAATCGGTAGTGTTATCGGTCGCGGGATCGCTCCGCGAGGTAGCGGTTCAGTCTCCGATCACGCGATTAGGCGGGAGTTACAACCGGCAGTTGCGTCCGGAATCTGCGATCGCACCAATTCTTGCGCAACCTGTAACAAGAAACGGCGTCTATAGCTAACAGCATTCATTCATCGCGAGAAATTGTCACGGAGAAAAGAAATTATGAAAAAGCTGGTGAACGGAATTCCTTTTCTAGTGTTTCTGACCGTGACGATGTTTTTCAGCGCCGAAGTCGCTGCGCAAGTTCCTGGCAAAAGCTCGCTGCCCGTTCAAGACACAACCGATGTACCAGCTCCAAATCCAAAGGGAAGCAATCCGAAACCCGTGGAGGCTGAAAGAGCTGTTCTCGCCGCGTTCGATAAGTACGAAGTCGTTGGAATGAGCGCGGCACACGGGAATAAGGATCTCGACGATTTTATTCTCCACCTCATCCGCAACCCTGTTTTTGCAAGTAAGGTAAACGATGTCGTCGTGGAGTGCGGCAATTCGTTATACCAGCCTACCCTTGACCGATACATTGCGGGCGACGACGTACCACTGTCGGAAGTGCGGCAGGTTTGGCGTAACACCACCCAGCCAATGTGCGGCGTCTCCGCCTTTTACGAGGAACTTTTCCCCTTGGTTCGCAGGATGAATCAAACGCTCCCACCGGAAAAGAAACTCCGCGTGTTGGCAGGCGATCCTCCCATTGATTGGAGCAAGGTAAAGAGTCCCCGGGACTTCGGGCACGGGCAATACTTGATGGGAGGGACGTTAACATTGCCTCTGTGATGGAGAAGGAAGTGCTGTCGAAACATCGCAAGGCGCTGATGCTCTTTGGCACAGCGCATCTCTTTCACGTGGGAAGCACTGCGGTGGGCCTCTATGAGAAAAATTATCCCGCTGTGACCTTAGTGATTGCCGATCATGTGGGATTCGGTAATTGGACGCCTCTAGCGAAGTACAATAATGAATTTGAGGCGCGAATGGCGCCCTGGCCGGTTCCAGCGCTCGTACAAGATATAAAAGGCACTTGGCTGGCGGACTTGTTGGATATGACCTACTCCACCGGAAACGTCTTCTTCGGGATGACAGATGGCGGCAAGCTTCCGGCAGGTTCGGTCAAAGCGAAGGGTACATTCTCAGAAATACCGGTCGAAGCGAAAAGTAAATTCTCCGGAATGGCGGATGCTTATTTCTATTTGGGTCGCAGGGATTTGCTGCTGAATGAACCAACGCCAGCGGAGATTTTCTTGGACAAGGATTACATGGCCGAACTCCAACGAAGAGCCGCGATCATGGGCGAAGGGCCGATAACGGACCTGGTCAGTCCCGAAAAAATTTCCGAACGTGATTCCAACCCGTTCTTTTACGATCCTGACGAACTCAACAAGGTAATGCAACCGCTCGGAGTCAATACTTCACAGTAAGCAATGAGAACTATGCGGCAAACTCACTCGAATACCTGACAAATGCATGAATCGGGAACAGGCCCACTGCCGCGCGAGGTAGTGCCTTAATTTGGCGGTCGTCCTGTAAATGGCACCAGCATTGCGGTCTTGCGTGCATACTCATCATAGGCGTCTTCGCCGAGTTCTACCCGCAAGAAGCGTTCCTCTCGTCGCGCTTTTGTGTAGAAGCCGAAGGTTAAAATAGCGGCCCCAAACAGCGCGTAAGAAGTTCCTTTCTCGATGGCGGTTGCGAAGGCGGCAAAGATGAGGCCCAAATACATGGGATGGCGCACGAGGCGATAAGGGCCTGTATCGACGACATGGTGACCAGCCTTTTTTGTCAGCCAGTCCGACCAAAGACGCCCCAGGTGAATGCGCGCCCACCAGACGAATAAAAATCCGGTGGCTGTGAGTGCCACCAATATCCATTCCAGTGCAGCGTTAAGGTGCCAGAACCGCACTTGCGCGTAGTAGCGGCTGTATGAGAATGGCGCAAGCAAGAGAGTAGCGCTGGCCCAAAAGACAGTGCGGAAAGCAATTTCGGCAACGATACCACTGCCTTTTTCAGTGCGGTTGGACCAAAACGCCGCGACGACCCACGACGCCAGCCAAGCAACCCAGAGCGCAAGTATCATCCAATCCGGCGTCACACGATCCTACCGCGAAGTCTGCTCCACCGATTCGTGAAGCGTCCACAGCCTATCAGAAACGCTCGCTGCCATGTCAGCGGTAACGCGAACGCTTTTGGGCGCCTAGGCTCGCAAATTAAGACACTACCGCGCGCGACGCCAGTTTGACCGCTTGTGAAGGCGGATGATATAAAGGCTTCAGCCGTATTTCTTCTCCGGTGGGGCCGTGGCGCAGTTGGGAGCGCGCCTCGATGGCATCGAGGAGGTCGTGGGTTCGAATCCCATCGGCTCCACCAATTATTTTCGCAACTTTCGCCCGATCCATCCTTTCAATTCAGAGCCGGGAGGCTCCAGCCTCCCGGAGCCCCATTCGCAATGCTCGCCGCCGACGCGGACCACCGACTGATTCGATTGGCGCGAACAACGCGGTTAGGAACCTCATTCATAGCCGCGGCAGACCTTTGGATTTTTACTGCCTACGCTCGAATCCTTTCAGCCCCAACTTTAATCGACGGATTGGCTCAGTCGTGAGAAACGACTGATGCTGACATAGTCTCTTTATTGACTTAGCTTTGAGCCCATCCTAATATGCGCAGCACCGCGAGCGGTGCACGCGAATTCTCGCCGATGCGCCGCGGAGGTCCCGAAACGATGGAATGGCGCGACATTCATGCTGACCGGCTCGAAGAGTTGGCGCAGGTCTACCGCTTTTCGATCAAGAAACGCCAAAACAACGACGAAATTGATTTTCACATCACCGTGAAAGAGTTCGCCTCGCCGCCGCAGGGGCAGCACTTGCGCTTTTTCGCCGTTGCCGACCGCGAGGTCAACCAGAAGACCGCGCCTTTCCTGCCATCCGGCTGGGGTGATACCATCGGTCAAGCCTTAAGGGATTGCATCCAACTCATCCGTCAATTCCCTTACGAAGGTCACGAGCAGGAATAGATCCGTGGAACTCAACAAAAAAGAAATCGAGCCTGGAATCCAATTGTTTGAACTTGCGGGAAGCATCCACACCGGTGTGGAATGCAAGCGCCTCGATCAGGCTGTTGACGAGCAAATGCAGAACAATCAAACGCGCATCATCTTCGATTTCACGCGCGTCACGCACATTGACAGCTCCGTAATCGGTCTCATCGTCAAGAGCCACTCGCGCCTCAAAAAATCCGGGGGCGAACTTCGACTGGTAGTCGCAGGAGGAATGGTCGAAAAGGTCCTGAAATTAACGCAGATAAATCGCGTGATTACACTGTATCCCACAACTAAGGATGCAGTTACCAATTTCCCGCCGCAGAAAGCCGCCTCCTAGCAAAATCCGCTCACCCGTGAGCCCTCTTGCATCTCGTTGGGAGCCCGCCAGAAATGTCGAAGCCGCGATACCCGCGATGAAACCGATAGCGCTGGCGGAAATGATCCTGACCTTCTTTACCCCGCTAGAGTTGCAAATCCAATAATTTGCGACGCACCCCTAATGCCGAGCGCGCGATTGACGATGCCTTACCTGTATGGCCTCAACTACCAGATACGTAGTAACTCATAGACAAAAAGTTGACGAATTCGTCGCTCCGGGACATAGGACTAGTACTATCCTTCAGAAACCAACCCTCGGGGGATATCGTGTCACAAACTTCAGGTGTTAAGCCCGTTCAGGCGGCTCGGCGAAGCTCGCGAATTGAAGAGATCATCCCAATCACCGTCATCGGCGTTGACTCTGCTCGCGGCCCCTATCGAGAGCAAGTCTTTACCTCAGCGATCAGTTTTCACGGCTGCAAGTACGAGTCGAAATTCGACGTTCTGAACAATTCCCTCGTGCTTCTGGAGCTGGGCGGCGAGACGCCCGACTCGCCAACAATCACGGCCCGTGGGCGGGTGAAGTGGGCCAGGCGTCCCGGCTTCACCGGTGGACCGCACCTCACCGCGATTGAACTCGAAGAGCCCGCCAATATTTGGGGACTCGACGCTCCGCCGAAGGATTGGCTGGAAGCCGCGGAGAGAATCAAATCTGGCGGCGATCCGACCAAGCCGCAGCCGTTTCTCGTTTCGCGAGCGGAATTCGCATCAACCACCCTGGCTGTGGCTGAACACGCCAGCTCCAATCTGAGTTTTGCAGCCGAAGCTCCGGCACATCAAGCTCTCGCCGCACCGGCGCGGCCCGTGGGCGACCTGATGCGCAATTTTCAAGTGGAGATGGAAAGCTTTCTCTCCGAAGCGGCCAGCGCCGCCGTGCGCGAACGCGTCAATGCCACGATGGAAGACGCGCGGGTGATGCTGCGGGAAGAAGCCAAACGCGCGCTCGCGGAGACAGCCGCGATGCAAGCGACTCCTCTCATCGAACAATCGCTTCGTCAATTCAAGCACGCCAGCCAGGAGACGACTCTGGCGTTTCAAGTCCAGTGGTCTCTGAAGCTCGAAGAGGACATCGCCAAAGCACTGGCGCGAATCGAAAATCGGCATGGCGAACTCGATGCTGTGGCAGAAGGCATGGCCGCAAGCGCGATTCAGCGGCTGCAGCGTGCATTGGAGGCTTCGCGTCGAGACGGAATCGACCGCATTATTTCCGGACTCAAGGAACAATTCACTCCGCTGGTAGAGCAGGCCAAAACCGCGGCGGCAGAATTGAGCGCATGCAAAGTGGATGCATCGAGAGTATTTCAACAGTCGCTCCAAGAATTTTCCACCAGGACGGAAGAAATCTGCGGGCGGCTGGAGCAAAAATTCGAAGCGGCACTCGCGGAACGTCTGGACGCGGCGCAGCAGGAACTCGATCGCTCGTCAATGATCGCAACCGGAGTCGCGCTGGATAGCCTACGCCAGTCTTCGCAGCAGTACGAACGCGAAGTGCGGGCGAGATTGCAAAAAGAAGTCGCGCCGGTTTCGGAAGAGGCTCTGGCGGCGCTCAAGCAAACTGCCGGAGACGCGAGACGCGAATTCGCCGAGGAAATGAACGATCGCACGCGCCGGCACTTCGAAGAAATCAGCGTGGCAATTGCGGAGCTGGGCAACGTCACTAAAAAAGGCGCGAAAAAGGATCCGGCGAGTTAGAGAACGCGGTTCGAGTTCAGCACGGCCGGTCAATATGGCGGGTTTAAAATGGCAATGAGAGCGCAAGTTTCAACTTCTGATACGGAATCAAACAACGAGGCGCACCATTGTAGCGTGGCGCCTTGCGAAGGCCAAGTCGCTGCCGAGCTCGACTCCAAGCCGCTGTGCGTCGAACATTTTCTCACCGTGTCCATCGGCGAGTTGGAATCGCGGAGACGTAAACTGAAAGACGAAGCGTTCGAAAGCTCCGAGACCACCGCTTTCCGCGATCTCCTTTCTTCCTGTGCCCAGCAGGCTCACCGTCTCTCCGAAGACGAACGCAATGCGGATACTCGAGTCAAAGCGCGCCTGCTCGATATTTTGTTGCGCGCATCGCAGCTCGGGCAGAGCCTGAGGCGCAGCGCCCGCGTCGAATCAGCCGTGTCGGTGTACGTCCGACTCGAAGAATCCGGAAGAACTTGGGAAGAAGAAACTTGGACTTCCACTTTGAGCCTCCACGGTGCGGGATTGGTTTGCCGGCACCTGGTCGAAAAAGGCGGGATGGTGATTCTTTGCCGCAAAGATAAGGGCGAGCGAGCGCGAGCACGCGTCGTCTACTGCCACTACGATGGACAGGGCCGGCGTCAGATCGGCGTCGAATTCCTCGATCGTCCCGATTTTTGGGATTTTTCGAAGCAGCCCCAAAACGAACCCGCGTAGAGAAACCCGCGACGAAATCGCATCGCGCGATCCGCGCAAACTGAATTGCCGAGGCCGCGCGATTAGCTCAGTTTTCCACTTGCCGCCAGCTTCCCGTACCACAATCCCGAATCCTTGATCGTCCGCTTCTGGGTGCGAAAATCCACGAACGTGAAACCGAATCGCTGCGTGTAGCTCTCCGCCCATTCGAAATTATCGAGCAGACTCCACGCGTGATAGCCACGGATGTTCGCGCCATCCTTGATCGCGCGCCCGACGGCGCCAAGATAGGCGCGGAAAAAATCGATTCGGCGTTGATCGGCCACTCTCCCATGTTCGTCGGGCGTGTCGCCGTAAGAGCAGCCGTTCTCCGTAACCTCGATGATCGGATTGTTGTAATCGCGCGAAATCCGCATCAGCAGTTGGTAGAAGCCGTCGGGCCACACTTCCCAGCCGAATTCAGTCCACGGGCCGTGTTGGCCTTCGGTGTGGCTGAAATTCAGATTGGCGCGGTCGTTCGCGTCGGCGATGATCGAGCGGTCGTAGTAATTGATGCCGAGGAAATCCAGTGGCACTTTCGTGATTTCCATATCTCCCGGCTGCACGCCGAGCATTTCCGGAGTGATTAAGGACGCCAGCACCTTCGGATATTCTCCGTTCAGCGCGGGATCGATAAACCACAAATTGCGAAACGCGTGGTAGCGTTCCGCCGCGGCCGTATCCGCTTCCGATGGGGTCTTGGGATGGGCGTAGCTGGTATTGAACGCGGTGCCCACTTTTGCATTCGGGCGCGCAGCCTTGATCGCGCGGAAGCATTGGCCCTGAGCGAGATTCACTACGTGCGTGGCGCGAAGGAAATCGTGGAAATCCGTGCGGCCGGGCGCGTGGACGCCGGTGTAGTAGCCGAGGTACGTAAAAATCCACGGCTCGTTGAATATCGCCCAGTCCGATATTCCATCGCCCAGTTCTTTCGCCACGATGGATGAATAATCGGCCATGCGTCCGGCCAAATCGCGATTCGGCCATCCGCCTTGGTCTTCGAGCGTTTGCGGCAAATCCCAGTGATAGAGAGTCGCGAGCGGACGGATATTCGCTTGGTGCAGCGCCGCGATGAGCCGCTTGTAGTAATCGAGGCCTTGCTGATTGGGCGCGCCCGAACCGTTCGGCTGGATGCGCGGCCAACTGATCGAGAAGCGATAGCTAGAGAGGTTCATCTGCTTCATGATGGCGATGTCTTCCTTGAAGCGATGATAGGAGTCGCAAGCAACGTCGCCGGTCGCCGCGCCTTTGATGTTGCCGGTGGTGTGCGAGAAGCGATCCCATATCGATTCGCCCTTGCCATCTTCTTTCCACGCACCTTCCACCTGATACGCCGCAGTCGCGCTGCCCCAATGAAAATCGTGCGCGAACTGAAAAGGCTCGGGCGGAACGCCCGGTGTAGTGCCGTACGGCACTCTCTGATCCGCCGAGTCTGCAAATCCAAAAAGCGAGGTACGCGGCGCGAACGTCGTCCCAGCAATTCCGAGCGTGAGCCACAAAAAGTTGCGGCGATTCAGTCCATCCGAAGGCATCGAGTTTCTCCCGCACAGTTTTTAGCACAAACCAGCCAATTGGCGAACAATTTCGGCAGCGGAGTGCATCCTCGTTCACGTTTTTTCTCGTCGCGCCGGCATCTTGCCGGCGTTTTTGACGTTCGTCCCACAGGCTCCATATGTATCGTGCGAACGGTACAGACCTCACCCATGCTGCCCGCGCCGATCGCGGCGATGCATTGGTGTGGGATCATACGGCGTTCATCTGATAGCGCCCTCACCTACCTCGCCCAAAAGCCTCCGGCGAAGATCCTCCAGCAGCGGTTGTCCTCTTAGCTTTCGGAAGCACGGCAAATTCATGAGCACCAACATGCTGGCCCGCTCGGCGAGGGCCTCGCCTAGCAGCGTGCGCGCTTTCTCTTGATCACCTAACTCACTCCAGGCCAGCGCGGGGGTTATCGCCGAGACGTACTCCGTCGCTGCCCGACGCTCCAACTCGCCTAGAGTCTGACGTGCCTGTCCCTGCCGCCCGGACGCCGCCTGGCACCACACCAGCATGCCTAAGAAATAAGGTGCGCGTGAAGATTCGTCGACGGCGCGGCTGATCTTCTCAATGGCCTCGTCCCAGACGCAAGCACCTGCGAGGGCCATGCCCAGCCCGAAAATCGCCAGCCGAGAGTCGGGCGCCATTTCCACCGCCCTACGTTCAAGTGTGACAGCCTCTTCCGCACGGTAGGCGATGAGGTTCGCAAACCCCGCCATCGCGCAGGCGTACGATGACTGCGGGTCCGACTGCACGAGTCGACGGGCCTATTCGAGGACTTCCTGTGGGCGCCCGGCGGCCGTGAGAGCCCACGTGTACCAGGCCCGCACGGGGCTGGAGTTTGGGTCGAGCGCGAGCGCCTGCTCGAACATCATGAGTGATGCGCGTGTGTCCCAATCGTAGACGAGAGCCAGATAAGCATCGACGCCCAAGGCCTGGGCGGTCTCACCGGCAAGTTCGCGCGCCCGGCGAAGCTCCTCCGTCGCCTTGGCCTTGCCGTCACTCGGCGATATCAACCCATAGAATACTTGGATGGCAACGCTCTCGGCCAACGCGAATCGAGCCAAAGCGTAATCGGGGTCGCGGGCGATCGCCTCTTCAAAGCACCGCCGGGCACTCCTGAGGTCGAGCTTCGTGTAGCGGAAATGGCGCCCCTTCAGGAATAGTTGATAGGCTTCGATATCGCGGCTATGTCGGACCTCCGGCTGCGCAACGACACTCGCCCCTGATGACGAAGATGAGGAAGCCAGTCGCAGCTTGAGCGCATCCATCACCTGCGTCGCGATCTCGTCCTGTATCTCAAAGACGTCCTCCATTTGGCGGTCGAAGCGCTCCGACCAGATCTGATAACCGTCGCTCGCGCTGACAAGCTGAGCCGTCACCCGCAACCGCGAGCCAGCCGTCCGCAAGCTGCCCTCGAGAAGCGTCGTGACGCCAAGTGTCTTGCCGATCGCGCAGAGGTCGCGAGCCGGGTCCTTGAACCGGAACGGAGACGTGCGGGTGGCCACGCGCACGTTGGGGAGTTTGGTCAAGGCGTTCAGGATCTCCTCCGCGATCCCCTCGCAGAACCACTCGTGGTCTCGTGCGGGGCTCATGTCGGAGAACGGCAGCACCGCGATCGACGTCTGCGCACGTTGCCCGCGAGTGCCCTGGCCCGAATCGGCCGCGGCCACGGCGAACTGATCGCCACTCTCCCGCCCCATCGGTATCGATCCAGAACTCCCGACTCCTGCCCGTCCCGTCTCCGTGTCCCGCTTCAACCGCTGCAAATCCGTCCGCATATCGGCTGCATGCTGGTAGCGCAGGTTGCGGTCTTTCTCTAGCGCCTTGTTGACGACGTCTTCCAGCTTGGGCGGAACATCGGGATTCAGCCGGACTGGCGCAACGGGCCTGCGATTCAGAATCGCATCCACAATCACGCCAGAGGTCTCGCCCCGGAAAGGCAGAACCCCGGTCACCATCTCGTAGAGCACCACCCCAAATGAAAACAAATCCGTGCGCGCATCGAGTTCTTCACCGCGCACCTGTTGCGGCGACATGTACGCCACGGTGCCCATCGCCGAGCCTGGGCTGGTCAGCATTTCTTCGACAGTGGCTGTGGGCATCTGCGAGAGACGCACGCTCGGGCCAACATGGGACACTTTCGCCAAACCGAAATCGAGAATCTTGGCGTGGCCTCGTTTGGTGACAAAAATATTAGCGGGCTTGATGTCTCGATGAACGATGCCCTCAGTGTGAGCGGCGTCCAGCGCGTCGGCGATCTCAATCCCTAGCTCCAGCAGTCCATCGAGAGGCAGCGGCTTGCCGGAAATTCTATGCTTCAGCGTCAGCCCATCGAGAAACTCCATCACGATGAATGGCTGGCCATCTTGATGCCCGATTTCGTGGATCGTGCAGATATTAGGATGGTTCAGGGCAGAGGCCGCCTGAGCCTCTCGCTGGAAGCGGGCCAACGCTTGTGTGTCTCTGGCTACTTCATCGGGAAGAAACTTCACGGCGACAAATCGGTGCAGGGTTACGTCTTCGGCCTTGTAGACGACACCCATCCCGCCGCCGCCCAACTTCTCAATGATGTGGTAATGGGAAATCGTTCGCCCGGAAAGTGGGGAAGAATCGGGCACTCGCGCGAATGCTATTCCGCGTTTTCGCTCAAGTCAACGTAGAGTGGCGCGGCTGGCCGTCTCCTTCGTCGCGCCGGCATCTTGCCGGCGTTTTTGACGTTGGTCCCGCGTCCGCAGGTGCACCATTCTCGCGAGGCAAATGGTGGGTCCTTACGTTTCTGCCGGGTGCCCCATCCTTGCGAAGCAAGGGTGGGTCTCTTCGTCCACGGCCATACTGCATCCCTCCTCGCCTTCGACGTGGAACCTCAGCCTGCGTCAGCGGGATGATGCGGTGGTGTCGCGTAGGAGAACGACATCGGAAACAATGTGCTGCTGGGCGACGGCGAGCGACTTGCCGTCAGGCGAAAATTGGAATGTGCGGATCTGGTCGGAAGCGAAGTTCGTCAGCCGATGTCCGGGTGAACCATCCAGCGGCTGCGCCCAGACGTTCCCTACGCCGTTCTCGACAATTGTGTAAGCCACAGCCTTGCCATCGGGAGTGAAGGCGATTGGGATCCTCATCTCGGGACGTGGAGTCAGAAACTTTGTGGATGCCAAGGAATTAGCGTTCACATCTATGAGCGCCACCTTGGTAGTGACTGATTGCGTGGCGGAGTCAACCGAGGACTCGACCTCCGGCATCCACTTGCCATCCGGAGAAAAGTTCACGCCTCCTGCCATGAATCCGTTTGTAACTGCACCGCCCTCCACTAGCTCCGAAGTTCCACCATCGATGGGGACTCTCATGATACGACTGGTGGCCTCGTCAAAATAGTAGGCCCACTTTCCGTCCGGCGAGCAGAGCGGATACTCTTCATCCTTGCCGTTCGTGAGCTGTTTGGGATGCGAGCCGTCGGCGTCCACGCTCCAGATATTTATGGTGGTCTTACCTTCCCTCAAATACGACTGCATGAGAATCGGACCGCCGTTTCGGCACGCGGACGACCACCCCATAGTAGCGCTGGGATCAGAGAGTAGAGTCGTCTGCTGGCTCCCGTCCGATGACAGCCGCAGCATGGAGGTCGAAGTCGTGACAATCAAATTCCCGCCGCTGTCCCAACCAACACCGCGAACGGTTGCCTGATTCGGAACGCCGGGGACTTGGATCGGTGATCCGTTGGCACCCAAAGTCTGCACGTGAACCGAATCCGACTGCTGTTGTTGAATGGAAACCATGGCCTTGCCATCCGCTGAAATGCTCAGCGTTCGATACCCGTGGATGTCGTTTGTCACGGACTGGAAGCGGCCGTCAGGATACGAAACGAAACCGATTTGCCGGTTAGTCGAGCCCGACGCACGGTCCGCGTAATTCACGAGGAGGCCGCGGCCGTCCGGGGACCAGGCAAGAGCAAAGAAAGTCCTGTCAGGAAACGCCGTAAGTGAAGTGTCTTTGCTACTGGCAATGTCGAACACACTGATCTGTCCCGGCGCTTTGCTATCCGCGTAAGAGTTATAAGCGATGCTCTTCCCGTCGGGAGACCAGGAGAGCGTGTCCGGAATCGGAAGCGGAGCGATCAGAAGAACCTTCTCATCGCTACCGTCGAGGTTGGCTGAAAGAATGCGGAACTTGCCTACCTCCGGATCGTTGCCCCGCATATAAGCCATGCGCTTGCCGTCGGGGGAAAAGGTTGGACCCAGGTCAACGTCGCCGACCAGACGCTGCGGCGAGCCACCAAGCACCGGCATCCGGTAAATATTCCATGAGGCCTGCGTGGCATCCGTGGCCTTTCGATAAAAGATATAGTTCGTGTCAACCGAGAACGCGGGGCTCCCGATTGCGGCAGTATCGGGAGCGAGAACCTGCGTGTCGCTGCCGGTAGCGACATTTCGGAGCCACAAACTGGATTTGCCTTTCTCGTCCATCACGCTGACCACGAATTTCCCATCCGGTGAAATCGCCGCGAACAAAGCTTTCCCGGAATTTGTGACCTGAGAGGCGGCGAAGGCTTGGAACGGAATCGCGGCCGGCTTTTTGCCCAAGAACGAATAAAGCCCGTAACCTGCGCCGGCAATTAGTACAAGCGCCACGACGATAATGCCGCCGAGCGCGCCCTTGTGCTGCTTGGCCGCAGCGGCGACAGAACTGTCCGATACCTGCGACGGCAGCGGCTGGGCAACGGCTGAAGCAGCTGAAATACGTGAAGCGCTCGTACCGGAATCTGTCGTCGCGGGCTGGGCTGCCGACGACGATCCCGTTTGCACCGCGACCGTTCCACTCTGCACACCCGATGTGGTCTCGCGCTTCAGCCGTTTCAGATCGGCGCGCATTTCCGAGGCGTGCTGGTAACGCAGGTCGGGATCCTTCTCCAGCGCCTTATTGATGATCTCCTCGAACTTGGGTGGCAAGTCCGGATTCAGCCGGACCGGAGGGACAGCCGCGCGGTCAAGTATCGCGTGAAAAATCAGTGCCGAAGTGTCGCCGCGAAACGGCAAAGTGCCCGTCGTCATCTCGTAGAGCACGACACCGAACGAAAACAGGTCCGTTCGCGCATCCAACTCTTTTCCCTTCGCCTGCTCCGGCGACATGTAGGCGACC
>Ga0182015_10001813_pt1 | contig 27226 bp, 27 predicted proteins | sample 712P3MmetaG_FD_120478 | JGI IMG/M metagenome (GOLD analysis project Ga0182015, IMG submission 120478) | Permafrost microbial communities from Stordalen Mire, Sweden - 712P3M metaG | ecosystem: Environmental > Terrestrial > Soil > Wetlands > Permafrost | place: Sweden: Stordalen | collected...
GCATGTAGACTCTGCTTCACACGCGCGTTGATCTTGTTTTTCGAATTCAGTTCTATCGCTCTCGAGATTCTACCGCGCGGACAGCGAGCCGCCGATTTTTCCTGCGCCAGCACCTGTTCTTTCCGCGAAAGACCCCAGCGATATCCCGCCAGATTGCCGTCTTCCCGGATCACGCGGTGGCACGGCACCACGATGGATACTGGATTGGTCGCGCACGCTCGCGCCACGGCCCGCACTGCCTTAGGATTGCCCACCGCACGCGCTACTTGAGAATAAGTACGCGTCGTTCCGGCCGGAATGCGCTGCAACTCCTGCCAGACGCGCCGCTGAAATGCTGTCGCCTGCAGATCGAGCGGCAATTCGACGCGCGGCGGCTTCCCTTCCACGCGCTGCACGATCTCTTTTACCCAGCGTTCGAACGAATCGTCGGCCGCGACAAGTTCCGCGCGCGGATACTCGTCGCGCAATCCTTCCACCAGCTTCGCTTCCGCGTCTCCGAGATACACCGCTGACACACCGCGCTCCGTAGCACCCACTAAGACTTTCCCCAACGTCGATTTCGCAATGCTGTATCCGATCTTCATGCCCATTCCTCCTTTTCGATAGGTTGCAGGCGTCATGCCCAGTTGCGCGTTGCTGCGCTCGTATACGCGGCTCGATGAGCCATATCCGGTTTCGTACATCGCATCCGTGATGTTCTTTCCCGATCGCAGCAATTTCTTGAAGCGCGCCAGCCGCAAGGCTTCCGCAAGCTCGCGCGGCCGCAATCCCGTCACTTGCAGAAAAGCGCGTCGCAACGTCGCAGGCGTCGTTCCGAGTGTCCGCGCTATCTCGCCAAATCGCACGGTGTCTTCGCGCGATTCGGCAAGTTGGAGCGTCGCGCGCTCCACCAAAGCGATCGGCCCGGCTACTTCATCCGGTTTGCATCGGAGGCATGCGCGGAAGCCTTGCTGTTTGGCCTCTTCCTTCGTTCGAAAGAAAACAACGTTGCGGCGCAGCGGCCGCCGCGCCGGGCACGACGGGCGGCAATAAATGTGCGTGGTGCGCACGGCCAGCACAAATGTTCCGTCGGCGCGGGCATCGCGGGACACCGTTGCGCGCCAAAACTTGGCGGCCGCGCTGGGCGGAACCGTGGATTTCGATTGCGTATTTTGTTGGTTCATCATGACCAGGCCAAAGTAACCCAGCTGAAAAAACTAATCTATCCGCAAAGGCGCGTCAAAGAAGAAAGGTTGGAGAGCAGCTGAATTGCGAAACTCAGACGTCCGCGACGTTAGCCACGGCGGTAGCCGACTCCTGCAAGGCCTGGCGATGCGGCGCGGTAATGACGAGCAAGACCGCCGCGAGAATTACGCCTGCGGCCAGAACGGTGCGCAACGTAATCGACTCGCTCAGCAGCAACCATCCGAGGAACAGCGCGACCACCGGGTTGACGAACGCATAGGTCGCCACACGCGTGGCCGTGCTGTGTTTCAAAATATAAATGTAGGCCGTGAATCCCATCATCGACCCGAAGAATATGAGATACGCCAACGCCACCCACGACCGCGTCGAGATCGCTGCCAGGTGCAGCGTTGCCACTTCGCCGGTCATCCAGCCGGTTAGCCACAGTGCGACACCGCCAGTGAGGCTCTGCATGGTGGCGAAAAGTAAAGGCGAACTGGGCATCTCACCGTGTTTTGAATAGAGCGATCCGCAAGCCCATGAAAACGAAGCCACCACCAGGATCGCAACTCCGACGGGACTGATCCTCGCGGACCCACCAAAATCCTTCGGCCCAACCAGCAGCGCCAATCCTGCAAATCCCATCAGCAGACCAATGATGACGCGAGTCACCGGCCGCGTCCCGCCGGGCCGCAACCAATCCACCAGCACCATCCACAGCGATACGGTCGCCACGAGAAGAGCGGTGACGCCCGAAGGCACGGTCTGCTCCGCCACGCAGACGCCGCCGTTTCCGATGAGCAGCAGCAGAATTCCGGCGAAGGCAGCGGTCCGCCAATGCGCCAGCGTCGGTCGTATGCCCGTCTTCCAGCGAAGAATCGGATAGAACAGCATGCCAAAGACGAGGTGCCGCGACCCCGCGAGAAGTAAGGGCGGGAACGATTCCACCCCTACGCGTATCGCCAGGTACGTCGATCCCCAAATCAGGTAGACCGCCGCAAAAGCAACGAGCACCAAGGTGGAGGCGCCTGAGTGGGCAGGCGAAGGAGGGGGAGACGAACCGATGCTGGATCGCGACTGGGTTACGGGAGTGGACATCGACCTGAATCGCTGCTGGACGCAAAATTCGGCGCGCCAAAAGCGACGACGCTAAGGTAGCGGCGCGCGCAATCCATGTACAGCGCCATATTGGATAGTCATTTTCGGCACCATCCGCGGCTGGACAAAGCTAAACTAACTCAGGCAAGAAAGTAGATCTATCCGCAAAGGCTCACCAAAGTTGGAAGGCCGGCAGAGAAGCTCGCGCGAAAAGCTCGGGCTTTCCGGGGGTTCTTAACTGTTTTGGAATTTGTTGAGTCTAGACCCGCACCCTTGAAAAGGCACAAGGGTGTGGAAACAGGAAAAGGCAACCGGACTTCAGTGGGCCGGGGGCTTTTGGTCTGGCGGTGGTGGTGGCGGCGGAGGCGGCGTGAATTTGGACTCGTCTACCGGAACGTTTTGGTGCAGCTCGTCTACCTGGATTGTGAAGCGGTTGCCTGGGCGGGCCAGCGTCCAGCGGTAGGGGGCTTTTACACCGTCGGCGTCGCGATAGTCGCTGTAATCGATTTGCGTCGGCAAGCGGCCCAGCGGCGTTTCGCTGTAGCGAATCAAACGCAGGAGAAGACCGGATTGCGTGTCGAAATAGAGATGGAGAGGCGGCTCGTTTTCGCTTTTGCCCGCTAGCAGCGTGGTGTCGTGGCCGTCGATTTTTTCGCCGGGTTGAACTTTCCACTCCTGGCTCAATGTCTTGATGTGAGCGGGCAATTGGAGGTCGGCGTCCATGTGGGCGGCGGCGTTTTCTTCGGCGTTCATCATGTGCGCCGGCCGGCCGGGAACGATGAGCCATCCGGCGTGGCCGTCGAAGGCGGTTACGCTGTCGCCGCCGGGAAGATGCATGATGGAGAGGCGCTTGTAGGTGGCTTTATCGTAGATATCGACCGGGAAGTGCTGGCCGCCGAAGGCGGTGAGCGTGCCCTTCTCGACGCGGGTGGTGATTTTCTCGATCGCGGCGGCGCCGCCTGATGCGGCTAGATATTTGTCAAATAGCTGATCGGCGGCGGGCAGCGCCGCGGCGGCGGCTTCGCCGGGCTTTTTGTCGCCGGGCACTTCGGGAGCCAGCTCTTCGGTGGCTACGATGGGAGTGCCAACGGGATGGGCAGCGCCGCGATGGCAGGAGAAACAAGTAACTTCACGCTTGCCTTCGAAATTGTCTTTGTTGATGGCGAACATCATCTTGATCATCGCACGCGCGGTTTCTTTGGGCTTCTTGTCGTCTTTTTCGAAGGCCATCCCGCGTTCCTGGCGGACGTGGCAGAACTCGCACTCGACGCCCAGAGACGCGGTAATGAACTGCATCGCGGGAAATACTTGCTCGGCGGGGATACCGGTCAAGACTTTGATATTTTTGAACTGCTGCTCCGCAAGTTTGGGAGCGGGAGGGGCTTGCGGGCCGCCGGACTGCGCGCGGGCGCCAAGGACGACCAGGCCGAAGCTGAAAGCGATGATCACGAAGCTGGCGTACGGTTTCCTGGCGGACCATGTCATCGGGAGAGTCTCCTTCGATTTGCGAGAGGGAGTGTAGCAAAAGATGCGCCAGGCGGGCAGGCTTCGTTGGGCAGAGGCGTGATTTTTTGAGCTGGCGGGGCGTGCGGCCGGGCGAAGCAAGGCCCGCCCCTGCCAAATCAATGAATGACTACCCGGCGCATCGATGTGAAAGACTAAGCAGGCGAAACTCAGGGCTCTTGTCGGGACGACATGGGCAGCGTGCGGGGCGGCTCGACGCTAAAATCATTCCTAACCGCGCGGAAAAACTACCGCAAAGGTACTGAGTATTCGCCCCGCCAATTTCCTATTTCAGGTTTGTTAATTTTAAACGTAACGCCGAAGGGACGTCTTGCAACGTCGATTCGAGCCCGTTGTAGAATGCTACATGGCCCTGGCACTCCCCCCCAGTGAACAGCTCAAAGACATTCGCAACCGCTTGGGCATTACCACGCGCGATGTTGCGGAATTCAGCCAGAAAATCGCGTTGACCGAAGACAATTCGGAATTCCATATTTCCAACGCTTGGCTGACGCAGATTGAAAACTCAGACTCGGTTCCCAGCATTTTCAAACTCTACAGTTTGAGTTCGATTTATCGCATCAAGTTCAGCGACATCCTGCTGCTCTACGGCGTGGATTTGCAGAATCTGAACAAGCACCAGCTTTCCGCGCCGCTGCCAAAAACCCACCTTACGACGCTGGAAGTCTACGACAACGAGAAGACGGTATCGTTTCCAGTGCGTTTCGACCGCTCGTTCGACGTGGACAATACGAATTTGTTGTCGCGCATGGTGGAAGTGTGGGGAGAAGTTCCCATCGCGCTGATCCAGCATCTGGATCTGCGCCACAGTTTGTACGGGTACATCGGGTTGCAGGACAATACCCTTTCGCCGTTGCTGCGGCCGGGGTCTTTCGTGCAGATCGACCCGCACGTGCGCAAGGTACAGCCGTTAAAATGGCGCACGGAATTCGATCGGCCGATCTATTTTGTGGAGTTACGCGACGGATATGCGTGTTCGTGGTGCGAAGTGCAGGAGGGGCATCTGCTGCTGATACCGCACCCGCTGTCGGCGCGCAGCGTGCGCCGGCTCAACTACGGCACGGAGGCGGAGATCGTGGGGCAAGTGACCGCGGTGGCCATGCGCCTTACGGATGTTTCGGATCCGGCTCCTGACGGTGCCGCCAAATTGCCAAAGCGAGTTTGACATTCGACACGAATAGGCGCGCCACGGCGGGATTCGTTTCCACGGGAATAGCCACGCGATAAGGTTCCAGCTTTTGCCAGGTGCGTAGAACTTCCGCCGGGTCCTCCGGCGAACAATCCAAATACATCTGCAGTTGTGCAACCAGTTCTTCGAGAGAATATCCCGCCAATTGGTGGAACACTTCCCGGTGGGCTATCTCCAAGGCCTTCGTTGCAGCACCGGGACTGAAACGCGCAGACAGGCCGTCGTGATGATACGTGCCCGAGTTGTAGTCGCGCGTGGATGCGAGGTAGATCAACCGCGCGAGATCGCAAGAAATCTTCGACAGCGACCTTTTCAAGAGGTCGTCGTAAGCGGCTCGCACCGGCACGAGTTTAATACTGGGTGTCATGACGTAAAGACTCGACTCCAGGGATGGCGGATTTCACGGGCGCCGGATCTAGGATGATCCGGCGTTGTGAAGCTGCCGGCCTGTGGTGGCAATGCGGAAGCCTTGCTCGACTTCAGCGAGGCGATGGGAAAGAGTGTCGGCATAAACGGCCAGGCCACGCACGTGCTGCGGTCCGGACGCCTGAATCGCGACGGACAACAAGCCACAGATGAGCAGGAGCTGAGAGTACAGCAGGATGATCTTGGTTTCCGTCGAGAAATTCAGATCGTCGCTTTGCCGCGACGCTTCTTTGTGCTGCCGCATAATGTGTTGAATGGCGGCGGAAGTCTGCTGAACCCACAGCAGCGCAACGAGCTTGCGCTCTCTGCGAAAAAGACTTTCCAGTTGAGGCGAATTGGCGCGGGCGACGAATCGCCAATCGGCGGAATCGAAAATCCTGGCGACAAATTCGGGGGGGCACGGAGCAAGCTCGCCTGCGTCTTCCAGCAGCGACACATCCGACTTGGCGGATAAGCTTCCGGCAACCGCGGAACCCCGCGTCGCCAGGAATAGCAACGCGAGCAGGAGAATCGTACCGATCAAGAGGGCCGTGGGGACGCCGATCACGAACCCACCGTCTTTCCCAGATAGCCCCGGGCGTCCTGAAGGCGGCGCAGCGTCGCATCGGCAACTCGTCCATATCCTCGATTTGCGGGATCGGCCGGTTTCGCTGACTTATCGGCTTGATAAGACCACAAATACCTAAGACAGATGGAGAGGAAGAGGAGATACGAGGCGGGATACAGATAGGCCAAAAGGACGTGGACTTTGCCGCTCGTTAAGGACGCAAACGTCAGACATATAACGCTCCAGCAAACGAAAAGCCCATAGCCCATTACGATGCCGCGCAGATTTTTGCCCAGCGGTATGGAATAAAAGAGAAATAGCGCGACCATCGCGACAATCGCGACGCCTTGGACCGTTCGTAACGTGCTTTCCACGTTTGTCGCAGGGGCTTCCATCCATAAGCGAGGATCGCTGATCAGCGCTTTGACGAGAGCGATTCCGAAGACGAGACCGAGAACCACGCGCGCCATGCGCGCCGTTCCCGGATAAGCGGCGAGACCGACCCGATAAATTTCGAAGATAATCCCGCAACTAAGAAGGACACAGAGAAATTCAGCGGTCCAGTAGACCTGGGTATAGAGCGGGTGCATCCATCGATCGACGAAATAACAAGCGGGATCCTGAAAAAGGACGAAGGCGATGTAACAGTAAAAAGCGGGATAGCGAGACGTGAGCCTCTGCCGGAACCCCCGGAAGAGCAGGAGCGATTCCAGAACGACGCTGATCCACAGAATTACCTGGCTGAGCATTTTCTCCGGACCCGACCCGAAGCAGTTTCGCTGGATTCGAATGCTAGCACGAGTCGGGGGAAAAATGCAGGGCATCTCTCCCCCAGCCCGCACTCGAACTCTAACTTAGGATGCGATTCCGATCCAGGGATCCGGTACTGGTTTGCCGCCATCGGCGAGCAAGGTCCAGGGATCCGGTACAGGTTTGCCGCCGTCGGCGAGTACCCAGGGATCGGGAACCGGTTTGCCTCCGTCGGCGAGTACCCATGGATCAGGAACCGGTTTGCCCCCGTCGGCAATTATCCATGGATCGGGAACCGGCTTGCCTCCGTCGGCGAGTAGGGGTGTCTTGGAAATGACTCCGCGGCCCTTGGAGTGCCGAACACCTGTGTGCATCGTCAGGCCAGCCAGGACGAGCACCAAGCAAAGCAGAAAAACATTCTTAAGAGAACCCATGAAGCCTCCGTATAAGAGATTTTTGAGCCGGGAATAGTCATGACTGTGAGGTCATGAATGCCCGGAAGCGTAAGAGAGAAAGGATAGGGCGTAGGTGAAACCGGGTGCGTGATTGGGATTCCAACCAAAACGGGTAAAGGCCTTCCAAGACGCCACGACCCGCACGCAACTGCTCGAACGACGCTCGAAAGTCGCGATTTCGAACTCTCGCCCATCCTGAAAAAATGTGTCCTAACGCCCGCCCTGGAACCTCATAAACGCGGCTCGCCCGGAAACTCAAAACCATGCAATTCAGTCCGTTTAGTTAGGTCGCCACGGGCGGCGCCAAGAGTGCTTCGCATCGCCACTCCGCGGAACCGGATCGCTCGCCGTCCGCCTCGCATCCGCGGAAGCAAGTTGTCGCCGCAAAATCTATATATCTCACAGCGTACAGGTGCGACATAACGGTTGTAATAACAAGCGAAAGGATGTTTTTCTTTCGTAAAACGGCCCAAAGTATCAAATTATAGACAGCGTTTTTCTTAGACCCCCGCGGAATGCGCCAGTGAAGCGCAGCGGGGAGAGTTATTGCGCGCGGCGGAAAGGAGAATCGGCGCGTTAAAACGTCTGGAGGTGTGCATTCGTGGAAAACAGACACGAGGAATGGTGGGAATGCGCAAACCTCGCTTGCGGACACAAAATTCTGTTCAGGATGTTATGCAAGACGCGAGACAAGTCCACTCCCACGTGTTTTTGCGGCAGCGGCATGAAACGGCCCTATGCGAAGCCGCATTGCAGGAGATACGCAGATACTCTGGCAATAGGCCTTGATCGTCCCACGATGTCGCCGCCCGCGATCCGCACGAGAGTTTTCGTCGTTCCCTTGCGCACCAGGGATGTCGAGCCAACGAGATCCAATCCGGCATGAGTACGGCGGTTGGGGACACCGGGATGGCGTCGACGCTGTTGCCCGTTTCCACAAATGTTTTCGTGCCCATGAGGCGCGCACCCGAGCCCAAGAGGAGTTGCCGACGAGTGTCGCTCTGGGCGCGGAGTTGAGTTTCCTGGCCCCCGCGTTGCTCTGCTCGCTGGGGACAGCCAAGAAAAGTGACCCCGGGTCCTCATGATCAAACCTCCAGACACTCAAACGATCGACCTCAGTTGCCGCGCCGAATTTATTTTCGACTCCCGCACCCGGGGCAAAAGCTCGCGTCCTATCAAGGTCCTCAGCGATTGCATGTGCGATTGGCGGCGCCCGGATTGGGCGAATCGGTGGAGCGATTGGAGCTCGCGGAGCAACCCGTACCTGAATCTATTCTTGTGCGCGGAGCACGCGCGCAAGCTGGGGCTAATGAAGTAAAGCGACGAATGCGAAATTGAAAAACGACGCAAGAGCCTAATTCAGCGTCTTCAGATAGTCGTTGTAGGAATGCCGAGCCCCACCTAAATAGTGTGCATTCGATTGAAAGGACGCATCCAGCATTTTGAACATTCCAGGGAGGCGACCGGCATAGTCCGGAGTCCGCAGTGCGATGCTCATCTTAGCCGTGTTGCGCTCTTCGATGCCGTCATACGCCATGTTGAGAAACTTTTCGGCGGACCCACGCAACTTGGCGGCTTGTTGGTCTTCACTTTCGCCGTCGCTGGGGCTGCTCACTTCGTAAAGCATCAGGGTGACCCTGGATAGCGACGTGAGGAGCACCCTCCGTTGGCCCAGATCACCCTTGAGCAGCTTGTTCTGGATATCGGCGTTGACGGTCATGCGATTCTGCTCGGCCACGCCGCGTACTTCGCGGAAAGCGTCCACCAGTCCCGGCAAGAACCGTAGATTGCCCGGGCCTTTGTTTTCGGGCCGCTGTTGCAGCTCTATGTCCAGATGAATGCCATCGAAACGGTCCGCGGAATGTCTGCGGTTGAACTGTACGATTTCGCGGACGTGATCGAGCAGTTTTTCGCGATGCTTGCCAGGCTCATCAGCCTCCTCGCTCGACAAGGGCGCTTCGACGCGAATGCTCGATCGATGTAAGAGGACGATGAGGTGAGCCAGCTGGCTTTCCTCGAAAGCTTCCGATTTCTCGGAGACCGATATGTACACTTCATTGATGCCTGCGCTTTGGCAAAAATCGCGCAGCGCCTCGAGGCGCTTCCAGCACCGACGGGCTCTTCCACACCCAGAGTCCGTGAACCGGCGCCTCTGCGGCAAATACCGGGAAGGAAAATACGCTCAGCAATCCGCAAATCCAGAGCGATATTGCAGGAAAGGTTCCACGCGGCATGACACCACCTCGGTCGAACACCGGGCAATTCGCGGCGACGGCATGCTAGGTCGCGATGCGCCGGGGAGTCAACCGCAAATGGTTTCGCCATCTGTGGACGATGGTGACGCGAAGGTGATTGCCAAGCCCTTACCGTTGAGCTCCTGAGGCCCGCAGACACCGCCGGCCTCAGGATGACAGCGGCTTGGGCGGTTGGCTGGCTGCGCTGCTTCGGGAGGACCTCGCTCGGCAACGGGTACCCAGAATCACGTAGCGCTCGGGTGCGTCTGTACAGGATGAGCGCACGCGGTTCTACGGGAATGCAGGAATTCGCCGATTCTTCGTTTTTACGTATGCTGTTTCAGACGTCGAAAGCGGTTTCGTTGTCACTCGCTTCCATCGGTCAGGCCTTCTTCACTTCTCCGGGATCTACATCGGTATCCAGAGCGATCGACTCGCCGCTCTCCGCGTCGCGTGCGAAGTAACGCCCAGGCGTAGTTTGCTTCAGAGAGCCCACTCTTGAGCGAGCTTCGACGAGAGAGTTTACCTCTGCGACCCACAGCGGGCTCCCGTCGTCCAGGAGCCTGAAAATGTCGAATCCCAGTTTCATCGAAGTTCGTTTCTGACCGGCGCCACCCTGACGAACGCGGGAGGTTAGTCGGGGACGGCTGGCGATGTCTGTTCAATATTGAACAGACGAACCGGCGGGCGAGAGGTAGAAGAAGTGCAACCGCTGGCGGAGAAGCGAGCCGAGCGCTCGCCGATGCAAACGTAGTTGGGGCCAGGAAATTGTCGTCACATTCAAATAACGAGGGGAAATGAGTTCACGTCGGCGAATTGCCTTTGGAGCGTCCGGTTTTTTCACAAAATCGCTCCCACTGAAGAAAACCAAGGAATATCAAGCAGGCGCGACGATCACGCAACAGGGAGAGGCTTGCTCGGACGTTCACTTCATTCAAAAAGGAGTTGTAAAGCTTACGCTGGTCTCCAATCGAGGCAAAGGAGCGGTGCTGGGCATTCTCGGCGAAGGCGATTTTTTTGGAGAGGCCTGCATCACGGCGAACGCCATCCATTCGACTTCCGCAATCGCACTGGTGCCCACCGTCGTGAATATCATTAAAGGCAAGGCCATGATGCGACTGGTCGGAGAAGATCCCGATATTTCCAGCCACTTCATCAATTACCTGCTGACCCGCAACCGCCGCATCGAACAGGACCTTATCGACCACATGTTTAATACCAGCGAAGAACGCCTGGCGCGCACGTTGCTGCTGCTGGCGCGAGGCAGGCGGGGCGGCGAAGTGGCGCCGATCCTGGAGAAAATTGGCCAGGATACTCTCGCGGAAATGGTGGGGACGACGCGCTCAAGAGTTAATTTTTTTATGAACAAGTTCAGGAAACTTGGGTTCATTCACTATAACGGCGGGCTTACGGTGCATGACTCGCTGGAGAGCGTGTTGCAAAACTAGACTTTCAGCGCGAAGTGAAGTGCGAAAGGGCAGGGCGAGGGAAACGTCGGCGCGTCAGTGGATAGCTCCGGCCGTGCATTTGCGAGTGGGCTGAATCTAAACCCCGCCCTCTGAAAGAGAGCGGGTACAGATTGCCGTAATCGCCGGCTGACGGAGGCGGCAAGGATGCCCTTCGTACTCGGGGTGAACCGGCGCTTCAGATGTCTGAGTCGCTTCAAAGCATTTGGACGAAATTATGAATTCCACGCTACACGAGAGAGTTGTTTCTTGCGATTCTCCCATTCGGCGCCGGAGAGGATGCGTGGAGCTACTTCAATCAGGCGAGGAGTCAGCTTGAAGACCGCCAGCGGGCTCCACGGCTTCCCTTCCCGAGTGCGGAAGCTGCGCTCATTCAGCGCATCCGCCATGCGCTGGTAGGAAAGGTCCTGGACGATCATCTCCGCGAGGCAATTCAGAACCTCCATTTCACCAGGGTTCTCTTCCAGGTGCAGGCAATCGCGTGCGATGCGCGTGCCAAAGGGGATTTCCTCGCCGAACCGCGAGCCTTCTGACTCCTCGGCCCGCGCTCCCGATTCGGTTTCGCGCTGCCATTCGACGGCGGCCAGACGCCATCCAGCGCTTTCTTTTTGGGCTACGTATTCAGTTCCTGGCCATGTTGAGAGACTATCGCGTGTCCATTCGACCTTTTTCATGTTGCGGCCTCCTGCTATCAGATTCTTTGCGTTCTTGGCGTCACAGAGAGAAAAAACCCATTGCAGAGCAATCGCAATTCGGGTGCCGACCTGCCTAACGCGAATCTCATTGATAAATAAGGGTTTCGCCCGATTTCGTGCTTCGGAATTCGGCCAGCCGGCGTCCGCTCATGGGATAAGGTGTCGCGTTGCCGGACACTCTAAATCGGTTTTATCGCAGGAAATCTTGACGGAGCAGGACGTTACCGGGGTATGATTTCGCGTCGCCGCCCCCGCCCCGACAATGTCCACCTGCCCGTGTAACAGACGGGGCTGGCGGAAGGCAGAACGGCGTCCATGGACCCCGCATTAAAGCGCACCGAAACGCGAACTCCCATGAAAGTGAACGTGGACCTGTCCAGCCTGGACGTTCGCACCCCCGCGCAAGAAGGGATCACGGAAAACATCAGCCCTCGTGGAGCGCGCATTCTGACGAGTAAACCGTGGAAGCCGAACGAGCGGCTGAATGTCAGGTCGCTGCTGGGCAATTTCCGGTCGAGGGCGCGCGTCGTTTACTGCGTGCCTGTGGACAATAATCACTTCGCATTGGGTCTGCAATTGTTCGCGGCCGCGGGCAATTGGCGATCGCCGAGCTGACTTGGACAGGAAGATTTGCGGCGAGGCATGACGATTCGGCCGGCGGGCCCGCACGAAAAACGGCTAATGTTTCCTTTGGCGTTGCGCTCGGATCGCCGCCAGACGTTTCGACTCGTTTTGCAACCTCACGCGGGCGCTCTTTGATCTTCCGATGACCTTCTCCACATTTGCCATGAAGTCGGGATTTTGCGTCTGCGCGCGCAACTCTTTCAGGAAAGGGCGCACTTTCGAGAAAACTGTTAACATCTCTGCCGAAAGCTTCGGATCGAGAAAAGCCATTTCGCCAAGGGTTTTGTCCAACACCAGGGAGGCCGCCATTCCCCAGTACGAGGTCACTTGCCGCAGCCATCTGCTCTTCCGGGTGGCCAGCGCCTTTTCGATCTGCAAATAGTCTCGCGCACTCGCCGGCCAGAATTCATCGCGCCACCAAAGGCGCGCCTTGCGCATTTCTCCCTCATCGCTCACACGATTCAGCTGCTTGACGAGTTCAGAGTCTTGCTTCGTGGGCCGTTTGCGCATGGAGGCCTCCCGAAAACAGTTTCAAACCGGGACATGCGGCCCGCAGTGACTTGGAGACGAATTGTTTTTTGGTCCAGGCTTCCACACGCCGGTTTTCCCGATGGCCCCGAAAAATCCTTCGTCTTCCCTCAGTGGAAAGACCCAGGGCCACATCTTGGCCGGCAAGGTGCCCTCAACGTGCGCATCTTAAGCACCGGTTTGGGGGAAGTCAACGTAAAGTAACGTTGCTCAATGGTTTAGTTTGCGTCGTAGGCGCTTGCGACGCTGGTTTCGGCTCGGGCCATGACTGGCTTCGGGTTACGCGAGCGCTTCACCCTGTCGTCCACGATGTTATAGTTTTTTCATGTACTCCCAAACATTCAAAGTCGATTTGGTGATTCGCGGCGAGCGCCGCGCTTGCCCACTGGAGTGGCTCGATCAGTTCTGCATGCGCAACTTCACCAACGCCGCGGAATTCGACGACACCTTGCCGGTCAGCGACGGGAAAGTGGAAGCTAGCTTTCGCGTGACGCCGGAGCGATTCGCGGAAAGCTTTGGCGCGTGGCTCACGCAGCGCGGAAAAGGCGAAGGACAGCCGCTGCAAGTGGAAGTGACGCAGGCCTGAGAGCCAGGCGGCCGGCGGTTTCGTCGATCATGTACTTCCGCGAATGGCGTGCGCGAGTCCCTTTTCTTGGCCGGGCCCCGACAGTCCGTGGTTCCGGCGGCTGGCGCGCGTTGCTTTCCCGCCGCGACGTGTCATCCGGTAGCGCATCCGATGAGAATGCGCGAAGGCTCTCCGCTTAAGAATCAGCAATCGCTTTTGTTTGACTCAATACTTTGAGGATTTGCGGAATGACCGCCTCGGTCGCAGCTTCTCCAACCGCAATCAATTCATCTGTCCGCGTGAAATCGTCCCACACGAACGGCTTGACGTCCGGCTCGATAATCACGTCGGCCTGCTGGCGCCACGCCAGGTCCGCATGACGCTGAATAATCGAAAAAGATCGGCTGATCACGTCCGCCGCGGTGCGTGGACTCGCGAAGCTACCCGCCTCCAGATAAACCGCGATGGTAATATCCGCGCCAAGCAGCAGTGTGCCCTCGACAGGAACCGGCGACGTAAGAAATCCATCGACCAGCGTGCGGCCCTCGAATTGAATGGGCACGAACAATCCGGGATACGCGCACGAACCGCGCATCGGTGGACCGAGCAGCCCGCGCGTGTAGAAGACCGAGACGCCTGCGTTGATGTCCGTGGCCGCGATGGCCAGCGGCGTGGTGAGTTCTTCGAAGGTGCGCGCGGACGTGAAACGTTGCAGGTAGCGCTCCATCCGAAAATTTGTGGCCAGGCCGAGCCACGACGGCGTCCACCGGCCGAAGTCCGCGAAGGTGGTGCTACCGGCGATCCGCTGCATGTCGTTCAGCGGCACTCCCGCGCAATAGCAGGCGCCGATCAGCGCGCCAACGCTGGTTCCCGCGACGACATCGATGGGCACGCCTGCGTTTTTCAGCGCGCGGATCACGCCAACGTGCGCGATGCCGCGCGCAAATCCGCCGGCTAGAGCGAGCCCTACTTTAGGGCGTTCGCCTGCCGGGCGGGTTTCGCCGCTCGCGACGGCACGAATCTTGTCGGTGGCGTTTTTCAGCCACTCGGCGGCGCTGAGCGCTTTGTCGTCTGGCATCCCGTCTACAGTTTAGTGCTAGTCGCGTGCGTTACGACCATGTTTGACCGCTGCATGCCGGTTTTGTAACCTGTCCTACCGTGCCATGTTGCCGCGAGGTTCCCGATGAAGCGTCGAATTGAAAAAGCAGTCGTGCTGGGCGCAGGAACCATGGGCGCGCGGATCGCGGCGCACTTTGCAAACGCTGGCCTGCCTTGCATCTTGCTCGATATCGTTCCGCCAGAGCTTCCGCAGGACGCGCCGCCCAACGCGCGCAACAAAATCGTTCGCGCGGGTCTCGATGTCGCGAAAAAAGCCAAACCTGCTGCGTTTTTCACCGCTTCTCTGGCCGATCGCGTGGCCATCGGAAATTTCGACGATGACCTGGCACGCTGTGCGGAAGCCGATTGGATCATCGAAGTCGTCGCGGAAAATCTCGAAATCAAGAAAAACCTTCTGGCACGCGTCGCGCAATTTCGCAAGCCCGGCGCCATCGTCACCACCAATACTTCCGGATTGCCGGTTCATCTGATCGCCGGAAGCATGAGCGAAGAGTTTCAGCAGCACTGGGCCGGCACGCACTTTTTCAACCCGCCGCGCTATATGAAACTGGTCGAGTTGATTCCCGGGCCGAAGACCTCGCCGGAAGTCATCGAGACGCTCACGGAATTCTGCGACCGCCGCTTGGGCAAAGGCGTAGTGGTCGCGAAAGATACGCCGAACTTCATCGCCAACCGCGTCGGCACATTTTCCATGCTCAACGCGCTGCACCTCATGGGCGCGCTCGGCATGACCGTCGAAGAAGTCGACGCCTGCACCGGCCCGGCGATCGGCCAGCCGAAATCGGCGACCTTTCGCACCGCCGATCTCGTCGGCCTCGATGTGCTGCTGCACGTCGTGAAGAATATTTACGAAACCGTGCCCAACGACGAATCGCGCGAGATGTATCGCGTTCCCGCGCTGCTCGAAGAAATGACGCGACGCGGCTGGCTCGGTGATAAGACCGGACAGGGCTTCTACAAAAAGGCAAAGAGCGAAGGCGAAAAAGAAATCCTCACGCTCGATGTGAACACCATGGAGTATCGCCCCCGGCAAAAGGCGCGCTTCGCGTCCATTGAAAGCGCGAGGCCTATCGAAGACACGACCGAACGCCTGCGCGCGCTGATCGGACCGGTGCTCGAAGGCCAGAAGGGCGACAAGGCCCAACAGTTTCTGTGGAGCCTGTTGTCCGAAAACTGTCTCTATGCGGCGCGACGCGTGCCGGAAATTTCTGATCAGGTTGCGGATGTCGATCGCGCGATGCGCTGGGGCTTTGCCTGGGAACTTGGTCCGTTTCAGTTGATGGACGCGATCGGCGTGAAAGCTTTCGCGGCAGCCGTGCAAAAAGAGGGCCGCTCGCTGCCGCCGGTCATCGAAAAACTGCTGACCAGCGGACGGCAGAGTTTCTACGAATCTCAGAAGGGCCAATCCACGGTGTTCGATATCGCCAGCGGCACCGCGAAAAACGTCGAAGAACCGAAAGGCGTGCTCATCCTGAAATCGCTGAAGGATGCTGGCCGCGAAATCGAGCGCAACTCCGGCGCGAGTCTGATCGATCTGGGCGACGGCGTGGTCTGCTGCGAATTCCATTCCAAGATGAACGCCATCGGCGCGGATCTGATCGCCATGATTCACAAAGGCATCAAGCGTTTGGACACCGATTTCGATGCCATGGTCATCGCCAACCAGGCCGTGAATTTTTCGGTCGGCGCAAACCTGATGCTCGTGCTGGTGGCCGCGCAGGAACAGGAGTGGGACGAACTCCACCTCGCCGTGAAGCAATTTCAAAATGTAAATCTGGCCATCAAGTACGCGCCAAAACCCGTGGTAGCCGCTGCGCAAGGCCTGGCGCTTGGCGGCGGGTGCGAAGTCAACCTTCACGCGGCAAAAATTCAAGCCGCGGCGGAATCGTACATGGGACTCGTCGAAGCTGGCGTCGGATTGATTCCCGGCGGCGGCGGTTCGAAAGAAATGTTGATTCGCGCGAACGAACACTCCGCAGGCGGCGAGGATTTGGATTTATTTCACGCGCTGAAACCCGTGTTCGAGGCGCTGGCCATGGCCAAGGTCGGTACCAGCGCCGAAGAAAATCGCGATCTCGGATTTTTGCGCCGCGAAGACGGTGTCTCGATGAATCGCGACCGCGTCGTCGGCGACGCCAAGAAAGCCGCGCTGTCTCTGTTGCGCAACGGATACAAAGCGCCCGCCGCGAGCTGGCAGGAAGGCGCACAGACTACCCAGATCAAAGTGCTCGGCGAGCAATTTCTTGCTGGCGCAAAGATGGCGATTCATATGCTCCTGCGGGGCGGCTACGCCAGCGAGCACGACGCCGTCGTTGCGCGCAAGCTCGCCAACATTCTCGCGGGAGGCCCGCTGAGCGCGCCCCAGATGGTCAGCGAGCAATACGTTCTTGATTTGGAGCGCGAGGCCTTCGTCTCGCTGTGCGGAACGAAGAAAACCCAGGAGCGCATTGCCCACACGCTGAAAACCGGCAAGCCTCTCCGAAATTAACCAGCCAACTCACGCCGCTTTCCGCGATCCAGACCGTACAGAAACGTATAAAAACGTATTGATCTGGCGGCTTGGAACAAGCTATTCTGCGCCCGCACCTGAGGTGCATCCGTGCAAAGACTTTTGGCGCCACGCGAAGCGGCCAACATTCTGGGGATCAGCTACCCCACGCTGAAGCAGTGGATCTATCGCAATAAAATTAAGACTGCGAAGACGCCAGGCGGACACCATCGCGTGCCCGAGAGCGAGATCGACCGCCTGATCCCAAAAAATCTCGAGCGCGGAGACATCCAGACGCGCCGCGGGAATTTCCGCAAGATCAGTGGCCGCAATCAACTCATCGGCCGGGTCCTGGCAATCAAGTACAGCGGCCTGCTGGCGCAGGTCACGCTCGCGTTCGGCGAACAGCACATCACCGCCATTATCACCGCGGACGCCGCGAAAGAGATGAGACTTAAACCCGGCGAACGCGCCGCAGCGCTGATCAAATCAACCGAAGTGATGATCCTGAGAGTTTGAACGGTGATCTCCAGATCTGAGAGCATCCAATCATGACCCGCCACAACATAGTTCGACGCAGCACCCTCGCAATATCCGTCCTGCTCCTCGGGACGCTTTTCTTCCACCGCGAAGCGCTGGCGCAGAAACAGGAGATTCGCGTCGCCGCAGCCGCCGACTTGCAGTTTGCGATGGCTGACCTTGCGCAGAAATACGAAAAGGAAACCGGCAGCAAACTCGAAGTGACCTACGGCTCCAGTGGAAATTTCTTCTCGCAGCTGCAAAATGGCGCGCCCTTCGACCTGTTTTTCTCCGCCGACATTGAATATCCCAAAAAACTGCAATCCGCGGGGCTTGCAGAGCCAGGGACGTTTTTCGAATACGCGATCGGCCACATCGTCATCTGGGTGCCACCCACCTCCAAGCTTGCCATCGCCACGCTGCAGTGGACCGCGCTCCTCGATCCGGAAGTCCAGAAAATTGCCATCGCCAATCCCGAACATGCCCCCTATGGCCGCGCAGCCGTAGCAGCCATGCGCAGCGCGGGAATTTACGAAAAAGTGCAAGCGAAGCTCGTGCTCGGTGAGAATATTTCTCAGGCGGCGCAGTTTGTGCAATCCGGCAACGCGCAGGCGGGAATCGTAGCACTGTCGCTCGCTGTTTCGCCGGCGATGAAAGACGGCAAGCGTTGGGAAATTCCCGCCGACTCCTATCCGCCGATCGAACAGGGCGCGATCATGCTGAAAAGCGCACAAAATAAAGATGCCGCGCGAGCATTCCTGGAATTTGTAAAAAGCGAGCCGGGTCGTGCCACGCTGGCCAAATACGGATTCGCGACTCCCTCCGCCGTAACTCCCAAGCCATGACCTCTTGGGCGCAGCAAGCAACCGCAAACGCGTCGCGGCAAGTTCTCTGACCATGGAAGCGCTGGCGCTCTCAATCCGACTGGCACTATGCGTTTCAGCGATTCTATTGGTCATCGGCCTCCCGCTTGCCTACTGGCTGGCCTACTCGCGATGGCGCGGAAAATTTCTTGTGGAATCCGTCGTCGCGCTCCCGCTGGTTTTACCTCCCACGGTGCTCGGATTTTACGCTCTGGTCGCGATGGGCACGCGAGGACCGCTCGGAAAATTGTGGCAGACTGCTTTTGGTCATGGCCTGGCGTTCACCTTCACCGGCCTGGTTTTCGCTTCGGTGCTTTACAGCTTGCCCTTCGCAGTGCAGCCGCTGGTGGCTTCGTTTGAAAGCGTCGACCGCAAGCTACTCGATGCGTCCGCAGTCCTCGGCGCAAATACGTTGCGCACTTTCCGGCGAGTCATTCTGCCAATGTCCGTCCCCGGCGTAATCACCGCGCTGGTCCTCAGCTTTGCGCACACCGTGGGAGAATTCGGCGTCGTTCTTATGGTTGGCGGAAACATCGCCGGCAGCACGCGCACCGTCTCCATCGACATCTACGATCACGTGCAATCGCTCGAATACGCGCAAGCAAATCACATGGCGCTCGTTCTGCTCGCCTTTTCGTTCATCGTGCTGTCCATCGTGTATGGCGTCAACCGCCACATCGGCCGCCGAGTCTGGTCACCGTGGCCGGCGAAGTAAACGCCGCGAAGCTTGCGCTGCACTGCAGCGTGGCGCGCCAAAACGCGAACACTTCCTCCTTCACGCTGGATGTTTCTCTCGAAGTTTCTCCCGGCATCACCATTTTGTTCGGCGTTTCTGGCGCGGGTAAATCCACGCTGCTGGATTGCATCGCGGGATTGCTGCGCCCTGATAGAGGCCGTATCACGATCGGCGCGGACACGCTATTCGATTCCGAAACGCTCGTGAACCTGCCGCCGCAGCGCCGCCAAATGGCTTACGTATTCCAATCGCTTGCGCTATTCCCGCACATGACGGTGGAAGAAAATGTCGCCTACGGCTTGGCGGATCTGGCCAAAAGCCAGCGATCCACTCGAATCAGCGCGATCCTGCAAGCATTCCGCGTCGAACCGCTCCGCGCGCGACGGCCCGCGGAGATTTCCGGCGGAGAACAGCAGCGCGTGGCCCTGGCGCGATCGCTGGTCACGTTGCCGCGCGTGCTTCTGCTGGACGAGCCCCTCACCGGGCTGGATGCGCAGCTCAAGTCTTCCATCATCGACGATCTACGCGTCTGGAATGCCGCGCAACAAATTCCCGTCCTCTATGTGACGCACACGCGCGACGAAGTCGATGCGCTCGGCGAACGTGTCGTCGTCCTCGACCGCGGCCGCGTCGTCAGCGACGGTTTACCACACGAAGTTCTCGACGTACCTCGTCGCAATACGCTGGCTCAATCCTCAGGCTTCGAGAATGTGCTCGATGCCACGGTTCTCGATCTTCGCGAAGCGGACGGCGTAATGCGTGTGCGCCTCGGCGAAAGCGCTAGCGAAATCGAAGTTCCGCTCAGCTACGCCGCACCGAACGATCGAGTGAAAATAGCTATCCGCGCCGGAGATATCCTGCTTGCGACCCAGAAACCCATTGGCCTGAGCGCCCGAAACATTCTTGAGGGAAAAATCATCGCGCTCGAACAACGCGGCTCGATCGTAGTTGCACGCGTCGAAGCCGGCGTACTCTTCACGGTCCACATAACGCCAGGCGCGGCCCGTAGTCTGGAACTAGCCGCAGGCAAGCAAGTCTGGCTCGTCCTGAAAACGCATTCCTGCCATCTGGTAAGTGAATAGCTGATTCGCTGTCGGAGTCTCGGTCCCTGACAGGACCAACCGTCATGCCGTCAGCGGTCGAAGCCTTAGCTCTGAAAAATCAGTACGGCGCAAGAGGGGCTTCGGGCCTGAGGAAGTGCTTGTAGGTTCTTATTGTTTCGGCGCGGAAGTCGCCGCCGCTGCGCCCGGCACGGAGAACTTCACTTCATCCGCAGACAACGTATCACCCGTCGGCGTAGCGTGAATCACCACGCGATCGCCGACCGCCAGATCGGAAATCTTCGCAGCCTTGCCGTCTCGCGAAACGTACATCGTGGCGGAAACGAGTTTCACCTCGACGGATTTTCCATCCGCCTGCTTGACGACCACCGAGTCGGCATTAATTTTTTCGAGCGTGCCCATAACGTGCTTTTTGTCGCCGTGGGCCCAAGCAACACCAGTCATCAGCGCAAGGACTGCCAACATCGCAACGATTCGACGCTTCGCATTCATAAGAGATCTCCGTAAGCCCGTGTGAAATTCCGATCACACTCAACTCGCATCATTAATGATGATGCGCGGTCTGCGGTTTCTGTTGTACCGGCGCGCCACCCAGAAAATCCAGCTCTTCCTGTTCTTCTTCGCGATCGTCTGGGCCTTTCGGATTTTCGCGTTCCATCTCCACACGATCTTCCATCGCCAGGTTCGGCAAGTGGCGGACGAACAGCACGAGTTTCCAACTGTCGTCCTGCGAGCCACTTCCGGCGCCAAAGGCGGGCATCCCGGTAAAGCGAACTCCGTTTTCGATGATCCAGAACAGTTCGCCGTCGGAAAGTTTTTGCGTCGCGTCCTGCCGAAGGTCCGGCGGTTTCGGATACAGACCGTTCCCGATCATCGAATTCCCGCTGCCGTCGTTGGCGTGACACGTGGCGCAATGGTCCGCAAAGTGGGCTCGCGCGTCCCGTAGAGTTTGCTCGGAAGAGGTAACCGGATTGTGTTCGCTGCGAGCGTTCCTGGGAATCGCCAGGTGCCGCGCATTTCGCGCCAGCATCGCTTCCATTGCTGTGGGCTTTGCTCGCGCGCTCAACCCGTTGTGCAGCATCGAAACGCCGGCTGCAATCGCCAATCCAACGGCGAGCAAGAGAAGCAGTGCGATCAGGTTCCAGCGCGTCATGTCCCTGTTTCCATGTTAGCCGACCACTGGCTCGCGCCGCTACCGTGTCTGGCACGCCGGGGGCTCGCCAGGTTGTGAGAGTCTTTGTAAAGGCTTCTGAGAACGACCGGCGGTTCTCCGTCGGAAATGTTCCCAAGAGAGACAGGTTCGCTACGCGCGCACTGTGGCCAGAGCGGAACAACCTGCGAATCGGCGTCCGCTCTGGTACGATACCTCCGAAAGCTCGTTCCCGGCGTGAACGCAGGCTTGCCTATGAGCACTCCGCTACAAATTCACAATTCAGCCGCGCTGGGCGCTTGTCCGTCGGATGTCGGCGATCTGCTGCTCGCGGTTCGCGAAGGCGTCGAGCTTTCTTTTGAGCAAGGACTGCGGCTCGCGACCGCCGAAGGCTCCGCGCTCGATGCGCTGATCGCGTTTGCCGATGCGTTGCGGCGCGAAACCGTCGGCGACGCCATCACCTACGTCGTGAATCGCAATATTAATTTCACAAATGTTTGCTTCGTGGGATGCAGCTTCTGCGGATTTGCGCGCGGCCCAGGCGCTGCGGACGCCTATTCGCACTCGCCCGAAGATGTCGTACGCAAAGCGCAGGAAGCCTGGGAGCGCGGTGCCACCGAAGTTTGCATTCAAGGCGGATTGCCTCGCGATCTCGATGGCTTTTTTTATCGCGATATTCTGCGCGCGATCAAGCACGCCATTCCCGCGATGCACGTGCATGCATTCTCGCCGATGGAGATTTCTTACGGCGTGGACAAGACCGGAATGCCGCTGCGCGATTACCTGCAGATGATGAAAGACGAAGGCCTTGGCAGCATTCCCGGAACCGCCGCGGAAATTCTCGACGATCGCGTGCGGCAGCAACTCAGCCCGAACAAACTGCCGGTCGCGCGCTGGGTGGAAATCATCGCCACCGCGCACGAACTGGGAATTCCCACCACCTCGACCATGATGTACGGCCACGTGGAAGAACCCGCCGATTGGGTGCGTCACATTTTACTGCTGCGATCCATCCAGAAACGTACCGGCGGATTTACAGAATTTGTGCCGCTGGGCTTCATCCACGAAAACACGCGGTTGTTTAAACACGGCGGCGCGCGGGCCGGAGCGCAACACGACGATCATCTCCGCGTGCATGCGTTGTCGCGCGTGCTGCTGCACGACGCAATCAATAATTTGCAAGTATCCTGGGTAAAGTTGGGATTTGCGATGTCGCTGGATTGTCTCAAGGCGGGTGCCAACGATTTCAGCGGCACATTGATGGAAGAAAGCATCTCGAAAGCGGCAGGCGCCACGTTCGGCGAGTTTGTTTCGCCGGAAGACTTTCGCAGAATGATTCGCTCGATCGGCCGAATTCCCGCGGAGCGCAGCACCACGTACAAGATTCGCCGCGTGTTTGATGAGCCGGAGTCGTGCCAGGCGACTGGCGCCGCCCATCGCGGCGCGGCGTCATTGCAATTAGTGCAGGAAAAGAGCCATTCGCCATACGCGGAAGGCGCGTACTGATTCCAATGCGCGCGCTCTTGCTTCCAATCAAAGATTTGGGAAACGCGAAGCAAAGGCTCGCAGGTTTTCTGACCGCCGAGGAGCGCTTTGGTTTAGCAAACGCGATGCTGGCGGACACCATTCGCGCGGTGCGGGGAGTGCAAAAAGCGGACCGAGTTTTTGTGGTGACGAACTACGAGCCGGCGATGGTTGCCGCGCGTGACAACGGGTGGGAGATTTTGCCCGAAGCCCGGCAAATTTCAGAGAGCGTCTCCGTCGACGCCGCTTCGCGCCAGTGTGAAGCTCTCGGCATCACCGCGGTGCTGCGCCTGCCGCTGGATTTGCCGCTGTTGCAATCGCGCGACATCGACGAGTTGCTGGCCGTCGATTGCGCCGCGCCTGCTGTGGTTATTGTACCGTCGCGCGACGGCACCGGAACCAACGCCATTCTCCGTACGCCGCCGACGCTGTTTCCATCCCATTTCGGTACCGGAAGTCTTGCAAAGCACTGTGGCGAAGCGGAACGTGCGGGTGCGCAAATATTCAAACGGCGAAACGTACGCCTGGAAATGGACGTGGACGACGAAGCGGATTTACGCGCCCTGCTGTTGCACGATTTGAGCGGTACCCAGACCGGAGCGTGGCTCCGCACCAGCGGCGTAGCGGAGAAACTGCAATCGCGAACTGTGACCGGAGCGAGCGTTGCGGCCAATATCTAAGCAGTCCCTCTTGCAAATCATTCTTACAAGCAGCAGCATTCCAATCGACCCATGAAGCAAAAAGTCTATTCTGATATCGACGCGATCGTTGCGGACGTGCCCGATGGCGCGCGCATGATGTTCGGCGGATTCGGAGGCGCGGGCTTTCCCAATAATTTGATCGCGGCGCTGGCGCGGCGCGGCACGAAAGACATCATCGCCATCAGCAACAATTGCGGCACGCGCGACGGCGAACTCGGCATTTTGTTCAAGCTCGACCGCATTCGCCACGTGATCGCTTCGTTTCCCGGCCCGCATTCCAATCATTTTCAGGAGCGATTCGCGAAAAAAGAAGTCACGATCGAGCTGGTTCCGCAGGGAATCCTCTGCGAACGCATGCGCGCGGCGGCAGCGGGGATTTGCGGCTTCTACACTACGGTCGGCGCCGGAACCGAAGTCGCCGCTGAAAAAGAAGAGCGCACCATCGACGGCAAACGCTGCATCCTCGAAATGCCGATTCACGCCGACTTCGCTTTCGTCAAAGCGCAAAAAGCCGACCAACTCGGCAATTTGACCTATCGCCTGGCAGCGCAGAATTTCAATCCGATCATGGCCATGGCCGCGAAGACCACGATCGTGGAAGTGGAAGAGATCGTTCCGACTGGCGCAATCGATCCCGAAAGCGTGATGACTCCGGCAATTTTCGTCCATCGCATCGTGCAGGCCAAAGGAATCCGCTATGCCGGATAAGCTGCGCCTCACACGAGAACAAATCGCGCAACGCGCCGCTCGTGAATTGCCCGACGGCGGCTACGTGAATCTCGGCTGGGGAATCCCGAACCTGATCGCCGACTATTTGCCGCCGGGAATCACGGTTTATTTTCACAGCGAGAATGGAATTCTGGGCATGGGCCGCCGCGCCAAGCCGGGCGAAGAAGATTACGACCTCGTCGACGCGATGAAAGTTCCGGTGACGCTGGTTCCCGGCGCTTCTTTTTTTCATCAGGCCGATGCGCACCTGATGACCCGCGGCGGACACTTGGACGTCGCAGTGCTCGGCGGATTTCAGGTTTCCGAAAAGGGCGATCTCGCCAACTGGAAAATTCCCGGCGCGAAAGGAGCGGGCGCCATCGGCGGCGCGATGGATATCGCGGCCGGAACCAAAACTCTGGTCGTCTGCATGGAACACACCACGAAAGACGGCGCGCCAAAAATTGTACGCGAGTGTACCTACCCTTTAACCGGATTGGCGTGCGTCACCACGATCATCACCGATCTGGCGGTGATCGATGTCAAAAGCGGCGGCCTGATACTGCGCGAAGTTGCGCCAGGATGGACCGTCGACGAAGTACAAGCGCTGACGGGCGCGAAACTGGCGGTGCACGGCCGCGTGCCAGAAATGAATCTCAGCTGAACGACGATTTCGCCGAATTTCAAAAGCTTCGCGGCCGCTATCGTTTTTCCAGCCGGCCAGCAACACGGATACGGACTCATTCCGAATGGCCTCCCCGCGAAAGGAACGCAGAATGAGGTTCTTTCGCAGCGCCGCACTCCTGGGAGTTCTCGCCATAACACTGCTTTCGTTGCCGAACCGTCCCGCGCCCGGCGACGGCATCGTTTATCGCCTGCGCTACGACCTGAACAATCCTGGCCTCGTTCACATCACGCTGAATTTCTCGCCGGCCAACGGTAACGACGCCCCACTCACCTTGATCATGCCGCGCTCGGCACCCGGCGCATACGCGCAATGCCCCTACGATCCGTTCGTCGCCGATGTGAAAGCGCATTCGCAGACCGGCGAAGCGGTCGCGGTGCAACGTGATGAACTCGGACCTCGCTGGACGATCGGCAAACACGGCGACCACGTGACCCGCGTCGAATACGTCGTCGACGTCGCGCGTATGGAGCGCGAGATTTTCGACGCCTCGGCAACCTCCAAGATTCGCGATGGCTACGTCGGTCTGCTCGGCTACTCGATTTTCGCGTTTATCGATGGCCGGGAGAATCGACCCATCGATCTGCAAGTCGCGGCCCCCGAAACTTGGCCGGTGTTTTCTACGCTGGCGCCGCGCGTCCCTGCGGAAGTCGCTACCCTGAAAGCCAAAGCCCCCGATTACTACGCGCTGGCAGACTCGCAAATCACCATGGGTCCAAAACTCCAATTACAAACCATCGACGGCAACCCTCCACTTTTCGTTTCTGCCTACACCGAGTCCGAGGCCGACCTGCCCCTTGAAGGAAAACTGGCGCGCGGCGCGCTCGATAAAGTCGCCGCGTATTTCGGCAAAGTGCCCTTTTCCAACTACACCGTAGTCCTGGAATTTCTGCGGCCGGTCTCGGCGCGCCACGAGTACAACTTCAGCATGGAGCACCTGAGCAGCGGAACGTTTTATCTCGGCACCGATCACGCGCTGACCGCGAAAAGCGCCGGCACCGAAAAAGAAACGCATCGCTTCAACTACGCCCACCACATCGCGCATTCCTGGATCCCCAAACATGCCTATGGACCCGGCTACCTTCCCTTCACCTGGGAAATCACTCCGGTAATCGACACCATCTGGTTCAACGAAGGGTTCGGGCGTTACGTCGCCATTGCCGCGCTCGCCGATGCCTTGCCCGAAGACGAAGCCGCGCGCTACCGCAAGGAAAAACTCGACCGGCTCCGGCGTCTCACGTCCGGCGCGCCGGATATCTTGCAACGCATGCGGCTCGATGAACTTTCCCACGTAGGCTCCTTTCTCTACGCCGATGATTTTCGCGTGGGCATCAACCTCTTTTCGCGCGGCGCGCTGATGGCTGCGGAGATGGACGATCGTATTCAAACGCAAACGAATGGCCAGAAATCGTTGCGCGATGCGCTGCGCCACCTGATGGACTGGAGCGAGCAAAACCATCGCGCCTTCCGCGTCGAAGAACTGCCGGCAATTTTCCGCGAAGCGACCGGTGTGGATACCGCTTCCGTTCTCGATCGCTGGATGCAACCCACGGCGCCCGGCGCGTCCCCGGTGCATTGACCCGCGCAGAAGTGGTAGAGTCTTGGGGAACAGCCCAATCAAATATCGATCTTCATGGAGGTTCTCATGGCAGAGCAAATACCCGATAAATACGCGGATCTATTACAGAAGAAAGCCTTCGCTAATCTTGGCACACTAATGAAGGACGGCAGTCCGCAGGTAACGCCCGTCTGGGTGGATTACGACGGCACGCATCTACGAATAAATTCGGCGCTCGGTCGCGTGAAGGACAAGAACATCCGCCGCGATCCGCGCGTAACGCTGGCGATCTCCGATCCGGACAATCCCTACCGCTACATGGAAGTACGCGGCAAAGTAGTCGAGATCACGCAAACCGGCGCCGACGATCACATCAACAGTCTGTCGCAAAAATATCTGGGAAATCCCGTCTATCCGTACCGCCAACCGGGCGAAGTCCGCGTGCTATACAAGATCGAGCCGGAAAAAATCAGCTCCATAGGTTGAACGAAAACTGTTTGGCAAGGGCACGGCACCACCGTGCCCGCTCTTTGGCCGTAAGTGGAACACGTTCTGTTCAGGGAGTGCGCGAAGCTTTGGCGACATCGGAATACCTGTTTCGCCCAATCGGTGTGGTTCGATCGACGGTGAAATCCGCCACCGACGACTGCTGGGCTGGCTTGATCTCAACGATTGAACTCGATCTGCAGCAATTCACCGCGGAAAGCTCCGCCGGCCTGAACCAGTTTTCTCACGTGGAAGTAGTTTTTCTTTTCGACCGCGTCGCGTCCGAGTCAGTACAGACCGGCTCGCGTCATCCAAGGGAGCGCGCGGACTGGCCGAAGGTCGGCATTTTCGCCCAGCGCGCGA
>Ga0182015_10001814_pt1 | contig 27220 bp, 23 predicted proteins | sample 712P3MmetaG_FD_120478 | JGI IMG/M metagenome (GOLD analysis project Ga0182015, IMG submission 120478) | Permafrost microbial communities from Stordalen Mire, Sweden - 712P3M metaG | ecosystem: Environmental > Terrestrial > Soil > Wetlands > Permafrost | place: Sweden: Stordalen | collected...
AAGAGGACATTCAGTTCCGCAAGAAGTGGGCTGAGCAGTGTGGTTTCGGCTTCGAGTTGGCTTCAGTTGTACCGAGCGTCCCGAAATGTACCGAAAACGTCGAAGCCGCAGTAGCAACGTAAACGATTGAAAGAGCGAGAAAAGATGGTCGGGGAGAGAGGATTTGAACCTCCGACCCCCTGGTCCCGAACCAGGTGCTCTACCAGGCTGAGCCACTCCCCGACGACGCGGGCGGCAACGAGGCAAGCCATCCACGCGCACACTTTACCTATCGATAGGCAGTAAGATTATAACATCGCAGCGCTTGGCTGCTCCCTCCCGCTGCCCGACCATTTTTCGCGCTACACTGATGACGCACAGAGATCGAATGCTCCATATCCTGAACTACCATGTCTGATCAACCATGATTGTCCTCTGCGCTCATCGCCTCTATACACCGCAGGAAGAGATACAGAACCCGCTCCTATTTATTGAGGACGGCCTCGTCTCCGTCATTTCCTCGCGAGCTCAACAGGAAGTCCCGAACCATGCAAAGGTGGTCGATCTTACCAAAGACTTTGCCGACGCCATCCTCGCGCCTGGTTTTGTCGACATTCATATGCACGGCGGCGCCGGCCTTGATGTCATGCGGGCCTCGCCCGCCGATCTACCGCATCTGAACAGATTCCTGACCACGCATGGCGTCACCAGCTACTTCCCTACCACCGTCGCTGCGCCGCTCGATCAGACCTACCGGGCACTGGAAAGTCTTGCCGGCGCCATTGAAGTGGGTCCAGTCTCCAGCAACGGCGCTGTGGAGGCTCGGCCGCTCGGCATCCATCTGGAGGGTCCGTTCCTCAGTCACAAGCGCCGCGGCGTGCATCCCCCGCAATACCTTGTCGAGCCCACACTGGAAATCTTTGAACGTCTCTGGCAGGCCGCGCGGGGGCAGGTGCGCATGATGACGATTGCGCCGGAGCTTCCCGGAGCGCTCGAGGTGATCGCGGAAGCGGCACAGCGCAAGATTTGCGTAAGCATCGGCCACTCCGACGCTGAGCTGGAAGCCGCTCGCGCTGGTGTCCGGGCCGGTGCCCGCCATGCCACCCATACCTTCAACGCCATGCGGCCGCTGGATCATCGCGATCCCGGCATTCTCGCCGAAGTGCTGACCGACCGGCAGCTCACCGCCGACATTATTGCGGATGGGATTCACGTTGCTCCCGAGGTCGTGCAGCTTTTCCTGCGGGCCAAGGGCCGCGAGCGAGCTGTGCTGATCACCGATGCCACTGCCGCCGCAGGCATGCCCGACGGTATCTACCAACTCGGCCCCATGCAGGTCGAGGTGAAAGATGGAAAGTGCACGATGGATGGAAAACTCGCGGGCAGCGTCCTGACCATGGACCGCGCGGTTCGCAACGTGACGCACTTTGCCGACTGGAGCCTGCAGGACGCGGTACGTGCCGCGACGCTGAATGCAGCGCGGGCCGTGGGTTTGGCGCAGCGCTGCGGGGTCCTCGCTCCCGGCGCGGAAGCTAACCTCGTGGTGCTCAGTCCCAGCGGGAAAGTATGCCAGACGTTCGTTCGTGGACGTGCGTCTTCCAGCTGAAATCCGCACTCCGAAATGACAAAATGAGAAGAAGTCTGAACTAATTCGGCTTGCGCTCTTTCGCGTCCGCCAGATAGCGCAATAGAACCGCCTCATCGGCCCGCGTAAGCTTACCGAGAAAAGACGTGTCCACGTTGCCGTCTCCGACGTTGTGCGACGCATTCGACTGGCGCAGCTTGTCGCCCAGTTCCGGATCGTTGCTCATCACCTGAGTGTAGAACCACAGGAAGTGGCGCATCTGGTCGAGCGACTTGCACAGAACCTGGATAGCTTCCGTCTCCGGCAAGGCACTCAAAGCCTCCATCAATTCCGGGTCGCTGGGCGCCTGCATGGCGGCGCAGTTCAGCTCCCGCTGAATCGCGCGCAAGTCTTCGGTAACTCGCACCATCCGTGTGTGAAGGTCGTCCATCTGAGTGTCGTTCCCCATGGTTCGCGGTAACAATCGCGTGTTTGAAGATCTCATCGGCAGCGCGGAGCGGATAGATGTCCCACGATCATGCGCTTTGGTAATTCAAGCAATTACTTTGGTCTGCAAAGTAACATCCCGGACTGAATGGCCCTGAATACGGCCACTGGCAAGGCTTTTCACGCCATGTCGAACGGATGTCCAGCGCGCTCACAAACCATGCTTCCGCTCGCCTGATTTTCAGCCAACAGTGCAGTCGCCATTGGCTCCAAGGTCACCAAAGACCATGTGGCCGCCCGTCCGACTTCGCTCAAGGCCTGCCCTGAGCTTGTCGAAGGGGCAGGCTCTCGGCTATTCAACCAGCCCTGCCCTGAGTAAGCGAAGCGCGCCGGCGAAGCGCTGCGCCTAAGCCGCGACTGTTTGTCCAAAATAACGCCGGGTTGTGATACAAAAGCGCGGATGGAAACGCCTCCGCCGAATCCGCCTAGCCACGAACTAATCCGCGCCATCGGCCGCTGGAGCCTAGTCGCGTTGGTGGTGAACTCCATCATCGGCAGCGGAGTCTTCGGACTGCCCTCAACCGTGGCAGCTCTCATCGGCAACTACAGTCCCTACGCCGTACTCGCGGCTGGCGCTGGGATGAGCGTGATCATAGGCTGCTTCGCCGAAGTAGCGTCGCGCTTTCAGGAAGCCGGTGGCCCCTATCTCTATGCCCGCGTCGCCTTCGGACGCCTGACGGGGATTCAAACCGCCTGGATGCTCTGGCTCGGGCAAGTAGCTGCGCCCGCCGCGAACGCCAACCTGTTTGTGATCTACCTGGGCGAGTTCTTTCCACACGCCAAAGATCCGCTGCCGCGAGGTCTTATCCTCACCGTTCTCGTAGGCTTTCTAACTCTCGTCAACATTCGTGGCGTGCGCGCAGGAACGCGAGTAAGCACTCTGTTCACCGCGGCCAAGCTTGTACCGTTATTCTCCGTGATCGTCTTGGGCCTACTCGTGCTTCAGCACCAGCACTGGAACATCGCGACCGCACCCATTGCGTCCCCCAGCATCAGTCAGTGGCTGAAAGCCGTGCTGCTCTTGGTCTTCGCCTACGGCGGATTCGAGACCGCACTCGCGCCCATGAGCGAAGCGGACAATCCTCGCCGCGACGCTCCCTTCGCGCTCTTCACGGCGTTGCTGGTCTGCACCGTAATCTACGCGCTAATCCAGTGGGTGGTGGTCAGAGTCCTGCCTGACGCCCTGCACAGCCAGCGCCCTCTGGCCGACGTGGCGCGGCTCGCGGTCGGTCCCACAGGCGCCGCTCTGGTTGCCATCGGCGCGTTAATCTCTTTCTACGGATACCTCAGCGCAAAAATTCTCGCCATGCCCCGCGTCCCCTTCGCCCTTGCCGAGCGAGGAGACCTCCCCAAAGCCTTCGCCACCATCCATCGCCGCTTTCACACTCCCTATGTCTCGATTCTTGTCTTCGCCGCCTTGGTCTGGGGATTAGCGCTGATTGGCGACTTCAAATGGAATGTAACACTCTCCGCCGTAGCCCGCCTCCTCTACTACGGCGTAGGCTGCGCAGCCCTGCCCGTCCTGCGCCGCAAGCAGCCCGAAGGCGCGGCAGCAATGTTCCGCCTGCCCGCGGGAAATTTCCTCGCCGTATCAGGCGTGATCCTATGCGCGATCCTGGTAACGCGCGTGGATTTCGGCCAATCCCTGATCCTGATCGCGACCATCGCGCTGGCGTTGGTGAACTGGGCGGTCGTGGCCCGCGGGCACGCCGCCGATTGATGGCGAATGCGCTGGTTCTGCTGCCGTTAAGACGTTACCCGCAACGCCTGCCTTGCGGCGTTCCGAATGCTTGCGGACGCTCCGCACCGAGGCCACGGAGACGGCGCAAGCTGCGGTCTGGCCCACGAGAGGTCGCCACTTCTCGCACGATCCTTGTCAGCAAGTTGATCTTTAATGCGCTTGATTCATTAGTCTTCTCAAACCGGCGAACTCGGTGAACTATGAAGCCGAAAGGCGCCGTCAAGTAAACTCGGCCTACCCGTAGTATTGAAGGCGTCCTGGACCATAAAAGGCCTTATGGACTTTCGCCGGCGACGATGGTCCGGCACGCGCGCTTCGCCATTTCCACCAAGGAAAGTGTCCGATGTCTTATTGCAAGCAGCTCTCTACCGCCGTTTTATCCTTTGCGGTCTGCCTTCCGACGTGGGCTGGCGACCTGCCGAAGCGGGTGGGCGACTGCGCCGACACAGCGATCAAATCCATCACGACCCGTCTTGAGGGGGTTCCAGACTCCGGCAGCGCCGTGAGCTTTGAAAATGGCGGCTATCAGGTTGGCTACGATCGCGTGCCGGCGATCGAATAAGCGAGGAACGGCGATCCCGTGCTTATGGGCCTCGTGTCCCTTCCGCGCAACTGTCCGAAAGGTGACGATCGGGGCCGCACTTACCGCACCACAAATCTGCGTACGCACCAAAGCTGGAGCCTAGCGGATTCGACCCATATGTGCGGAGGCGCGTGAAGGGAGCTCGACAGCACTCCGCCGAACGCACCTCAGCAGCTTCCGCGGTTACACTCCCCGCTGCTCCATCTCGAGCAGCGTCTTCTTGCGCTCCACGCCCCAGCGATAGCCACTGATGCTGCCATCTTCGCGGACCACGCGATGGCAAGGAATCGCGACTGCTACGGGATTCGTCGCGCAGGCACGCGCCACGGCCCGGCTGGCGCTGGGCTGACCAATCGCCTTCGCCACCTGGCTGTAAGAACGTGTCGCACCGAATGGGATCGACTGCAAGTAAGTCCACACGCGCCGCTGAAACGCCGTTGCGCGGATATCCAATGGCAGCGCGTCGTTCAACTCCCGGCCAGCCATCCTCCCGAGCAAGGCTGCTACCCAGGCTTGCAATCGGCCTTCGTCGGGCTTGCGCACGGCGAAGGGAAACTCGCGCTTCAGGCCTTCAATCAACTCGCCATCGGAACGTGCGAACTGGATGGCGCAAACGCCCCGGTCGGTGGCCGCGACTAGCATACGTCCGAGCGGCGAATCGGCGCAGGCGTAACGAATGGAGGCAGCAATGGCACCGCGGCGGTATTTGTCGGGCGTCATGCCGAGTTGCGACGCGGTCTTCTCGTAGAGCCGGCTGCTCGAACCGTATCCGGCGTCATACATGGCGCGGGTCACATTATTTCCGGCCTGCAGGTTGCGCTTGAGCAGGCGCAGGCGGCAGGAATCGGCGTATTCCCGCGGCGTGATTCCTAGTACCGCCTTGAAACGCCGCTGCAAGTGAAAAGGGCTTTGCCGAAACACCTTGCCCAGCCGTTCGAGCGTGATCAACTCATCGAGATGCTGCTCAATATAGCGGCAGATCTCTTTTGCCGAATCCGACTGCGGATTGCCGCTGACCAACCTCGGCCGGCAGCGTAAACAAGCGCGGAAGCCGGCTTTCTCCGCCTCCTCGGGGCGACAAAAAAACGTCACATTCTCGCGCCGCGGCCGCCGTGCCGGACAAGACGGCCGGCAATAGACGCCAGTGGTGGCAACGGCGAAGACAAACTGTCCGTCGTGCCCGGGATCGCGCGCCGCGACCGCGTTCCAGCGCACGTCCTCATTCAGATGAGCGTCGCCTCGCTGGAGGCCGGTTGGCTTTTTCGGGTTGGAGGAGGTTATAGGCACGAAGCTTGTTACCGCCTCGGCGAGTATGGCATTGGAGGCTGTCAGGGGGGAAGTCATGTGAGTGGAAGTCATGGTAGGAACAGCGTAAGGGTTAGACGCACCAGCGGACTATCCGAATCTTGCGGGCAAAGCAAATCAGTGGTCAAGGGCTTGTGCCCGGTACCCTGTACGGGGTACTCCGGCGTTAATTACCCAGCGGCTGGAGCGAACCCAGCATGTTCGAGACTCCGGAGCGCCTGCGCAATTCGTTGAGTAGCGCGCTGGCCGCGTTGGTGTAGGTTTTGCTGGGATCCGAGGGATCAGCCCAGACGGCCTCGTAGATAATCTGCGCCGCTTCTTTCAGGTCGATGTGCAGGGCAGCTTCGCAGACATCGGCACGCTCCCGCAGACGGTCGTAACACTGCTTGCAGATCGAGGCGACTTCGGCGCTTGGCGCGCGGTGCTTTCCGAGCGTGCACATCACTGGCGAACTTGCCACTTCCGCCGGCGCCGCGAAAAGCTGGGACTTGAACTCTTTCAGGAAGGCCTCTCGCTCTTGCTCGACGACGGCGGGGTCGGGCATGGGTTCGGCCACGTGCTGCTCTCTCACAATGACCGGTGCTACCTTAGGAGAAACCCGCTCTCTGCTGTTGCAGGCCGGACAGGTGTCGACGTTGGCGGGATAATAGAGACGGCATTTGGCGCAAGGCATGCCGAAGCCTGAGGACTTGTGCGGGGCTCCGGCGTCGTGGCGGACAGCGTTCCGCAGATCGTTGCGAACCTCGGGGTTCCGGATATCATTGTTCCGGATATCAGTCCGGACTTCCTTTTGCGGCAGGACGGACTGTGCCGGTTTGGCGGCTGCGGCTGCTGTGGATCGCGTCAAGTCCATGATCAATGTCTCCCAAGTGCGTGGCGCATGTGCGTTATCCCGGTCTAACCTGAGCTGTGGCGCTGGCGCAGCTCTTGCCTTTTAGTGTAATTAGTCCCGCGCTCCGGTCGAAAATACCTTTGGTACAGTGCCTGGTACTGTCCCGGCGTCGCGGGTTTACTGCGAATCCCTTTCCTTCGTTTGCGTCTGCATCAACTTCAGGAGTTCGTCGCGGCGGGCGCGGTAGAGCTTGCGCTGGGGATCGAGCCGCGCAGCGGTCTCCAATTCTGCCAAAGCTTCCTCATAGCGGTCCATGGTCATCAGGCAGGCCGCCAGAGAGTAATGGTTGTCGGGAGAGGCATTGAGGCGAAGCGCCTCGCGGAATTCCTTTTCCGCTGCCGGCAGTTGTTGCTGCTGGAACAGCGCCGTGCCGAGAGCGTGGTGGGCAGCGTCGGAATCGGGATTGAGGGCAACGGCGAGGCGCAATTCCCGCACGCCTTCTTCCAGCTTGTCATCCAGCAACAGGGCTTCGCCAAGGACGCGGTGTTCGGGGGAACCGGTTGGGTTTTGCCGAACCGCCAGTTGCAACTCGTCGATTGCGTTGCCGTAATCCTTCTTCGACATGTAGGCCCGAGCCAGGCAACCGTGCCCCTGCTCCCAGTCGGGATGCTGGCGATAAAGCTCGCGCAGTTCGAGGATGGCAGCGTCGAAGTCGCCCTTGTCGCAGTAGGCGTTGCCCAGGTTGTTGCGAACGGATGCTTCCTCAGGTGCGAGACGCTTGGCTTCCCGATCTTCGGCGATGGCTTCATCGAGCCTGTTTTGTTCGTGAAAGATCAGCGCCAGATTGGAATGGGCTTGCCAGAAAGCCGGATTCTGATGAAGAGCCTGGCGATAAGCGGCGATGGCGGCGGGCATGTTTCCATCCGCATGAAGGGCGATGCCGAGGTCGTAGTAGGTATTCGGATCAGCGGCATCGCGGGCAAGCGACTCGACGAAGGCATGAGCCGCAGCACTGTATTGTCCGTTGGCGTACAGACCGAGACCGAGGAACTGGTACGCCTCGGCATTCTGCGGATCCATGCTGAGCGCAGTGCGTGCTTCAGCAATCGCATTGGGAGCGTCATCGAGTCGATAGAAGATATAGGCCAGAGTGCTGTGGTTCTCAGGGAAGTCGGGCATGAGTTGCGCGGACCGTGTGATCTCGTCGAAAGCATCGTCCCAGCGCTCCTGTTCGCGCAGCATCGTGCCCAGAGCGAAGTGCAGAGCGGCATTCTGAGGATCGGAGGTTAGGGCCTGGCGCAGAGCGAGTTCGGCCTGATGGTAGCGCAGAGCCCGGGCATCGACGGCGGCCTGCACCAGGGCTGCGGGATTCTGGGGGGCTAAGGATCTGCCAGCAGCGAAGGGCCTCAAGTTGGTCAAAGTGCGGACCAGAGTTGGGTCGGCGCCGGCAGCTTCCAGTTGGTGAATCTGTTCCTTGCCGGGGACGCCGGCAATGCCGCGGTCTTGGACGATGCGGACCAGGCGGCTGCTGGGCACGCCGGCCGTGAGCCAGGCCATCAATTGGATGGAGTTCACCGGCTGGCTTTCGCTGGAGTGGGCAGCCAGAGCCACTCCAAGAAGAAACAGAAATACCGACAGGCCCTTGCGCTTCACTCGACTCTCCGGCAACGGTTTAGCTTGCTGGTTTGCGTTGCTTGTTTGCTCTGAGTTGTGGGCGCGGTCCACGGTGGTTCGGAACCGCCAAATCCACATTAGCCGACCGATGGAGCCGGGGGTAAGGTCACGGAAGTAATGGGCTGAGAAGGACGAAGTTCGGACAGTGCCAGTAAAGGCGTTAGCGGGCACAAGCCGATGTGTTCATTCTCCTCGTATGGCAGACTGCGAGGGTAGGGACGGGAACACCGCTTCGCACCCAAGGAAGCAAGAATTGGGGGTTTTGAGCCGAATTGGGTTCCAGGGGATTCGAGTGGCCAGGTTTGACTTCCCCATACCTGTCCGGTAGCGTATAAAAGGATAGGTGGTAGCAGTGTCTTGTTAGGAGGGTCCCCGTGGAAGGTTTGTTTCAACCGTGGCACCTGATCATCATTTTTGCGATTGCCCTGCTGATTTTCGGCCCCAGGAAACTGCCTGAACTCGGCAAAGGGTTGGGTGAGGGGATTCGTGCCCTGAAAGAAGGCATGAAGGCCGATCCTCCGGCTTCGACCGAGCAGAGCAAGAACACCGAATCCAAGGAAACCAAGAGCTGACCGGGTTCCCTTCGAGGGCTGTAGTCTTCCTTGATTCCACCGCCGCTTTGTCGCTGTTCCCTGTTCCGTTCCAAAGTAGTCCCGGGCCCATCTGTAGCTTTTGAGCTGTGAAACTGACCTTAAAATCTGGAGGTAGGCAGCGTTGCGTAAAGTCGAGTTCGTTGCTCTGATTGTGTTTCTAGGACTAGCTTCGGCAGCTTTCGCCGATCAGATCACGTTGAAGAATGGTGATCACCTGACGGGTACGGTCGTGAAGTCCGATGGCAAGACTCTGGTGCTGCACACAGAGTTTGCGGGAGACGTGACGGTGCAGTTTGCAGCGATCACGCAGATCACCACCGATAAAGAGTTGCACGTCACCACTTCGGACAAGAAGACTCTTGTCGGTCCGGTAACCACCAGTGAGGGCAAGATAGAAGTCGCCACTAAGACCGGGGGGACGGTGGAGGTTCCTCCCGCAAATGTTGTCTTGATCCGCAATGGCGCCGAGCAGGCCGCTTATGACAAGTCGTTGCATCCCGGCTTGCAGCACGGGTGGACGGGTGGAGCCAACGTGGGCTTCTCACTGGCCGGTGGCAACAGTGAGACGGAAAATCTGGCAATAGCTTTCAACGCTGTGCACGCGACCTTGGATGACAAGTTTACGATGTACGCGAGTTCGATCGACACGCAGAACCATTTAACGACCCCCAGTACAGTGGCAGATTTGACTCAGGGAGGATTTCGTTATGATCGCAATACCGGCCAGCGACTATTTGGCTTCGTAGCCGCGGACTTTATGGCTAACGCGCTGCAGGACCTGGACCTGCGCGCCGTGTACACCGGCGGTCTCGGCTACCACGCGATCAAGTCTGATAAAACGGTGCTCGACTTTCTGGCTGGCCTTAACTACACGCATGAGACTTATTCGAACGGACCGCCGGTTACGGTGGCTGGCAGCAATCCTCCCGTCCTCGTCGTCCCACTCACTTACACGTCCTATGGTGTGACCAACAAATTCGCCGCTCTCACCCTGGGGCAGGAGTTGATGCACAAGGCCGGGAAGACCACCGTCCTCACCGAAAAGCTGTATTTCTTCCCAGAGTTGTCGAAGAATACCGGCAACTATCGAGGGACCTTCAATTTGGGTACGGTGACGAAGATCAGCAAGTGGCTGGGGTGGCAGAACCAATTCAGCGATATCTATGTCTCCAACCCACCCTCGACCGCTAAGAAAAACGATGTGATCCTGACGACTGGGCTGAACTTCTCGTTCGTGCACTGAGACTCGCCAGGGTGAAAACGCGGAAGCCGCTCGCGAGGGCGGCTTCTTTTCTGTTTTAGCGGTATGCGCGGGCAATCCATACCTGGTAGGCGACCACTACCATCATGAACAGAAGGTAAAGTCGAAGTGCCCATAGGACGAGGAGTTCCGGACCTTTGAGTCGCCGCCTCGGGATGAAATGTTTCTTTGCTCGAGCGAGTTGGTCGGGTTCGAGTGACGATAAGACCCAGCTTTGATCAGAAGCTAGGGGGTGCGTGTCATCCTTTGTCATGACTTTGAGGTACCTTAGGGGCTGAGGCCCAAATTAAAATCTGCTTGTAACGCAGGCCCGAAGGCCTATTCCATCTTTGCGAAACCCTTGGTCAGTCTTTCCCGCAAAACCCTGTCATCGAGATCCATCCTTACGTCCCGCCCAGGGCGGTGAAGATGTTGGGGGCGATTATGCTGATTCCGAAGAGCACGCCAGCGGCGGCCAGGATAAATACCACGCCGGTGGACAGTACGTTTGCCCACCACGGATTGACTAGGTCGCCCATGATTTCTTCGTCATTCACCAGCATGAACAGGAACACCAAGGCTGGCGGCATGGCCAGAACTGCAACCACATTTACGAGTAAAACGACGTAGACCAGCGGCAAGCCTGGGATTAGAACGATGCCCGCGGCGGCCACGGCGCATAGACTCAGCACCGCGTAAAACGATTTGCCTTCTCCCATGGGGAGGTTGAGGCTATGCGGTTTGTGCGTGACCTCTCCGAAAGCGTACGCCGAAGAAGTTGAAATGGTGATGGCAGCAACGATGCCGGCCTCGACCATCCCGAGAGCAAAAAGCGACGCCCCAAAGCGCCCGATGATGGGTTGGAGGGCTTGGGCAAATTCGGCGGCCTGGAAATTGTCGGCGGTCATCTGATGAGCAAACAAAGGGGCGGTTGCCAGAATCGTGGCGATCGCCGCGGCCGTGGCTAATGCAGCCCCAAGCACAGTGTCGATGCGGCCGAAGCGGATGTCCTTGGTGGTCATGCCTTTGTCGACGGTTGCACTTTGCTGGAAGAAAAGCATCCAGGGGGTTACAGTGGCGCCGATGTCGGCCAGTACGATCAGCAAAGTGTCTTTATTGAAGCCGGGAAGCGGTTGCCAGGTGATCAATGCGTGGCCGACCGAGTGCCACCTGGGGTGGGTCATGAGCGCGACTGGAATGAACACCAGGTTAAATAAGGCTGCGGCGAGAGTAATGCGTTCCCAAGTCCAATAGCGGTGGCTCATAAGCGCCGCGTACAGGATGACGAGAGCAATTAGGACCGCGATCCAGGCGGGCACTCCAAAGAAACCCAGACCGGCGCGGATGGCGATGAATTCGGTGATGAGAGTGAGGAAGTTTCCGATGCCCAGGTCGATCATGGAAAACCATCCCCAGAATGGACCGAAGCGCTCGAAGATCAGCTCGGCGTGTCCGCGATGAGTCGCGGCGCCAAGGCGCACCGTCATCTCCTGGACTACGATTGCGATGCAGAACGTTAGGACAACAAAGGGGATGAAGAAGCCGATGCCAAACTTGGCGCCCGTGGCAGCGTAGGAGAGCATGCTGGGGCCGTCATTTTCTCCGAGCATGACCAGGACACCCGGACCAACCAGCAGCCACAGCAGGCGCGCGCGGGAGGAGAAACCGCGCTGGGCACGGGCAGCCGAGACGCGGACGCGATCGTGGGCACGGTCGACGTCTTCGTGAGTAATGATTACGACTTCGTCTTCGTTCTGGGCGACAACGGGCTTCATCGTTCGAGCATGGGATTGCTTTGCGGTATCGAGCTCGTCCCCACCGATGCGTCCCGCCGTTTTCCGGAGGAGATTAGCGCAAGTATACACGATGAAATAAACTATGGTTAACCAAAATAGATTGGGCGTGATGTCGGGCGCATTGTGGAACGGTTCGGGGAACAGGCAGGCGAGAGACCACTCCAGCTTGGCTCAGCCGGGGTCCCTTAACGGGCGGTGCGTTGGTCGGCTGCGGAGACCCATACGCGCTCAGCGGCCGCTCGGCCCAGAGAGATGTTGCCGGTCATGGTGGACAAAGTGAGGGTCTGGTCATAATTGCGTTCGAGGAGACGCAACTTTGCTCCGGGACGAATGCCGCGGGCTTCGAGAAACTCGAGCAGGCGGCGGTCGCGCTCATAGATTCCGCTGACAGCGTAGGCGGCTCCGGGCGCAGCGTCGGCGAGCAGCAGCAGGCCGCGATGGCGGCGACTGGCGGGGCTTTCCATCTCGCTGAGATTGCCGTGAGGGCAAGCGCCTCCTTTGCCTAATTTCGCGAGAAGTTTAGCTTCGAAGTCAGGCGAGACGGCGTGCTCTAATCTTTCCGCCTCGTCGTGCACCTTCCACCACTCCATGCCGAACAGTTCCGCCAACATGCGTTCGATGAGATGGTGACGGAGCGTGAGCTTGCGGGCAATTCTGCGGCCAACGGCGGTGAGGCGCACGTGTCCGTCGGCCTGGACGCGAACCAAGCCGTCCTTCCTCAATCGTCGCACCGCCATGGTGACGGCGGGCGCCGACACCTTCAGCCAGTCCGCGAGCCGCGCCGAGATGACAGCTTCCCCTTCACTTTCGGCCTCGAGGATGGCTTTGAGATAGTCTTCCTTGGAGACGGTGATCATCTGGGGATGATTATACGACGGGGAATTAATTGTAGTTAATTGTGGATCGATGATGGCTGATCGTTCATTGCCAAACTTAACTTTCGGGTCAGCTGCCCTGAAAATCAGCAATCCGCAATTTCTCCTCCCGTTTGACAGTTTTCCCGTCCTGCCCATAACCTTGATTCTCTCTGGCTATGAAAGTTCTGGTTCTGGGCAGCGGTGGACGCGAGCACGCGCTGGTATGGAAGCTGCGGCAGTCCCCGCGCATTTCGAAGCTCTACTGCGCACCGGGTAATGGCGGCATTGCGGATGAGGCGGAATGTCTGCCGGTTGACCTGAGGAACCTGGATTCGATCGTGGGACTGGGCCAGCGGCTGCAGCCGGACCTTACCGTGGTGGGCCCTGAGTTACCGCTGACGTTGGGTGTGGTGGATGAGTTCACCCGGCGCGGATGGCCTGCGTTCGGTCCTACCAAGGCTGCGGCGCAACTGGAAGCGAGCAAGAGCTTTGCGAAGGAATTCCTGCAGCGGCATCGTATTCCCACGGCTCCCTACGCGATCTGCGATTCGATCGAGCAAGTTCGCTCGGCCCTGACACACTTTCACTTGCCAGTGGTGGTGAAGGCCGACGGATTGGCGGCGGGCAAGGGCGTGGTCATCGCACCGAGCAAAGAAGAGGCTGCCGGCGTGGCGGCCGAAATGTTCAGCGGCAAGATGGTGGGCGAGGCGGGCTCGCGCGTGGTTCTCGAAGAGTGCTTGACGGGCGACGAACTTTCGTTTCTGGTGCTGAGTGACGGGGAACGGGTCGCGCCCCTGGTGGCCGCGCAGGATCACAAGCGAGTGGGCGATGGCGACACCGGGCTCAATACGGGTGGAATGGGTGCTTACTCCACGCAAAGCATCATTGACGACAAGATGCGCGACTGGCTGGTGCATCACATCGCGCGTCCCGTGGTCGAGGGCATGAAGGCTGAGGGTACGGAGTTCAAGGGCGTGCTTTATTGTGGGCTGATGATGACGGCTCGCGGGCCGATGGTGCTGGAGTTCAACTGCCGCTTCGGCGATCCGGAGACGCAGCCCATTCTGATGCGACTGGAGAGCGATCTGCTCGATGCGCTGGAAGCGTCGATTGCAGGCCGGGTCAGCGAAGGCGATTTCCGGTGGTCGAGCGATGCGTCGGTGTGCGTGGTGATGGCTTCGGGAGGATATCCGGGGACATTCGAGGTGGGGAAGAAGATAATGGGACTCGACGAGGCTGGGGCAGTCGATGGAGCGAAGGTGTTTCACGCCGGGACGTCGAAGCGCGATGGGGCGTTTTATACCGCTGGTGGACGCGTACTTGGCGTGTCGGCGCACGCGCCGGAGTTGGAGGCGGCGGTACAGAGGGCATATCAGGCGTGCGAGAAGATTCGGTTCGAGGACGCGCACTATCGGAAGGACATCGCGGCGCGCGCGATGAAGAAATAGCTCCGAGGAGATTGATGAGCAAACCACTGGTGTCTATTGTGATGGGAAGTGATTCCGACCTCGAGATTATGCGCGAGGCTGGGAAGGCGCTCGAGGAGTTCGGAATCGCTTATGAGATGGATGTGACCTCAGCGCATCGTTCGCCGGAGCGTACGGCCGACTTTGCGCGCAAGGCCGCGGGGCGCGGCATTTGCGTGATTATTGCAGGAGCGGGAGGCGCGGCACACCTTGCGGGAGTAATTGCAGCTCACACTACGCTGCCGGTGATCGGTGTTCCGATTCCTTCCACATCCCTGCAAGGGATGGATTCTTTGCTTGCGACCGTGCAGATGCCGGCGGGCATTCCCGTGGCGACCCTGGCGATCGGCAAGCCAGGTGCGACAAATGCCGGCATCCTGGCGGCGCAGATGATTGGGTTGAGTGATGCTGGGATTGCTAAGAAGCTGGAGGCGCATAAGGAGAAGCTGGCGAGGGGTGTGGAGGAGAAGTCGAGGAAGCTGCGAGAAAAGTGAAATCAAATTCCCCACCACCCCAGGGCAGGCTCTGTCGCAAAGGGGCCGGCAAGAGGGGGGCACTCGGCGCAAGCCCGGCGAACACAGTGGTGGTGCCTGGGCTCGCTGCGCTTGGCTGGACGGTCGGCTCGGCCGTCCCCACATTTACACCCCACAACCTACAGCTTCAGTCCCTTCAGGTATTCACGGAACGGCTGTCCTAAGTCTTCGCGCTTGAGGGCAAACTCTACGGTTGCCTTGAGGAATCCCAGCTTGTCTCCCGTGTCGTGGCGGCGGCCTTCGTAGACGTAAGCGTACATCTTTTCTTCTTGCAGCAGCAGGCGCATGCCGTCGGTGAGCTGCAGTTCGCCGCCGGCGCCCGTTGGCGTTTTGGCAAGGCAATCGAAGATCGCCGGGGTGAGAATATAGCGGCCGATGATGGCTAAGTTTGAGGGAGCGTCTTCGGGCTTGGGCTTCTCCACCATATTCTTGATTTCGTACAAGCGGCCCCCGAAGCGGCCGTCGGCGGGCTTCACGTCGAGAACGCCGTAGGAGGAAATCATTTTTCCTTCAACGATCTGAGTCGCTAAGACCGAACACTGAGTCTGATCGAAGACCTCGACCATTTGTTTCAGGCATGGGACCTTGGCGTCGATCACGTCATCGGCCAGGAGCACGGCGAAGGGCTCCTGGCCCACGAGTTCGCGCGCCATGAGTACGGCGTGGCCGAGGCCGAGGGCTTCTTTCTGGCGAACGTAAGCGACGTGAATCATGTCTGAGATGGAGCGCACGATCTTAAGCAGGTCGGTTTTGTTGCGCTGCTCGAGCATGGTTTCCAGTTCGTAGCTGACGTCGAAGTGGTCTTCAATGGCCTGCTTGCCGCGGCCCGTAATGATGAGGATCTGGTCGCAGCCCGATGCCATGGCTTCTTCCACGCCGTATTGGATGATGGGCTTATCCACCAGCGGGAGCATCTCTTTGGGTTGGGCTTTGGTTACCGGCAGGAAGCGGGTGCCGAGGCCGGCAGCAGGGAATACGGCTTTGCGGACTTTCATGGGCATAGGGCGGTCGTTGGTGTTTGGTCGTTCGCCGAGCGACTTCGGTTGCTCGACAATTGTACCTGCTGGAGTTTCCCGATGGCGACCTTGTCGGAACCCTGGAATTCAACTGTCTACCGCGCAGGAGGTTTCGATCGAACCAGCTTAGCTCAGCCAGCCGTCACTGAGGTATCTTCCCGCTCGCGCCTGACTGTACCTCGGATGACTCCTCTGAGCTGGCCAGCTGTTCTGCCACTGCACGCAACGCGCGCAATACTTCTTCCGCGGCCCTAGCCTTCAATACAAACTTCAACATGCCATCTGGGGTGAACTGCGCGCCGCGCTGGGCAGAGACGAAACGGGCTAACTGCTCGGGATCGACTGCCGCATCTTGGCGGAACTTCAGGGTGACGAAGTCGCGTTTGCGCTCGATGACGATCACGCCTACTTTCATACACAGAAGTTTCAGCGAGGCGTAGTCGAGCAGGTTGCGGACTGCTGGCGGAGGCGGGCCGTAGCGGTCCTCCAACTCGGCGGCTACGTCGGACAGTTGCGATTCGGTTTCTACTCTGGCGACACGTTTATACATCTGCAGCCGCTGGTTCTCTTCGGGGACATAATCCGTGGGAATGCGGATGTTAAGGCCGAGATTGAGCTGGGTTTCGGCTTCGTCGGGCCCGGCTTCGCCTTTCATCTCACGCACGGCGCGCTCCAGCATTTGGGTGTACAGCTCGAAGCCGATAGCCTCGATGTGTCCGCTCTGCTCGCCGCCGAGCATGTTGCCCGCGCCGCGGAGTTCGAGGTCAAGGGCAGCGATTTTGAATCCGGCGCCTAGGTCGGAAAATTCTTTGAGCGCGGCAAGGCGCCGGCGCGCGATGGGTGTCAGTTCGATTTCCGGCGGAAGCATGAGATAGGCGTAGGCGCGGCGGCTGGATCGGCCCACGCGTCCGCGTAGCTGATAAAGCTCCGAGAGGCCGAGCCGGTCGGCGCGGTTGATCAGAATCGTGTTGCACAGCGGAATGTCCAGCCCGTTTTCGATGATCGTGGTCGAGACCAGAATGTCAGCTTCGTGATGCATGAATTTCAGCATCACTTTCTCGAGTTCGCCTTCCGACATCTGTCCGTGGCCGACGATGATGCGCGCCGGGGGAACCAGCGCTTGGAGCTTGGCCGCGATCTCCCAGATGGTATCGACGCGGTTGTGGACGAAATATACCTGGCCGCCGCGCTCGAGTTCCTGCTCGATAGCGGACTGGACCAGCTTTTCGTCCCAACCGGCGACCACCGTTTGGATGGCCATGCGATCTTTGGGCGGAGTTTCGATCACACTCATGTCGCGCAGGCCGATCAACGACATGTGCAGGGTGCGCGGGATGGGCGTGGCCGACATGGTAAGCACGTCCACCTGCTTGCGCATTTGCTTGATGCGCTCTTTGTGGCGCACGCCGAAGCGCTGCTCTTCGTCGACGACGAGCAGGCCGAGATCGGAAAACTTGATGTCTTTCGAAAGGATGCGATGAGTTCCGATGAGGACATCGATCTTGCCGGCTTCTGTCTTTTGCAGGATCTCTTTTTGCTGCTTCGGGCTGCGGAAGCGGCTGATCATTTCGATAGTGACGGGAAAGGGTGCGAAGCGCTGCTTGAAAGTTTCAAAGTGCTGGAAGGCGAGCACGGTGGTCGGGGCCAGCACGGCCACTTGTTTGTTGTCGTTGATGGCCTTGAAGGCGGCGCGCATCGCGACTTCAGTTTTGCCGTAGCCGACATCGCCGCAGAGCAGGCGGTCCATGGGCTGGGAGGATTCCATATCGCGAATGACGTCTTTGATGGCCTGCGCTTGATCATCGGTCTCGTTGAATTCGAAGGCATCTTCAAATTCGCGGAACCATTCGTTGCCCTGCGAAAAGGCATGGCCTTCTGCCAATTTTCGCTCGGCGTAGAGCTTGAGCAGTTCGTCCGCCATGTCTTTCATGGCCTTGCGCACGCGAGCCTTTGTTTTGGACCAGGCCGCAGTGCCGAGATGACTCAAAGCCGGCTTGGCGCCCTCCGATGAGCGATATTTCTGAACGAGATCGAGGCGCGTCAGTGGAACGTAGAGTCGCGCGGCTTCGGCGAATTCGAGCAGCATGAACTCGGCGGGGCCATCGCCATGATTGATTTCCTTTAGGCCCTGATACTGGCCAATGCCGTGCTCGACGTGCACAACATAATCGCCGACCTGCAGATCGCGGAAGTCGGAAAGGAAGGCCGAGACTTTCGATTTCGAGCGCTGCGGACGCGAGGCGACCGACTCGGATTCATCGAACAGGTCGCGCGCACCGAAGACTGCGAGATGGGCCTCGGGCAGCAGAACGCCATCGGGGACGTAGGCCGTGGCCAGCGTTGTGGTGAGTACTTCGCCGGCGAAGTAGCTGGTCTCGTCGGCGTAGCTTTCGCCGCCGCGGGTGCGGCTTCCAAGACGAAATGAGACGTTGTACTCGGTGAAAACATCGGCGAGGCGCTCGACTTCGCCGATGTTTGGCACGGCGAACAGGACGCGTTTGCCGTCGCGGTTGAGCTTTTGCACTTCCTCCAGCATGGCGGGAACCGCGCCATGGAAGCGGGGTGAGGGCTGAGAGAGAAATGCGATGGCGGAGTTTTCGCCTTCGTCCAGGCTGCGGGTAATGCCGAGATGCTCGACATCGGCGCCGGGAAGTGCTGCGGTTTTTCGCCACCAACCTTCCGGCGGCAGGTAGAGATCTTCGGGACGGACGAGATTGCCGACGCCGCTGCGCTCATGGGCTTGCTCGACGCGGGTCCAGAAGCGGTCGAATTCCTGCTTGAGCTGATCGGTCTCGTCGAGCAGGACCGCGGCGCGGGGGATGAGATCGAAGATGGTGCTGTTGGCTCCGGCGACCGGGGAATAAAACTCCCAGCCGGGAAAAACGTTGACTCCACCGGCGCGGACGGCGGCTTCGACAATGTCTTCTGTGCCCACGATGCGCTTGCCGCTGAGACGGGTGTGAATCGCGCCGAGCAGGCGTTCGCTGACCGGAGTTTCGGTGAGCGGGAGCAGCAGAGCTTCATCTACCGGAGTAGAGGAGCGTTGCGAGGCGGGATCGAATTTGCGGATGGAATCGGCTTCATCGCCAAAGAACTCGATGCGCAGCGGGCGGTCGACCTCGGGCGAGTAAACGTCGAGGATGCCGCCACGCAAGGCGTATTGGCCGGGCATTTCGACCACGTCGGTGGAGGTGTAGCCGACCGTGTTGAGGTGCGCGAGCAGCGCTTCGAGATCGAACGATTCGCCGCGGCGAATGGTGCGGCCAAGATCGGCGTAGTAGTCGCTGGAATGCAGGCGGATGGCGGTGGCCGCAACCGGCGAGACCACAATCGATACTGCGCCAGTCGCGATCTTCCACAAGGCCGTGGCGCGTTCTTCCTGGAGTTCGGGGTGCGGCGAGAGATTCTGAAACGGAAGCACGTCGCGCGCTGGCAGAGAAATGACTGATTCTGGATCGCAGGCGGCAGTGAGTTCGCAGAAGCCGCGAAGGACAGGAAGAAAGTCTTCGACGGCGCGGTTGTCGTTGACTAGAAAGATGAACGGGCGTCCGGCGGCGCGCTGAAACAACACCAGCAGCAAGGCTTTTGCCGTGGGAGTGAGGCCGGAGACACGAATACGCCCCGTGCCCTCCTTGAGGTGGGAGGCTACACGCGCGAAGGCGGGAAGCTTTTCTACGTCCACGAAGAGTTCGCGGACGAAAGGAAGAAGCATGCAGGATTATTTTAACAGGAGCGGAGGGGGGGTTGGATTGCGGGCCTTCGGCGGCGGTGTGAGACGCCTCGCTGCGGCCGCAAACCCCTTCGGCTTCCTCCATCAGGGCGGGACTCACGACTCGCCCGTTCGGCTAGTGACGCAGCAGCGGGCGAGTTAAGCAGGTGGGGCCACCACTGCCGTTGAGGCAGAGTTCGCTGCCGGGGAAGGTGCGGAGGTCGAATCCGGCTTGACGGAGACGGGCATTGGTTTTGTGATTTTCTTCGAGCGCCAGTAGGCGCTTATCGCCGAGCGCTAGAACGTTGCAGGCTAACGTGTCGCGCTCGGAGGGGTCTATTTCGATGAAGTTGAATCCGCGGGACTCGAGCAGTTCGACGGTTTCGACCGCGAGGCGAGGGAGGTCGACCACTGCGTTATGTTCGTCGAGCAGGCTGATCAGAGACATCAGATGCAGGCAGGCGGACGGGCCGGGGCCGCAAAGCAGCGGCGCGGACAGAACTTCCACGCCTTTGGGTGCGAGCAGGGCACGCATCTGGCTAATGCCGGCGGCGTTGGTGCGGTATCCGCGGCCGATGAGCAACGTTTTGGCGTCGAGCCAGACCATGTCACCGGCTTCCGTGGTGCCGGGGGCGATGATCTCGGCCAGCCTGGGAATGGTAAGCCGCAAACAGAAGGCGCCGTGATGCGAGCCCTCGGAGGCGCGATTGGCTTTGCCGGGACGCATCACGATCAGGCCGTAGTCGGTGGGAAGAGACGCATCGTGGGTGTAGACGGCGTCAAGGGAAAGATCACCGGCTGGAGCCAGTTCGATGACCTCGGCGCCGGCAGCTTCGAGTTCATGGCAGAGAGCATCGTGCTGCGCATGCGCCTGTTCAAAGTCCGGCGCGTGCTCAAAGCCAAGGCCGCGCCAGCGGGCGGCGTACTCCGGCCGGTTCCAACCGGCGGTACGGGGAGAACACACCATGACGCGCTCCAGCGTACCGACCATGGAGTGTCCGTTGAATCGGACTTCAGGAATTGCTGCGGCCGTCATCTTTAGCTACGCACGTTTAGCGGACCAAGCTCCGCTTCCGCGCACCGGGCCATGCTCCGCAAAGGTTTCTGAAGCGGGCGACCGTCCTACGAATCTATATGGTCATTATGGCAAAAGCAATGTGGGAAGGCGCGGTCCTGGCCGAAAGCGATGCGACGGTTGAGGTAGAGGGCAATGAGTATTTTCCGCCGGATGCGATCCGTAAAGAATACTTCAAGGTGAGCGAGGCGCACTCGGTGTGTCCTTGGAAGGGCACGGCGAGTTATTACGACGTTGAAGTCAAAGGCCAACGGAACGCCGGTGCGGCTTGGTACTATCCTGAGCCGAAGCCGGCAGCCAAGCAGATCAAGGGGTATGTGGCGTTCTGGAAGGGCGTGAAAGTGGAGAAGTAGCGGCCTCCGAGCTCGCTCGACCTGGCGCGACGCTTTCTTCGAAGAACCAAATCGTAATTCCGCGGGAGGCGCTCGGCTTACGTGCCTGGCGAGGCCCGCCGATCCAGCTAGAAGTCGACATGGAGGCGCAGAGTGCCCACTGTGATTGGGCCTCGGACCATGTTGTAGCCGGGATTATTGACGTGTTGCAAGTCGAAAGCGGCGAAGATTCCCCGCCATACGTGTGCGGTGTAAAACCCCTCGAAGATTTTTTCGGGGCCATAGGTCAACCCGCCGTCACCGAGAATGAATCCCAATCCTCCGAGCGCGAGATAGTCCTGATGGGCTGCCACGATACCATTCGCTACGAAGGCCACTCCAGCCCGGTCGTTTCGGCGATGCCACCGGTTCCCTTTCGAAAAGGCGCCTAGTTCCAGCGTGCGGTCATCTTCGGTGAACGCGAATGACTCGTTATGACCATCGCTCCAACCCAGCCGGCCAAAAGCGGAGACATTTGAAACGATCTCCTGCTCGAAGTTAAGCTCGAAGCCGTACTTGTGGCGTCCCTGCCGGCGGGTCGAAACAATGTTAGGAGTCGGGGTCTCGCCCTCGAGATAATCCGCGATGGCCTCTTGATAGTTTCCCATGTCGGCTTGATTCAGATAGCTCAGCAGGCGTACCACGCCCGCCCGGCGCGCGATCAAGCTTCCCCGCGCCTCCAGTTCGAAGGTTTCCGCGCGAGCACGCGCGATGTCTGCGTCCAGTTGGATGCCGTTCGCAATCTTCGGCATGAGGGTTTCGGCGAATCGAGCCGAGAACCAGTGATCGTCGTATTCGACGATGGCGCCGTCGGTGTAGCCGCGCGTATTCGCCGAGTAATCAAATGCGCCGTCGTTGTCCACCGTCCAATTGAGAAATTGCAGGTGGGTGTCGCTCCCGAAGGAATTCAGGTCGAAGAAATCGACCAGGTCGAATTTTCCGGCACGGAATTCAATTCGCCGCGCCGGAAGCGACGTGGCGAGATGGAACTCGTCGCGTTCCGCTGCGACGCGCTCGTCGGTCAGCGGGATGATCTGCCGCACCATGAGCCGCGCAAGATAGGGTCCTTTTGAAAGCGGCACCCCCTCTACGAGTCGCACGGAATCCAAGTTGGTGTAGCCGGCGAGGCCGAGCGCGTTCCCGATTCCGCTGCCGGTCGCATCCTCCATGTCGGCGAACACTTCCGTCGTATGCGTGACCTCGTAGCCGGTGTAAAGCGTCAGAATATGTGTGGTGGCGCTCTGAGTCCATGGGGTTAGGCTGTTTGGTCCGTTGTACTGCGCCGGGAACGACGGATGCCACTGGAGAACGACGTTTGCCTGCCCCGAGATCCAATAGCGGCTGGACTCCGAATGGGGAAACATCGTCAGCAGGTCGGCGGTCGTATCCGCGGTCGCCGGAGCGGCCTCGGTGCCTGGTTGCGCGGTCTGCTGTAGCGAATTAGCCACATCGGTCACGGCTGTTGCGTCCCTCTGCAGCGCGGGATAAGACTTTACCGCAGAGGGTGCGTCCGGCTGCTGAGCCAGTGCCGGAACAGTGGCGGTGGCGGCCAGGATCACAGGCAGCAGCCAGCATGTGGCGAGACTTACGAGTTTGGACTGTCTATGCATTTCTTACGAAGCCCTCGATGGACTCGTGTTGATGCAGCGCAGCAGGCCTGCATTGGCGGTTACGACCATCACTACCCCGATCTTCTTGTATGGCCGGAAGCCGGAGATTCGATCTCCAGTACGTAACCCCCAACCGCAACGACTGGGAACAAAGATTGCCCTTGGTCATTGCCGGTTGTGGTTTGTTTGGTCGCGTTGCCCAAATTGTTAAGAATAACTGTTGCGCCGGGGCGCGCTCGGATCACGAACCGGCCCTGACACTCCTCCCACGTCAGCCCCTCCACGGTGGAGCAAAAGTAAGAGCACACCAACACTCATGAAACCGGCCTCATCGCGAGCATTTTAGGGTTCATTCCTATTCTCCCCGCTTCACTTCTTTATTTGCCCTCAGCAGCCTTCCTCGGCCACCCATTGCCTGCCGACACTGTCGGTGACCACGACCCAGTTCATGCGCGGAGTGTGTCCCCGGTTTTGTTCCTGCCGCGGGGTGGAAACATCGTAACGGATTACGCGCGCGAGCTCGGTCGTCGCCATCGCCATTGGTTGTGCTAGCGCAGTCATCGAAGTCACTCGTCATTGCCCTCCTTTCTATGGTTTCTGACCACCTCGTCCGCTGTCACGGTTCGAATATGACGGTAAAGAGTTCATTCAGGTTTGCGAGAGAAACAACGCGCCGATCGGCGCCCCTCTCGGGCGGGTCGCGTGGCGGAGCCTCGATCCCTCGCTGTTCTTCCCTGGTTCGGTCAGAAGGAGCAGAGGTGAGGCGACAGGCAGGATGAAGCTTATCAGGACTCCTGACCGCTGGTTCTACGCGGAGTGCCCTCGGTACTGTGCGGAGGCTCGGGTCCAAACCGGGTCTGCCTACGTCCTGGTTCGGTATTCGGTTTTGACGCAAGCTCTGGATTTCTCACCGAAACTCTTATAGCATACCCCCCTAGGGTAAGTGCAAGGGGAAAGGCACGGAAACGAGAAAAAATGCAGGATAAGATTCCGGTGATCTCGAAGGAAAAACAGAAGCTCCTGTTCCGCATCAAGCGGATACGCGGACAGTTCGCGGCCGTCGAGCGCGCGCTCACGGCGGGGGATGAATGCGCAGACATCCTGATGCTGCTGGCTGCCATTCGAGGCGGGGTGAACGGGTTGATGGCGGAGATTCTGGAAGACCACATCCGCCTGCACATGATGAATCCGGATCACGCAATGGAGTCTCCCGAAGAGTTAGGCGAAGACTTGATCGGCCTGGTTCGCGCCTATCTGAAGTAAATCGGGCCGACGTACAGCAAATAAGGACAGCCCGGAGCCCCCGAAGCTGTCCTTTTGAACCCTCCCGGTTAGAAGGGCAACGTGATGACCCCACATTACCTCGGCGATGTTGCAAAATGATGGCGGAATCGTGAATATCTGATGAATTCGTCTGCGGCGGCGCTGCTATAGTAATCGCGCTGTCTTCTCTTTTCTTTTGACATCCTTTTGGTGGGAGCCACGATGCCGTCCACAACGTCCCGAAAGGTTGAGCAGTCGCGCCGTTTGCAGCAACGCGCCGAGAGCATGATCCCCGGCGGAGTGAACTCGCCGGTGCGCGCGTTCGGCTCGGTGGGTGGCGACCCACCGTTTATCGTACGCGGCAAAGGCTCGCACATCTGGGATGCCGACGAAAACGAATACATCGATTACGTCGGAAGCTGGGGACCGCTGATTCTCGGCCATGCCGCGCCGGACGTCCTCGATGCCATCGTAGGCGCGGCCTGCGACGGCACCAGCTTTGGAGCGTCCACGCCCGCTGAGGCCGATCTCGCCGAGTTGGTGCTCGGGGCGGTTCCCTCCATGCAGAAGGTTCGCTTCGTCAGTTCTGGAACCGAAGCTACGATGTCGGCGATCCGTTTGGCGCGTGCTTACACCAAGCGCAAATATATCGTGAAGTTCGAAGGCTGCTATCACGGGCACTCCGATTCCTTGCTGGTGAAGGCAGGTTCGGGGGTGGCTACGCTGGGCATTCCAGGATCGGCGGGCGTTCCCGAGGAGTTCACGCAATTTACGCTGGCGCTGCCCTTCAACAACATCACCGCTGTGGAATATGCCTTCCAGAAATTCAAGCATCAGATTGCCTGCGTGATCGTGGAGCCGGTAGTGGGAAACATGGGATGTGTGCCCGCGACGGACGATTATCTGGTGGCCTTGCGGCTGATTACCGAGCGCGAAAGGTCGGTACTGATTTTTGATGAAGTGATGACCGGATTTCGTGTCGCTTTCGGGGGAGCGCAGGAACTTTACAATATTCGCCCTGACCTCACGACGCTGGGCAAGATCATCGGCGGAGGCTTGCCGGTCGGCGCCTATGGCGGTCCCAGCGAGATTATGAATCTGGTGGCGCCGTTGGGACCGATGTACCAGGCGGGCACGCTCTCCGGCAATCCGCTGGCGATGGCGGCGGGATGCGCGATGTTGAAGCATCTGCGCGATCACCAGCTGGAGATTTATCCGCGAATCGATCGGTTGAGCGGAATGCTGGTCGAAGGCGTTGCCGCAGTTGCTAAAGATGCCGGCGTGCCACTCTGCCACAACCGCGTGGGATCGATGTTTACCTGGTTCTTCACGCCGGGACCGGTGACGGACTGGGATTCTGCGTCGAAGTCCAGCACCGAAGCATTTGGCGGATTCTTCCGCAGCCTGCTCGACAACGGAGTGTATCTGCCACCGTCGCAGTACGAGGCGGCGTTCCTGGGTTCGACCCACACAGAGGAAGATGTTCGGCAGACGATTGCGGGGGCCAAGCAGGCGTTTGCCAAATCATAGTTTCTCATTTGTGGGAAGGCAACACGGTCCAGATTTCAGGATCCTCGGTTCCCAGCACCCACGAACAAAAGCCCTGCAGATTGCGGTCACGGACCAAATTCAGGCGCTCCTCGAATCCGCGCTTGTCGGTGTAGAAGACCCACTCGCGATTGTCGTCCCTGTAGAAATAAAACCAGGCCGTGCGGTCGAACGAGTCCCATTCGGGATGCGGATGATAGGCAGCCAGATATTCTTCGACTTCCTCGTGCCCGACATATTCGGCAGTTGGGTTGGGTTTCTCCTCCTTTCCCGGATCTCCGGCGAACCAGTGATATCCATAGACGGGAATGCCTAGCGACAACTTTTCTTTGGGAACCCATGACAGTGCATATTCCAACTGCTGTGCGGTCCAGGGATAACCTGCGACCGGTCCGGGCGCTGTCCAGCGCGTATTTTGGTCGTAGGTCATCAGGCAAATCAGGTCGACGGTCTGGGCCAGAGCCTTTAGATCGTATGCGCCGCGCCAGTTGGCATAGAGCCAGTGAGCGTAGCGGCTTCCCCCCGGACCGCCGGGAGCGTTGGGCACTGTAGCGATGGTAAGTTGCAAGCCTGCCTTGTGGAGCGCGGTCGCAGTTTCGGCAACCAGGTTGGAGAGCAGATCGCGATCGGTCCACAGCACATTTTCGAAGTCGATTTGAAAGCCGCTGTATCCGTTCCTTTTGCACTCTCTGAGAAGCGACTCGACGAAGGCGATTCGTGCCTCGGCGGTCGCGAAAAGTTTGTGCAGGTCAGCCTGGACTGTAGTAGCGACGATCGGCATCACCGGCACATGGTGCTGCCGAGCGACCTCGAGCACCTGCGGATTCGGTCCACCCCACATGAGTCCGTTGCCGTCAACGCCATACCAGGCGGGGACGAGAATGTCGATTTTGTCAGCATGTTCGGTGAATGACTGGACGGAGTTGGGCCTGTCCGTCATGTAGAAAAGCGCCTTGGGCTGTGCCACGGACGTGACCGCACTTACAAAAAGAAAAAGCACGAGGTGCTTCATCGGGCAACTCCTGATGGTTGGATTTGAATTCGAATTGCGAGAGCCGCAAGGTTGCATAGAAACCATTTGCTCGCAGTCAGATTTCAGCAAGGAACATCGGCTTCCATCATCCGTCCATCATCTGCGGAATGGTGAGAAAGTCATAGCCTTCGGATTTGTAGCGCGGAATCAGATGATCGGTAGCGGTTACGGTATTGGGGCGATCCGCGCCCATTTGCTTGTGCCCCCCATCATGCAGCAGGATGACGTCGCCGCCGCGAATCTGCCTTGTGACCTTGCGCTCGATCACGGCGGCAGACGGCGCGTTCCAGTCATAGCCGGTTACGTTCCACATGACCGGCTCAAGGCCAAGTTCGCGAGCCACGCGGAGTACAGCGGGGCGGCGTCCTCCGAAGGGCGGGCGGAACAGATTGGAAGGTTGGCCGATGGCGTCTTGCAACGCGGAGCGGCATCGGGTGAGCTCCTGGCGGATTTCGGCTTCGCTTTTGAAGGTCAGCAGCGGATGGGTGAAGGTGTGGTTACCGATGACGTGGCCGGCCCGGAAAATTTCACGGGCGATTTCCGGACGTTGCTCGACGTAGCGTCCGATCAGAAAAAAAGTCGCCTGCACGCTTTGTCTGGCGAGGACTTCCAGTAATCGAAGCGTGTGTGGGTCGTTGGGACCGTCGTCGTAGGTCAACGCAATCTGGCGCGAGCCGCCGGTCAGTCCCCTGAAAGTTCGCCCATACCATTGCGCCGTCGGCGCCATCGACTGGTAACCCGCGGCAACGGCGGCCGCGGCGGAAACGGCGGTCAGGGCGACGAGGGCGAGCATAGAGGGATTTTGAGATCCTCCCCTCCCTAAAGGGAGGGGATTCCTACTGGCTCACCCGCTAAGCGGGGATGCCTTCGGTGGGTTCCTGACACGACGGGCTTACATCGCCCGAAGACGACGAGCAGGCTAGCG
>Ga0182015_10001815_pt1 | contig 27219 bp, 24 predicted proteins | sample 712P3MmetaG_FD_120478 | JGI IMG/M metagenome (GOLD analysis project Ga0182015, IMG submission 120478) | Permafrost microbial communities from Stordalen Mire, Sweden - 712P3M metaG | ecosystem: Environmental > Terrestrial > Soil > Wetlands > Permafrost | place: Sweden: Stordalen | collected...
GAGATCTCCGCCGCCCCGCGCCCGCACTGGCTCACCGAGGAGCGCCTGCGCGTCTATTCGCTGCTGATCGTCGCGATCTGCGGCCTCGTCTTCGCCATTTGCATCGCGCGGTCGTTGCCGACGATGGTCGATTCGCGCGGCAAACCGATCGGCTACGATTTCATCACCTTCTGGAGCGCCGCGCGCCTCGCGCTCGACGGCCGCCCCGAGGCTGCCTTCGACTGGGCCGCGATCGCCGCGGCGCAGCGCCTCGCTGTTCCAGGAATCGGTCCGGCGCCGTTCCTGTGGCACTACCCCCCGACCTTTCTGCTGCTGGTGCTGCCGCTCGGCCTTCTGCCCTATGCCGCCGCGCTTATCGTCTTCGTCGGCGCGACCGTGGCGCTGTGGGCCGGCCTCGTCCGCGCGCTGTTTCGCGACAAGCGCGCCTGGCTGATCGCCGCCGCGACCCCGGCCGGGCTCCTCAATCTGCTCGACGGACAGAACGGCTTCCTCACCGCCGGGCTCGCCGGCTTCGCGATGGTGCAGCTCGACCGCCAGCCGCGCCTCGCCGGGATGCTGATCGGCATGCTCGCGATCAAGCCGCACCTGGCGGCGCTCTTCCCGCTGGCGCTCATCGCCTCGCGGCGCTGGCAAGCGCTCATGACGGCGGCGGTGACGGCGCTCGCCTTCACGGCGCTCGGCGTCGCCGCCTTCGGCCCGCCGACGACCCTGGCTTTCTTCCACGATCTGCCGCAGCTGCGCGACATCGTCGATCGCGCCGGCCTGCCCTGGGGCCAAATGCCGAGCCCCTATGTGCTGCTGCTGTCGTTGCACGCCCCATCGTTGGCGGCCACCATGCAGGCCCTCGCCGCCATCGGCGCCGCGGTCTGCGTCTGGCTGGCGTGGCGCAATGACAGTGCGCCGTTCGAGGCCAAGGCGGCGGCGCTGTTCGCCGGCTCGATGCTGGTGTCGCCCTACCTTTTCACCTACGACCTCACCTGGGACGCAGTCGCCATCGCCTTCCTGGCGATGCTCGGGCTGCGCGAGGGCTTCATCCGCGGCGAGCGCGACATGCTTGCCGCCGCTTGGCTGGCCCCGCTGGCGCTCTATCCGCTCTACTGGCTGACCGGGGTGCAGCTCGGCTGCGCAGTTCTGATGATGCTGCTCGCCGCGGCAATGCGGCGGGCAACCCGGCCGTCATCCTTGCCGTTGACCTCTCTCGTGCCCCGGGTGCCTTAGCCGATGGCGTCGCTCGACACCTTGCGCTACGCACCCTGGCTCACCCGCGAACGCGTGCTACGCTGGAGCCTCGCCTTCGTGCTGATGTCGGCGATCCTCGTCACGGCGCATATCGTCACCCACACCGCCGTCCAGCTGACCAGCGAGAACGGCGAACAGCTCGGTATCGATTTTATCAACTACTGGTCGGGGGCGCGGTTCGCCAGCGAGCAACCGGTCCGAGCTTACGATCTCGCCGTCTTCGACGCCTTTCAAAAGTCCGTGGTCGGGTCGGCGGCGGTGTTCAAGTATTACGTCTATCCGCCGGTGGCGATGATGTTGTCATTGCCGCTGGCGAATTTGTCGTTCGTCTGGGCGCTGGTCGCCTGGGTCGGTCTCGGCGCCGGCTTCTGCCTGTGGTCGCTGTCGCGTTTGCTCGGCTGGCGGATGGCGGCGCTGGCGACGTTCGGCGCGCCCGCGGCCTGCCTCAATCTGTTGACTGGCCAGAATGGCTATTTCACCGCTGGGCTGCTGGGGACCGGGTTGATGGTCCTCGACCGCCGACCCGTCCTCGCCGGCATGTTATTCGGGTTGTTGTCCTACAAACCGCATTTCGGCCTGTTGCTGCCGGTGGCGCTGATCTTCGGCGGGCATTGGCGCGCCTTTACCGCGGCAGCGGCGACGGTCGTGTTGCTGGTAGTGGGCAGTATAGCGCTGCTTGGCGCCGATGTTTGGCTCGCCTTCCTCCATATGATGGCTGTGCAGCGCCAAATCATGGAGATCGGCGTCTGGGGCTGGCACCGCATCCCGACCATCTTTGCCGCGATGCGCATGGCCGGCGCCGGCGAGAGCACGGCCTACGCGGCGCAAATAGCCTCGGCCGCCTTGGCGGCGGCGATTGTCGCGCTGGTATGGCGCGCCCGCTGCCCGCTCGAGGTCAAGGCAGCGACACTCGTGATTGCAACTTTCGTCAGCCTGCCCTACGCGCAGGATTACGACATGGTGGTGCTGATTTTCGCCGCCGGCTGGCTGCTCAACCAAGCGCTCGCCAACGGCTTCCTGCCGTGGGAGCGGCTCACCCTGGCGATGCTGCTGGTCTTGCCGATCGTGGCGATGCCGCTTTCCAAATGGACCGGCGTGCAGATCGGACCGATCGTGCTGTGGGCGATGCTCGCCTTGTCGGCCCGGCGCGCGCTAGCGCCCGACTCCGGCGTCGCGGCGTTCCGGCCGGCTAATTCGCCAGTTTCTTCGCCGGCGGCATAGCCCGGCCGTAGCGCAGATCGCCGTCGAGCGTCGCGGTGCAGATCAGCGGGCGCGAGGCCATGCCGAGCTCCCATTCTTCCTTGATCTGGCCGAGTTGGCCGCAGGCTTCGCCGGGATGCGGGCTGATCGCGCGCACGCCAAGGAACAGTGTCGCCCCGGTCGCGATGCCGAGCAACGCCACCTGGAGATTCGGCCAATGGCGCCGAATGTATTCCTGGGTCTTGTGCTGAGCGTTCTGCACGTCGACTCCCTCCGTCGCGCGACAAACCATGCCAGCGCAAGGGTTAAGAGGTGGTTGACGCGGGCCGCGCGGCAACCGGTCAATTCCCTGGCGCACCGAAAGTTGCGCATCGGCAATGAAGGTTCGCGCCGTGGCCCGTGACGGCGTAAAATTATGATCTCATGCCCATCCGCCAATTGCCGCCCGTTCTTGTCAATCGTATCGCCGCGGGCGAGGTCATCGAACGCCCGGCGGCCGCCGTTAAGGAACTGGTCGAGAACGCGATCGACGCCGGCGCCGACCGCATCGAAATAACCCTGCACGAGGGTGGCCAGGCGCTGATCGCGGTCGCCGATAATGGCGCCGGCATGACCCCGGACGAGCTGGCGCTCGCGGTCGAGCGCCATTGCACCTCGAAGCTGCCCGACGACAATCTGATCGAGATCGCCGCGCTCGGGTTCCGCGGCGAGGCGTTGCCGTCGATCGGTGCGGTGAGCCGGCTCAGGATCGTCTCCCGCCCGAAGGGTATCGACCGGCACGCCGACAGCGCCTGGGAGATTCGCGTCGAGGGCGGCGAGAAGCACGCACCGGTCCCGGCCGCGCACCCGCCGGGGACGCGGGTCGAGGTGCGCGACCTGTTTTTCGCTACCCCCGCCCGGCTCAAATTCATGAAAACGCCGCGCAGCGAGCGCGACCAGGCGGTCGACGCGGTGAAGCGCCTGGCAATGGCCTATCCCGAAATTGCCTTCACCGTGATCGCCGACGACGAGCGCGTGCTGTTGCGCCTGCCGGCCGAGACCGGCGCCTTGACCGCAAGGGACATTGGCGACGATCCGCGCCGCAGCCGCCTCGCCGCGCTCTTGGGCCGCGACTTCGCCGAGAATTCGATCGCGATCGACGCCGAGCGGCACGGGTTCCGCCTCACCGGCCGCATCGGCCTGCCGACGCTCAACCGCGGCCTGCCGCGCGATCAGTATCTTGTCGTCAACGGCCGCCCGGTGCGCGACCGGCTCTTGGTCGGGGCGGTGCGCGCGGCCTATCAAGACGTGCTGGCGCGCGACCGGCATCCCGTCGTCGCCCTGTTTGTCGAGGGGCCCGCCGCCGAAATCGACGTCAACGTCCATCCCGCGAAGGCCGAGATCCGCTTTCGCGATTCCGGGATTGTCCGCGGCCTCATCGTCGGCGCGCTGCGTCACGCGCTCGACGCCGCCGGACACAGCGCCTCGACCACGGTCGCCGACGCCGCGCTCGCCGCGTTCCAGATCCCCGACGCTCAGCCGGCCATGCCGCGCTTTGCATTGCCGCCACCCTTCGTGCCGCGCGCGCTCTACGAAACGGGAAACGCCTTTCTCCAACCCGATTTCACCGGGATCGCGGAGCCTGCGCCGCCGCCCGACGCTGCCGATACGCCGCTCGGCAACGCCCGCGCCCAGTTGCACGGCACCTACATCCTCGCCGAGACTTCCGTCGGGATCGTGCTGGTCGATCAGCACGCCGCGCATGAGCGCATCGTCCACGAGCGGATGAAGGAGGCGCTCGCCGCGCGCGGGGTGGCCCGCCAAGTGCTGCTGCTGCCCGAGGTGGTCGAGCTCGACCCCGCGCTCGCCGCGCGGCTGGTCGCGCGCGGCGACGAACTCGCCGAGTTCGGTCTAGTATTGGAAGGCTTCGGCTCGGGCGCGGTGGTGGTGCGAGAGGTGCCGGCCTTGCTGCCCGGCCTCGAAATCGCCGCGCTGGTCCGCGACTTGGCCGAGGAACTCGCCGAATGGGACGACGCGTTGTCGCTCAAGGAGCGCCTCGACAGCGTCTGCGGCACGCTCGCGTGCCACACCAGCGTACGCGCCGGAAACCGCCTGTCGCAAGCCGAGATGGACGCGCTGCTGCGCCAGATGGAGGCGACCCCGAATAGCGGCCAATGCAACCACGGCCGCCCGACCTACGTGACCCTGGCGCTCGCCGACATCGAACGCCTGTTCGGGCGACGCTGACCGGCCATGGCCATGACGGAGACGGCCGCCGCCGTGGCGGCGCGGCGCAACCAGATTCCGCGCGGCATTTTCTTCATGGTCATCTCGACCGTGCTGTTCGCCGGGGTCAACGCGATCGTCAAATGGGAGGTGGCGATCTACCCGGTCGGCGAGGTCGCGTTCTACCGCGCGCTGTTCGCCCTCGTCGCCGTTTCCGTGATGATCCTGCCGCGCACCGGCATCGCGGTCTTCCGCACCCCGCGCTACCTCGCGCACCTGCAGCGCGGCATTTCGCAGTTCGGCTCGATGACCTGCATGTTCGTCGCCTTCAGCATGATGTCGCTGGGCTCGGCGGTGGCGATCGGCTTCGCCGCGCCTTTGTTCACGACGCTGCTCTCGGCGCTCGTCCTCAAGGAGCGGGTCGGACCGCATCGCTGGTCGGCGCTCGCGGTCGGCTTTGTCGGCGTCCTGATCGTCACCGAGCCCGGCGCCGGCACGTTTCAGACCGGCGCCCTGTTCGCGCTCGCCAACGCGGTATTGATCTCCTCGGTCGCGGTCGCGATCCGCCGCATGAGCCTCACCGAATCGACCGAAACGTTGACCCTCTACCAGATGATCGTCATCACCATTTGCACGCTGTTTCTGCTGCCGTTCGGGTTCACGCCGCCGACCTGGCCCGACGCCGGCGCGCTGGCGCTGGCCGGGATCGGCAACGGCGTCGCGCAATATTGGTGGACGCGCGCGCTAACCCTGGCGCCGCCGTCGGCGGTGGTGCCGTTCAACTACCTGTCGCTGGTCTGGGCGACCTTGCTTGGGCTGGCGATCTAGGGCGACGTGCCGACGCCGCATTTGCTGCTGGGCGCGGTCGTCGTCGTCGCCTCCGGGCTCTACATATTATGGCGCGAGACGCTGCGGCGGGGTGGGACGCGGACGCTCCCTCTATCCGTCATTCCGGGACGACCCGCGGGGTCGGGCCCGGAATGACGACAAAATTTACGCCTGCTTGAAGAACCGGCTGGCGTTGTCCCACAGCAGCTTTTTCTGGGTCTCCGGCTTGATGCTCTTCCAGGCGAGGATGTTCGACACCGTGTTCGGAAACTGGCATTCCGAATGCGGGTAGTCGGAGGCGTACATCAGCACATCGTCGCCGAGGAAGCTGGTGACGTGCTGGAACATGTCCTCGCCCTCGTGCCGCTCGATCGAGCAAAAAAACCGCCCGCTCTTCAGGTAGTCCTCCGGGTGGTGCTTCAGCTTCTGCGTGCTGCCGACATATTCGTACTGCTCGTTCATCCGCCGGCCCCAGAACGGCAGCCAGCCGAAGCCGCATTCGAGGATGCCGACGCGCAGATCGGGGTGCCGGTCCATGATCCCGCCGCCGATCACCGAGGCGATGAACCGCATCGCGCCCCACGGGTGCGAGGCGAGCCGGCCGAGGAAGATATTGTCCCACAGGTCGAAGCAGCCCGGAAAATAGGGCGGCGTCCAGGTGAAGCTGTGATGGCAGATCGGCAGATCGTGCTCGGCGCAGGCCTGCCAGATCGGTTCGAGATCGGGGTGGTCGGCCGGGATGTCCTTGGTGACGAGCGGCATCACCGCGACCGCCCAGCGAGACTTGCCCCATTTCTTGATCTCGGCGACCGCGGCCTCGGGGTCCCGCGCCGAGGCGACGATCATGCTGGTGAGCCGCCCCGGATGCTGCGCGCAGAAAGCTTCCATGTGCCGGTGATAGGCGCGGATCACATTGGTCTCGAGCGATGGGTCTTCATGACCGACCAGGCTCGTCCACGCGGTCGGAATGAGGAAATGCGCGTCGACCCCTTCCTCGTCCATGTCGGCGATACGGTTTTCCGCGAGGTCGTCCTGCACCCCGGGGCGCGGCTTCTGTGTGCCCATCCACACCGAGGCGCGGCCGGTATGCTCCGGGCGCGGCTCGGCCTCGCCAAGGATGCGCTTATAGGAGATCTGGCCGAAGCGGTAGACATGCCGCCCCGGCGAGCTGCCCGGCGTCGTCGCCGCGATCGGCGCGCGGAACTGCGCCAGCTCGGGCAGGCGGTTGCGGAACCCGGGATCGAGGTACTTGTCGATGACCTCGGCCGAGGGCTCGACATGCGTATCGGAATCCCAGACCTTAAACCCGTTTTTCATGACCCTGCCTCCCGCCCTTGATTGCGCCGCCCGTTATATCCTGCCTGGCGCGCGCTGAAAATGCTCGACCCCGACCGGCCCGCGCCGTCAAACTGGGCGGCGCCCAGGTTTCATTCCCAAGCGAGGACCACCAGCACATGCCGCGGGTAACCTATGTGAGCCACGACGGAGACAGCACCACGCTCGACGTGCCGCTCGGCACCAGCGTCATGCAGGCCGCGATGTTGCACGGGCTCGACGGCATCGTCGCCGAATGCGGCGGGTCGTGCATGTGCGCGACATGTCACGTCTTTGTCCGCGAGGATCAGCTAAAGCTGCTGCCGGAAATGGAATTGGGCGAGGACGCGATGCTTGACGGCACCGCCAGCCCGCGCCGGCCCAACAGCCGGCTCTCCTGCCAGCTGGTGATGACGCCGCAGATGGACGGGCTCGTGGTGGACATGCCGGAGACCCAAACCTGATGCCGCTGGCACGCGTCCCCCGTGTCGTCGTCATCGGCGCCGGTCATGCCGGGTTCCAGCTCGCGGCGTCGCTGCGTCAGCACGGCTTCGACGGCGACGTGGTGCTGATCGGCGACGAGCCGCATCTGCCCTACCAGCGTCCGCCGCTGTCGAAGGATTATCTCGACGGCAAGATCGGCCTCGACCTGCTGCAGATGCGGCCGGAGACGTTCTTCATCGAGAACCGGATCGAGCTGATGAGCGGCGTCGCCGCCGCCGAAATCGACACCGAAGCGCGGGCCGTCGTGCTCGCGAATGGCGCGCGGGTCGGCTACGACCATCTGGTCTTCGCGACTGGCGCGCGCAACCGCGTGCCGCCGCTACCCGGCGTCGGCCTGGACGGCGTCTGCTACCTGCGCGACCTCGCCGAGACCGACGACTTGAAGCAGCGGCTCGCCGGCTGTCAAAACGCGGTCGTCATCGGCGCCGGCTTCATCGGCCTCGAATTCGCCGCGATCGCGCGCGGCAAGGGCGTGGCGGTGCACGTCGTCGAGCTGGTCGACCGGGTGATGGGCCGTGTCGTCTGCCCGGAAACCTCCGCCCATTTTGTCGAGGCGCACCGCAAGACTGGCGTCGAGTTCAGCTTCGGCGCTCGAGTCGAACGCATCGCCGGCGCGAACGGCAAGGTCGCCGGCGTCGAGCTGGCCGACGGCCGGACCCTGCCGGCCGATCTCGTGCTCGTCTGCATCGGCGTCGAGCCGAACGGCGAACTCGCGCAGGCGGCGGGGCTGGCGCTCAGTAACGGCATCGTGGTCGACCGCCATCTGCTGACCGCCGACCCGGCGATCTCCGCGATCGGCGATTGCGCGGCATTTCCGTCGCATCATTCCGGCGGCCATTGGGTGCGCCTCGAGGCGGTGCAAAACGCCGTCGACCATGCGCGCTGCGTCGCCGAGCGGCTCGTCGGCAAGTCGCAGGCATACGTCGCGCTACCGTGGTTCTGGAGCGAGCAGGGCGCGCAGCGGCTGCAGATCGCGGGCCTCACGACCGGCTTCCAGCAGGTCGTGCTGCGCGGCAATTACGCGGGCGGGGAGTATTCGGCGTTCTGCTACGCCGACGACCGGCTGCTCGGTGTCGAATCGATCAACAAGCCGGCCGACCACGCCTTCGTCCGCCGCCTGCTCGCGGCCGGCCGCAACGTCTACCCCGAGCAAGCCGCCGACGAAAGCTTCGACCTGCGCGCGGCCGCGATGGCGCGCCCGGCGTAACCTTACACCGCCGCCGCCAGCTTCGCCGCGCCCCTGACCTCGCCGATCGTACCGCGCGATAGGACGAGGGCCGCGGTCGCGCCGACCAACGCCAGCACCCCGGCGGCGATAAAGGCGGTGTCGAAGTTGCCGGTCGCCTCGACGAGATAGCCGGTGACGATCGGCGCGCACAGCCCGAAGGTATTGCCGCCCAGCACCAGGAACGCCAGCGCCCGCCCCGCGTCGGCGGGCGAGCGCAGGAGGTCGTTGGTCAGGGCGCCGTTGGTCGCCGGCCCGCAATTGGCGAACGAAATGGCGAACGTCACCAGCACGATCATCGCGGTCAGCGATTCGACATAGGGGATCAGGATGCCCGACGCCGTCAGCAACAGGCAGATCGCCACCAGATAGCGACGCTTGCCGGCATGCACGGCGTCGACGCTCATCGCCCTATCGCCGATCCAGTTGGCGACGATGTTGACAACCGAGGCAATGAGGAACGGCAGCGCCGTGTAGAGGCCGGAGCCCATCACCGACATGTGGCGCTGCGTCTGCAGGTAGTTCGGCAGCCAGCTCAGATAGAGATAGACCGTGTAGACCATGCAGCCTTGCGAGATGAAGAGGCCCCACATCGCCGGCGTGCGAATGAGCCCGAGATAGCCGACCCCACCGTGGTCCGGCGTTTCCAGTCCGCCGCCGCGCTCGGCGAGGATGCGTTGCCGCTCGGGCTCGGGAATCCAGCTCGTCTTTTCCGGCGTCGATACCAGGCTCCGCCAAATCGCGACCCAGACGAGGCCAAGCGCGCCCGTCACGACGAACGACCAGCGCCACGAGCTCACCGAAATCACCCAGGCGACGAGTGGCGCGCCCGCCGCGGCGCCGAGGCTCGACCCGGCCGAGATCGCCGCGATCGCCGTGCCGCGCTCCTTGATCGGCCCCCAAAGGCCGACGCTGCGATAGGTCACCGGCGCGAACGGCGCCTCGCCGATGCCGAGCCCGAGGCGGGTCATCAGCATCGTCGCGAAATTGACCGTGGCGCCCGTCAAGGCCTGCGCCACCGACCAGACCGCGGTCGCGATCGCGGCCATGTTGTGCGGCCCGAACCGGTCGATGAGCCGCCCGCCCGGCAGCATCATCAAGACATAGGCCCACAAAAACGACGAGAACAGATAGCCGAGCGCCACCGGCGACAGGTGCAGTTCATCGGCGATCGGCTTGCCCGCGACCGACATGTTCACCCGGTCGGTGTAGGCGATCATGTTGAACAGGAATAAGAGGAAATAGACCCAGAACCGTCGCTTCGTCATTGGCGGTGTCCTCCCCGTTTTCGCCTTTCCGGAGAGAGTGGCACGCTGCGGCGTATGCCGCTAAGCGAATGCGCGCCTCCGCAATGCAGCTCAGCAATGCGGCTCCGACAAACCTGGTGAGAAGCGCGTCGTCTCAAGCTCCGCGACGGTGGCGGCAGACCGTCCTTGGCGGTCCAAATTACGCGTTCGCCCCGGCGGCGGCCATTCTTGCGCCCGCGATCAAATCGCCGAGATCGATCTTAAAGAGTGATTCCTAGGCAGCCTCAGACAGGTTCAATCGTTCGCGACCGGACCATACACCGCTGTGCGGCCCATGACGTCTTCGCGCCGATGCCGGCATTAAATCCTCGGGACGCATCGCCGGTACGCGATCTCACCACCACATTCGTTGCGCGGGGTGAGCGCTTCCGTAGATTGTGGACGCCGGCGCCGGCAGAGGACACCCGGAGGGAGACCGAATGGCAAGCGTCGTCGAAACCGCGATCCGCGCCGTGGTCAGCAAGAGCGTGACGGCGCTGGCGACCTTCAATCGCGGTCGCATCCGCGCGCCGGAGGGTCCGCACCCATTTCTCACCGGCCTTCACGCGCCGATGACGGAAGAACTGACGATCGAGGATTTGGCGGTAACCGGCTCGATCCCTCCGGCCCTCGATGGGCGCTATTTGCGCATCGGCCCGAACCCGATCGCCGCCGATCCGAGGATTTATCAATGGTTCCTCGGCGACGGCATGGTCCACGGACTCCGCATCGAGCACGGTCGCGCGCGCTGGTATCGCAATCGCTATATTCGGTCGACCCAGGTCACCACCGCCCTGGACGAACTCCGGACGCCCGGCCCGCGCCACGGCGACTTCGACACCGTCAACACCAACGTCATTGGCTTCGCGGGAAAGACCTGGGCGCTGGTCGAAGCGGGGAGCACGCCCGTCGTGCTCGACGAGACGCTGGGGACACTGGCCTATGACGATTTCGGCGGCACGTTGCGCGGGTCGTTCAGCGCCCACCCGCATCTCGATCCGGTGACCGGCGAGATCCATGCGATCACCTATAATCCTCGGGAACCGACCACGATCCACCATGTCGTGGTGGCGGCCGACGGCCGCGTGCGCCGCGAGGAGCCGGTGCGGGTGAGCCAGGGTCCGATGATCCACGATTGCGCGATCACCGCTCGCTTCGCGGTGATCCTCGATCTGCCGGTGACCTTTTCGATGGCCGCGCTGATCGCCGGGAGCATGTTTCCGTTTCGCTGGAACCCCGCCCATCCGGCTCGGGTTGGCCTGCTTCCCCGCGACGGCGCCGGCGACACGGTGATCTGGTGCGATGTCGATCCCTGCTATGCTTTCCACGTGGCTAATGCCTACGACACGGACGATGGCCGTGTGATCCTCGACTTGGTCGCCTATGACAGCGTGTTCGCCGAGAGCGCGCCTGGGTCAAACGCCCCGCGCGGCGCGTTCGAGCGCTGGACGATCGATACGGTCGAGCGGCGCGTGCGCCGTGACGTGATCGATCGACATCCGCAGGATTTTCCGCGCATCGACGAGCGCCGGTCCGGCCGGCCCTACCGCTATGCTTACACGATGATGCTGCCCGAAACACCCGATCCGGCGTTTATCGGCGCCAGCAGCCTGTTCAAGCACGATCTGCAAACCGGCGCGAGGAGCGAGCATGGCTTCGGGCCGCGGCGTTATCCCGGCGAGTTCGTCTTTGTCCCCGCGCATGCCGACGCCGCCGAGGACGAGGGCTGGCTGATCGGCCTCGTGGTCGATCAGATCGACCAGAAGACCGATCTGGCGATCATCGACGCCCGCGATTTCGCGGGCGCGCCCGTGGCGAGCGTCCACGTCCCGCATCGGATCCCGCTCGGCTTCCATGGCAACTGGCTGCCCCGGTGAACCGGAGATAGCGGTGACAGGCGAGCCATGACCGGGCCTCCGTACTACCCGATCATCGTCGGGATCACCGGTCATCGCGACATCGCGCCGGGAGCGGAGCCGGCGCTCCGCGGGGCGGTGCGCGACATTCTCCGCGGGTTGGCGGATGAAGTGGGCGACGCGCTCTATGTGATGAGCGCGCTCGCCGACGGCGCCGACCAGCTGGTCGCGACCGAGGCGGAACCGCTGAATTTGATCGCCGTCTCGCCAATGCCGCTCGACTTGTATCGCGCGACGGTCTCCAATCGGGACGGCTTCGACTCTCTCTGGCATCGCGCCGCGCTGAGGCTCGAACTGCCAATCCTGAGCGATCCTGCGGCCCCTGACTTTGCCGAGCTGCAATACGAGCAGCTCGGCGCGCTATTGGCCCGCCGCAGCCATCTGCTGCTAGCGTTATGGGACGGGATGCCCGAGCAACGGCGCGGCGGCACCGCCGCGGTGGTGAGCATGCGGCGGGACGGCGACCATGCCAGCGCCGGGGTCCGCGCAAGTCCACTATTCATTGATGCCTCATGGCGGCTCGATCTCGGGCCGGGCGGATCGATCGTGCAGATCGTCACGCCTCGAGCCTCGACCGGCGGCGCGAAGGCGGTGCCCGGCCAGCCGAAGGTCGAGACCGGCGACTGCTTTTTCCAGCCCGGCGCCCGCGACGGGCCCGACTCTGGCCCCGTGCCCGTGCGCTCCGCCGAATTCTTCGCGGCGTTGCCGAGGTCGATCCGCGACGATTTCGTCCAGATCATCGCCCTCAACCGGCGTATCGCAGGGTTTCGCGGGCCCGATCGCCGCGTCTTCGTCCGGCAGCTCGGCTATCTGCGTCCTTCGGACGTCGCCGATCCCGGTGGGCAGGCGGACGAGCACCTGGACCGGCTGCGCCAGTGGCAAGCGGCGGCGGACACCGCCGCGCAATTCTATCAGCGCCGCCTGCTCGGCCAGTTCGTCCCGGCATGGTCGATCCGCGCGCTGCTGGCGAACGGCTGGGAGGCGGCGCGTAGCTTGCGTCGACCGCCGCGCTTTGGGGTCCTCTTCGGCTTTGCCGCCGCGGTGCCGGTCGCGGTGCTCTTGTTCGAGAGCTACGCCCATCTCGGACGCTCGCCGTGGATGCTCCTGTGTTATCTGGCGGTGTTCGCTGGAACGGCCACCCTCTACCATTTCCACGTGCGGCACCACGAGTTGCAGAACCGCTTCCAGGACTATCGTGCGCTCGCCGAAGCGATGCGGGTGCAGCTGTTCTGGGCGGCCGCGGCAACCCCGGCCGCGGTGTCAGACCGCTATCTGCGCAAACAGAGCGGCGAACTTGGCTGGATCGAGTTCGCATTGCGCGGCCCCGCGCTTTGGGCAACGGCCCTGGCGGTGGCGCTGAAAAACCCATTGCGCGAACTGGTGCTAAAAGGTTGGGTCGAAGATCAGCTCCGGTTCTTCGGCCGGCCCGGCGCCAAGGACGGCAGGGCCAAGCTGCACGAGCATGCCGCGGCTCGGGGGCGGCGGTGGGCGCGGCGGTTTCTCTACTGCGGCCTAGCGGTATCGGCTCTCCTAGCGGCGAGCGAGGCGCTGCGCGCCGTCGGCGTTGCCGGACCGCAATCGGACGGCGCCTGGAAGGCGGTGGACGAGGCACAGCAATGGCTGCTGGTTCTCGCCGCGACGGCGCCGGCGATAGCGACGTTTTTCATTGTCTCGGTGAACTTGAGGGCCTACGAGGCACACGCGCACAGCTATGCTCTGATGGGTCGCCTCTTTAGCCGAGCGCAGCAGCTGGCGAATGAAGCGGACGATCCTGAGTTTCAGGGGGTTGCCCGAGAGTTGGGCCGCGAAGCGCTTTCCGAAACCGCCGAGTGGTTGCTCGATCATCGCCACCGCCCGATAGAGCACCAGTGAGCGAGGCCGCGATCGACCAACGTACGGTCGGCGCTCCCGCGAAGCCGAATAACCGCTATGGGCCCGTAGGCGGCTGATTTATCCGCGACGGAAAACAGCGAAGCCGGCGAATTGACAAACCCGAGCGGCGCCGGGTCAACTGACTGCTGCGCATTTTGGGAGGGACAAATCGATGGCGGGCATGCTCGAAGGCAAGGTGGCGATCTGCACCGGGGCGGCGCGCGGGGTCGGCGCCGAGGTCGCCAAGCTGATGGCCAGGGAAGGCGCCAAGATCGTCATCGTCGATCCCGGCGTCGGCGGCGCCGGCGAGGGCGGCGGCACCGCGCCGGCGCAGGCGATGGCCGACGAGATCAAGGCCGAGGGCGGCGAGGCGGTCGCCAATTTCGGCTCGGTCGCCAAGTTCGACGATTGCCTCAAGATGGTGCAGCAGGCGCGCGATGAATTGGGCGGGCTGCACATCGTCTTCAACGCCGCCGGGATCCTCCGGGACAAGATGTTCCACAACATGTTCCCCGAGGACTGGCAGGCGGTGATCGACGTCCACCTGACCGGGCACTTCAACATCAACCGGGCCGCGATCAACCTGTTCCGCGAGCAGAATTACGGGCGGATGATCCTGGTGTCGTCGACCTCGGGGCTGCTCGGCAATATCGGCCAGGTCAATTACGGCTCGGCCAAGATGGGGGTCGTCGCGATGGCGCGGATCATTGCGATGGAGAACGCCGCGAAAGGCATCACCGCCAACGTGATCGCGCCCTCGGCCGACACCCGGATGACCCGCTCGGTGCCGACCCCGAAGGACCCGGACGCCGCCGCCGCACGCGAAGAGCGGCTGCGCCGCAGCCGCGCCGACGCGATCGCGCCGCTCTGCGTGTTTCTCGCCTCGGAGCAGGCGAGCTACGTCAACGGCCAGGTGTTCCACCAGCGCGCCGCCGAATTGTCGCTCTACAGCCACATGCGCCCGGTGCGGATGGTGCATCACAACGGCGGCTGGACCCCGGAGCTGATCGCCGAGGTGGCGATGCCGTCCTTGCAAAGCGGCTTCACCTCGCTCGATTCGCGCAACACCCATGCCGGCCTACCGATGGAATGAATGAGGATCGTCTTTCCCGCGAAAGGGGAACCCTCGGGGCGCGCCGCGGAGCGGTTGCCCTGGGCCCCACTTCCGCCGGAGTGACGAATTTCTACGGCCCCACCTTGGCGAGCTGGTAGCACCAATAGAACGAGGTCTCGCCGCGCTTGCGGAAGTCGCATTTGGCGACGGCGTTGCCCTTTTCGAGGAAGTAATGCACATCCGGCTCGGCCTTGGGCTCGGTTTGCGAGGTGTCGTAGACCACGCTGACCAGCTTGAACCCGTCGCCGACCAAGTCGTAGAGGCTCTTGTCGGTGGTCTGCCATTTGCTCGGATGCCCTTCCGAGGTCGGCTGCCCGACCGGCGTCTGCGCCCGTCCGGCCGCCCCCGGTAGCAGCCCGAGAACTCCCGCGATCACCGCAAAGCACCACCAGCGCCGCATCGCCCCCTCCGCGTTCGTCCCACGCATATTAGCCGAAATGACACGGTCCGCGAGCCGCGGTGCAACCTTTGCGAAAAGCGCGTATCGTAGGGGCATGGACAAGACCAAGCTTGAGAAGTTCGCGCATATTTCGGGGCGCGGGATATCGAAGGCGCTCGACGCTCTCGGGCGGCGCGGCATCGACCTTCGCAAAGCCGTGGCGACCCCGATCGGTCGGGTGCCGCGCCCGGCTCCGCCCAAGCCAAAAGCCAAGGACTGAGTCTCGCCCGGGCGGCCCGGCTTGGCATCCCGCCGCGATGATGGGATGATGCGGCAACCCGCCAGGAGGCCTAAGGAGCTGTCGCCATGATTACCGCGATCGTCCAATACCGCCTGCCGCCGAGCATCGATCTGGCCGCCTGCGCCGCGCATTTCCGCAAGATCGCGCCGGGCTTCCAGGCGGTGCCGGGGCTGATCCGCAAGCAGTTCATCTTTGCCGAAGACGGTTGGGCTGGCGGCGTCTATCTGTGGAAGACCCGCGCCGACGCCGACGCGTTCTATACGGGGCCTTGGCTCGCCGGCATCCGCGAGCGCTACGGCATGGACCCGCAGATCAAGTTCTTCGAGACCGCCTGCGTCACCGACAATTCGCTCGAGGCGGTGCTGTTGCCCGAGGCCGCGGAGTAATCACGGCAGGCGCGGCAAAACCTGCGACGGCGTCGCCAGGGTCGGGGCTGTCGGCACGATCTGGTAGGTCGCGGCGAACGGCAGGTTCTTGACGTACCCGGCCATGAACTCGTTGACCGAGCCGATGACCGATTGCGGCACATAAATGACGTCGAAGGATTTGAGGATCGGATCATCGGCGCCCGGCGCCGGCGCCAGCGCGGCCCGATAGGCGCGCACATTGCCGGTCTCGTCGCGCCGGATGACCAGGATGTCGACGGTCCGCGCGCCGGTCTTGGCCCCGCCGGCCTGCACGAGCGCCCGTTCGAGCGTCAGCGGCAGGTCGCTATGGATGACACCGGGATGCGCGACCTCGCCCTCGACCCAGAATACTTCCGGCGCATAGGCGCGCATGGTGAGCGACAATTCGGGGTTGCGTATCTGTTTTGCATAGAGCGGAGTGAGCCGCGCCGTCGCCTCGGGCACGGTCAGCCCGCCCACCACGACCCCGCCGATCAGCTTCGGCGACACCGTGCCATCCTCCCCGACCGTCACCTTGTCGTTGAGCTCGGGCGTAAAGGGAAACCGGATCTCGAATACGTCGCCGGCGGTCAGCGTATGCTCGGGCGCCAGCGGCACACCGCCTGCCGCCACGCTGCCCGAGGCGAGGTGCGGCCCTCTTGCCGCGCAGCCCGCCAGCACGAACGCCAGCGCCGCGGCGACAATTCGCCCGACCCGCCGGCGCGATGGCTTCAGCTGCCCGACCCTTCGACGACGATCTCGATCCGCCGGTTCTGGGCGCGGCCAGCTGGGGTGCTGTTCGGCGCCACCGGATGGGTGTCGCCGCGCCCCTTGGCCGATAGGGTTGACGCCATGGCCGGTCAAATAGTTCGCCACCGCGTCGGCACGCTTCGACGACAGGTCGAGATTGGTCGTGATGCCGATCTTCTTCAGCGAGGGGCCAGGCTTCGCATCGTCGGAATAGCCATAGACGACGATCTTGCTGTTCTTCAGGTTTTTCAGCTTGCCGACGATATCGTTGAGCGCGGCCTGGCCGTTCGGCGTGATGTCGAACGCGGCCGGGGCGAACAACAAGTCGGCCGCCACCGTGAACATGTTCTGCTGCGCTTGCTGGGACAGCTGCGTCTGCAACGCCGCGTTCTCCGAGCGGAGCTGCCGGTTGGCCGCCAGCGCCTGATCGTAGCGCGCCTGCAGCTCTTCGTAATTCGATTGCGAGGTCACGCACCCCGCCAGCAGCAGCGCGCTGAACGGCGCGAGCAACGCCGCTCGCGGCCATCTTGCGATCGTAACCGACTTGGTCATGGCTCCCCCAGTTAGCGCCGCGCGAGTAAACCATCGAAGCTTCCTATACGGCAACTCCGCTCCCGCGAACCGCCTTGGCGGCGAACCGATCGCGGCAAAACCACCTGAGTTCTATATTCGGATGTCGCTCGCCACGAATGGGAATCCTATCTCCCACCGACAATCTATTCGTCCAAATACGCGAAGCGATGCCAATACGCGGGACGCTCGAATGACCTGGCAAGGTTGGCTACAGATCGCCGCCTTCGCGATCCTGATTACGGCGGCGGTAAGGCCGCTTGGCCGCTACATTGCGCGGAGCCTCGACGGCCGAAGTAGATTGGCGCGCTCCTGCGCGCCAATCGAGAACGGACTTTATCGCCTAGCCGGGATCGATCCGACGCGTGAGCAAAGCTGGTCGCAGTATGCGATCGCGTTGCTGTGGTTCCACCTCGTCGGAATTGTCGTGCTCTATGCGTTACAGCGGCTGCAGAACGGACTTCCGCTCAACCCTCAGAACTTGGGCGCCGTCGCGCCCGATTTGGCGTTCAACACGGCGGTCAGCTTTGTCACCAACACGAGCTGGCAATCCTACGCCGGCGAAACGACACTCGGCTACCTGACGCAGATGGCGGGCATCACTGTGCAGTCGTTTCTGTCGGCGGCGAGCGGCATCGCCGTCGCAATTGCCCTGGTACGCGGCTTTGCCCGCCGCTCTTCGGCCACGATCGGGAATTTCTGGATCGATGTGACGCGCATCACGCTCTATGTGCTTTTGCCGGTTTGCGCGCTCGCCGCCCTGTTCTTGGTTTGGCAGGGCGTACCGCAGACGCTGGAACCCTATGTAGCCGCGACGACCCTTGAGGGAAGCCCGCAGCTTATCGCCCGCGGCCCGGTCGCCTCGCAGGAGGCGATCAAGCTGTTGAGCGGCGATGGCGGCGGCTTCTTCAACGCCAATTCGGCGCATCCCTTCGAAAACCCGACTCCTCTCTCTGGCGTCGTGGAAATGCTGCTGATCTTCCTCGTTGGCGTGGCCCTCACCAGCACATTCGGCCGATTGGTCGGCGATCGACGCCAAGGCTGGGCTTTGTTCGCCGCGATGGCGGTGATGTTCCTGGCGGGCGCCGCTACCGTGTACCGCACCGAGACGGTGGGCAATCCGGCATACCCGCCCGCCATCGACCAGATTGCGGGCATCGGACAGGGCGGCGGCAACATGGAGGGCAAGGAAGTTCGTTTCGGGACAGCACAATCGGCGCTGTTCGCGACGGTATCCACGGCCTCATCCGATGGCGCGGTCGATTCCATGCACGACAGCTTCAAGCCATTGTCCGGTCTCGTCCTGATGGCCAACATGATGATCGACGAGGTGATCGTCGGCGGCCCGGGCTCGGGCCTGTTCGGCATGCTGCTGTTCGCTATCGTCGCGGTATTCGCGGCTGGGTTGATGATTGGGCGCACCCCGGCCTATCTCGGCAAGAGGATCGAGGCCAACGAGGTGAAAATGACGATGCTCGCACTGCTATGCGTGCCGGCGTTCGTCCTTGGATTACCTGCCGTGGCCGCCGTGCTCCCCGTTGGCTTGGCTGGCCTTGGCAACGCCGGCCCGCACGGTTTTTCCGAAATGCTCTATGCCTATACCTCGGGCACCGCGACGAACGGCAGTGCGTTTGCCGGTCTCAACGCGAACACGCCGTTCTATAATCTGACGCTGGCGGCGGCGATGTTCGCCGGCAGGTTTATGGTCATCATTCCAGTGCTCGCCGTTGCAGGCAGATTGGCGGCGAAGCCGGTCGTGCCGACTTCCGCGGGAACGCTGCCGACGCATGGCCCCCAATTCGTTGCTCTGTTGATCGGCACGGTGGCGATCGTGGGTGGCCTCACCTTTTTCCCGGCGCTCGCTCTCGGGCCGCTCGCCGAGCATTTCACGATGCAGGCGGGGATCCTCTACTAGAACGCGCCCAACCCGAAGATTCCGTCGACCGGGTCGATGCCGGCCAGCACGCGGCGGCCGATCAGGTCTTTGAGCGTCTCGGTCGTGCCGCCGCCGAGCGTGCCGTAGCGCGCGCCGCGATAGAAGCGCGACACCGGGAACTCGTCGGTGAAGCCGTAGCCGCCATGCACCTGGATCGCCTCGCTGGTGACGCGCAGCGCCATCTCGTTGACGGTGATCTTGGCGGCGGCGGCCAAGAGCGGATCGGGAAACGGGTCGGCCGAGGCGCAGGCCCGGTAGAGGATCGAGCGGCTCGCCTCGATGTCGCGGTACATCTCGGCGATCTTCCAGCGCATGCCCTGGAAATCGGCGATCGCCCGCCCGAACGCGCGGCGCTCCTTGACGTATTTGACCGCCTCTTCCAGCGCCCCTTCGGCAAGGCCCAACGAGATACTCGGGTTTAGGCAGCGCTGGGTGTTGAAGGCGCCAAGCAATTTGCGAAACCCGTCTTCGAGTACCAGGTTTTCCGGCGGCAGCTCGACATCCTCGAAGCGGATTTCGTGCAAGTTCTCGCCGCCCATCGTGTGGTAGCTGCCGGTGACGGTGAACCCGGGCGTGCCCTTCTCCACCAGCACGCAGCCGATACCCTCGCGCCCCGGCTTCTTGTCGACGCGGGTGAAGACGACGAACCAGCCCGCCTCCTCGGCCCGGCTGATCAGCGTCTTGACCCCGTTGAGCCGCAGCGTGTTGCCGACGCGGTCGACATTGGTCTTGTAATTGGCGACATCGGTGCCGGCGTCGGGCTCGGTCATGCAGATCGCCAGAAGGCACTCGCCGCTGCACACCGCCGGCAGGACGCGGCGCTTGATCGCCTCCGGCGCATAGGTCGAGATGATGCGGGTCTGCGCCCCGACCTCGCCCAGCACCGCCATCGCGGTCACGTAGCAGACCTTGGCGATCTCCTCGAGGATCAGCGCGGTGTCGAAAACCGGCAGGCCGAGCCCGCCATATTCCTCGGGAACCGCCATGCCGAGCACGCCCAATTCGGCGAGCGCCTTCATGTTTTCCCAGGGGAAGGTGCCGTCCTGGTAGCGCGGCGCCCGCTCGCGGAACTCGCTCTGCGCCAGCGCGCGAATGGTCAAAACGAATTGGCGCTGGGTTTCATCGAGGGCTGGGAACATAGCGCGCTCTCTTTCCGTACAGGCTGGGGCAAGTATGCCCTCTGCCGCGGCGGTTTGCGTCGTCAATCGGTGCGAGGGAGCCGACCCTTCGGCGCGCGAGCGCCAGCTGCGGGGAGGATTTTGTCGCCGATGTTCGAACCGGAAAACGATCTGGAGCTCGCGCTTGTCGAGGCCACCGAGGACTTATCCCGCCGCAAGAACTTTCTGCGGCAGCTGCTCGATGCCCAGGTATTTATCGCGTTTTCGGCCGACCGGGAGCTCGAAACCAAGCCCGACGGCACGGCGACGGTCCCATTGGGAGCACATCTGACCCAACGCATCGTTAGCCGCGACGGCGAGGCGCTGATCCCCTTTTTCTCCACCGAGTCGCGGGCCCGGACGATTTTCAAGGACACCCACGTCATCGTCCCCGATACGACACGCGCGGTCCTCGAGCGGCATCCCGGTGCGTCGTTTGTGCTCAACCCGGGATCGGATTACGGCCGGGAATTTCCGGCGGCCGAGGCCGAACGTCTGTTGGCCGGCGATTTCACTCCCGCGGTTGATACCGTCACCGTAACCAGGCCGACCCAGGTCGTGCTAAGCCAACCGCTGCCGTATCCAACCGGGCTGGCGGAAGGGTTGAAGCGGGTTTTCGCCGATCACTCCGTGATCCAGTCGGCCTATCTGGCGCAGGTCGATTACCCCGGCAACGAGCGGCACCCGGTGATCGGGATCGAGATGATAAACAGCGATTGGCGCGTCATGATGGACGCGCTGCGGGTCGATCTGCCGAAAGCCATCCCGGATCGACGCGTGGTCGATTTCGTGCCGTGCCCGGGCGGTCCGTTCGACGATTATTTCGACCAGATCGCGCCGTTCTACCGTCGCTCGGAATCGAGCAAGGGCTGGCGGCAATGGTTCTTGCGCAGCGGCTGATCGGATCGCGTCAGTCAGCAGACCAGGTGACGTCGAGCAAGCGGTGCATCGCCGCGCGCAACGCTTCGTGCGGATGGACGAGACCGAGCTGTTCCATCGCCGCATCCCAGGCGCCGGCAATACCGCGCAGCCAGTGATCGAGGTTTGAATCGCCGAGCCGCTCGGCCCAGCCGGGCGTGTCGCGCGACGCGAACAACGCCAGCACCAGCGCGCCGACAACGCAGGCGATCAGGACCTGGCGCGAGCTGATCCCGCGCCGGCGCAGCGCCGGCGGGATCGCATCGGTGACGAAGGGCGCGCGTTCACCGCGGGTCAGCGCCACCGGTTAGAACCGGAAATAGATGAACGGCGCGATCCCTTCGGGGCCGAGCGCGTTGATCGCGGCGAGGATCAGCCCGCTCGCCGCGCCCAGTCCCCAGTAAGGAACGCGCTGGAGCATCGAGCCGACGCGCTCGAACGATCCCGGCGGCAGGAACTGCCCGGCCATGCCGACGACGATCAGCGCGACCATCGCCGGCTGCGCCTGCTGGACGGGCCCGCCCCAACCGGCGCCGAGCCGGGCAATGAATACCGCGGCGACGGTGAAATCCTCGGCGCGGAAAAAGATCCATGCCAGGCAGACGAAATGGAAGACGACCAGCCAGCCAACGAATTTGCCGAGCGGCGTCGTCGATCGCTGGCCGAGCCACGGCTGACACATGCGTTCAGCCGCCAACCCGCCGCCATGCAACGCGCCCCACATCACGAATTTCCACGCCGCCCCATGCCAGATGCCGCCCAACAGCATTGTGATCATCAGGTTGCGGTAGGTGTTGCGGCGACCGTGTCGGTTGCCGCCGAGCGGCTTGTAGAGATAGTCGCGCAGCCAGGTGCTGAGCGAGATGTGCCAGCGCTGCCAGAACTCGCGCAGCCGTTGCGCCCGGTAGGGCTGATTGAAATTGCGCGGAAAGCGAAACCCGCACAGCGCCGCGATCGCGATCGCGATGTCGGTATAGGCGCTGAAGTCGCAATAGATCTGCACGGCATAGGCATAGGTCGCGAGCAAGAGGTCCGGGCCGCCGTAGTTTTCCGGCGCGCCGAACACCGGGTCGACGAGCCCGGTCGCCAAATAGTTGGCGATGATGACCTTCTTGACGATGCCGCCGAGGATCAGCAGCAGCGCGGCGGCGATCGGGATCGGCTCGTCGGCCGGGCGCGCAAGCTGCGGCAGGAAATAGGCGGCGCGCACGATCGGCCCGGCGATCAATTGCGGGAAGAACGACATGTAGAGCGCGATGTCGAGCGGCGACCGGCACACCGCGACATCGCGGCGATAGACGTCGGTGATGTAGGAAATGCCGTGGAAGGTGAAGAACGAGATGCCGACCGGCAACAGCACCTCGACAAACGGCAGCTCGTGCTGCAGGCCGAGCATGCGGGCGAGCTGGTTCGCCGACGCCACCAGGAAGTCGAGATACTTGAAAATGCCGAGGATCACGAGATGCAGCGCGACGCCGGCGGCCAGCACCCGGCGCCGGGTCCGCCGATTCGCGCTGGCGCCGATCAGCAGGCCAGCGACATAGCTGACCGCGGTGCTGCCGGCGAGCAAAAAGCAGAAGCGCCAATCCCACTGCGCGTAGAAGAAATAACTGGCGGCGACCAGCATCGCCTTCTTGATCGCGAAACGCCGCTCGAGCGCCGCCAGCGCCGCCGCGACAACCAGGAAGAACAACAGGAAATCGAGTGTCGGAAAAAGCATACCGGGATATCGAGCGGCGGGTGCGGGATGAGGCGGCGAGCGGTTTCTATCGGCCGGCGAGACAGGCGGCAAGCGGGCAGCGGCGACAGCGCGTCGCAGCAGGCGTGAGCGCCGGAAATGGATTTGCATCCACGCCGCGCAGCCTTCACTATCGGAAGCGCCTTTGAGGGGGTTCGGGGGAACGGTTCGGTGCGCGAATTTAGCCGGCTGAATGTGATCGTCGACCGCATCCGGCGGGGCGGGATCGCGGTGCTTCTGCTGCTGTGCTGCGGCGTCGCTGCGGCCCGCGCCGACGACGATCCCACCGTCCGCCGGGTCGTCGTCTTCGGCGACAGCCAGGCGCAAGGTCTCGCCGGCGGCTTGCAGCGCGTAATGATCGACGACCCGCGCTACAAGGTGCTGAACCATACGCATCCCGGCGCGGCGCTGGTCCATGCGGACGGCGAGTGGCTGGGACCGATCGAGGACTTCGTCGGCAAGGAAAAGGCCGAGATCGCGGTCGTCATGTTCGGCGCCAACGATCGGCTCGACTTGCGCGACGACGACGGGCGCTACCTGCATTTCCGCACCGACGACTGGCGGGCGGCCTATGTTCAGCGCACCGACCGCATCCTTGCCGCGCTCGTCGGCGCGGGGCTCAAGATCGTCTGGTGCGGCAACCCGATCGCGCGCAGCGCGACCTATTCGGCCGACATGGGCTATATCAACGACATTTACGCCGCCGAGGTCGCGCATTTCGGCGGCGAGTTTCTGCCGCTGTGGACGGTGATCGCCGACGACCAGGGCCAGTTCACCGCCTATGGTCTCGACCGCAGCGGCGTCACCGAGCGGCTGCGCAATGACGACGGCATCCACTTCACCGCGGCCGGCTATGAATTGATCGCCGAGCGCGTCATCAGCGTATTGCCCTCGCTCCAGGCGAATGAGCGCTGACGAGCGGCGGGCCGCGCCCGCCGCCTGGCTGTCGCTGGCGTTTGGGGTCGGCGCGATCGTCTTGTTGCTGCAGGCCTGCTTTGGCCTCTTCGTCCCACCGCCGGCGGCGCCCGTCGCCGAGCCGGTTCGCGTGTCGTCGGTTGAGATGCTAGCGCCCTTCTTTACGGCACTGGCGGCGCTGGAGGGCAACGAAACCCGGCGGCCGGTGCGGGTACTGCAGATTGGCGACAGCCATACGGCGAACGATTCGTTCAGCGGCAGGATGCGCGCGCGGCTTCAGGCCAGGTTCGGCGCCGCCGGGCGCGGCTGGATGCCGGCTGGCATCCCGTTTCGCTATTATCGACCGCAACTCGTCAGCGTCGACGAGACCGGTTGGCAGCACTTGAAGCCGAATGACAATGCCGGCGTCGCGCTTGGTCTCGACGCCATCGTCGCGCAAAGTCAGCCGCCCGACGCGGCGATGACCGTCGAAAGCACCGAAACCGCGGGTTTCGACCGGTTCGCCGTCGAGTTCCTGACGCGGCCCAACGGCCCCGCCTTCACGATCCAGGTCGATAGCGCGGCGCCGATTCGCGTGCCGACAGCCGCCGCAATCGCCGCGACCGATCGCTTCGACTTGCCGCTCGACCGCCCTGCCCGCGGGGTCGAGCTACGCACGCAAGGGCGCTCGCCGGTCTTATTGCTCGGCTGGACCATCGAACGCCAAGCCCCGGGCGTCATCTACGAGAACCATGGCACGATCGGCGCCACCGTCGATTTGCTAGGCCGAATGACCCCGGAAGCGGTCGCGTTCGAGCTCGCCGAGCGACGACCGGCCCTGCTGAATCGTCGCCTTCGGCACCAACGAGGGGTTTGACGACGACCTCGATCTCAAGCGTTATGCCGCGCGGTTCGCCGGGGGCGTCGAGGCGCTGCAGCGCGCGGCGCGGGGCGTTCCGGTGCTGGTCGTCGGCCCGCCCGATGGCAACCGCGTGGGCTACGGTTGCACGCCGACGGGGTGCCGGACCGACGGCGACGCGCAGAGCACCGATTGCGCCTGGCACGAGCCGGTGAAGCTCGCTTCGGTCCGCGATCTGCAGCGCCGGATCGCGGCGCGCCATGGTTTGGATCTACTGGGACTGGTTCGCGGCGATGGGCGGCGCCTGCAGCATCGACCGCATGGCCGCTGCGCAGCCGCCGCTCGCGGCGCAGGATCACATGCATCTCAGCAAGCCCGGCTACGAGGCAATGGCGGACTTGCTTTATGGCGACTTGATGCGCGCTTACGAAAAATGGAAGGCGCAGCCGCGCACGGGCTGACGGCAGCAAGGAAGGGCGATGGATTTCGGCATCCGCATCGTCAGCGCCGAGAAGGACAAAATCGTCGGCGAGCGACGCCGACGGCACGCTCGCGGCGTTAGCGACTCAGACCCAACTCGTGTTGCCCAAAAAATGATCCTCGACCGCCGGCTTCACGCCGTTCGCGACGATCTCGCCGACGAGCGGATGCGGAGCAAGGTCGACGCGCCGCGCTACGCCGAAGGCCGGCCGGCGCGGATCGCGATCGGGCTGGCCCCCGTGCTTCATATGCCCCAGCCCGAGGCGCCGCTCGACACCTTCTACCATTACGGCGAGGCCGTTCGCGTCTTCGACGAGAGCGATGGCTACGCGTGGTGCCAATCGCGTCGCGATTCCTACGTCGGTTATGTCGAGGCGGCGGCGCTGACCTACGGCGACCCGCCGGCGCCGACCCACTATGTCGGCGGGCTTGGCGCCTATCGCTACGCCGAGGCGGATTTGCGCTCGGCCATCGTCGATTTCCTGCCGCGGCACAGCCCGGTCGCCGTGGCGCAGACAGGGTTCGAGTGTCGCGGCACGGCCTATGTGTGGCTCGACGGCGGCGGCTTTCTGCCGGCCGGGTGCCTCTCGGCCAAGCCGCCGCAGTCGCCCGACCTCGCCGCCGCCGCTTCGCTCTATCTCGGATGCCCGTACCTCTGGGCGGGGCGCAGCTTTCTCGGCTTCGACTGCTCGGGACTGGTGCAGGAGGCATTTCGCGACCTCGGCATGTCGGTGGCGCGCGACACCGACATGCAGCGCGACGCGATCGGCCGTGCGCCCGAAATCGCCAACGTCGCCGATCTGCGGCGCAACGATCTGATCTTCGTCCCCGGCCACGTGATGATCTGCGCCGGCGAGGAAAGCGTCCTCCACGCCTATGGCGGCGACATGACCGTGCGGCGGGACAGGCTCGCCGACCTGGTGCAGGCCAACCGATGGAATGTCGCCGACTTCACGGTGCGCCGGCTGGCCTAGCGGCTATGTCGCCGGATGCTCGGCGATCCAGTGCCGCGCGATGTCCTCGCGCCGGCAGATCCACACCCCGTCCTTGGCCTGGATGTATTTGATGAAGCGGATGAGCGCCGAGGCGCGCCCGGGATGCCCGGTCAGCCGCATGTGCAGCCCCACCGACATCATGCGCGGTCGCTCGGCGCCTTCCTCGTAGAGAACGTCGAAAGCATCGCGCAGATAAGCGAAAAAATCCTCGCCCGGGCCGAACACGCCGCGGCCGAACTTCACGTCGTTGGTCGACAGCGTGTAGGGGACGACAAGGTGCGGCTTTTCGCCCACCCGCACCCAATACGGCAACTCGTCGTTATAGGCGTCGCTGTCGTAGAGGAAGCCGCCTTGCTCGGCGACAATGCGGCGCGTGTTCTCCGACGGCGCGTAGCGGCAATACCAGCCGAGCGTCGGCTTGCCGGTGGTCGCGCGGATCAGCGCGACGGCGGCGGCGATCTGGCGGCGCTCCTCGGCCTCGTCCAATTCGAAATGCTTGATCCAGCGATAACCGTGGCCGCAGATATCCCAATCGGTCGCGGCGATCGCCTGTGCCGCCGGCGGGTTGGCCTCGAGCGCCTTGGCGCAGGCGAACAAGGTCACCGGCACGCCATGCTGAATGAAGATGCGATGCAGCCGCCACCAGCCGACGCGCGAGCCGAATTCGAACATGCTCTCGGCGCCGAGATCGCGCCGGCCGAGCATCCCGGGATCGATGCTGGCGCTTTCGGTGAGTCCACTCTCGGTGACGCCGTCGCCCGCCGGATAGGAAAGCTCCGAACCTTCCTCGAAATTGATCACGAAATTGACCGCGATGCGCGCGCCGCCGGGCCAGCGCGCATGCGGCGGCTCGGCGCCGTAGCCGACGAAATCACGGGTCATGGGCTGTCTCCTCTAGGTCAAGCTGCGCCCGATTTCCGCGAGGCGCCGGTAATCGCCGGTCTCGTTGTAGATCTGCGCCGAGACGCGGATCCACAGGCTGTCGTCCAGCACCATGACGCCGACGGTGATGCCATGGGTTTCCTGCAAATGACGGGCGAGCCGCCGTGCGCCGTCGCGCTCGGCGCCGCTTGTGCCCGGCAGTCGCACCGAGCGCATCGCCGCGCCGAATTCCGCCGCGGCGGCAATCTCGCTGTTCCAGGCGTCGCAAAGC
>Ga0182015_10001816_pt1 | contig 27201 bp, 18 predicted proteins | sample 712P3MmetaG_FD_120478 | JGI IMG/M metagenome (GOLD analysis project Ga0182015, IMG submission 120478) | Permafrost microbial communities from Stordalen Mire, Sweden - 712P3M metaG | ecosystem: Environmental > Terrestrial > Soil > Wetlands > Permafrost | place: Sweden: Stordalen | collected...
AGGGACCCATCGAGATTTCCAAGCGCTGACGGGAGACAGCCGAGAATTTCCCACATCTCGCAAAAAACGCGAGATATGGGGCACCCGACTTCGTGGCAGAGAAAATTCCTAAATCTGGTTCATTTGGAGGCCTGCCTGTTCAACAGGCCCCCGCGTTCTCCGCTACACTTGGGCAGAATCACAGAACGACCATCCCAGGGGGACAGAGCTATCAAGCTGCTAGGCATCGATGTGGGGACGGGCGGGACGCGCGCCCTGCTGATCGACGAATCAGGGGCGGTCATCGCTTCGGCGGTCCACGAGCACGAGCCGTTTGCCTCTCCACGCAGCGGCTGGGCAGAACAGGATCCGCACGACTGGTGGAAGGCGTGCCAGGCGGCGGTGCGCAAATTGTTGCGCGAGAGCGGCACCTCGGCAACGGAGATCGCCTGTGTCGGGCTGAGCGGCCAGATGCATGGCGCGGTACTGCTGGATCGCAATAATGAAGTTCTGCGGCCGGCGCTCATCTGGTGCGATCAACGAACCGCGGCCGAATGCCGCTACCTCGACGACACCATTGGCCCGCATCGCCTGGTGGAACTCACTTCCAATCCTGCCCTGACCAACTTCACCCTCACCAAATTGCTCTGGGTGCGGACCAACGAACCCGGGATCTGGCGGAGGTTCAACAGCTTTCTCTTGCCCAAGGACTACGTCCGCCTCTGCCTCACCGGCGTCCGGGCGATCGACGTGTCCGACGCCTCGGGCACGCTGCTGCTCGACGTAGCGCATCGGCGTTGGTCCGATCCGATGCTGGATGGGGTCGATTTGAGCCCGGATTGCCTCCCCGCACTCCACGAATCCCAGGAGATCGTGGGCCAGGTGACCGAGGCCGCCGCGGCGAGCACCGGCCTGAAATCCGGTACCCCGGTAGTCGCAGGCGCAGGGGACCAGGCTGCGGGCGCCACCGGCATGGGCATCGTCCATCCCGGCGATGTGAGCGCGACCATCGGCACTTCCGGCGTGGTGTTCGCCGCCACGGATGCCCCGATCACCGACCCGCGGGGACGCCTGCACACTTTCTGCCATGCCATTCCCGGCCGCTGGCATGTGATGGGGGTCACCCAGGCGGCAGGGCTTTCGCTGCGCTGGTTTCGCGATAACTTCGGGGTCGATCAAGCAGGCCCAAACAAGGCTGAGCCCTACGACCAGCTGAGCGCCGAAGCAGCCAAGGTTCCGCCCGGCGCCGGGGGCGTCCTTTGGGCTCCTTATCTCATGGGGGAACGCACCCCGCATCTGGACCCCAACGCTCGGGCCGCACTGGTGGGTTTGGCAGCCGATCACACGCGCGGGAACGTAATCCGGGCGATCCTGGAAGGGGTGGCCTTCAGCCTCAAAGACACACTGACCATTTTCCGGGAACTGGGTGTCCCCGTGGAGGCTATCCGGGTGGGGGGCGGCGGGGCGCGCTCGCCGCTGTGGCGGCAGATTCAGGCCGATGTCTATGGGCAGCAAGTGGAGACGGTGCAGGCGGAAGAGGGCGCCGCTTACGGCGCCGCGCTGCTGGCCGGGGTCGGCGCCGGCGTCTGGCCTTCTGTGGACGCGGCATGCGATGCGGTGGTCCGGGTGGCGAAACGCACCGCTCCCGACCAGGAGGCGACCCGCGTGATGCAGCAAACCTACGCCAACTATCGCCGCCTCTACCCCGCCCTCCGGGGCATCTTTCCGGTTCTTGGGCAGTAACCCTATTCTCTATTCAGGTACCAGCCAGGCCCGGCTTTCATCGAGATTTGACCACTACCCTTTAGACTTGGTGGATGTCCCTAGAGCAGTTTCGCAATTCCGATGGCCCAAGATGGATCGCGACGTGTGGTTTTCCTGGGGAGAAAACGACGAAAAGGCATACAGCTTCCCGTATTTCCTGCCACGCGGCACTGGCCGAGAACAATTATGTGCGACTTTCCTCAAAGAAAGTCGCATGCAGTTCGGTGGCTCCACCAACATCCACAGGAAATACGGGTTCTCGTATTTCCTGCCACGCGGCACTGGCCGAGAACACTTATGTGCGACTTTCCTCAAAGAAAGTCGCATGCAGTTCGGTGGCTCCACCAACATCCACAGGAAATACGGGTTCGGTCTACACCAAGTGCGAAACTGCTTGCCTCCTATTTGTGGCGATGTTTCCCGTGCGCCCGCGCGGGGTTAGCTTTTGCTGATGGAACCGACGCTGGTCGTTGCACCTGAGAAATCGCCGTCCCTGGCGGATGCGGTGTTGACACGCAGAAATTTCCTGGGCGCGGCTGCTGCCTCGGTGGTCGGACTGGCGTTCTATGCCGGCGAAATTGCCCGCCACCAACTGGAAGTTGTTTTTTGCTCCATCGCCATTCCCCGATTACCGCAGGCGTTCGCCGGCATGAAGATCGTGCAAATCAGCGATTTTCATTTCGAGGAATACACCGAAGCCATCTTTCTGGAAGCAGTCGTGCGCAGAGTCAATTCGCTGGCGCCCGACCTGGTGGTGCTGAACGGCGATTTTGTCAGCTCGAAGCCGCTGCCCAGGCGTTTCGACATCAGGCTGGGCTATCAGTGCGCCGAGATTCTTAGCCGTATCGAATGTCCGCTTCGTTACGCGGTCATGGGCAACCACGACGCCCTGGTCAGCGCACCCGCGATCGCGGATGCCCTGGCAACACACAACATCCCTCTGCTGGCAAACAGCTCGGTCCCCCTGGAGCGCGAAGGCCAGCGCCTCTGGCTCGCCGGCATCCAGGATGCACTCGAGCAACGGCCCGACCTCGGCGCCGCTCTGCCCGCAGCCAGGAATCAACATCAGGAACCCGTCATCCTGTTGGCACACGAACCCGATTTCGCCGACCACGCTGTCGGGCATCATATCGATCTGGTGCTCTCCGGGCATACCCACGGTGGCCAGATCTGCCCGCCGTTCCTGCCGCCGTTGTTTCTCCCGGATATGGGGAGACGATACATCCATGGTCACTTCAGGCTGGGAGACGGAATGCAACTCTACGTCAACCGCGGCATCGGTGCGGTCACTCTGCCTTTTCGCTTCCGCTGTCCTCCTGAAGTCACAGTGATTACCCTGCAACAGGCCATGTAGAGTCGCTGGAATCAGCGGTAGGTTTTGGATCTCTCTTTTTTCGAATCTTTTGTCACACTCTTATGTGTGACTAGGCCGCTTACCGGGGTACTAAACGCGCCGAAAAACACGCCGAAAACCGTGCTCTGGAGCGCCTTTTCGTTCCATTCTGGCACTATCGTTGTACCGTTCTGAGACGCTGCGTAGATCTCCCAACCAAAGTTGTATGCGACTGATGAGACAGCACATGCTCTTCCCGCTACACTCAGTAGCTGAAAGGGGAAACACCAATGAGCACACAGACATTTTCACTTCTCTCAGAGCAATCGTTAAGGCCGGAGTTGCACATCGTCCGCAAGGCAGAGGCAATCGTTTCACTCGACGTTGCTGAGGTTTGTTCCGACAATCCAGAGGAGCTCTACTACGAAGACAAACTGGGATGCGCGCGTGGCGTGGTCTTTGCTCTGGCCTTCCAGGGAGTGTTCGTTGCCGTCGCCGCTGTTTGCTGGAAGCTGTTACTGCACTAAGAGGTTGAACGCTGGTCGCTGCCGGTGAGCTGAAGGCGATCGGAGACCACGTTGAACCTCTGGATGCCGAGCTTACTCACTCCCCGAGTATGCGACGCAAGGCAACAGCAACCGATACAGTTGCCCTTAGCAAGTCAAGGCCTGAGATTCTGTCCATCACAGACGGGCCGGTTCGTCCCCCTCGAAGTTCGTCCCCCTCGAAGTTCGTTCCCCCTAAAGATCGTTCCCCCTTACAGATCGCTCCCCCCTTACGGATCGTTCCCCCCTTAGTGGTGTCCTGCAAAGAAGACGTCCTGTATTTCGGGGCTCGATGCGGCAGTTGGTACGAGATTTCAGGCATTCTCCCTGCCACGCAGGTCGATACGGCAGAGTCTTCTGGAAGCAGGTCAGAGACCCTTCTCCATCACGTCGGCGTCGATCTTCCCCCCATAGTATTTCGCGATCCTCCCGCTGACGGTGAACCCCAGGCTGCGATAGAACTGTTGCGCGGCGGCATTGTTCTCCGCCACCTCCAGGCTCATCAGGGATACTCCTTCCTGCCTCATTTGCTCTTCCGCGGTTTTGAGCAACAATCTGCCCCAGCCGCGGCGGCGGTCGGTGGGGTCCACATCCAGAGTGACAACGTGGCCGGAGGAGCGCCCGTTCCGGCGGACTCGCTCGATGATGAGAAAACCGGCAAGCCGGCCTTCTGCTTCTTCAACAATCCAGCACGAGCTATTGGGAAGGGTCAGGAAGTAATGCAATTCAGCCCGGGAGTAAGCAATCTCCGGCGGAAAGCAGACCTGGTCGAGCTGGTGCAGCCGGGCCAGGTCCTGCCATTGAAAGCTGCGAATCATAGCCCGCCGGCTTACGGGTTCTGGGCTACGGCAACCTTGGAGGATGCCTTTTCCGGCTCCAGGACAACTCCGTTGTAGGAGGTCGCCGCCAGCAACCGTCCGCTCGCCGAGCGCACGTGCCTTACCTTCCAGCCCGGATCCCAGAACTTGAAGGTGCGGTCTGCGGGGTTCACAGCCAGCACCCAACTGGAAGTCCAGGAGGTAATCACAACACGTTTGAGATCCGGATCATAGGCCAGTCCGCTGATGTCCGAGAGAGGGAGCGTCGACATGATATTCCAGGTCTGCCCCTGATCTTCACTGTAGAAGACCCCCTCACGGCCGCCCAGCCACAGGCTTCCGTTGCCGGCGATGGCGATCGCCTGCAGCAGCGTAAGCTTTGGTGGCATGGCCAACGGCTGCCAGGTCTTTGCGCCGTCCTGGGAGATGGAGAGCGAGGTACGTTGCGCAGCAACGACCATGGGTCCGGAGGCGGCCACAGCGCGGAATTCCGCCTTGCCCAGCACCGGTCCACCTATCCACGAAGCTCCCTGATCCGCGCTGGCATAGATTCCCTTCGCGGTTGCGGCGTACCAGGTACTACCGGACGCGTCGACCTCGCTCACCCGGCCCTCGATGGTGCCCTCGGGCACCATGATGGTGGTTTCCACCTTGGAGCGCTTGCCCTTGTGGACTACGTAGGAGGTCTTGGTGGCGGTCTTGACGACCTTTCCATCCGGTTGCCAGGTCGAGCCCTGCAGACGGAAGACGCCGCCATTGGTTCCGGCCAGCACGGTGCCATCGGCAGCCTGCGACAGGCTGAAGATGTCCCTTCCCTCAAGCCCAGCGCTTTGCTGGCTCCAGGTGGCGCCTTCGTCATGAGAAACGAAGACACCGCCATAGCTCTTGTCGTTTACCACCCCGGCGAATATAGTCTGCGGCGCTTTGGCGTCGACCAGGAGACTGGAAACCTGGCGCTGGGAAAAGCCGGTGTTGGCTGCCTTGAAGCTGGTGGCCGCATCGTCACTCTCGAGCACGCCGCCACGGTCGGTCGCCAATAGCACATGTTGCGAGTTCTTGGGATCGACATATACGTCGTTCACAATTACGTCCGGGCCGGTCATGCGACGAAAGGTAACCCCGCCATCGAGGGTCTTGTACAACCCTTCAGTGGTGCCGGCGTAGACGGTGTTCCGGTTGGTGGGATCGAGCATCAGGACGCGGGTTCGGCGCGCGGTCATCGGGATTCCCTGGATCTTTTTGTAAAGCTCGCCGCCGTTATCGCTGCGATAGATCCCGGAACAGGCGCTGGTGTAGACGACGCTGGTCACCGTGGGATCGATGATGATCGAGAACACGTCTGAGTCCTCGATCAGGCCCTGCTTGATGTTGTGCCAGTTGGCGCCGCCATCGGTGGTCTTCCATGGCAGGTGCCAGGTGCCCGCATAAATGGTTCGCGCATCCTTGGGGTCGATGGCAATGGACTCCACTTCATGCAGTTCCATGCTGCCCTCTGGCGATATCTGGTTCCAGTGCACACCACTGTCTTCGCTGCGATAAACGCCGCGGAGGGTGCCCGCGATCCACACCTTTGAATCGGAGGGCGCCTGGGTAAGGGCCCGGATCGACTGCCCTTTCATGGCGTCGACCGCGGTCCAGCTCTTGCCGCCATCGTGGCTGATAAACAAGCCACCGTCCGCATGATCCAATACCCAGGCGCCGACCAGCAGGGTCTTAGGATCGGATTGATCGACCACGATGTTGTCGAGGATCAGATCTTCGCTTTTGGCGAGCTTGGCGAGGCGGCGCCAGCTGCCGCCACCATCTTCGCTCTGGTAGATCCAACTGTTGGTAGTACCCAGGTAGATATGCTGGTCATTGGAAGGATCTGCGGCGAAACTGCGCCCATCTCCGCCATCGGGTCCCACTGGGATCCAGGCGGTTGCTTGCGCGAGCATTGATTGGTTAGGAGCGAAAGCGAGCAGAAGCAAGGAGGAGGAGAGGATACGCCTGATAAATGGGGTCATTGTTTTTCTGCTTGGAATGTTCTAAAAGCTCGACGGATTGTCCAGCATCACCGTGCGCCAGTAAGAGCGGCACGGTCAAGGCAAATGAAAAGGGTGACCATTACTAACTGGTCACCCTTTTCCCATCGAACTGCCTCGGTACTTACTGGGCCGGGGCGGCTGCTTTCTTCTTCTTGTGGTGGACGGCAGCCAGGGCCTTGCGGGCCTCGACCTTTACCGTGCTTTCATCGACCGGTGTGGTGCCTTGCACGTCGCTGTCAAAGGTTGCGCCGGAAGGTACAAGGTAGTTCTCCACTTCCTTGTTGCCCTGAGTACCGGTGCGTACCGAGATCCGGGAAGCATCAATGCCCTTCTCCTTCACCAGGTAGTCCTTCGTGTTGACGGCACGTTGTGCAGCCAGCGTGTCGGCCTTCTTCTCAGTGGAAGCCGCCTCGCCAACCACTACAGCGGTGGCATCTGTGGATTGTTGCAGGTTCAGAGCAACGTCATCGAGGCAAGCCTTCGCTTCGTTGTCGACGCGTGCTGGACGCTTGGTATCCCGATCGAAGTTGATCGAGCATAGCGTCTTGGTCTTCGGAGCAGGCGGCGGCGGTGGCGCTTCGACGTTCGCTGAAGCGGAGCACGTGGCCGTTTGTCCCTTGTCGTCCTGCACAGTACCGGTAACGGTGATGGAACCAGCAGGCGCACCCGTTGTGGTCAACGTCGCGCTGTTGCCGCTGCCGCTGATCTGGCCAGCCGACGCACTAAACGTGTAGGTCAGTGGGCGGTTTTGCGGGCTCACGCCAGTGGCGCTGATGGTGACGGTGCCACCCGGCGCGACGGTCGTTGGATTGGCCGTGCAGCTGAGGGTCGGCGGATCGAACTGCTTGACGGTAAAGTTCGCTGTGCAATCGGCGAACATTCCAACCTTCTGGCCTTCGGAAACGTGACCAGTCACGGTGTAGTTCCCGGGAGCCAGGCCGGTGGTATCTACCGCGCCCGTGGTGTTGTCGCCGGTAACCTTGACGCCTTCATTCCCTGTCCAGCTGTAGGTTGCTGTCTTTTTGGGATTCAGATTCGTCGCCGTGCCAGTAACCGTAATCGGGTCGCCGGGAAATGCGGGAGACGGAGCCGCGGTGCAAGCATAGGTCACAGGAGGCGGCGGAAGGATGCTGCCCATGTGGTAGATAAGGCCGGTGCTCAAACGCGCAACCTTGAGGTTCGCGCGGCCGCCGGTTGGATACGGAGGCTGGGGACCGAAATTGGCGTGAAAGTATTCGTAGTCTGCCTGGAACAGGCGCAGGCCGAGGTGGCCGCCGAGAAATGGCAGAGCGTAGTCAAGACCACCGCCCACGGTCAATGCGGGACCGTAGGTGTAAGGTTCATGGTACGGGCCGCCCAGTCTCACGAATCCAGCATCGGCATGAACAAACGGGGTGATCTCAGCTGTCGGGTAGCGGAACACCATACCCAACTGACCGGTTGACGCTCCGTCATTGTTCCCGTCAGGATGGTTTGCGTATTCAACCTGGCCGCCTACATAGCGGTTAAAGAAGTAGTTGAAACTTCCAATCGCGCCGTAGTTGATGGAGGAGTAGGTTACTGGACCGGTCACTCCGATGCCGGCACCCCCTGGAACTGTGAGCGAACCGTGAGGGGCAAGGTACGAGTACCCTGCAAAAATGTCGATTCGAGAAGCTGGCGGCTCCGCGGGAGCTACCGGCTTTGGGGCTGTACTGGACGAATCCTGGGCAAGGAGACTCACGGAACCGAGTCCCACAACACTTGCAACAACCAGCATTCGACCCAGTGAACTCATCGGGCGAGAGTGCATGCGTCTATCCTCCGCAACCACTGGAAAGTTATTCAAATTTTGGAAAGTCATTCAACAAAACTGCCTAACCAAATGGACCGGCTTGGGCGAAATCCATTTGCTGTGACAGAAATACAAAGCTGTGACACAAAGCTTGGATGCAAAATATCCACATCCGGTAATCTACAACTACATCCGGTAATCTACAACAAAAGTCGTATCTCGACTAGCCTATAATCAACATCTTACGATTGAAGTTTGGGGGCAGTGAGCACGTAGTTAACCCTCTTGCCTGGCAGCATCGTGCGCTGATCTGAAAAAAGACCGCCCACCCAACGTATTACAGTTGCACCATTATTGGAAGTTTAATGCGCGTTTGGCACTGCCCCGTTCCTGCAGAATCTTCTCCTGGAGAAGAGTGATCGCGTACATCAACTGCTCGGGACGCGGCGGACAGCCGGGCACATACACGTCCACCGGGATAATCTGGTTAACTCCCTGGACCAGCGCATAATTATTGAAAACCCCACCAGAAGTCGCGCAGGCGCCCATGGAAATTACCCACTTCGGCTCTGGCATTTGCTCATAGAGCCGGCGGATCACGGGGGCCATCTTCTGCGAGACTCTTCCAGCAATCACCATCAGATCGGATTGCCGCGGAGAAGGGCGAAAGACTTCGGCGCCAAAACGCGCCACGTCAAAGCGAGCTCCCCCCATGGACATCATTTCGATCGCACAGCAGGCCAGGCCAAACGTCATCGGCCATACGGAACTCTTGCGCACCCAATTGATCGCAAAGTCCAGAGAGGTCATGACCACCCCCTCGGGTTCCTCATAACCGAAATTGACTTCGCGGACTTTATCCTGATTCTTGCCGAAGGACTCCAGATTCCCGAAGAAATGCCGGTCGCTGCCCGTTGCGCTCATAGGTAACACTATAAGCCATCCAGCCCCTGGATACGGGAGGGGAATGGTGGGAATAATGGGCGGGTGAGGGACTGTTTTGCGACTGTTTTGGGGCACCCACGGCTATACTCTTGCTACTCTTGAAAGCAGATATGCAGAAAATAGAAGCTGTCATTCAGCCATCAAAGCTCGATGCCGTCAAAGATGCCCTGCTCGCCATTGGTGTCGAGGGCATGACGATCCTCGAAGCACGCGGTCACGGGCGCCAAAAAGGCCACACGGAGTTCTATCGCGGACGCGAATATTCCGTCGATCTTTTGCCCAAGATCAAGATCGAAACGGTAGTGCCCGATGAACTGCTGGAGAAAGCGGTTCAGGCAATCATCACGGCGACAAGAACGGGAAAGATCGGCGACGGAAAGATCTTTGTCTCGGGGATCGATGAAGCCATCCGCATTCGCAATGGCGAACGTGGTGTGGCCGCGCTTTAAAGGGGCATTCCACCAGGGACTTCTAAAAACCACTGGGTCCGGAAACCAGGGTCCAGAAACAGGGTCCTGGGGGCCCCATATCCCGCCGGTTTTGGCGAGATGCGGGAATCATGCGGACCTGTCCCCCTCAGTGTCATTCATGTAGTTGGCCGGCGATCGACATGAAACCTGCATTCACGTCTCACCAGCAGTTGCGAGAGCACTATCAGGCCGAGATGGCGGCGATGCGGCAGGCCTTCGAGCGCAACGGCAATGGCGTGCTGTCGATCCGCCGCCGCGCGCTGATGGTCGACGGGATGCTCGAGCCGCTGTGGCGATTGGAGAGCGGAGCGGAGCTTCCCAGCGGGCTGGCGCTGGTGGCGGTCGGCGGCTTCGGCCGCAAAGAGCTCTTCCCCTCCTCGGATGTCGACCTTCTCTACCTGTGTGCCGACGAAAAAGTTGAGGATGTTCTGCGCGAGACCATCCGGGGATGCAATCAGGCCATGTGGGATCTGGGACTGCGTGCCAGCCCCATGATCCGCACCCTCAAAGAGTGCGACCGCTACGACCCGGATAACGTCGAATTCACACTGTCCCTGCTGGACCGGCGATTCATCGCCGGCGACCACAGTCTCTACCAGGCTCTCCAGGCAAAAACGCTGCCCGAGGTGGCTCTGCGCGAATGGAGCGCCATCGTCCATAAGCTTGCCGATCTGGCCCGTGCCCGCCATCAAAAATTCGGCAACACCATTTTTCATCTCGAGCCCAATATCAAAGAGTGTCCAGGCGGACTGCGCGATCATCAACTGGCCCACTGGTTACAGCTGTTGCACCACGTCCACGAGCACAAAGCGTGGCCTGCGAGCTTCGGCAACCCCGTCTATTCGGCGCATAACGACGCCGCGTCGGCGTTTGAGTTTCTTAGCGCAACTCGATGTTTTCTCCACTTCCGCAGCGGTCGCGACGATAACAGTCTCGATTGGCACGCGCAGGACGAAGCGGCGGCGCAGAGTATCGGCCTGGAAACCAAGGGCACCTCGGACCCCGCGTACTGGATGCGGACCTATTACCGCCATGCGCGCACGGTGTATCGGCGCGCGATCCTGCTGATGGAAGCGCTGCCCCCGGCGCGGCAGTCTTTCTACCGGCCCCAACGGCGCAAGCGTGTACCCATTGCCGGAACCGACTTTGTCGTCCAGGACGGACGCGTCGATGTCTCCGAATCCTCCCTGCTCACCGGGCCGGAAGGCATCCTTCGCGTGTTTGCCCTGGTCGCGGCGCACGGGTATCGGCTGACGCAAAACGCCGAAGACCGCCTTGCCGATGCTCTGCCCGTACTCGACGTGCATATTCCCGAGGGGCCATTCCTGTGGAATGGTTTGCGCGAGATCCTGCTCGGGCCGCACGCCGCGCACGCACTGCGCACCATGCACGCGCTCGGCATCCTGGAGTTACTGATTCCGGAATTCCACGGCATCGACGCGCTGGTGATTCGCGACTCGTACCATCGCTATACAGTCGACGAGCATACCTTTCTGGTCATCGATAATGTCCATGCGCTGCGGCAGCCGCATCTCGCATGGGAACGGCGCTTTGCCACCCTGCTGACAGAGATCGACCGGCTCGACCTCTTCTTCCTTGCCCTGCTGATGCACGACACCGGGAAGGCACGGCGCACGGGCGATCACACAGTGCAAAGCGTGGAACTGGCAGATAGTCTGCTGGCCCGGCTCGAACTGGATGCGGAGGAACGCGACCAGGTGCGGCGCCTGATACGCAATCACCTGGAAATGTCGATGACCCTGCGGCGCGACATCTTCGCCGCCGAGACCATACGTGTTTTTGCGGAAAAAGCAGCTTCGCAAACGCATCTCAAAATGCTTTGCCTGATGACCTACGCCGACATCAAGGCGGTTAACCCCGATGCTCTGACCCCATGGAAGGCGGACAGCCTTTGGCAGCTTTATATCGCCACCTCCAATTTCATGGACCGAAGTATCGACCAGGAGCGCTACCGCGCCGCTGTTGACCCCACCTTGCTGAAGCGCATTCTGACCCTCGCTCCGGAACGGGCCCAGGAACTGCGCAGGTTTCTCGAAGGATTTCCCCAGCGTTACCTGCAAACGCGCATGCCGGAGCAGATTCGCGATCATTTCCAGATGGCGCTGCAGCTCTCGGCCTCAGCCGCTCAGATCACCCTGCGTACCGTGCGCCAACTTTTCGAGCTCACGGTCATCAGCAGCGACCGGCCTTTGCTGTTCGCCGACATGGCGGGCGCGCTTTCCTCATGGGGCATGAACATCGTCAAAGCCGAAGCGTTCTCCAACGACGCCGGTATCATCGTGGACACATTTCTATTTTCCGATCCGTTCCGCACGCTGGAACTGAACGCTTCCGAAGTAGAGCGTTTTCGCGAGAGCATGCTCGACGTCATCTCGCTTAAGACGCCGATCGAAGTCTTACTGCGCCGCCGCCGCCACGCGGTGCGTCCTCCTATCATGGTGAAGGTAGAAACGCGTCTGGAATTCGATAACACCTCTTCGGCGCAAAGCACGCTGCTGCAGGTAGTCGCCCAGGACGGCCCCGGGCTACTACGGCAGATCGCCACCACACTGGCCGCCCATCATTGCAATATCGAGGTGGCCATCATTGACACCGAGGGGGAGATCGCCATTGACGTCTTCTATCTGACGATCGGTGGCGCCAAACTCGACCCGGCGACGCAGGAGCAACTGCAAACGGCACTTTCCCGGGCGGTGGACGAACTGCGTCCCGCGCACGCGGTTTGAGCTTGCGGTGGGCGAAAGCAAGCTAAGATCGAATCGAGCACACTGTGAAACTGGGCCGCGCCATCCGAAAATACTCTCGCCTGCGAAGGCATTCGCGGCAGCGGCCTGCGTTTGCGCGCGCCCAGGACGAATTGCGGGCCCGCACCCGGGCTTTTTCGGCCGCGAGTAAAATCGATACGCGAACCGCCAGCTTCACCCGCCTCTTTCATTCCATTTGGACGGGCGCAAACGACCGCGCCTTCAATGTGCGCCTTCTGTACTGGATCCGCATGCTGGAGCATGACGATTTGCTACGCCTCGATTTTCAGGAGGCCTTTCAATCCATGCTCACCGAGTTGGACTCGGTGGCTTTGCTGGCCGAAGCCGGCCTGCCCCGGCATCACGCAGTGCTCTCCGAAGGGCTTCGGCGTCTCTTCAACCGCGTTTTGCCTTCGGCGATGGATGTTTCTGACAGCTCACGCCTCATGGTGTCGCTGTTTGCCCACTCCCGCGATGTGGAGCGCTTTCTGGATCTGCCGCAACCCCTGTTTGAGCGCATCCTGACGCTGCTCGCTCCGGAGTCCAGCGCCGGTGGACCCCGGCTGTCTCCTCGCCTGCAGAGCGATTTAAGGCAGTCGTTGTGTCTGATCGCAACCCGCACCGCAGGCCGTGGCGTCACCGCGGCCATGCGCGAGCGCGGCGGTGACACGACGGTGCAGAACTCACCCTTTTACCACTTGATTTTCTCCACCGAGATGCTGGTACAAGCCACAGACCCCACTTCCGCGGCCACTCGCTTTCAGGTGTGGAAAGAGGCGGTCAGCGCTTGCCGCAAAGAACTTGGCCGGGTGCGGGTAGGCATGGAGACCACCGGGGTGAGCGCAGACCTGGTGCTCGACCTGCGCAGTATCGAGCTGGCGCTGCAGCGCATGCACGGATTGGCCGGAATTCTCACCTTCGGCGAGGTCCCTGTCCCGGTTGTGCCGGAGAGTCACCGGGCCGCTCGCAACCTGCTGAATCAGCTCATCGAAGGGCGGCTCGAAGATAAACGCGTTTCCGCCCTGCTCAAACAGAATCTGAACCTGCTGGCACGCAAAACTGTGGAACGCACCGGCCGCAGCGGCGAACACTACATCGCCCAGAACCGCAAGGAGTATTGGCAAATGTGGCTTGCAGCCGGAGGTGGCGGTCTCTTGACCGTACTGACGGCGGCAATCAAGATGCGCATTGTCGAACAGAATTTTCCCCTTTTCGTGGAAGGTTTTCTGGCCGGCACCAACTACGCGGTCAGCTTCATCCTGTTGCAGGTCTTCGGCCTGGTACTGGCCACCAAGCAGCCTTCGGCCACCGCGGCCACCTTTGCCGGCATCGTGCGCAGCAATCCCGGCGACGCCAGCTGGAGCAAGATTTCCGATTTCACGGCACGCATCAGCCGTTCCCAACTGGCGGCCGCCATCGGCAACGTGATCGCGGTCTGCATAGGCTCGGTGGCCCTGGAGCGATTGTGGCGAGTGATGTTCTCCAAGTCCTACCTAGTGGAGGAGAGTGCCCGCCACGTCTACGAGGCGCTGCATCCGTTCGCTTCAGGGACGATTATTTATGCGGCGGGTACGGGGGTCATCTTATGGCTGGCGGCACTCATCGGCGGCTGGTGCGAGAACTTTGCCGTCTTTCACCGTCTGACCGAAGCCGTCTCTCAGCATCCGTTCGGTTTGCGTATCGGGCAAAACAGCATGACGCGTTTGGCTGCCTGGATTGAGCTTAATCTTGCCGGCTGGAGCACCAGCATCGCGCTCGGCTATCTATTGGGTTTTGTGCCGGTCATTGCCCGTTTCTTTGGTATCCCGTTTGATGTACGCCACGTTACCCTGTCCACCGGCACGTTGGCGCTGGCAGCCGCACGCTTCGGTACCAGTTCTTTTGGCAAGGGTTGGTTTTACTACGCCATCGCCGGGATTGGCGTAACCTTCGTCCTCAACCTCGGGGTCAGCTTTTCGATTGCGTCGTTTGTAGCTCTGCGCGCGTATGACGTGCGTGGCCGCGAGCAACTGTTGCTGGTCCGCTTTCTGCTGCGGCAGGTCGTGCGCTCGCCGCTGAAGTTTCTCGTTCCAGTGGAGCGGGACAGTCCCCCGCTGTCTGTCCTGACTGCCGTGACAGAAGAAAAATGAGCGCGGGTTGCTTTTGGTCCGCTCCACAACGCCAAGGGGAACTGCGGGGCGGGGTGTGGGGACCCGCGGGTCTATTCACCGGAAACAGCCCCAAAAGCTATTGTTTGGGGGTTTGTTTGGCCTCGGGCTTGTCGTTCAAGGCGTAGATCACTTCACCCGGCTTGGCGTAACGGAGGATAACCCGGGCCTCATGTTCGATGGCATCGGGATCTGACTGCAAGTGATCGACATGCTCCTGCAGGCGGGTATTTTGCTGCTGCAGCTGCAGAATCTCCTTTTGCAGCAACTGATGCTGATTGCGTTTCTGCTGATACGCCGTCAATCCGTTAGCGCCGAAGATGGCGTGATATCCCAGAGAAACGGCAATGACAATCGCGATCGCGGTGGCCACCCGGCGGCCGGAACGAAGGAAGCACCAGGAGATTCTCTCCCGCACTCTCTGCAGCTGTGTTTTCTTTTCTTCGTTCATCGGGACCTCACCTTTGGCTTGCTTCATCTTCTCAGTGAATCCGCACTTTGCATCCCCGTTCCACTGCCCAGGGAACCATACTTGGTAAGCCCGGAGATGCCCCATGACCGACTTTCAAATCATTCTGTCCACCTGCGCCGATCGGGAACAGGCCGAACGCATCGCCCATCGCCTGATCGAGCTCCAGTTGGCCGCCTGCGTCAACATTCTGCCCAGAGTGCAATCGATTTACCGCTGGCAGGGTAGCATCGAGTCCGCGGCCGAGGTTCTGTTGCTGATCAAGACCCGCTCTGCCCACTGCCAGGCGGTGCAATCGACGATCGAAAGCCTTCATTCTTATGAGGTCCCCGAATTCCTGGTGCTCCCGGTTTCGGGTGGGTCGGAGCCGTACCTGGATTGGCTCACCGGGAGTTTGCGCTAAGTCGGGAAATCGCGGAGGGTCGCATTCATTTCGGAGGTTCGGCCAACCCCGGATGGGAAGGATCTGCACCAATTCCGAAACTGCCAAGGCTGTTTTTTGTTATGCTTCAGTAGTTCTTGAGCCCGGTCGTCCCCTATGCGGCTTTTGTTCGTGGCTTTCGCAATCAGCTTCTGCGCATTGCTGTGGGTGGCTTTTTCGGTGGCCCGGCATATTCTGCGCCATGAGCCCCAGGGCGCCAATGGCACGGAGGCCGCGGTCGACGGTGCAAAGCTCCCAACGGCGGCAGCCAAAGGTATCACCACCCGGCCTGAAGCTCGCCGGCCATAGGCCCGGCGCAAAAAACAACCCCGCAGCCTGGTTCGTAAGAAAGAGTGAATGATGGAAGGGATCGGCTTTAAGGATCGTTATCGCATACTGCACGCACCACGGGTTAGCTGGCAGGTTCGCAGCGCGGTTGTATTGGCCACTGGCCTGGTAGCGCTTTGCGCCCACATCGCTGTACCGCTCGGCTTTACTCCCATCCCGGTGACCATGCAAACATTCGCCGTGCTGCTGCTGGGGTTACTTTTCGGACCAGGGGCAGCCTTTCTTTGCCTGGCGCTTTACCTGATGGAGGGCGTTGCCGGCCTGCCGGTGTTTAGTCCCCACGGTCCCGGCGGATTGGCGCAGCTACTGGGCCCAGGCGGCGGTTACCTGCTGGCTTATCCCTTTGCTGCCGCGCTGACCAGCGTGCTCTATCGCCGCGGGCATCGCCGATTTCTGGGTGCGCTTGCAGCCGCGTCCCTCGCCAGCTTGCTCATTCTCGCCATGGGCGCAGCCTGGCTTGGGCTGCTCACTCACGCGAAGCTTTCCCTCGTGTTCGCCCAGTCGGTTGCCCCGTTTTTGGCCGGCGATGTGGTCAAGGTGCTGGCCGCAGCGGCCTGTGCCAGCATGCTGGGCTCGTTTGGGGATAGTCCCCGCGCGCAAACTCTCTGAGATTGACTGTTTTCGTGGAAGCAAAATCGGCCGGGCTTTTGTGGGTCTTTGGCAGTCGCGCTGCGACCGTTTAGTCCGTCCAACTTACTGCCGATGTTGTTGAGAAAGGATCTTGTGACGACTACTCCGATTTCGCTCCAGCCCGATGTCCCCGCCCGAGGCCTAACCGCCGCCCCCAGTATGGTCAAAGAGATCGCCATTGCCCACAGTCCTGACTCCGATGACGCCTTCATGTTCTATGGTCTGGCCACGGGTAAAATTCGCGTTCCCGGTTACAAGTTCACCCATACTCTTTGTGATATCGAAACCCTCAATCACAAGGCCATGAACGAGGCGTTCTACGACGTCACGGCGATCTCCTTTCACGCCTATCCGTACGTGCAGAAGGACTATGCGCTGATGGCTTGTGGGGGGAGCGTCGGAGAAAACTACGGTCCTATGATTGTGGCCAGCCATCGCATGACGGCCGATCAGATCGGGCACACGCGCATTGCGGTTCCGGGCACGCTGACCACCGCCTATTTGGCGCTGAAGCTGTTTGCACCCGAGGTGGAAACCGTCACTGTTCCTTTTGATCAGATCATTCCTGAAGTAGTTGCCGGCAATTTTGATGCCGGTCTCATCATCCATGAAGGGCAGCTGACCTACGCCGCCAGCGGGCTGCACAAGATTCTCGATCTGGGTGTGTGGTGGCGGGAGCAGACCGGTCTGCCTTTGCCGCTGGGCGGCAACGCGATTCGCCGCAGCCTGGGCGAGGATGTCATGCTCACCGTGACCCAGGCGCTGCGCGACAGTATTCAGCACGCGCTCGACCACCGCGAAGCAGCCCTCGAATACTCCATGCAATTTGCCCGCGACCTTGACCCTCAGTTGGCGAACCGCTTTGTCAGCATGTATGTGAACGAGCGCACGCTCAATTACGGCGAAGATGGAAAAGAAGCCATTCGCAAGCTGCTCAGCCTGGGACACGAGCGCGGCATCATCTCCACCCCGGTACAAGTGGATTTCGTGGGTTAGCACGGGTAAGGGGCACGCGCCGGGCTTTAGAGTGTGCGTGAGAACCCACCATTCAAGGATTGAGTCCCGAAGGGACGGCTGAAAGTAGCCCAGGACGAAGTCCTGGGTACACGTTTTCCAATGAGACAGTCCCGCAGGGACGGCTGAAATGACCCAGGTTATCGTCCTGGGTTTGCTTGACCTTATGCTTCGGATGAGATTGACCCGGGACTAGCGCCCCTGGAAATTTTCAGCCGTCCCTACGGGACTGCGTCGTCCTTTCAAATCTCACCCAGGACTAGCGTCCTGGGCTACTTTCAGCCACTTTCAGCCGTCCCTGCGGGACTGAGTTTGGAACCAGGTTCTCACGCAGAGCATTCAGCGTGCTGCGTATCGGGCACGGCGCCACTCCTCTACTTATCGTCGTCATCCGGATCACGATGCTCCGCTGCAGGCCTTGCCAGCATGGCGGGCACCGGTTTGTCGCCCATGGCATCGCGCCACAAGATGACATTCAGCACCCGCGGATCTGCCCGGTCTTCATGGGTAAAATCCATACGCATCGAGGCTTGCGCGCCCGGCGCTTTTAGACTGTTCGCCTGGTACAACAACCCGTTGTCCCGGTTGTGATAGTCCGCGTCATACGCCGGTTGATCGCCGGCGCCGGCGAACAGCGGCGCGATCGGCGGAGCAAAGGCATCGTTGTTGTTCATCGGCGGCACACCTAACAACTCCTCCATCGTCCGCAGCACGCTCACCGTGGTGTAAAACGTGCTGTCCACGACCGGCTGGGCCAGGCGCGGCGAGTACTTACTCACCACCAGGGCAATGCTGCGATGCGCGTCGACATGGTCGGCTCCTGCCTGGGCATCATCTTCCAGGATGAAGAAGGCCGTGTCGTCCCAATAGGGGCTGTGGGAGATGGCCTCGACCGCTCGTCCTACCGCCAAATCGTTGTCCGCGACCGATGCTTTGGGCGTCGGCATCCCCGGCGTAGTTCCCGCTGTGTGATCGTTCGGCAATCGTAGCTGTACAAACTGCGGCATCGTATCCCGGCCTTGCTTGCGCTCCGCAACCCATTGCCGAAAGTGGGTCAGGAACTCCTCCACCCGCAATTGATCGGGAAAACTCAGTTCAAAGTCCGGAAATTTCGGATCAAAATGACCCACCAGCTCCGGCTTGGTGGGGACGTTCTCCTTGATCAGCGGTATCGGCCAGGGATAGGGGCTGGCGCCGCCACCGTAGTCCTTTGGAATGGCTTCACCGTGCCGTATGTCGCCGCGCTCGCCGCATTGCGCCGGCTCCGGCTCGGGCGTTCCCTGGGTTGGGGACCCACCCTTAGGCACCATATCGGGGTTGGCGCAGAAGGTGGTCGAAATAAACTCGCCGAAGTGGTAAAGGCTCTTGCCGTGGCGCGCCAGATCCGTCCAGATGTAGCTGCTGCCGGGCTCGTTGACATCCGATATCCCCTCCCGCAGTGGATAACCGTTCTCCACCTCGCCCTCGTAGTCGTAGACCCGCTCCTCGCCGCGATAGCTCTGCTGCCAGGTTTTCTCCGTGTAGTCGCTCGAGATCGCGGCATTCGACCACACGTGACCGTCGCCCGACACTTCGCCGGAGTCGTAAAAGTTATCGAGCACGCCGAATTGCCGTGCCAGCTTGTGCTCATTGGGCGTAATCGACTCGCCGAACATCGTCAGCGCCGGCAGCCCGTTGCCTACGCCCAGATCTCCCAGGATCTGATCGTAGGTCCGGTTTTCTTTGATGATGTAGATCACATGTTTGATGGGATTCTCCCCACCATGGAAGGCCATCTTCGCCTGCGCGGCCTTCATCATATTTGTCTCAATCACGGTACGCGTCAGCTGTTGGCGCTGCTCATCGATCCTGGTCAGGTCGATAGCCGCCAGCGATCCGTGGAGCAGCGTGCCGATGTAGGTGAAGCTGCGGTTGGAGGACGCCAGGCCCGGTATCCGCGGCTGGGGCATATCGTTCCGTCCCGTACCCGCACCCTTTCCGGTAGCCACGTAGAGCGTAGTGCCGGCAACCGCCAGCGCGGTGGGATACCATTCGGTCGGTAACCAGGCGGCCGCGGGGATCGCCTTTCCTGATGTTTGCCGGCCGCCGATGGCAAAGACGGCGACCGCATCCGAGCCGGTGTTTGCGGCAAAGAGCCGCTTGCCATCCCTGGACACCGCGACCGCATCCGGCATGGCTCCAAAATAAGTCTGCCCCGGCAAACGCGTGTCATAGAAAGCCTGGAGCCTGCACTCGCCGCCAGCCACATGGACCGCGGCCACCGCATCGCGGTTGGCCAGCGCAACATAAAGTGTCTTCTCGTCAGGGTTCCAGGCAAACGCCGCCGGATGCGAACTGGGCAAAGTCGTTTCCCGGGGAGGCAGAAGCGCCAGCTTCTTGAGGACCTTGCCGTTACTGAGGTCCAACTCGGCGACCGCGGAGCCGTTCCAAAGCGCCACAAAGGCGCGGCTCCCCGCACGGTTCACCGTGACTGCAACCGGGTAGGTGGAGGGCACCACATTCCCTTGTGACAGGTCGAAGCGCCAGATCACCTTCCCGCTGGCCCCATCGAGCAACAAAACATCGTCGGAGAGATTGTCGGCCACCAGCAACTGATCGCTGCCGGCGGGGCCACTGAGCGCAGCGATGCCGGCCGGGGATGGAATCGCCATACCCGCGGGCACAACCGCGCCAATCTTGTTCTGTATCTTTCCCGGCGCCAGTCGTTGCAGGGGAATCGGAAGCAGCTTCTGCGCCTTCACTGCGCCCTCTACGAAGCTGTAGACGGCAACCGCATTGCCGGTCTCGATTTTGTCGTTCCCCTGGGCCTCAGCCGCGTTGCCCGCGGGCGCGGTGAGCGAATCAAAGACCGCATATAGATGTTTGCCATCCTTGCCGAACGCCAGCCCGGAATAGAGCATTTGCGGCAAACCCGGGGCCGTTCTTGCCTCCGGGTAGTCCGTCACTTTGCCCGTCTGGATGTCCAGCACGGCGATCGACTGCTGATAGCGCGACTCAAACGTACCGTACCCGGCGTTCACCACCGCCAGGTAGCGGCCGTCGGGCGAGATCGCCGCCGTCATGGGCAGACTATTCAGTCTTTGCGGAGATCCGGGCGCCGGCTCTACCAGCTGCTTGCTGGTGGGCAGGTTCAGGGTCCGGGAAGGCGCTTCGTTCTGCGCTCCAACGGCCTGGACCGCGGCCGCAAGGGTAACGAGAACAAGCCATCCCGCGGCAGACGAAAGTCGTAGAGAATTTGCCACCATGCACACCCCACCAAGCAGAGTTTCCCATGCAAGCCATGCCTGCAGGCCGACTTGCGAGCGGTTTCCACTCCGGCGGCCGGGCACCCACCCATTATGACAATTGGTCATTACAAAACTCTTACGAACGAAAATTGCCGCCCCTGTTAGGTTCAAAGCTAACGGGCCACGTTCGATCCAAAGACCCGATGGTTGCTTCGAGTCGAAAGGGATTCCCCACCAGATCATGCAGACAGAACTAGTCGAAACAGCTCCAGTTCTACCGTTCGCCCCGCAGGTCGACACGTTTGCGGGCAAAGCAGATGAGCCGCGGTTCGCGGAAAAGCACAGCAACGTGCCGGTTCTTGGCCGCGCGACCCACAAGAATCAAATGAATTGGGTCACCTTCGGCTTCATGGCAGCCTTTCACGTACTCGCCGTGGTCGCACTCTTCATGTTTACCTGGAAGGCCTTCTTCTGCTTCGTCGGCCTGTGGGTGGTGGCGATCAACATGGGTATCGGGATGGGCTACCACCGGCTGCTCACCCATCGCGGCTACCGTACCCCGCGTTGGCTGGAGTACTTTCTTTCCATTTGCGGCACCCTGGCGCTCGAAGGTGGACCCATTTTCTGGGTGGCTACCCACCGCGTTCATCATCAGCACACCGATCGCGAGGGCGACCCGCACACCCCTCACGATGGCGGTTGGTGGTCGCACGCCGGCTGGATTATCTCCGGCGACGCCCTGCACCACGAGACCGCGCTCATGGCCCGCTACGCACCTGATCTGGCAAAGGACAAGTTTCAGGTGTGGCTGAGCAAATATCACTACGTGCCCATGGTCGTCGTCGGCCTCCTTCTGCTTGCCTTCGGCGGATGGTCGTGCGTGATGTGGGGCATCTTCCTTCGCGTAACCCTGGGCCTGCACGCCACCTGGTTGGTCAATTCCGCCACCCACATGTGGGGCTCCCGTCGCTTTTCTACTCGCGACGAATCGCGCAACAACTGGTGGGTCGCGCTGCTGACCGGCGGCGAAGGCTGGCACAACAACCACCACGCACACCCGGTCTCGGTGAGACACGGTCTCACCTGGTGGGAGTTCGATCCCAATTTCTACGGCATCTGGATACTGCAGAAGCTGGGGCTCGCCCGGAACGTGAAGCTTGCTCAGTTTGATCCCCACGATCCGCGGCCCGCAGGCGTTTCCTAAATCGTAGCTGGGTGACCCTGGGCGCGGCTTCGGTCGCGCCCTTCTGCTGCGAACCTACGTTTCATTTGACCCGCCGCTATACTTTGGCAAGGGCCTGCCGATTATGCGTGTCGCCAAACGCAGAAATACGATTGCTTTCTTCATCACCCTAGGCGCCTGCCTGGTGGCTCTGGCCATCACCCTCAATGTTGGCTGGATCATCATCAACTGGCGCAGCCTCATCCTGTTGGTGGTGGGCATCCCGTTCTTCCTGCTGCTTATCGCCGGCCTGGTCTTGAACACCATATTCCTGGTACGTGAAGTACGGCGCAACGAACGTCAGGACAGTTTCCTCAATGCCGTCACCCACGAATTGAAAACACCCATCGCCTCCATCCGGCTGTATCTGGAAACCCTGCAGCGCCACGAGGTGCCCGAGCCCAAACGACGGGAGTTCTACGGCATCATGCTCTCCGATACAGAACGTCTGTTGGCCACCGTGGAGCAGGTGCTTAAGGCGGGAGAAGTCGGCCAGCGCGCGCGCAACCAGGTTCGCCTGCCCCTGTTGTTCGACGATGTGGTCCGCGAATGTATCCTCACCACGCTGCAGCGCCATCACCTGCAGGAGTCGACCATCGAGTTAACCGTGGACCCGGATGCGCAGCAGCTCGGCGTGGTCGGCAACCCCGGGGACTTGCACACCGCGGTGCTGAACATCCTCGACAACGCGGTCAAGTATTCTCCCCAGGGACCTCACCTGAAGGTACGGTTGGCGGTCGAAGGCGAGGCATGGTTGATGCTGACGGTTGCGGATCAGGGATTGGGGATCGCGCCTCTTCATCTGAAGCGGATCTTCCGGCGTTTCTATCGCGTGCCGGCACGCAACGTCTTCCGCATTCAGGGCACGGGCCTGGGCCTCTTCCTGGTCCGCACCATCGCCCGCCAGCACGGAGGCGACGTCGTGGCCGAGTCAGAAGGAGAAGGCCGCGGCGCCACCATCCGGCTGCAACTACCGCGCACCGTCTCCACCGCGCGCAAAGAGGCGCTGCAGTGACAAATCCCGCCAATATCCTGGTCGTGGAAGACGAGGCTCACCTGGCGCAGGGGCTGCTCTTCAATCTGCGCGCCGAGGGCTACACGGTGCAGCTCGCGGTGGACGGCGAAACCGCGCTGGAGATGGTCGCGGCCGACTCCATCGATGCCCTGATCCTCGACGTCATGCTACCGGGACGCGATGGCTTCTCCGTCGCCTCGGAATTGCGGTCGCAACAAAACTTTGTCCCCATCCTCATGCTCACCGCCAGGAGCCGTCCGGAAGATGTACTCAACGGATTCAGCGCCGGCGCCGACGACTATCTTTCCAAACCTTTTGAGCTTTCGATATTGCTGGCGCGTCTCAACGGTTTGCTTCGCCGCATGGCGTGGCAGCGCCCAGCCACGCCCGCTGAGCCTGCGCCGCCACCGCGTCCGGATGCGGCGGCCACCTTTACCTTTGCCGGTCGCACCATCGATTTCGCAGCACTGCAACTGACCACGCCGGAAAAAACCATCCGCCTCACCTTGATGGAGAGCGATCTGCTCCGCCACCTGGTCCTCAACCAGGGGCGCATCATCTCGCGCAAGGAATTGCTGGAACAGGTCTGGCGGGTGCATGAAGATACCGACACCCGCGCCATCGATAACTTCATGGTCCGCCTGCGGCGCTACATCGAAGACAATCCCGCCGAGCCGGTCTTTCTCGAAACCGTACGCGGTATCGGGTATCGTTTTCTTCCCCGCGACGCGTTTCCTGGCGACTCCCCGGAGGAGCATCCTCTTCTCGGCCACTGACTTGCGCTGAAGTGCCGCGGATAACACCTTTGCGCCATTGCCTACACCTTCGGTCACGGGCAGACTTCTTTGCAGCAGCATGCTCTCCCTCCTTAGGGTGCGCCGGAAAAGTCGATACATCTTTCCACGTCGAAAGATATCGCGCGGAAGTCACGCGCGGCGGCTCCTCCAAGCGCACCCCTTTCTCTTGCTCAAGAATCCCCGGCCCACGAACCCGGGTGCCTGCCGCGCCACCCAACCCGCAACCGGAAATGCTCTAAACTGGATCCAGTCAACGGGATCTCGTCTTGCGCATCCTCACCCGCTACATCTGGAATGAAGTGCTCTCGCACGCCCTGCTGGGTGGCGCGCTCTTTACCTTCATTCTTTTCATGAAAAATATCGGCGAACTGTTAGAAATGGCAGCGCGCAATACGGCGTCGTTAGGCGGCGTGGCCAAGGTCTTCCTGTTTCTTCTGCCCAACACCCTGACGCTGACCATCCCGATGGCGGTGTTGGTCGGAGTGCTTCTCGGTCTAAGCCGGCTATCAGCCGATAGTGAAATCACCGCCATGCGGGCGGTCGGCGTCGGCGTCTGGTTTTTCGTTAAAGTCGTGTCGGCGGTGGCAATCATCGCCTGGGGAATCTCCTTAGCCAACTCGCTTTACCTGGCTCCCAGGGCAACTGCGGCGCTGCTGCAACTGAAGGACGCCTTGAAAAGTCAGCAGGCTTCCTTTGAGATTCAGCCGCGCGTCTTCTATGAAGACTTCAAGAACTATGTGCTCTACGTCCAGGATATCCGCGCCGGCACAGGCTCCGCACATTGGCAGCGCATCTTCCTTGCTGATCTGAGCGATCCCTCCACGCCCAAGGTCACCACGGCGGCAGAGGCAGTCGTTACCAACGGCGGGCCCAATACACTGCTCATGCGTTTGCGCAGCGGCACTGAGCACGAAATGGCAAGCACCAATGGCGGGCCGCAATACCAGGTAACCACCTTCGTGGAATCGGAACTTCCCCTGTCGATCGGCACCCAGGAAGATATGCACCCCGGCCACAACGAGGCACCCATTCTTGCCCTGACCAACCGCGCTCTTTATGACCGGTCGCTGGCTGCGGGCGGCAAAGCCTATCTGATTGAACTGCACAAGCGTTTCGCCTATCCAGCGGCCTGCCTGGTGCTGATGCTGATCGGTATCCCGCTCGGCCTCTCATCGCGGCGCGGCGGCAAGAGCACCGGCTTTGTGGTCACGATTGCGCTGGTCTTCATCTACTACACCCTCTCCCTGACCGGGGTCTCGCTGGCCCGCGAGGGTAAGCTTCCCGTCTTCCTGGGCGTTTGGGCAGCCAACATTCTCTTCGCTGTATCCGGCCTGGTTCTGCTTCGCCAGATGGCCTTGGGCAGAGCGGCCGGCACGCAGTTCGCAACCATCGCCGGCTGGTTCAAAAACGTACAGATCTTCAGTCCGAAAGCCAGACCCGCCGGCCGCACTGAGGAAGAGCACCATGCGCACGAGCGGGGGCGCTTTCCCCTCATTCTCGACGGGTACGTCCTGCGCGAGTTTCTCACCACCTTTGTCCTTGTGCTGGTCAGCTTTGTACTGCTGTTGCTGGTTTTTACGTTCTTTGAGTTGCTCGGCGATATTATCCGCAACCGCACGCCGCTGGTCACGGTGGGCGAATACCTCATCAATCTCACGCCCAACATGTTCTACAACATCACGCCCCTGGGCGTTCTGGTTGCCGTGCTGGTCACGTTTGGCGTCCTTACCCGAACCAACGAATTCACCGCCATGAAGGCCACAGGGATCAGCCTATACCGGGTAATGACGCCCATCCTGGTGGTGTCGGCGATGATCGCGGTCGCCCTTTTCCTCTTCGATCAGTCGTACCTCCCCAGCGCGAACCGGCGGCAAGAGGCGCTGCGCAGCGTCATCAAAGGCAGGCCGGCGCAGACCTTCCTGAGGCCCGATCAGAAGTGGATCTTCGGCAAGCAGGAGCCGGGTAAACCCGGACGCATTTTCTATTACCAGTTTTTCGACCAGAAAGAAGATCGCTTCGCCAACCTCACCGTGTTCGAATTCGACCCGGAAAACTTTTCTCTAACGCGCCGCATCTTCGCTTCCAGCGTGCATTGGGAGCCGCAACTGCAGCAATGGGTGTTTGAGCATGGGTGGGAGCGCCGGTTCGATGGAGAAGCGGTCAGCAGCTATAGCCAGTTCAGTGTCGAAAGCTTTCCCGAGATCGACGAACAGCCCCAATATTTCAAAAAGGAAGCGGTGCAGGCGAAGGAGATGAGCTTCGGCGAGCTGGAGCGCTACATCCGCGACCTGGGGCAAAGCGGCTTCGACACCAAAGACCTCAGTATTCAGCTCAACCTGAAGCTTGCCTATCCGCTGATCACCCTGGTGATGGCCGTGTTGGCGATTCCGTTCGCGTTATCCATGGGCAAACGCGGATCCCTGACCGGCATCGCTGCAGCCATCGGCCTGGCAATCGCCTACCTGGTGCTCACGCAAACCTTTCAAGAACTGGGCGACGTGAACCTTCTGCCCACGCTGCTGGCCGCCTGGTCGCCTGACCTGCTCTTTGGCCTGGCGGGAGCGTATCTGCTGCTGCGCACGCCTACCTGAGTTCGAGACTCGAGCAGTTTCGCGATTGGTGTAAACGGAGCGACAGGCCTTTTCGTGGTTTTCTCCCAAGGAAACCCACACCTCGCGATTTCTCTAAGGCCAGAGTCATCGCGAAACTGCTTTAGAATTAGAAAAAGCATGCTGGCTCCGCTGCGCCCTCTGTTCCCCTATTTGCGTCGCTATTCCCGTGACTTCGTGTGGGGCGGCCTCTCCGCGGTCATTGCGAACATCATCTGGATCTTCTTTCCCCAGGTCATCCGCGTCGCCATCGACGACCTGAACCATGGCGTCACGCGGCAAAAAATTCTCCTGTATGCCGGGCTGCTGGTGCTGATCTCCGCGGCCAAGGGCGTTTTTCTCTTTCTCACCCGGTGGATCATTATCGGCATTTCGCGCGAGATTGAGTTCGACATGCGCAACGATCTGTTCCGCCACCTGGAACGCCAGCCGGCCGCTTACTTCCAGGAACATCGCACCGGCGACATCATGGCCCGGATGACCAACGACCTCAACGCAGTGCGTATGCTGCTGGGGCCGACCATTATGTACAGTGCGAACACGGTTCTTTTCTCCGTCGGCGCGCTGTATTTCCTGCTCCGTATCAGTCCCTGGCTGACTCTTGTGGCCCTGGTGCCACTGCCCCTGGTCAGCATCCTGGTGCAGTCGCTGGGACGCAAGATTCACGAGCGATTCGAACGCATCCAGGCGATGTACTCGGAAATCTCCGCGCAAGCCCAGGAGAATTTTTCCGGCGCCCGGCTGGTCCGCGCCTTTGCCCAGGAAGAAGCTCAGATTGCCACCTTCGAAAAGGCCAACAAGGAAAATATCCGGCGCGGTCTGCGCCTGGTGCAACTCATGGGCATGCTGTGGCCCACGCTGGAATTTGTGCTCGGCCTGGCG
>Ga0182015_10001818_pt1 | contig 27167 bp, 26 predicted proteins | sample 712P3MmetaG_FD_120478 | JGI IMG/M metagenome (GOLD analysis project Ga0182015, IMG submission 120478) | Permafrost microbial communities from Stordalen Mire, Sweden - 712P3M metaG | ecosystem: Environmental > Terrestrial > Soil > Wetlands > Permafrost | place: Sweden: Stordalen | collected...
AGGTTCTCGCGCAGCAGCAGAGCGAACGCCATGACGGGCGTCGTCAGCAGCGGGACGTCGACATCATAGGCGCCGAGGAAATCGAGTGCCAGCCTCGTCGAACCCAGCGTGCCGGCGGCGACGATCACGCGGTCGCCGAAGAACTGCCGTTTCGCGCCGTTATGCAGACCGGTTGCCTGGAGAACAAACGCGCTCCCCTCGGCAGCGATGCGCGTGACGAACCAGCCGGTCGAATAGGTGAAGCGAGGATCCGCGCAAAGGAGGCGTAACTCGTCGGCCGCATTGTAGATCGCGCGGCGCTCGCAGCCGTACATGCAAAGGCCGCGAAGATCGCAGGCGAGCCGGTCCCCGAGATTCTCCGTCAACACGGCGTGTTGGGGACGGCCCAAGCGAAAATTGCGAACCGCAGCGCTTCCCAGGCCGGCCACCCGGCGGTTATGCCGCACGTAGAGCGGTTCGATCTGCGGTTGAACCGGATGCGGTTGCTGGAGCGGGTATTCAGTGCCGAACCAGCCGGCGAGATCGTCGTCGGACGCGCCGCTGACCCCGATTCTCGCCGCAACGGCCTTGTAACTCGGGACCAGCTCCGCGCGCGTGACGGGATACTCTTCCAGCTCCTGTTCGGCGAAGGTGCCCACACCCGCACCCCAGGCGTTGGACAATCCGCCCGGCGCCAGCGAGCCATGGGCCGAAAAGTTGTCGGCAACGATGTGGTAATGGTCTCGGAATCCGCGGAAGACGTGGCTGAATTCCGGTGCGCGCAACTTCGGCGACGCGTTCTCGAGAATCGCGGCATCCGAACCCAAGAACAGCCGCCACTGCTCGGGGTCGGTCTTCCGTCGCTCGGTATAATCGCGATGGTCGAGGGCCGAAGGGCCGGCGCGAGTAACTCCCGGGTCGATCAGGTGGACGCGTAGTCCGGCCTCCAACAGCGGCCACGCGGCGGAGACCCCGGCCGGTCCGCTGCCGATGATCAGAACGGTCGGAGCGTCCGCGTGGACCGCGCGATCGTTCACGTGCGGCGTCTTTGCGGCCACCACGTCAGCCCGTAGGCCGCGATCCGCAACGGCAGCGCCAAGAGTTCGATCGCGCTGAATCCGACGACGCGAATGGCCTCGGCGGGCAGGGTCCGCGCGGCGCCGGCGGCGTTTTCGGCCGCGCCCCACGGCGTGAGTTCGGTGACGAGCGCGACCAGAAACAGCCGCCGTTCGAATTCCTTCGAGGTCGCGGATCGCGGCATCAGCGGCACCGGTTCGAGACAGGCCGTGAGCCAGGGAAGCCGCCACCACGCCGAGGGGAGCGGATCGGTCTGCGGGCCGAGGAGGCGTACGTACCGTCGCAGCGCGAACGGCGGCGCTCCTCGCCCGTACGTGTAGCACTGCAGCCCACGCCCTTCACGCAGTAAGAACCCCGTCGGCGTCCTCGACATCGTTACGCGCGGGCCTGGTCCAAGAACAGCAGCAGCTCGTTCGTCAAGCCGTAACGCTCGCGAATCGCCGTCTGGATCTCCTCCTGGGCGGCATGGGAAACGATCAGGATCGGCTCGTCGTGCCCCTGCAGCGACGCCGGGCCCATGACCGGGACGCCGCGGATCGTCTTGCCGTGATAGTTGGCATTGGAGTCGACGAATGCGACGATGTTCAGTTTGGCAAAGATCGGGTGATTCATGAGGTGCAGCGTCAGGCTCCCCGTCCCCCAGACGATGAGCGGACGGCCGCTGTCGACCTGTCCCTGCAAGCGGTCGCAGAGCGCTCGCTCCAGCTGTTCCGAGAGCGCAGTATACGCGCGAACATCGGCAATCCCCGCGCTATCCGAGGCCCAAGCACGCTCATGCCGGCCGGCGACAAAGAGTCCGTCCAGACCGGGGTCGTCCATCGATCCGACGCGACGGATCGTCGTCCACGTGTCGCCGGTGTGGAAGCCGACGCGCTGCATCAGTCGTTCGAGCGTCTTGACGGTGAAGAAGTTGATGTGTTCAAGGCTGAACTGCTGAAACGGCGATGACGCGTAGTCGTGAAAGCGGCCCGCGTCCGGAACCTCGGCCCAGATCGCGCCGCCGTCCCGCAGCAGCGCGCGGAGCTCGCCCATCGTTCGCTCGAGGTCGCGCAAATGTTCGAGAACGCTGGCCATGAGGATGAGGTCGAAGCGCTCGCCGCCGAAGGCCATCTGCGAAATCGACGTGTTGATCACTTCGACGTCGTAGAGCTCGCGTGCGAGTTCACGGCAACGTGGCGAAGGGTCGAACCCGATTGCGTTCCGGTATCCTGCCTTCCGGAACAGCGAGATCAGGTGTCCGCTCGACGAGCCGACATCGAGGATGCGGAGGTTCCGGTCCGGCAGCCGCTCCGAAATATCGGCGACGATCGAGCGATGGATCACCGCTTTCCACGGTACGATGTCCCCTTCGGTGTCGTGCGACTCGTACTTCGAGAGATCGCGATAGTAGCGGTCGAAGACATCTTGACCCGGGAGATCATCGGCGTACATGAACCCGCAGCGCTTGCAAGCGACGACCGTGTAGCCGTCGAGCCCGGATGCGTCGTCGAATCGCACGAAGCGCTGATCGTACAGGTCTTCCGTCGCCGCGAACCCGCAGACGTCGCATCCGCGCCGGTCGCGTGGCGGCATCTCAGTCCGCGCTCGGATCGCGCGGCCTCAGGCGACCAGGCATCGCTGCTGGGGGACCGCGTAGCAGACGAGGTCCCATACTTCAAGCTTGTGCGGCCGCAGGAAGAAGCGGTACTCCGGGTTCAGCGCGTGGATGAGGAGCGGGACTTTCCACAGGTCGTCCTGTTTATGGTAGGAGCAGATCGCCAAGAGCGGCGCGTCCTCGCGGATGATCCGGCTGGCGCCGGCGAGCGCGTCGAGTTCCGAGCCCTCGATGTCCATCTTGAGATATGTCGGAGGGGGCTCGCCCAGGAAGTTGTCGAGCGCGATCGCCTCGACTTCGACGACGTTGCCGACGCCGGACGAGAGCACCCGCGATGCGTCGTCCCCGTCGGCGGAGAAGAAGAGCCGTTCTTCACGCGCGCCGCTTGCCAAGGGATAGGCTTCGATGCGATGCGGCTCGGCGGTTAAGAGTTGCCGCCAGTTCCGCTCCAGCACGGTGAAGTTGGCCGGATCCGGCTCGAGCGCGACGATTTTCCGGAACTTCGCCGCACTTTCTTTCATGAAGACTTCCAGCGTGTCGCCATCGTAGGCGCCGCAGTCGATGAAGACCTCATCGCTGCGCAGCCGGAAGAGGTCGCGCGGGAAATACATCGTTTCCGCGTCGGGATTGGCAAGGCCGTCGAAATCGAGCAGCAGGCGCCAGCGTACCTGATCCACATACTCCTGGCGCGAACGATCGTCGCTCCACAGTTCGAAGGCGCGCCGCACGTCGTCCGCCTGTTCGTGGACCTTGTGCGGCAAGTCGGCGCTATAGTACGGCAGCAGACCCTTCGGATATTTCCAATACAGCGGTCCGAACGAGACCACGCGCTGACAGCCCAGCGCGCGCAGTTCCCGAACCCGGTCGCCCATGCGATCCTCTTCGTTCCAGGTGCGCTTCCCGCCCCAGATCGTGATGACGAAGACCGCGGTCGAACCGTATCGCGACACCGCCTCGGCCGGCGAGAGGACGGGCACGCCGTCGATCTCGGTTCCCCAAAGCACGCTATTGTTGTCCATGAAGGCCACCGGAGCGACGCCGTTCTTCCGCAACCCCGCCAGCGTGCGGCGGCCGAGCCGCCCGGCACCGAAGAACACCAGCGTGTCGGCGAATGGTCCGGCGAGCGCATCGAAGGTCGTCCGTTCGCGTTCGCGCGCGCCGTCGGCACCTTCCGCCAGCAGCGCTTCGAGTTCGGCTCTGAGCTCGGCGCTCCGCGTCATACTCTTCCTCCGCGGCGGCGGCTCGTCACCAACACGTGCGGCCGCCGTCGACTACGAGATTGCTTCCGGTCATATATGCCGAGGCATCGGAACAGAGAAACAGCATTGCACCCTGGTATTCGTCGACCTTCGCCATGCGGTTGAGCGGAATCAAACTCGTCAATTTCTTGACAAAAACATCGGACTGGTCCGTGTACACGCCGCCGGGGGAGATCGCGTTCGCGCGCACACCGCGATCCGCCCAATACGTCGCAAGGTAGCGCGTCAGCCCGAGCAGTGCCGACTTGACGACCGCGTATGTGACGGGTTTCGTCGGTTGAGCGTCGGGCGCGGCGTCTGCGTGACGATAGATGCGCTGATCGGGGCCGATCAGTGCCAGATCCGACGCGACGTTCACGATGACGCCGCGCCCCGCGGCGGCCATCGCGGTCCCGAAGATCTGACTGCACAGAAATGCGCCGGTGAGACCGACCGCGAGGTCGGCCTCCCATTGCGCGAACGGGAAATGTTCGAGCCGGGAATACGCGACCTCACCATCCGCTTCGAATTTCGGGTCGTTGGCTGCGTTGTTGATGAGGATATCCACCCGGCCGAAGCGCTCGGCGACGGCCGCCGCAGCATCGCGCACCGACGCTTCCGACGTGATGTCGGCCGTCAACGCGGTCGCCGCGACGCCAAATTGCCCGGCGATCCGCCCGGCGACGCCTTGCGCGCGCTCGGCGGAGATATCGACCAGCACGGGGATCCCGCCGGCGGCCGCGATCGCCGCGGCATGCTGCTCGCCGAGCAAGCCGCCGCCGCCGGTGATGATCGCGACCCGCCCATCCAGCCGAAACAGCTGCGGAAATTCAGCCGGCACGGGGTACGGCTTCCCGGTCGAGCACGACGATCTCGTTCGTGCGGATCGCTTCCTTGGCGGCCAATGCGGTACGCAAGCTTTCGCGGCCGGCGCGCAGATCGACCCGCGGGCGCTCGCGGGTGGTCACGCAGTGCAGAAAGTGCGCGATCTCGTCGAGGAAGAGCTGGTTGCGCTCGAACCGAGCGAACCGCCGCACCGTCGGCGTGCCCTCCGCGTCCCAACTCGTCAAGCTGAGTTCCACCAAATCGAGCACAGCTTTGCCGCGATCGCCGACGACCTCGCACGACCGGCTCGAGGGCCGCTGCAGGTAGTCTTGCAGCAAGTGGACGGGAAGGGGCCGCCCGGAATACGTGCACTGCATGAGGATGCTGGCGGTATCTTCCACGTCGATCTGCAGATCGCTCCAATGGCCCCCCAGCGCGAACAGCCGGCTCGGCGGCCCGAACATCCACGAGAGATAGTCGAATTCGTGAATCTGCGACAGGATGACGCCGCCACCGAGGGCGGCGCGCGCCGCGTACATCTCGCGATAGTCCTCGTAGCGATGCCAATTCGGCAAGTACTCGCCGACGGTTGCACGCACGGAAAGCAGCTGGCCGAGCGCGCCGCTTCGGACCAGTTCGAAAAGCCCGACGACACCCGGATGGAATCGGAGCTGATAGCCGACCATGGCGACGAGGCTTCGCTCCTCCACCAGCTCGATCAGCGCGTCGAGGCCGGCAGTCGAGTCGCTCAACGGCTTTTCGACGAAGAGGTCGCAGCCGGCCCGCGCACACGCGGTCGCAGCTTCGACGTGCATGCTGCTCGGGTTCGCGATGAAGGCCACATCCGGCTCCTCCGCGAGCGCTTCATCGAGATCGGAGAAGGACCGGATGCCGTAGCGCGTTTCGACGTCGCCGCTCGACGCGATCGACAGCTCCGGGGTGAGCAGGTGCGGCAGACCGCGCACGCGGTAGGCGATGATGTCGGCGTCGTCGCCCAGCAGCGAGCGAAGGTTGCGCACATGCCGTTGACCCACGCCACCGAGTCCGATCATCAGGACTCTCATGACGCCGTCGCGCGCTGCTGCCCTTGGGCCGCCTGCAGGCTCCGTTCAACGAAGCTGCGATCCTCGGCTGCGCGCGCGACTTCACCGCCCGGTTCGGGGCGCGCCGCCTGCAGCACGAGGTCGCCGCCATACTGCAATTGCCGCAGACCGGCAAAGACTGCCGGCAGGTCGGCGTCGCCGGTGCCGAGTGCGACCGTCCCGCCGCCCAGGCGCCGGTCTTTGATGTGCACGCTGCCGATGCGCTCGCCGTAGGCGGAAAATTCCTCGGCGGGGTTGTAGCCGAGCGACGCACTGTTGCCGGTATCGTAGTTCACTTTGAGACGCGGATGGGGCAGATCTGCCAGCCAGGCTGCGAAGGCCGCGGGTCCGAGGTCAGTCTCGAGGTGCAGCTCGACACCGGCATGTTCCGCCGCAGGCAAGACGTCGCGCAGCACCGCGCTTGCAACCCGCAGGCCGGCGGCATCGGCGATTCGCGACGCGTCGACGAACGGGAGCACGATCCGTCCGATTCCGGCCCGGCGTGCGCGTTCGATCAGCCAATACAGCCGGCTGACGATGTCGCGTCGCCCCGCTCCGTCGGCGCGCACGATCGGGCGATCCATGAAATAGTCCGCGCAGCTGGAGACGACGGCGACGGAGTGCGTGCCGGAGAGCTCGCGGATGCGCGCGATGCCCGCATCGGTTGCGAGCGGATTGACGTCCTCACCGAAGGCGTCGTAGATCCATTCGATCGCATCGAGACCGGCCGCGGATGCGCGCGCGAACTCCGCTTCCCAATCATCCCGGGGAAAGGATTGAAAGCGGCCTTCAGCGGGCGGGAGCAGGCGGCCTTGCATGATGCCGATACGCGGCGCTCCGAGTCCGCTACTCATGCGCGACCGGCGTCCGCATATTCGCTTCGAACTCCTCGCGGTCGAGAAACGGCCAGAGATCCTCGAGCGGCTTGGAAACGAACGACCCGTCCGGCAGCTGCACGGACGACAGACGTGGTGCCCGGACCTCGTCGGGAATGACGAGGACGTCGCACACGACGGGGCCTTCGCGGGCCAGCACGCGACGGATGTCCTCGCGCAGCGTCGCTTGATCGCCGATGCGATCCGTTGCGATGCCGTAGGCTGCGGCGACCTTGCCGATATCGGGCAGGCTTTGCCCGGTCGTCACGTCGCAGCCGATGCTGGGCGCACCGAAGAAACTCGTTTGCGATGCCCGGATCGAAGCGTAGCCGTTGTTGTTGAGGACGAAAAACGTGATCGGCAGGCCGAGCCGCCGCACGGTCTCGAGTTCTTGAATGTTGAATTGGAAGCCGCCGTCGCCGTCGACGCAGATCGTGCGCTTCCGCCCGCCCGCGAGCGAAACGCCGATCGACGCGGCGATCCCGAACCCCATCGCTCCCAATGCCGTCGTGTGAAAGATGCGCTGCCGCGACTTCACCGCAAACGCGAGCAAGAACAACTCGATGCCGCTGCCCGAACTGCCCGATACGATGAAGTCGTCCTCGCCGAGTTCTTGGGACAGCACCTCGGAGAGGTGATAGACGCTGATCGGACCGGAACCCCCCCGATGCGCGGGCTGCACGATCGGATAGCGTCGTTTCCAGTCCGTGCAGCGCTCTTTCCAGGCCGTGCGGTCCGGCCGGCGGATCGTTCCGGCCTCGGCGAGCAGTGCGCGCATGAATGCGCCGGCATCCGCTTGGATCGGGCGATCGACAGACTGCCCCATTTTACGGAGCTCGGCCGGATCGATATCGACCATCGCCTTGTACGCAGAAGGCGCGAAGTTCTCCGGGGCAAACCCGGTGACGACGCGATCGAGCCGGGCTCCGATCGCGAGCAGATAGTCGCAGTTCTGCACCGCGAAGTTCGCGCCGCGGGGCGCGACCGACCCCGGGCGTCCGACGAACAGCGGATGATCGTCGGCGATCAGGTCGATCGCAAGCCAGGTCGTCTCGACCGGAATGTCGAGCAGCTCGACCAGCTGCCGGAATTCGGCCTCGGCGCGCGCGAGGCGGATGCCGTTTCCGGCCAGCAGCACGGGTCGTTCCGCCACGTTCAGCGCGCGGATGACCTCGCGAGCCTCCGCCGCCAGGTCGTTCGATACGCCGCCGCACGCGCAGCCGGCGGGGTCGAACCCCTCGAGTGCGGCAAAATCGATCGGCGCGGCCTGCACGTCGAGCGGGATATCGATCCAGACCGGGCCCGGCCGTCCGCACTGCGCCAGGTGGCGCGCTTTTTCCAGATGATAACGAATGGTGAGCGGGTCATCGACGGTCACGGCGTATTTGGTGAGCGTGCGCACGATCGACACGATGTCGATCTCTTGAACGCCGACCTGACGCACGCCGAGCGGAGTACCGTCCGCGGCGAACATGCGGTCGGCGCGCTTCACTTGACCGGACACGAACAGGCAGGGCGTCGAGTCGAGCCAGGCCCCGGCCAGGCCGGTGATGGCGTTCGTGCTCCCGGGACCGCTCGTTACCATGGCGACGCCGAGATTGTTCGTCGCCTTCGAATAGGCCTCAGCCGCGATTGCGCTGGCTTGCTCGTGCAAGTTACAGACGAACGTCAGGTCTTCGCAGCGCCCCAAGGATTCGTTGAGATGCATCGCCCCGCCGCCGGGAACGAGAAAGACGTGCTTCACGCCCTGTTCGGCAATGAAACGCACGACCGAATCGGAGAGCTTTTCCACGTGGCGCTACTCCGCGCCGAGCGCGGCGGGCGGCCGCGACGCGAGCACGGCGTCGAGCAGTTCCCGGACGGCGCCGTTGCCTCCGCCGCGCGTCGCGATGAACGTCGCTCGGAGCAGCACCGCCGGATGACTCCCCGCGGGAGCCGCCGCCACGCCGACGATCTCCATCGCCGGAAGATCGTTCACGTCATCTCCCATGAAGCAGATCTCGGACAGTGCGATCCCATGTCGCCGCGCCAGCCCGCGGATCGCTTCGGCCTTATCCTTGCATCCCTTGGCGACGTCCGTGATCCCGAGTTTGTTGGCAAATCGATCGACCAGCGGGCTATCTTCCCCGGAGATCAGCGCGACGAGCAGCCCGGCCTTGCGCGCGAGCGAGACGCCCATGATGTCGCGAAACGAGAAGCGTTTCCACTCCTCGCCGTTGGGACCCCACCAAACGCCGCCGTCGGTGAGTACGCCGTCGACGTCCAGCGCGACCGCGCGTACCGCGATCATCTATGAGACGGCGGCTCCGACGCGACGCAGCTTCTTGATGACCGGATACTCACGTTCGTACACCCGCTTCACGCCGTCGCCCATCGAACGCTCGACGAGACGCACGTCGCGGACGAGCCGGGTAACGCCGTTCGGTTCGAGCGATGCCGCTTGATCCGTACCCCACATCGCGCGATCGAGCGTGATGTGCCGCTCGATGCAGGATCCGCCGAGCACGATCGATGCGACGCTGCTCGGGATGCCCGTCTCATGACCGGAGTAGCCGACCGGCACACCGTACCGCGCGCGCATCACCGGGATGGCCCGCAGGTTCAGCTCTTCGTAGTCGGCCGGATACGTGCTGCAGGCATGCAGCAGCACCAAGTCATGTGTGCCCACGACCTCGACGGCGTGATCGATCTCTTCGATCGTGCTCATCCCGGTCGACATGATGATCGGCTTCCCTTTGGCGCGCGTGTGGCGGAGCAGATTGTCGTCGGTCAGGGAGGCGGACGCAATCTTGTAACACGGCACGTCGAACTGATCGATGAAATCGACGGACGCTTCATCCCAGCAGGAGGCGAACCACGGCATGTTCGCCGAGCGGCAGTAGGCATCGATCTCACGGTATTCGTCGAGGCCGAACTCGAGCCCGTACTTTAGGTCGCCGTTGGTCGTACCGAACGGGCTCTCGCGCGGGCGGGCGAGTTCTTCGGGCGGATAGACGACGTCGACCGTGCGCTTCTGAAATTTGACCGCGTCGCAGTTTGCTGCAACTGCGACGCTTATCAGCCGCTTCGCAAGGTCGATGTCGCCATTGTGGTTGATGCCGATTTCAGCGACGATATAGCAGGGCTGCCCGTCCCCGATGAGCTTTTTCCCGATCGGCACCGTTGTGGCTGACATTCGGCCGTCCTTAACCCCTATGGCGGTAAAATCATCCAAATCGTACACCAATGGAGCAGGCGCGCAACGTTTGTTCGCGATTTCTTACAGTTGCGCTCGGGCACGGTCCCGGGTCGAGGGCCGACCCGGCGCTGCACCGAACCGCCGTCGTTGCAAGGCGGCGCCTCAATGGTCCTGACGAAGGCTGCATCGCCGTGCGCGAGTTAAGGACAACCGCTTAGCCGACATGCCGGAACAGAAGCTGATCACGATCGTCACGCCCTGTTACAACGAGGGCCAGAACGTCGATGAACTCCACCGCCGCCTGAGCGCGGTTTTCGACCAGTTGGCCGGCCGGTACCGGTTTGAGGTGATCGCGGTCGAAAACGGTTCCGCCGACGAGACCTACGAGAAGCTGATGGCGATCCGCGACCGTGATCCGCGCTGGAAGATCATCCACCTCTCGCGCAACTGGTCGATGGAGGGGGGAATGACCGCCGGTCTGGCGCGTGCTCGCGGCGACGCGGCCGTGATCATGGCGTCGGACCTCCAAGATCCGCCGGAGATCATCCCGCTGTTCATCGAGAAGTGGGAGCAGGGCTATGAGAACGTCTACGGCGTGATCACCCGGCGACCCGATGAAAGCGCCTTCCGGCGCTTTGCAGCGCGGATGTTCTACCGTATCATCAATCGCCTGAGCGACACGCCGGTCCCGCAGAACGCGAGCGATTTTCGACTGGTCGACCGGAAGGCGTACGAGGCCTTCAACAATCTCGCCGAACGCAATCGAATGGTCCGCGCAATGTGGGGCTTCATCGGTTTTCGGGCCTGCGGCGTGGAACACGAACGAGCCCCGCGTCATGCGGGGACTTCGCACTATCGACTGCTGCCGATCGTCGATTTTGCGATCCGTGCGATTCTCTCGTCGTCGTACGTGCCGCTCAAGCTCATGCCGTTCTTCGGTATCGCGTGCGCGGCGCTCTCGTTCGTGCTTCTGGTCGGTTTCGGCGTGCGGGCATTCTTTTACGGCGTGCCCTTCGACGGGTTCGGAACGATCACGACGCTGGTGCTCATGCTCTTCGCACTGCTGTTCATCTTCCTCGGCATCCTCAGCGAGTACATCGGAATGATCTATACCGAGTCGCGTCATCGTCCGTCGTATATCATTCGCTCGCTGCACGGGCTCGATGCCGACGAGGGCGCGACGAAACCGTCCGCGTAGCGCCGGCGGCCTCCTCATGGCAGGGCGCGTTTCCCCGCCAGGTCCGGCCGATGAAACGCGAGCGTCCGTTCGATCGCCGCATCGAAGGACACCGTCCGACGCACCTGAAGCTCGCTGGTGATGCGAGAGCAGTCCGGGACGTAGCCCTCTCGCACGGCGCCGGCCGTCGGCCGGCGCGCGAGCGTCACCTCGAGCCCGGGTCCCGCGAGCCGCGCGACGCGCGCAGCGAGATCGGCGATCGAAATCGCTTCGTCCGAGCCGACGTTGTACGCGCGCGAATCGGCGCCCCGCGCGAAAACAGCCAACATCCACACCACCATGTCAGTGGGATAGAGGTACGAGCGGTAAGGTGAACCGTCACCGAGGACGCGGATCGGGCCGCCGCCGAGCGCGTCGCGCACGAAGTTGCCGGCCGCATAGTGCGCGTCGAGCGGCAGTCCGGGCCCCAGAAACGCAAACAACCGCGCAATCCGGGCGAGCCCCGCTCCCTGCGACGCGGCGATCGCCAGCGCGAGTTCGGCCATTCGCTTCCCTTCGTGATACGCCGAGCGGGGCTCGAGGCAATCCGGTGCCCCGGCATAGCTCTCGGGGACATGCGAAAGCTCGGGCGGCTGTTTTCCGTAGACGGCCCCGGAACTGGTGAAGAGCACCGGGATCGCACCGCTGGGTGCGATGACGTGCCGGATCACCGCGCGGGTCCCGTCGACGATCACGGTCAGCATCCGTTCCGGGTCGGTTTCGTTCAGCGCCCCGGTCGACGGTGTCGCGGCATGGATGACGGCATCGTAGGCGCCGTCCGTCACCGGCGCGAGGACGTCGCCGCGGACGAGGCGGATCGCCGCGTCGCCGGCGAGATCCGGTACCCGGTCCCGAACGCCTTCCGGCGAGCGCGCCAGCACCTCGAGGCGGATCTTCGTACCGAGCCGGCGATTCGCGTGCACGATCGTGCGCAAGAGCCAGGTCCCGATGAAACCGGTCCCGCCGGTGACGTACATTCGTGCGCCCGCGAAACGCCGGAGATCGTCGGCGGCCCCGTCGACGATCTCGTCGAGATCGCGGATCACCCCATCGGTCACGGCCGCAGGACGGCCGACCGCTCCCCGGCCTCGACGATCGCCCGGGCAATGAAATCGATCTCCGCGTTGCCGAGCCCGGGAAATGTGCCGACCCAGAAGACGTCGTTCATGATGATGTCGGCGTTCGTCAATTCGCCGGCGACTCGCATCGTGACGCCGGCGTACGCCGGCTGGCGCACGAGGTTTCCCGCGAACAGCAGCCGGGTCCCGATCTTGCGCTCGTCGAGGCGCTGGACCAGCGCGTTGCGCACGATCGGCGCATCGGGAAGCACGCGCAGCGGAAACCCGAACCACGAGGATGCTCCGCCCGGCGCTTCCCGCGGCAGTTCGAGCCACGACACGCCGGCCAGCCGCTCCGCCAGCCGGTCCGCGTTTTGGCGGCGCCGCGCGATGAAATCGTCAACCTTCTCGAGTTGTGCTACGCCGACCGCGGCCTGCATGTCGGTCAGCTTGAGGTTGTAGCCGAGGTGTGTATACGTATACTTGTGGTCGTATCCGTGCGGCAACTCCCCGAGCTGCCAGTCGAAGCGCTTGCCGCACGTGTTCTCCTTGCCGGGGGCGCACCAGCAGTCGCGCCCCCAGTCCCGGAACGATTCGACGATCTTGCGCAGCATCGGCGAGCGCATCATGACCGCGCCGCCCTCGCCCATCGTCAGATGGTGGGCCGGATAGAAACTGACCGTCGCCAGGTCGCCGAAGGTGCCGACCTGCTGCCCGTTCCAGGTCGCACCGACGGCGTCGCACGTGTCTTCGATCATCCACAGACCGTGCGCGCGGCAGAACGTGCGCACGGCTTCCGGATCGTACGGATTGCCCAGCGTGTGCGCGATGATGACGGCTTTGGTCTTCGGCGAGAGCGCGCGCTCGAATTGGGTCAGGTCGGCGTTGTACGTCTGCAGTTCGCTGTCGACGAAGACCGGCACGCAGCCGGCCTGCACGATCGGGTTGACCGTCGTCGGAAAGCCTGCCGCGGCGGTGATCACTTCGTCCCCGGGGAGCAAACGGCGCGGACCGAGTTCGGGTGCGGTCAGCGCCATGACGGCGCACAAGTTCGCCGATGAGCCCGAATTCACGAGCACGCACTCGCGCACGCCGAACCAGGCCGCGAACTCCTTTTCGAAGCGCGCCGCGTAGCGGCCCGACGTCAGCCAGAAGTCGAGCGACGCGTCGACCAGCGCCACCAGCTCGCGCTCGTCGAAATGGCGGCCGCTCACCGGCACCGGGTCCTCATCGGCGACGAACGTGCGCGGTTCGTACGCGGCGCGAAAATACGCCCGCGTGCGCTCGAGGATCTCCGCCCGCAACGCTTCCGCTTCCGGCTCCCGGCTTCGGTCGCGCAGCATCAGCGCTGGGCTTTCACGCCGTCCGCAACGCCAAGATAGGCGCGATACCAGGCGACGGTCTCGCGAAGCCCGCGCTCGAGCGGCCACGCCGGCGACCAGTTCAGCAGCCGCGCGGCCTTCGACGCGTCGAGAACCTGTGCGCGGATCTCGTTGACGACCGTGTCGAGCACGATCGGATCGGCCGGCACGCCCATGACGCCGGCGATCGCGTCGACGATCGCCCGAACCGTCACCGGACGCTGGGGGGCGAAATTGAACGCTTCGCCGCGTACCTCGGGCCGATCTCCCGCCTCAGCCAGGGCCAGATATGCGTTCACGACGTCCTCGACGTAGATATAGTCGCGGATCGGGCCGCCGTCGCTGCGCAGCACCGGCCGCTCGCCCTGGAGCAGGCTGCGTATGGTGCCCGGGACGATACGGCTCCAGTTCAGATCGCCGCCGCCGTAGATGTTGCCGCAGCGGGCGATCGTGACCGGCAGCCCATACGACCGATGGTACGCGGTGGCGAGCAGGTCGGCGCAGCTCTTCGAAACGTCGTAGGGGTGCGCGCCGCGCAGCGGCATCTCTTCGGTGTAGGGCAGAACCTCCGACTCACCATAGGCTTTGTCGCTCGACGCGACCACGAACGTGGTCACCAGCGGCGCCAGCCGGCGCGCGGCTTCAAGCAGATTGTACGTGCCGCGCACGTTCGCTTCGAAACAGGCGAGCGGGTCGCGCTGGGCCGCACCGACGATCGTCTGGGCGCCGAGGTGGAAAACGGCCTCCGCTTCGTGCAGGTTGATCGCGCGCATGCAGTCTTCGATCCGGGCGAGATCGCCGTTGACGAGCGTGCACGAACGCGACGTACCGGAGCGGTAGAACCACGACTGCGGATCGTCGTCGAGGACGAGCGCGATGACCATCGCGCCGCGCCGCAAGAGCTCGGCGCAAAGCCACGACCCGACGATGCCGGTCGCCCCGGTGACCAGTACCCGGCGTCGCGCCCAGAATGCACTCATCGCGGCTTCTGCGGCATCCACGGGGGATGTCCCGATTCCCACAGTTCGTCCAGGAGCCGCTTGTCGCGCAGCGTGTCCATCGGCTGCCAGAAGCCCTCGTGACGATAACAGGAGAGCTGTCCCTCGCGCGCCAGCGTCACGAACGGTTCGTGCTCGAGCAGTGTCTCGTCGCCGGCGATGCGGTCGAAGATCGCGGGCTCGAAGACGAAGAACCCGCCGTTGATCCAACCTTCACTGGCCTGGTGTTTCTCCTGGAAGTCGACCACGCGCGTTCCCTCGATGGCCAGCGCGCCGAATCGGGCCGGCGGGCGCACCGCGGTCAAGGTCGCGATCCGGCCTTCGCGGCGGTGAAATGCCAGCAGGTCGGCGACGTCGACCGAGGCCAGGCCGTCGCCGTAGGTGCACATGAAGGTTTCGTTTCCGAGCAGCGAGCGCAGACGCTTGATCCGCCCGCCGGTCATCGTCTGCAAGCCGGTATCGATCAGGTGAACCTTCCAGCGTTCGGTGAGCTGCTGATGCGCGACCTCGACCTTGCCGGTGGTGAGGTCGACCGTGAGGTCGTTGTTGTGCGACCAGAATGCGGCGAAGTATTCTTTGATCACTTCCTGCTTGTAGCCAAGCGCGATCACGAACTCGTCGAACCCGCGGGCCGCGTAGCAATTGAGCAAATGCCAAAGAATCGGCTTGCCGCCGACTTCGACCATCGGCTTCGGCCGGTTTTCCGTCTCCTCCGAGAGACGGGTCCCCATCCCGCCGGCGAGGATCACGGTCTTCACCCGGTCCGTCATGGGCGGGTCGAGGAAACGAATCCTCCGTGCGCGCGCTCGGCTAGAAAGTCTTGACCTTCGCCAGTCCGCTCGCGCGGAAAATCTCCGACACCTTGTCGATCGTTTCGGGCTTCGCGAAGTATGCGATGATGCTGCGCCCAGCCTCGAGCGCGTCGACGTAATTTTCGACCTGGTCGTCGGGGATCTCGAGGTCGCCGAGCCGGTCGCTGAGGGTCTCGTTGCGGAAGAACTGCGTTCCGGATCCGCCCGCGGTCGGGTTCCCGCTGGTGATGCCGGGTACGCCCGTCCCCGTCCCGCCCCCCATGATTCCACCGCTGCCGATGATGCCGCCGCGCGAGGCCGCGCCTTGCGTTGAATCATCGGGTCCGATCAGCTGGATCGGATCGAGCGGCAAGCCTGCGGCCTTGAGCGCCGCTTCGAGCGCATCGGTATTGCCGTCCTGAGAGATTCCGGTCACAACTAAGCCCACAACGTGTCCTCTCGCGAGTGGAATGGCGGAGCGCGCTGGGTTCGCCGCCGAGTGCGTCAGCCCTCGGCGCGCGTTTGACGCGGTTCCTTACGTACGCGCTAGAACGAACGGCCGGGCATCGGCGGGCCGCCGATCGACGGCCGGACGGTCGCGCCGTCGAGCTGGGCCGAGCGCACGAACGAGAGCATTGCGGCTCCCAACCCGACGCACCAAACGAGCGCGGTGACGATCCAGCCGACGAGCGGCACGATCTCCGCCGCCGAGACGACCACGAGTCCGAGGATCAGCGCAACCAGCGGTGACGGTGTCGAGCGCGGCATCACCAGTTCGCACAGGCGGCGACCGACGAGCAGGGCGATCGCTCCCAAGCCGATCCACGCGCCTGCGAACAGGGCCGCGGCTTCGAGCAGGATCAGCGGGATCCCAACGACGCTGATGGTCAGCAGGAGCGCGAGCGGAAACACGGCGACCGTGCCGGCCGCACCCGCGAACCCCGACATCGCCGGATGCCGCTCGACGCGCGCCAGCGCCACCCGCATCCGCATCGGGAAGAGCAGGAACACCAGCACCACGACCGCGCTCGAGGCCAGGTTTCCGATCAGGTGCCGATCTTGATCGGCCATGCTGCCGATGATACCGAGCGGAATGAACGCGCGCGCCGTGTCGCTGCTGACGCTGTTCGAGCGGCCCCAGATCTGGCCGTTTTCGGATTGCGTGCAGGTGCCGAACACGGCGTTGCAATCACCGTGCACGATGCCTTCGATGGTCGCGTTGCCGAACACGACGTTCACGTTCCCGTCGACGGTCTCGTCGGCGGGGATGTCGACGTCTTGGAACATCACCGTGATATCGCGCTCGGCACCGCGCGCCTCAGCCGGCGATGGGTGCGCGAGCCCGCAGCACACCGTAGCGGCCGCGAAAAAGGCGATCAGCCCAACCCGGTTCACGTCCGGGTGCGCTCCGCGAAGCGTGGCCGAACCAGGGCGAAACCGACGATCAGTGCGGCGATGACGTCGAGGGTGATCGCTGCGCCGAACCAAGCCCCAAGGCCGCCCAGATCGCCGGCGACGCGCAGGCCGGCCTGCGCGATGACACCGATCGACCGCAGCGTCTCGCCGCTGAGGCCGAGCGCCGTTTCACCGAACGCGCGCATCGCCGACGACGCCAGCAAGAAGCCGGCGCCGATCAGGAGCCATGCGGCAACCAGAAACGACACCAAGTACGCGAACACGGGCGCGGGCGAGACATGCGGACGCGGCAGCGAGCGGACTTCCGCCATCGTCGCGAAGGTGAAATTCGGCGGCAATTCGACCGTGCGCGGCGACACGAGCAGCGCGTCCACGACGCGCAGCTCGTCGAGAATTCCCTTGCATCCGCCGCAGCCGGCGAGGTGCGTGAGCAGGCGTGCCCGCTGCGCCGGGGTCAGCGTGTTGTCGAGATAGCCCTCGAACTGGGCCTCAGACGAGCTGCAGCTCACCGAGACCCCCCAACACCCGGAACGTCCGGGTTGCGCAGTTTCCCTGGGCCGCCGTTTCTCGTTCGCGCAGTTTGTGCGCGAGCGCAAGCTTCCCGCGATGGATCAGCGTCTTCACGTTCCCCAGCGACAGGCCCATCGTGGTCGAGATCGTTTGATAGTCCATGTTGTCGTAGAAGCGCAGCGAGAGAACCGTGCGCGTACGCTCCGGGAGTTCCGCCAGTGCGGCGCGGACCTCGGCCTCGGCTTCGGCACGCAGAACGCGGCCGGCGGGATCGGTCTCGGTCGAGCTGTCGGGGACGGTGTTCTCCAGGGTCTGTTCGTCGCCGAGTTCGGCCACCGGGGGCCGCCGCTGCGAGCGGCCCAGGAACGTTCGCACGACGTTGCGCGCGATGTGGTAGACCCAGGTCGAGAAGCGGCCGAGGTCGGGGTTGAACGTGCCGAGATGCGCGTAGGTGCGCAGGAACGTCTCCTGGGTGAGATCCGCCACATCCGACGGCTGGCGAATGGACGCTCCAATAAAGGAGGCGATCCCTCGCTTATAACGCTCAACGAGAATCCCGAATGCGTCGCAATCGCCGTCGAGAACGGCCTGGACGAGTCGCTCGTCGGAGAAGTCAGGGATAGACTGCACGGCCATCCTACCGGCTCATACCGCCCGCGGGCGACGAAGTTTCCGCTCGGCACCCCGCGGGGACGCGTCGCCCGGCGTCCGAACTCGACGAACGCGATGAAGCAGCGATGGCTGGTGACGGGCGCCTTGGGGTTCATCGGCTCGGCCTTCGTGCGGAGCCTTCTCCGCGAGCGGGCGGACACGGACGTGATCGTCCTCGACCTGGTCACCTACGCCGGAAACGCGGCCAACCTCGCCGGACTCGAAGCCGGCGGGCGCGTGCGTCTGGTCCGAGGTGACATCGCCGACCGGGCGGCGGTCGACGAGGCAATCGGCCGCGGCGTCGATGCCATCATCAACTTCGCAGCCGAAACCCATGTCGATCGCTCGATCCTCGACCCCGATGCGTTCATTCGCACCAACGTGGTTGGGACGCACGTGCTGCTGGAAGCGGCGCGCCGCCATCGCGTCGCGCGGTATCTCCAAGTCTCGACCGACGAAGTCTACGGCGACGTCGCCGAGGGGATGTCGACCGAGGATGCGCCGGTGCGGCCGCGCAGTCCGTACGCCGCCGCCAAGGCGGCCGGCGACCTCCACGCGCTCGCGTACCATGCCACCTACGGGGTGCCGGTGCTGGTGACGCGCGGTTCGAACACCTACGGACCGTATCAGTTTCCGGAAAAACTGATCCCGCTCTTCGTCACGAACCTGCTCGACGGTGGGCGCGTTCCCTTATACGGCGACGGCCTCAACGAGCGCGACTGGCTGCACGTCGACGATCACGCGCGCGGCATCGCGCACGTGCTCGCGTGCGGCGTTCCCGGAAGCGTGTACAACCTGGGGGGCGGAAATCATCGCAGCAATCTCGAGATCACCCGGCGGCTGCTCGACTTGACCGGATGCAGCTTCGAGCACAGCGTGGATCACGTGACCGATCGGCCCGGTCACGACCGCCGCTATGCGGTCGATGCCGGCAGAGCGCGCGCCCTCGGCTGGAGTCCGCGGGTTGCATTCGAAGACGGCCTGGCCGAAACGGTGACCTGGTATCGTGACCGTCAAGACTGGTGGCGTCCCCTCAAAGCCGCCGCCGCCCCCTACTACGCCCGCCAATACGCAAACCGGAGCGCCTTATGACCAAGGGCATCATTTTGGCGGGCGGGCTGGGGACGCGGCTGCGCCCGCTGACCAAGGTGACGAACAAGCATCTGCTGCCGATCTACGACAAGCCGATGATCTACTATCCGCTGCAGACGCTGTGCGACGCGGGGATCCGCGATATCATGATCGTGACCGGCGGCAGCAATGCCGGTGACTTTCTGCGTCTGCTCGGCAACGGTCGCGACTTCGGCCTGCACGATATCGCCTACACCTATCAGGAAGGTGAGGGCGGCATCGGGGCCGCGCTCAAGCTGTGCGAACATTTCGCCGCCGGCGAGTCGGTCGTGGTGATGCTGGGCGACAACATCGTCCAGGAGTCGATCGCGCCGTACGTGCGCCGCTTCGAGCAGCAGCCCTCCGGCTGCCGCCTGCTCTTAAAGGAAGTCGACGATCCCCAACGGTTCGGGGTTGCCTCGTTCGATGGTGACCGCATCGTCGGGATCGAGGAGAAACCGAGCGTCCCGGCGACCCGCTTCGCCGTCACCGGGATCTACATGTACGACGGCCGCGTCTTCGACTATGCGCGCGACCTCCTGCCGTCTTCGCGGGGTGAGCTCGAGATCACCGACGTCAACAACGCCTACGTCGCCGCGGGCGACTGCCGTTTCGACGTGCTGAACGGCTGGTGGTCGGATGCCGGGCAGTTCGAATCCCTCTACCGCGCAACCCAGCTCGTGGCGGAGGAACGGCAGAAGAAGCTGGCCCCGGCGTGAGCGCGGCGCGGATTGCGCTCATCGGGGGCTCGGGTCAGCTGGGCTCCGCGCTTCGGCAGACCTTCGGCGCGCGGGTGATCGCCGCGCCGTCGCACGCGGAGCTGCCGTTGGAGGGTGCGGATGCCGTCGCGAACCTGGTCGCCGGGGCGTCTCCCGAGGTGGTGATCAACTGCGCGGCGTTCCACCACGTCGACGTCTGCGAGCGCGAGCCGGAACGCGCCTTCGCGCTCAACGCATTGGCCGTCGACCGTGCCGCCGCAGCCTGCGCCCAGCGCGACGTCACCTTCGTGACGATCAGCACCGACTACGTCTTCGACGGCACGCTCGAGCGCGCATATCGCGAGAGCGACGCGCCGAATCCGCGCACCGTATATGGAGCCTCGAAACTGGCCGGCGAGCAGCTGACGCGCCGCCACGGCGACCGGCACCTCATCGTGCGCACGAGCGGCGTTTTCGGGACGATCGGCACGTCGAACAAAGGCTACACCCTGATCGAACGCGCGCTCGGGCAGGCCGAGCGCGGCGAGCCGACGCGGATGGTCGCCGACATGATCTTCTCGCCGTCGTATGCACCGCACGTCGCGCGCACCATCCGCGATCTCGTCGACGCGCAGGCCTACGGCACGCATCACGTTACCAACGGCGGCAGCTGCTCGTGGTACGAATTCGTGCGCGCGGCGTTTTCCAAGTCCGGACTGGAAGCCGCGCCGCTCGAGCCGATCAGCTATGCCGCGCTGGGGAATCCGACACCTCGGCCGATGCGGTCGGCGCTCGAGAACACGACCTTCGCGGCGCTCGGAATCACGCCCCCGGTACCCTGGCCGCAAGCCTTGGACGAGTTCCTGGCCGCGCGCGCGGCGCGGCTCGCAGCGGCCCCGTAACAGCGCAGGCGCCGCTTTCCCGTCGCGGAACACCCGGCGCGATGCATGTTCTCGTGACCGGCGGCGGCGGCTACATCGGGCTCGAGCTTTGCCGTCTGCTGCTCGAGCGGGGCGACACTGTTCGCGTGGTCGATCGTTTCTTCTTCGGTGAGGGTCCGTTGCGGACACTGGCCGACGCGAGCGGCGGCCGCCTGAGCTTCCGCGTCGGCGACGTGCGCGAGATCGACGACGCGTGGCTCGACGGCATCGACGGCGTGTCGCACCTGGCCGGACTCTCCAACGATCCGACGGCCGAGTACAACCCCGAAGCGAATTGGCAGATGAACGCGGTCGCGACGGAGCGCCTCGCCGAGGCGTGCCGCCGGCGCGGGGTCGCGCGATTCGTGTTCGGTTCGTCGGCGTCGGTCTACGACGGCATCGGGCCGGGGATGTTCGACGAACTCACGGCGGTTTCGCCGCGCGGGGCCTATTCGATCTCGAAGAAATTCGCGGAGGACGCGCTCCTGCGTCTCGCCGGCGACGACTTCGCGCCGACGATTTTGCGCCAGGGCACCGTGTACGGCTGGTCGCCCCGCATGCGTTTCGACCTGGTGGTGAACACCTTCGTGAAAGATGCGGTCACCGCCGGTAAACTCTATCTCCACGGCGGAGGCTGGCAATGGCGGCCGCTCGTCGACGTCACCGATGTCGCGCGCGCACATGCTGAGGTGCTTGCAGCTCCGCTCGCTTCCGTCGGGAGTGAGATCTTCAACGTGATGCAGGAGAACTATCAGGTGCGCCAACTCGCGATGCTCGTCGCGGGCTCGCTGTCTCTGCATGGCCGCAGGGTGACGCTTGAAGAGGCGCCGCTGCCGAGGCTTGTTCGCGATTATCGCATGTCGAATCTCAAGCTGACGCAGCGCATCGGCTTCACGCCGGCCGTCACGGTCCTCGAATCGATCGATACGATGCTGCAGAAGCTGCCGCTCGACGATCCCGGCTGGCTGGCGAACCCCCGCTGGTACAACATCGCCTGGATGGGAATTCTGGAAGAGGTCCACGCCGGCCAACGGCCCTTCGCCACGATCTACTGATCCGCGGCGGAACGACGCGCCATCGGCCGGAACGTTGAAAGGAGGCATGCAACTCCGGATCGACCTCGCGGCCGTCGCCCAGGCGCGGCGGCTCGCAGGGGCGATCGTCGACCCGATCGCCGACTTCATCGCCCGCCACTCGACCGTCAGCGTCGAGCGCGCCGTCGTGCGCCTGTGCGGCGTCGACGGCGTCGACGCTGACGGTGTTCCGCTGCCGAATCGCCTGGTCGAGGCGCTGAACGCGCCCGCGTACGGGGCCGCACGCGCGCTCGGTGCGGCGATCGCTGAAACGGGCCGCACGCCGCAGCAGGTTGCCGAGGCGGTTGCCGCGGGTGAGGCGCTGCCCGATCCGGCGCTTACGCCGCCGGCCGCGCTGCGCGCCGCACTGCTGCCGCACGTCGAGCGCGGCCTCGCCCATATCGATGCCAACCGCGCGCGCCGGGCCGTGCTGATGGCCCGCTTGCGGCAAGACCGGCCGCCGCTGCTGTACGTGATCGTGGCGAGCGGAAACATCTTCGAGGATCGCACCGCGGCCGTTGCCGCCGCCGAGGCCGGCGCGCAGATCGTGGCGGTCATCCGCTCGACGGCGCAGTCGCTGCTCGACTACGTTCCTTTCGGCGCGACGACCGAGGGCTTCGGCGGCACCTACGCGACCCAGGAGAACTTCCGCATCATGCGGGCCGCGCTCGACGAGACCTCGGAGCGCCTCGGCCGCTACGTGATGCTCACCAATTACGCCAGCGGCCTGTGCATGCCGGAGATCGCGGCGACCGCGGCACTCGAGCGGCTCGACATGCTCCTCAATGACTCGATGTACGGCATCTTGTTTCGTGACATCAACATGCAGCGCACATTCGTCGACCAGCATTTCTCGCGGCAGCTCAACGCCCGCAGCGGGATCATCATCAACACCGGCGAGGACAATTACCTGACCACCGCCGACGCGGTCGAGCAAGCGCCGGCCGTATTGGCGTCGCAGTTCATCAACGAGGCATTTGCGCACCGTGCCGGTTTGCCCGACGCCCAGATCGGGCTCGGAGATGCCTACGAGATCGACCCCGATCTGGAAGACGGCTTCTTGTTCGCCCTCGCGCAGGCGCAGCTGGCGCGTCAGATCTTCCCCGCTGCGCCGCTCAAGTACATGCCGCCGACCAAACACATGACGGGCAACATCTTCAAGGGCCACCTCATCGACGCGATGTTCAACCTGACCTCGGTGATGACGCATCAGACGATTCACCTGTGCGGGATGCTGACCGAGGCGATCCACACGCCGTTCGTCGGCGACCGTGCGCTCTCGCTCGAAAACGCGCGCTACATCATGACGACGGCGCGCCGGTTCGGCGACGAGATCGAGCTCAAGCCCGGCGGACTGATCGAGCGCCGCGCCGCGGCGGTCCTCGCTGGTGCCGTGCAGCTGCTCGGGCAAGTCGCGGAACGCGGCTTGATGCGGGCGATCGAGGACGGGTCTTTCGCCGACGTGCGCCGGGCGCGCGGCGGCGGCCGCGGGCTCGACGGCGTCTTCACGAAGGCCGCCGACTATTGGAACCCCGTGGCCGATGCGCTCGCGCCGGGCGAAGCGGTGCTGCGATGAGCACCGTGAAGCCGTTCGGCGACACGCTCGACGACGGCGCCGTCCAGCTGTCGTTCACGCTCCCGATCGCATGGGATGAGGCCGCCGACGAAGCGGCGCGACAACTGGTCGCGAAGATGGGCTTCAGCGACGTCGCGGTCGTGGAGGGACGCCCGATCGCGGCCGGCTTTTCCTTTTTCGTCGTCTACGCGCGGACGCCGGTGGCGATCGACGTCTCGACCGTTGCGGCGCCGGCGGCATCGCGCGATGCGCTGGACATGGACGGCGTCGACGCGCTGATCGAAAAGCGGATCGGGCGAAAGCTGCGCGTCGTCGGCGCCTGCATCGGAACCGACGCGCATACGGTCGGCATCGACGCCATCCTCAACATGAAAGGCTACAAGGGCGACTACGGCCTCGAGCGGTATCACGGCTTCGACGTGTACAACCTTGGCAGCCAGATCGCGGTCGAAGACCTCGTACGTTTTGCGAAGCAGCGCGAGGTCGACGCGATCCTTGCTTCCCAAGTGGTGACCCAAAAAGGCAGCGACGTCGCGAACTTCACCGCGCTGGCCGAGCTGCTCGAGGCCGAGAATCTGCGCGACGGCGTGCTGCTGATCGCCGGCGGACCGCGTGTCACGAACCTGCTGGCGGCCGAACTGGGCTACGATGCGGGCTTTGGGCGCGGCACGCTGCCGAGCGAGGTCGCGACCTTCATCGCGCGGCGCATCGCGGAACGCGTCCCGGCGTGAAGGCGGCGGCGGCGGCGCTCGCCGCCTGCGGGCTGCTCGCGTTCGCGGCGCCGACGCTCGCCGTCGATCGGACACTGGGCAGCGACGTGCCGAAACCGGCCGCTTCGGGTGAGCCGTGGACCGACGCGCAGATCGCCGCGCTCGATGCCAACCTCGATCTGATGATCGCCGGCGCGCACTCGCTGCGCGGTGCGCACGTCGGAGTGTTCGCCGTCGACGCGCGCGACGGGCGCGTCCTGTACCAGCGGAATCCCGACGATCTGTTCCAGCCGGCGTCGACGCTGAAGCTCGTCGTGGGGAGCGCGGCGCTCGAGAAGCTGGGGCCGAACTTCAAGTTCCACACCGAAGCGGTCGCCGGCGGTCCGGTCGTCGCCGGCACGCTCAACGGCGCGCTGATCGTGCATGCCGGCGGCGACCCGTTCCTGGGGGTGGCCGACTTCGACGCGCTCGCGCAGAGCGTCGCCGCACAGGGGATACGCGTCGTGCGCGACGGCGTTCGTTTCGACGTCTCGCGATACGAAGGAGCCTCGAACGGCAGCTACCCGCCCGGCTGGAGCTGGGACGATCTGGCGTACGGCTTCGGGGCACCGGTCAATGCCCTGGCATTCGAGGAGAATGCGGTCCATCTCACGGTGACGCCCGGCACCACCGTCGACGGCCCTGCGCGCGTCCGTTCGTCGCCGCTGGCAGTCGTACACAGCTTCGTCGAAGATCTTTGTTCGCACGGCATCATGCCGGTCGTCGTTCCCGCCGTCACGACCGCGCCGGCGTCCGCGCCGGACACGGTCGAGCTGATTCGCGGTCCCTTTGGGTGCACGCAGGTCGTCGGCGCGATCCCGTCCGGGGCCACGCCCGATACGTTGGACGCGGCGGTCTCCTTCCCGACCGTGTATGCGGCCGAAGCACTGCGTGATGCGCTCGCGCGCGCCGGCATCAGGATGGGGCAATTCGAGCCGCAGGTGCCGCCGGATCTCTACCTTCGAGCGGCGCCGCCGGGAGCGACGGTCCTGTGGAGTCACGACTCCGAGCCGCTGCGCGACGTCGTCGCCGACGTTTGGATACCCAGCGACAACCTCGCAGCGGAGATGCTCCTGCGCGAACTCGGTGTCGCCGGCGGGACGCTGCCCGGCACGACCGCGGGCGGCATCGCGGCCGAGACGGCATGGCTCAAGAGCTTCGGGGTCGACACCGATCTGATGGCGCTTGCTGACGGCAGCGGGCTTTCCGCCTACGACCGCATCACGCCGCGCGCGCTGGTCAGCGTGCTGCAGCGCGATTGGGCCGGACCACTGCACGACACCGTGCTCGATGACCTGCCGATCGCCGGCGTTCGCGGCACCCTGCGTTCGTCGTATGCCGGAACGCGTCTCGAACGGCACGTCTTCGCCAAGACCGGCACGCTCTCGCGGGCCGGCGCGCTGGCGGGGTATCTCGCGAGCGATAAGCACGGCGCCGTCATCTTCGCCTTCTCCGTTGACGAGTGGGTCGGCGACCAGCCGGGCCTAGATACCGTGCGCGCGCGGGTTCTCACGCACCTGATCGAGGACTGATGCTCGGGACGCGCTTCGAGGCGGAGATTCGCGAGCAGCCTGACGTGTGGCGACGGATCGCGCGATCGGATGCAGCGCAGCGGTTCGCCGACGCCGTGCGCGGGCGCAGGCTGCTCTTCGTCGGCAGCGGCAGCTCGCTGTTCGTCGGGATGCTCGGCGCGCTGGCGCACCGGCGGCGCGGGACGCACGCGCGCGCCCTCGCCGCGACCGAAGCCCATTTCGATCACGGCGCCGACCGCGACGCGTGCGTAGTCGCACTCTCGCAGAGCGGCCGTTCGACGGACCTGCTCAGCGCGATCGACGTACTCGCCCCGTCGACCTTGATCGCGTTGACGAACGACGCCGTCTCACCGCTGGCGGCGCGCGCGACGCTCGTCGTCGATTGCCTCGCAGGCCCCGAAACGGCGGTTCCCGCCAGCAAGAGCGTGACGGCGATGGCGGCGATCGTGCTGTGGGCCGCCGCGCTTTCGGGCGGCGCGACCCAGCGCGGCGCCGCGACACTCGACGCAACCGCCGCCGATGTGGAGGCCTGGCTGTGCGGCGACGAAATCGCCGACACCATCGCCGCGGCGACACGCCTCGCCGATCGGCGGACGATCGCGGTGGTGGGAGCCGGTTACGGCGTCCCGATCGCCTACGAGATCGCACTGAAGATCAAGGAGGCGAGCTACGTGCACGCCGAGGGTTTCGCGGCCGGCGAATTCCGGCACGGAAGTTCGGCGATGCTCGACGCGTGGAGCGCGATCTTGGGGATCGTCGACGACGTCTCGCGCGCCGTGGTCGAGCGCCCGCTCGCATCAGCAGTTGAAGCGGCGGCGCAACGCTATGTCATCGGTGCGCGCGGGGCCGGACTCTCCGTGCTCGGGCCGCAAACCGGCGACGCGTTCAACACGCTGGCATGGCTCGTCACCGGACAGTATCTCTCGCTCGCGATGGGCCGCGCGCGCGGGGTCGATTCCGACGCACCGCGCGGCCTGCACAAATTCGTGTGATCAAAACCTTGCCGGCGGGCAGCCTGCGCGTGAACGGCGAACGACCGAGCGTGCCAAGAATTGCGGTCGCTCGGCTGATGTCAGGGAAGATGTGATGGCTGGTAAAACAGCGCTGATCACCGGCGTGACCGGACAAGACGGCTCGTACCTGGCCGAGTTGCTGCTTGCGCAAGGTTATCGCGTGATCGGCATGACGCGTCGCACCTCGACCGACGTGCACGAGCGCATCGGTCACCTCGGCGACCAAATCGAGATCGTGTCAGGCGACCTCCTCGATCAGAGTTCGATCACCTCGATCGTCTCCGACATCCAGCCCGACGAAATCTACAATCTCGCCGCCCAATCATTCGTGCCGACCTCGTGGAAGCAGCCCGTTCTCACCGGCGAGTTCACCGCGCTCGGCGTCACTCGCGTCCTCGAAGCGATACGCGCCGCGCGGCGCCCGATCCGTTTTTACCAAGCGTCGAGCTCGGAGATGTTCGGCAAGGTTCAAGCGGTTCCGCAAAGCGAGACCACGCCGTTCTATCCGCGCTCGCCGTACGGTGTTGCTAAAGCGTATGGTCACTGGATCACCGTGAATTATCGCGAATCCTACAACTTGTATGCAACGAGTGGCATTAGTTTTAACCATGAATCGATTGTATCCAACACGCCGGTTATCGTGCGCG
>Ga0182015_10001819_pt1 | contig 27149 bp, 24 predicted proteins | sample 712P3MmetaG_FD_120478 | JGI IMG/M metagenome (GOLD analysis project Ga0182015, IMG submission 120478) | Permafrost microbial communities from Stordalen Mire, Sweden - 712P3M metaG | ecosystem: Environmental > Terrestrial > Soil > Wetlands > Permafrost | place: Sweden: Stordalen | collected...
CCGGAACTCAAGTTGCAGCGGATTGTCGGGGGCAAAAACGGAAAACACAGCCGCCTGAAACGAGCGACAAGAGTCCAAAATGCCCATTCAAATAAATGAAGACAATGACGGGGAAGCTGCTCGCCGTTCACGTCATCGGAAAGCTGACGAAAGCAGATTACGAGCGCTTTGTTCCCGAGTTTGAGCGACTTGTCCGGCAACACGGAAAATTGCGCGTGCTGTTTGACATGACCGATTTCCATGGCTGGGAAGGAAGCGCGCTCAGGGAGGAGATCAATTTCGACTTGGAACATTTTTTTGACATTGAACGGCTGGCCATGGTGGGCGACAAAAAATGGGAGAAAATAATGAGCGTCTTTTGCAAACCGTTCACCACAGCCACGATCCGATACTTCGATCACATGGAAGCGGCTAAGGCCCGGTGGTGGCTGGACGAGGGGGATGGTATCGAGAAAGTAGGGGAGCAATGAACGAGACACCACACAGTCACCACCAGCACGGTGATCCAAACCGACCCGCCAAGTTTGCATGACTACCATCGCAGTCGCGATTTTAATGTCCCATTCATGTCAGATTAATGTTCGAAGCGTCTAATCCACCATACGGATGGTGTTAATGGGTGTAAAACCTTAGAGAGACATGGACAGCAAAATGAACTTGAATCGTCATAAATATCCGGCCATGCCGGTTGGAAATTGCCTGATGAAACGAATCACTGTTCTGCTGGCGGAAGATCATGCAATAGTGCGCGAGGGCTTTCGCAAGATACTAGAGCTGGAAGACGACCTCGAAGTGGTCGGCGAAGCGGAAAACGGCCGCCAAGCGGTCAATCTTGTCGAAAAACTTCGTCCCGCAGTGGTCATCATGGACATCGCGATGCCTCTGCTCAATGGTTTGGAAGCCACCCGTCAGATTCTTAAAGCTGTCCCCAGCACCAGAATCCTCATTCTCTCGGCACATAATGATGGCACGTATGTCAAAAGCGCAACGGAATCCGGTGCTGCGGGATTTCTGCTCAAACAAGCCTCCGCCCACGTTCTGTCCAAGGGGATTCGGGAAGTCAACAAAGGGAATACCTTTTTTGGCCCGTTCATTACGAAACTTCTTCCCGAAGGCGAGTGGAAGTCGCTGGATCGAGCAGGATGGCTTAAACCGCGCAACTCCGACCTGACTTCGCGCGAGATGGAGGTGCTCCAACTGATTGCCGAAGGCAACGCCAACAAGCAAGCTGCGGCGGAACTGGACATCGGCATTAAAACCGTCGAGAAACACCGCGAACATCTCATGGAGAAGCTCGACATCCACGACACCGCCAGTCTCACCCGTTACGCCATCAGCGCAGGCATTATTGAAAACAGCGTCCAGTTGACCATTGTTTAGCGCTGAAGGTTCATCCGCAGCTTACAAATTTGTAAGCCTCCCGAAAGCTCGCAGCCATTTCCCTATGGTCTCTTACTACAGAACGAAACGGTGTCGAGTTGTTGCCGTAAGCGTAATACAAAACGAAACAAAAGACCGACTAAATTGAAAGCTTATGAAACGAATCACTGTTCTGCTGGTGGAAGACCATGCAATAGTGCGCGAGGGTTTTCGCAAGCTGCTGGAGCTGGAAGACGACCTCGAAGTGGTCGGCGAAGCGCAAGACGGCCGCCAAGCGGTCAATCTTATCAAAAAACTTCGTCCCGCAGTGGTTGTCATGGACATCGCGATGTCTCTGCTCAATGGTTTGGAAGCCACCCGTCAGATTCTTAAAGCTGTCCCCAGCACCAGAATCCTCATTCTCTCGGCACATAATGATGGCGAGTATGTCAAAAACGCAACGGAGTCCGGCGCCGCGGGATTTCTGCTCAAACAAGCCTCTGCCCACGTTCTGTCCAAGGGGATTCGGGAAGTCAACAAGGGACATACTTTTTTTGGCCCGTTCTTTGCAGGGCTTCTTTCCGAAGCCGAACGAAAGTCGTTGGATCGAGCCGGACGACCGAAGTTGCGCAATGCCCGCCTGAAATCGCGCGAGATGGAAGTGCTCCAACTGATTGCCGAGGGTAAAGCCAACAAACAAATTGCGGCGGAACTCAGCATCAGCATGAAGACCGTCGAAAGACATCGCGAGCATCTCATACAGAAGCTCGACATCCACGGTATCGCCGGACTCACCCGTTACGCGATCAGCGCGGGCATCATCGAGAGCAGTGTCCAGTTGACCATTATTTAACGCTGGAAGTTGCTAAGGCCGGAAGTGGCTGGACGAGGGGGACGGCATCGGAAAGCAGGGAAGCAACGAACGAGACACCGCACAGTCACAGTGGAGGCCCGGCGCGGGCATCATTGAGAGCAGCGTCCAGTTGACCATTATTTAGCGCTGAAGGATTGCACGCCTCTCCACCTTTTTCACTTTCGCATCAGGTTTCCCTCCTCGTCATTCGGGCTTGGACTTGGATTTCTTTGATTTAGGGGACATAGGCAAAACACCCCATAGCAAAGTGCCAACTCACGGTCTAGCGTGTCACTTGCGATAAAACCAAAAACGCAAAAACGAAAGAAAAAATATGACCAAGAACAATGCCGTCGTGGCGATTTATAAATCGCACACCGAAGCCGAAGCTGCCGTCAAGGAACTGCAACAATCCGGTTTTGACATGAAGAAACTCTCGATAGTCGGTCGCGACTATCACACGGATGAAAAAGTGGTCGGCTATTACAACACCGGAGACCGCATGAAATACTGGGGAACAATCGGTGCCTTTTGGGGCGGGATATGGGGCTTGTTGTTCGGTTCCGCGTTCTTTTTGATTCCCGGCGTCGGCCCGTTGCTCCTGGCGGGACCGCTTGTCAGTTATATCGTCGGAGCTCTGGAGGGCGCGGTGATCGTGGGCGGTTTGAGCGCACTGGGTGCCGGACTCTATGGCTTGGGCATCCCCAAGGATAGTATTATGAAATACGAGACGGCGGTGAAGAGCGGCAAGTTTGTAGTGATCGCTCACGGCTCCGCCGAGGAAACGGCTCACGCCCGGGAGATCATCAACGGCACCAAGCCGGAGACAGTGGAGCATCATCAACCTTTACACACCAAGCAGGAGCCCCAACTTGTGGGAGCGTAATTTGGGTGCAGAGCAAAACTGCGAAGCGTTCATTCACTTCGCTTGATTCGATGTTCAAACAATGTCCTGCAAGCAGTCATGAACGAAATTTGAAATGAAACAATGAAACAAAACAGGCGGTTTATAAAATGAAAAAATATATGAAAACATTAAAATCAAAAGAATGGTCTAAACGTGTGGCATTTTGCCGATGGTCTGCCAGCCTGCTGATTGCGGCGGGTATGCAAACTGTGGTTCTGCCCTCGTTGCACGCGGCCACAACGAAACCGGAAATTACTGACAACGGTATCACCACGGCTGTGGAAGATGGATTGGAACGTGCCAAAGGTCTATTGCCAAACGATGTGGATGTCAGCACCAGTCAGGGAGTCGTCACGCTTTCTGGATCAGTGGAGAACCTGCCCGCCAAAGATCGGGCGATCCTGACTGCCAAAAGTGTCCGCGGCGTGAGCGAGGTCATTGACCAATTGAGGGTATATGCACTGTCCCGCCCAGATGACGACATCCTTGCAGATATCCAGTCAGCATTGAAGCAAGATCCCGCAACGGAATCTTATCAGACCACCGTGGCCGTCCACGACGCGGTCGCTACGTTGACCGGCACGGTTGGTTCTTATGCAGAACAGCAATTAGCCGCCCGGATTGCCAGCGGGGTCAAGGGCGTCAAGGCGGTTCATAATCAGGTCACGATTAATTACCTGGCCGCCCGCACGGACGACGAAATTAGCGCGGATGTCAAAGCCCGTCTGCAATGGGACATCTGGGTCAATGGGGACTTGATCACCCCGGTAGTGAAAGACGGCAAGGTGACGCTCACGGGAACCATTGGCAGCGCCATCAGCAAATCGCGCGCGTTTGATGATGCCTGGGTGAACGGTGTGACTTCCGTGGACGACAGTGGTTTGAAGATCGAACCGTGGACTCACAATGGCACAACCCAAAAGGCCAACAACGCCAACCTTTCGGACAGCGACATACAACAAGCGGTTCAGGCGGCGTTGCGGGCCGATCCGCGCGTATCGGCTTTCTCGCCGGACGTCACCGTTGCCGACGGAGTGGTTACCCTGGGTGGCACCGTGGATAATATGAAAGCGGAAACATCTGCCGAACAAGACGCCAAAAATATCGTGGGTGTCCGCGAGGTTGAGACTCATTTGAAAGTGCGGGCTATAAGCGTTGCAGCCTATGGCGTGGAAACCACGGCGGCGGTGGATACGGCGAAACAATTAAAAGCCGCTCTGGCTTGGGATCCGTGGTTGGACAGTTCGACCATTGATGTGGCCGTTTTCAATCACGTCGCTTACCTGTCCGGCGGCGTGGATTCAAGTTTTCAAAAGGCCGAGGCGCAGGATGTGGCTTCGCGGACAGCCGGCGTGTTGGAGATTCGCAACCATCTGAAGATTCAACCGTATTATTCATTCTCGGACTACTATTCAGATTACGATTACTATTCCGACTATGACTATGGTTACTATGGCTGGCCTTATTACAGCGAGTCGCCTTACTACGTTTCCGAAAATTCTGGTCCGCAGCCATATAAGAGCGACAAACAGATCAAAAAAAGCATCGAGGACCGTTTCTTTTGGAGTCCCTTTGTGGATCGGGATGACATTAAAGTGACTGTCACTGGTGGTGTGGCCACCTTGACCGGAAGCACCGGCACCTGGGTCGGCTGGGGCGAAGCTGAAAAAGATGCCCATAAAGGTGGTGCCAGTTTCGTGTTGGATACCGTCAAGGTAGATTAAACTGCGAAACAAAACCAATATGACCAGAAGGAATTTCGTCGTGGCGACCTATAAATCCCACGACGAAGCTGAAGCGGCCATCAAGGAACTCCAGCAATCGGGATTTGACATGAACAAGCTCTCGATTGTCGGACGCGACTATCTCACGGAGAAACACGTGGTCGGCTATTACAATGCCGGGGATCGCATGAAATTCTGGGGAAAAATGGGATCTCTCTGGGGTGGGTTATTGGGTTTCTTGGTCGGTTCCGGGTTCTTTTTGATTCCCGGCATCGGGCTGTTGCTCGTGGCGGGGCCGCTGGTCGGCATGATCGTGGGGGCATTGGAAGGTGGCGTGGTGGTGGGCGGTTTGAGTGCGCTGGGTGCCGGACTCTACAGCCTGGGCATCAACAAAGATAGTATTGCAAAATACGAGACGGCACTGAAGAACGGCAAATTTGTCGTGATCATTCACAGTTCTGACGAGGAAACAGATCATGCCCGGGAGATCATCAATCGCACCAACCCAGAGACGTTAGCCGAACATCAGCCCGCTTGCGCCAGTACCGAAGGATGCGCGGTGAGAGCATAGTTTACTGCCATAAATGTTATGACTCCCATCAGCCTGCATACTCTCGGTCCAGTCCTGCAAGTGTTGCCGGTGGCATTGGTGTTCTCATCGCAACTGCTGCTGACCGAGAAATCATCGGCCTCCGTCGAAGCCGGCTTATCAGAGAGAAAGACGGAACTTCTCTCGATTCGCACAACCGGATTGACCGCAATTCTGAATAAGATTCCAGATCCGGGTTGGAGTCACTACGGGATCAATGACTGAATCGGACTCGCCGTTTTTAATCGCGGATTTGAAACGCAAAAAAAAGTTCAATTTCATTTTTGTTCCTATGTCTCGGCCTCGTGGCACACTCGGCGAGTTTCACGGCGTCGCTCGACCGCGACAGCATCAGGCTGGGTGGGAATCGTCAGCAAAACCACAAGTTATCCACTCAACCAGTCCAACCAAGCCCTCGCCGATCTTCGTGCCAGTCGCTTCGAAGGCGCGGCGGTTGTTGTGCCATGAGCGCGGCAGTCATCGGCTTTTGGCTTACGGTCGGGTTTCACCCATGGCATCCGCAAGATAATCAGATGATGCTTCTGGTCATGGATAATAAAACTTGGCTGGTCGAAATGGAGGTTGCGGTCTGCTTCGTCGCGATTGCCATCGTCGCGTTGACCTTAATGACGGGTCACACCTTGTGGAAAAGCATGGCCGGTAGATAGCAGCAAAAACACTTTCCCGTCATGTTGACGGCTGAAAAGCATAAAACTAACCCGATCCTAACTAAATTCCCGGCGCATAAACCTGCCGTTCGTGCCAGTGATCCGCAATACAGCGGAGTCTTCATGCCGCACGCGACACGTGGCGCTGACTGAAGTGAGGATCAACCAGCTTCATAATTCTTCTTTTTCACGTCTCATGGTTCATCCGCAGCTTACAAATTTGTAAGCCTCCCGAAAGCTCGCCGTCATTTGTCTGGGGTCTATTGATTACAGAACGAAACGGTGTCGAAATGATGCCGCAAGAGTAAAACAAAACAAACAAACGACCTATTAAATTGAAAGTATATGAAAAATAATCAATGGAATTCGAAAGGAAATAACGGCGATTCAAACGTCGCTACAATGCCAGCCACGGCCACGAATGACGCTGCCTTCGACAAACTCCGCTACCAGCCAACCCTGCACGCCATGCCAGCGCCGACACCGGTTGCCAGACAAACGTCGCCGCCCGCCGGCCCCAATGCGAACATCCAGGCCATCAACGAAGAAGTCCGGAACGCCTCGGCGTGGGTGACGCCGCTGAGGCAACAGATTGGCCGCGTCATTGTCGGGCAGCATAATCTCGTGGACCGCCTGCTCATCGGGCTGATTACCAACGGCCATATTCTCCTCGAAGGGGTGCCGGGACTGGCGAAGACCCTCGCGGTCAAAACGCTCGCAGCCGCCACGCAGGTGAAATTCCAGCGGTTGCAATTCACGCCGGACATGCTGCCCGCCGACATTGTCGGCACGATGATTTACAATCCGCGCGACGGCACGTTCAGCACCAAGCACGGCCCGATTTTCGCCAACCTCATTCTCGCCGACGAAATCAACCGCGCGCCCGCCAAGGTGCAGAGCGCGCTGCTCGAAGCGATGCAGGAACGCCAGGTCACGCTCGGCGACGAGACGTATCGCCTGCCCGATCCGTTCCTCGTCCTCGCCACGGAAAATCCACTCGAACAGGAAGGCACCTATCCGCTGCCCGAAGCCCAGGTTGACCGCTTCATGCTCAAGGTGATTTTGAATTATCCCAGTCGCACCGAGGAGATCGCCATTCAAGAGGCGATGTCCACGAGCGAGCCGAGCTGGAACATCAAGCCGGTGATTTCCGGCGAAGACATCATCCGCGCCCGCCGCGTGGTCAGCACGATTTACGTGGACGAGAAGGTGAAGCATTACATCGTTGACCTTGTGCTCGCCACGCGCGACCCGCGTCCCTACAAGATTGATCTGAACGGCTATGTGCAATGCGGCGCTTCTCCACGCGCCACCATCAACCTCACCCTCGCCGCGCGTGCGCGGGCGTTCCTGCAAGGTCGTGGTTACGTCACGCCGCAGGACGTGAAAGACCTGGTGTTCGACGTGATGCGCCATCGCGTGGCGGTGAGCTATGAGGCCGAGGCGGAGAACATCACCTCGGAGCACATCATCCAAAAAATTGTCGAAGGCCTGCCGGTGCCGTGAGCGCGGCCCGGCGTGAACGCAACAGGAAAACATTATGAACTCTGAACAAACCCGCGAAATTCTGCGCAAGGTGCGGCACATCGAAATCCGCACCAAACGCCTCGTGACCGATGCCCTGGCCGGTGAATACCACAGCGTGTTCAAGGGCCGCGGCATGAACTTCGACGAGGTCCGTGAATATGTGCCCGGCGACGAGGTGCGGACGATTGACTGGAACGTCACCGCGCGCGCCGGCCGGCCGTTCATCAAAAAATTCGTCGAGGAACGCGAATTGACGCTGATGCTGCTGGTGGATGTGAGCGCGTCCGGCGACTTTGGCTCGGGCGCGCAAAGCAAGCGTGAGATGGCGGCGGAACTGGCCAGTGTGCTGGCGTTTTCCGCCGTGCGTAACAGCGACAAGGTCGGCCTGATCCTGTTCACCGACCAAGTTGAACTGTATGTGCCGCCGCGCAAAGGCCGCCGCCATGTGCTTCGTCTCGTCCGTGAAATCCTCGGCTTCGAGCCGGAACATCGCGGCACGAATCTGGCGCAAGCACTCGATTTCACCAACCACATCTTGAGACGCCGGGCGATTGTGTTTCTCCTCTCGGATTTTCAATCATCGGAAGACCCGACGGCAGCGCTCGCTTCGCTCCGCCGCGCCATCCGCCAGACAAACTGCCGTCACGATCTTGTGGCGATGCACGTTCACGATCCACGCGAGGACGAGCTGCCGGACTTCGGCCTGCTCGCCGTCGAGGACGCCGAGACGGGCGAACTGCTCGAAGTGGACACCAGCGACGAGAATGTGCGCCGGCGATTTCACGAAGTCGCCAGCGAAAGCAGCACAAGTTTGCGTCGCGCTTTCAACGGCGAAGCGGTGGATTCACTCAGTCTTTCCACCGCCGAACCTTATCTGCCCGCGCTAATGGGCTTTTTCAAACACCGCGAAAGGAGACATTGATGAAAACACTCACCCGTATTTTTCCGCAATCCGCCCGGCTGTTAACCATCACCGCCCTCGCCGGGCTTTGCGTGGCCGGCTTCAACACTCAAGCCGCCACTTTGGCTCCGGCCAATCCTGCGCCAGCTTCGCCCGCAAATATCGCGTCCGCCCCGGTGTCGTCACAACCGACAGTGGATCAGGACATCCGCGACATCCGGCCGCCGTATCATATTCCGTCGGGCTGGCTGTGGCTCGCATGGGTCGGCGGTGGACTCGTGCTGGCGGCGCTTGGCTACGGCGCGTGGCGCTGGCGTCAGCGCCTCGGTCTGCGCGTAAAGCTGCCCTATGAGATCGCGTTGGAGCAACTCGAAGCAGCCCGCCGCCTGATGCAGCCGGAACAGGCCGGGGAGTTCTCCATCGCAGTTTCCGAAATCGTGCGCTCTTACATCGAAATAGGTTTTGAAGTGCGGGCGGCGCATCGCACCACCGAGGAATTTTTGCGCGACCTGGTCACGCAACCGGACTCGCCGCTGGTCGCGCATCAGCCGGTGCTGGCGGATTTTCTGCGGCACTGTGACCTCGCGAAATTTGCGCGCTGGGTTCTTTCCGTGCCGCAAATGGAAGCCATGCTGCAAAGCGCCGCCAACTTCATCGTCGCCACCGGCAAGCCTGCTGGCGACATCTCACCGCCGCAGCCCGTTGACAAGCCATTCTCGCCACCCACTCCGGGAGCGCCAACGGTTGCGCCGGCTTCATTTCCCGCAAAACCAAACGCGGCTTCCGCCGTCCCAACCCTTAACCCGCAATCATTATGATCCACTTTCTTCAACCTGAATGGTTCTGGCTGCTCGCGTTGCTGCCGATGCTGCCGCTTCTGCTAGGGCGGCGCGGCCGCGTGGCCGCCGTGCAGTATTCCAGCACGCAAACCCTCCGCCAAGTCGCCCGCGAAACGCGCAGCCGCCCGGGCCGCTGGCTCACCCTGTTGAGCATGGTCGCGCTGGCATTACTGGTCACGGGCCTGGCGCGGCCCCAGTGGGGACACAGTTCAACCAACGTCCAAGCAAGTGGCGTGGACATCGTGGTCGCGCTGGATTTGTCCGGCAGCATGAACACGCCGGACTACATCGTGAACGGCCAGCAGGTCAGCCGGTTCGACATGGCGAAATCCGTTTTGACCAAATTTGTCGAGGAACGGCCCAATGACCGCATCGGCCTGGTGGTTTTTGCGGCAGAAGCCTTCACCGCCTCGCCGATGACCCTGGATCACGAATTTCTGTTGCAAAACATTGACCGGCTTCAGATCGGCACGATCAACTCCGATGCGACGGCGATTGGCGACGGCATCACGACCGCGCTGAGCCGGCTACGCAGCTTGCAATCGAAAAGCAAAGTCATCGTGCTGATGACGGACGGCGGAAACAATTCCGGCAAGATTGGACCGCTCATGGCGACGGAGGCGGCGAAGGCGTTGGGAGTGAAAATTTACACCATCGGCCTCGGCAACCGCGAAATCGTCCAGCAAATGGGATTGCCGGCCGGCTATCTGCCGGATGATGACACGCTGCAAAAAATCGCCCAGATGACCGGCGGCGTGTTTTATAGCGCGGATAACTCAGAAAAATTGGAGGCCATCTACAACAACATAGACAAGCTGGAAAAAACGACGCACACGCTCAAAAAATTTGAGAGCCAGAGCGAGCTGTTCGGCTGGGCGGTGCTGCCCGCGCTGGGCCTGCTGGGGATGGGTCTCGGCCTGCAACAAACCCGTTATCGCCGGCTGCCGTGAAAAATTGAAATGAACCTTAACCAAGAAACTGAATTATGAACTTTGCACAACCTTACTGGCTTCTCGCGGGACTGGCCGCCTGCCTCTTCCTGCTCTGGCGTTACCGCGCGTTCAACCGGCAGCAGCGCGCCGCCCTGGCCTGGTTCGTTTCGCCACGCCTGTTCACCAAGCTTACCGCGACGGTCTCCGCGCGGCGACGCCGGCTGAAACAGGGTGTTTTCATCGCCGGCATCGCGTGTCTGTTCGTCGCGCTGGCCCGTCCGCAAATCGGTTTCCACTGGGAGGAAGTGCATCGCAAGGGCATCGAACTGCTGGTCGCGGTGGACACGTCCAAAAGCATGCTGACGCAGGATGTGAAGCCGGACCGGCTCGACCGCGCCAAGCTCGCCGTCAATGACCTTGTCAACAATCTCAATGGCGACGGCATCGGCCTGCTCGCGTTCGCGGGCGACGCTTTTCTGCAATGCCCCATCACGCTCGATTACGACGCATTTCGCGAATCGCTCGACTCAATTGACACGAGCACCATTCCGCGCGGAGGCACGGACATTGGCGGCGCGATCCGCGAGGCGCAGTCGGTTCTCGATGCCCGGCCCGGCAAGGAAAAAGTTCTCGTCCTCATCACCGACGGCGAAGACCTTGGCGGCGACGCGGTGGCGGCGGCGCAATCCGCGGCGAAAGACGGCCTGAAAATTTTCACTGTTGGTGTCGGCACGGCGGCGGGCGAACTCATTCCCGTGCCCAGAGCGAACGGCGGCACGGACTTCGTGAAGGATGACTCCGGCCAGTTCGTGAAGTCGCGGCTCGACGAAGCAACGTTGAAACAAATCGCCGCTGCCACGGGCGGAATATATGAACCGCTCGGCCAGCAGGGACAAGGGCTGACGGCGATTTACGAGCAAGGACTCGCGCCGTTCACGCGGCACGATCTCGCCTCGCGCCAGACCAAAGTTTATATCGAACGCTTTCAGTGGCCGTTGCTCGCCGGGTTGCTCTGTTTCGCCAGCGAACTTTTGATTGGCACCCGCAAACGCGGCGTACGAAAGCTTCCGGCCCGCAGCGCGAAGCCCGCCATTAGCGCGACGGGACCAACGGGCAACTGGTCGTCAGTCCGTGCGGCTGCGACCGTTGCGCTGGCGCTGTTTATGTTGCCGGCGGCGAGCCACGCCTCGCCTGCCAGCGCGGAGAAGGCTTTCGACCAGGGACAATATTTGGTGGCGGAAAAAGAATATGCGGCCACGCTGGCCAAAGAGCCGAAGCAACCTAAACTGGAATTCAACCTCGGTTCAGCGGCCTACAAAAGCGGCAATTACGCGCAGGCGGCTGCGGCCTTCCAAAACACGCTCCACACCACGGAAGTGCCGGTCCAGCAGAACGCCTATTACAACCTCGGCAACACGCAATATCGCGTTGGTGAAGGGACGGAAAAAGCCAGTCCGCAGGACACCATCAAAACTTGGGAACAGGCCGTGCAATCCTATGACGCCGCGCTCCAGATCAAACCCGACGATACCGACGCGAAATTCAACCGCGACCTGGTGCAGAAAAAACTGGAACAGCTAAAAAAACAGCAACAACAGCAGCAGCAAAATCAGCAAAACAAAAATCAACAGCAGAACCAGCAACAGAACCAGCAGAGTCAGAATAAACAAAACCAGCAAAAATCCGGTCAGTCGAAAGACCAAAATCAATCGAAACCGGATCAGAACAATCAAGGTCAGGATCAGCAGGCCCAAAACCAACCGGGCAACAAAGACCAATCGTCGGGCCAGAAGCAAGATCAGCAAACCCAGCAGAATCAGCAGCCGACGAACGCCGGTTCGCAGGGCAATGAGAAGCAGCCGTCGCAGCCCGGCCAGCAATCAACCCAAGCCGGTCAGCCGCAGTCGCCCAAACCGGAAGGCCAAAAAGCTGACGCCAATGGCGGGCAGCCCCAGAACCAGCCGGCGCAAGCGGCTCAAGGCGCGCCGGACGAACCCGGCCAGTTGACGAAGGAAGAGGCTAACCAGTTGCTTGATTCGCTCAAGGGCGATCAACACAGTTTGCCGGCCGCCCAGCTCGCTCGCGGACCGGTCAAACCACAGGACAATCAACCATTGAAGGATTGGTAATATGAAAAAGCGATTCCACTGGATGAAGAGGCTGGGCGCAATCGCCCTGGCCGTTGTCACGGCCACAATTGTTCACGCCGCGTCCGCGCAAGTCACGGCCACGCTCGACTCCGCCAGCATTGCGCTCGGCGACTCCGCGCAACTGACGGTCAGCATCAGCGGCGGCGACAGCACCCAACCGGAACTGCCGGCGGTCAGCGGTTTGGAATTCACGCCAGTCGGCCAGTCGAGTTCGTTCGAGTCCGTCAACGGTGTGGTCACCTCCAGTGTCAGTCTCACCTATCAGGTAACGCCGGATCGCATGGGCAACTTCACCATTCCGGCCATCCGTCTCTCGGATGGCGGCAGCAGTCAGCCGCTGACATTGCAAGTGTCGCAAAACGCGGGCGGTGCAGCGGCTTCGCCATCTGCGAGCTTGCCGCCACCGAATATGTCCTCCGGCATTACGGACGCCACGGACAATGCGAGCGGCCAGCCGGCTTTTTTGCGCGTGGTGATGCCGAAGCAGCAGCTTTATGCCGGCGAACTCGTGCCCGTGCAGGTGAAGGCGTATTTCAGCGCCGACATCTCGGCTTCGCTCGACGGGCTGCCCGTTTTGAACAGCGACGCGTTCACGTTGAACAAGCTTGATGCCAAGCCGGACCAGACGCAGGAGATCATCGGCGGTCAGCCTTACAATGTCCTGACCTGGCCCAGCGCGTTGACAGCGGTGAAGACGGGCGACTACGCGCTTAATCTCGAATTGCCCGTCGTCGAGCGCGTGCAGCAGCGCGGCGGGGGCGGCGGCGATTCGCCGTTCAATGATCCTTTCTTCAACCAGTTCTTTAGCCGCACAGTTGACAAACCGATCACACTTCATTCCGGTTCCGAGAATGTAAAAGTTCTGCCGCTGCCTGCTGCCGGGCGTCCGGCGGATTTCAGGGGCGCGGTGGGCCGGTTTGATGTGAGCAGCGAAGCCGCGCCGACCCAGTTGACTGCGGGTGACCCCATCACGCTACGCCTCAAGGTGAGAGGACAGGGCAACTTTGACCGGGTTTACTCCTCCGGGCTGGCAGCGTCCGCCGAGTGGAAAACTTACCCGCCGAACGGCCAGTTCGCTCCGGCCGACAATGCCAGTTACGGCGGAACCAAGACCTTTGAGGAGGCTGTCGTGCCGCTCAAAGCCGGGCAGGAAAAAATTCCCGCGATCACGTTCAGTTATTTCGATCCCGACACGCGCCAATATGTGATGCGGACAACATCACCCATCTCCATTGATGTCGCGCCCGGCAGCGGCGTTTCATCCGTAGCTACGTCGCCGGCCAGTCCCGCCACTTTGACATCATCGTTGTCGGCGAACACGTCCGCGCCGGAGCTGGCTCCAAACAAAGTTGAAACCGGGAATTTTGTTTCGAGTTTGCAGCCGGTGCTGTTCGCACCGTGGTTTGTCGCGGCGCAGGGAGTGCCGGTGATGGCGCTCATCGCCGGGCTTTTCATTCAGCGCCGACGGCAGCGGCTCGCGCAGGATTCTGAACGGACACACAACCGCGCCGCGCAGGCGACCGTGCGGGAACAGATCGAAGCGATGGAGCAGGCGCTCGCCGCAAACAGCGCGCCGGCCTTTTTCACCGCCGCCCGGCAGGCGATGCAGACCGCGCTGGCGTGCCGCTGGCAGCTTTCCGCCAGCCAGGTGACTGCCGCCGAAATCAACCTGCGCTTGAACGGCGACGCCGGCGACCTGCGGACGTTGTTCGCGGTGGCCGATGATGTCGTCTATTCAGGCCAGCATGTGCCGTCGGCAGAACTTCAACACTGGAAAGATACGGTGATTCACCAACTCAAACAATTGGAGGAGCCATGAAAACTCAAGACACTTGCAATCCAACAACCGGCAAGCCACGGGTTTCGCTCGAAGAGAAAGTGAGGAAACTTGTGCGAAAATTCCGCGCTTCTGAAAGGCGTCGTCGCAAGCGCGAACAACAACCTACCTGCCGGTCGGAGTTTCGACGCCTGACAGCGTTGGTGTTGACGGTTGCGTTCTTGGCATCGGTCGCACTTTCGTTCACCGCGCGGGCCGCGAACGCGGCTTCGTCTTTCGAGCAGGCGAACGCGGCCTTTGCATCCGGCAACGACCGCTCCGCGATTTCCCAATACGAGGCCATCCTCGCGCACGACGGCTGCTCCGCGCCGGTGCTGTTCAATCTGGGCAACGCCTTTTATCGTGCCGGTCAGTTCGGCGAGGCCATTCTCAATTACGAACGCGCCCAGGTTCTGGCGCCGCGCGACAGTTCCATCGCAGCGAATCTGCGGTTGGCGCGCGAAAAAGCCGGCGTGCCCGCGCTGGCGCTGAACGAGGTTGAGCGGGCGGCGCGGATTCTGACACCCAACACGCTGGCTTGGATCGGCAGCATTGCGCTGATAACGATTTGTTTGGGCATCGGAATTGGACGCTTTCTCCCTCGTTTCTCCCATAGCAAAGTCATCGTCGGCGTGGCCGCCGTGACACTGCTGGCGGTGGCCGCCAGTTTTGCGATCCGCTGGCCGGAATTCAACCGAGCCATCGTCATCACGGCGAATGCCCCGGCCCGCATCGCGCCCGCCGGCACTGCGGCTGAATCGTTTGCGCTCAAGGCTGGGGAGCTGGTCAACATCGCGAAAAGTTACGGCCAGTTCATCCTCGCCCGCACGCAGGACGGACGGTCTGGCTGGGTGGCGCTTGCGGATCTCGCTCGCGTCTTGTCGCAATCCAGCGACCGCTCTCAATCCACTAACCGAACTTAAACCAAAATTAACATTCTAAAATCCATGAAAATTAAAACTTTCATCTCTCTCCTGACCGTCGCACTCGGCTTCGCAGCCGTTGGCACTTACGCTACCTTGACTTATGCTGGCACTGGCACAGGCGGGCCAATGCCGAAACCAACCACTGCTTCAGCCGCGCTCGAAGACACAGAATCATCCGCTCGCGTTAACGTAAATGCGCTCGCCGCGAATCTCGAATTTCTCGGCGACAAACCTGCGCTAAACGGTCATCCAGTGCTGATCGAGTTCTGGGCGACATGGTGTCCGCCTTGCCGCGCGAACATCGCGCACCTGAACGAACTGGATAAAAAATACCGCGAGCGCGGACTGGAAATCATCGGCATCACCGGTGAGGATAAATCCGTGATCAAGCGTTTTCGGGCGAGCACGCCCATGAATTATACGGTGGCGCTGGATAAGGATCAGGCACTTGCCACTGAGTTCTAGGTGCAGACCATTCCGCAGGCGTGGCTTTTGGACAAGGACGGCCGGGTCGTCTGGTCAGGGCATCCGATGGAGCTTGACGAGCAAACCATCGCCAGTTTGTTGCCAACCCATTCTGCAACTTGAACCATGACATTTGATGAAATCAAAGTTGGCCAAAGCCTAATGAATTTCGGGAGCACAGATCACTTCGGCATGGTGCATCGCGGCGCAGTTGGAGTGAAGAATCGCGGTGATGGCTGGCCGTGCCAGCCGCCACGGTCTGTGCATCCCGAACCAGTGTCTTGTCGTTAGAAATTTAGGGATTAGGTTATTAGCCCTGACTGTGGAATGTTAACGATGAATTCCGCACCTTCGCCCGGCTGACTCTGCACTGATACTTTTCCGTGATGGGCTTCAACGATGGCTTTTACCAGACTCAATCCAAGACCGAGGCCGCGTTGGGAACGGCTCTTGTCACCGCGATAAAGCCGCTCCCAGATTCGCGGTTGCTCATCTGTCGGGATGCCCATGCCAGTGTCACGCACCCGCACGGTCACGTGACCGGATTCAACGGCGCAAGTGAGAAGCACGTTGCCACCATCGGGTGTGTATTTGAGCGCGTTGTCGAGCAGGTTGGCAAAGGCCTGACGCATACGGGTCGCGTCCACGATGGCGTCGCACGGAGTATTGAAGTCAGTGGTGATGGTGATGCGCTTTTCTTCGGCGACGACCTCGTAGAGTTCGACCACATTTTTCAGCAGTGAAGCGATGGAGGTTTTTTCCAGGTTTAATTTCATCACACCGGTCTCGGCTTCGGTGATGTCCATGAGCGCGGTGAGCATGGTGAGGACGCGGTCGGATTCCTCGACGCAATCCGCCAAGGCCTCGCGCGCGGCAAGATCGGGCGTCGCTTGCACGGCGAGTTCCGCCGTGCCGCGCAGCCGGGTCAGCGGCGTGCGGAGATCGTGGGCGACGTTGTCCAGCGCTTCGCGCATTCCTTGAATGAGCGTCTGGTTCTTGTCGAGCACACGGTTGAACTGGCGGGCCAGTTCCTCCAGTTCAGTATGGCGGGTGCTGGCGGGGACGCGGGCGGATAAATTGCCGGTGTCAATGATGCTGCGGGCTGTGGCCACAACTTCGCGCACGGGTTTCGTCGCGCGATGGGCAAAGAACGCGCCGCCGAGCAAACCGAGCAACAGCGTGGGCGTCATCACGATCAGGAAGTCGCGGCGGAAAGGCTGGAGCAAGGTTTTGCGGTTGTCGGTGCTGCGGCCAACTTGCAGGACGGAGCCGTCGGGTAACCGCATCGCGGCGACCGTGAAATCACTTTGGTCGTCTTTCGGAATGCGCAACCAGACGAGTCGTGACAGGTCGCCTCCCGGGGCGAGCGCCGAGGTGTCAAACTGAACCCAATCTTCTGGCGCTGTCAGTAACAATACACTGCCCTGCTGTCCGGCCAGGCGAATGAAAAAGGATTTGTCAGCGTCGGAATCGCGGCTGTGCTGGACGAGATTCTGGAGCGCAGCAAGACCGCCATTGTCATACACCGCTGCACACTCACGGAGCCGGGCTTCAATGACTTCCTGATCCTTGCTTTGCAGCGTGGAAGCCAGCAGCAGATAAAGCAGGCCGAAGAGAATCGCCGCACTGAACGTGAACAGCGTCAAGTAGCCGACGCTCAAACGAAACGTGAAACTCCGAGTCAGATGTTTAAGCGGGTTTGAGGACATAACCGACTCCACGGATGGTTTGGATAAGCTTCACGGTAAAATCCTTGTCAACCTTCGCGCGCATCCGGTGGACGAGCACGTCCACTACGTTGGTTTGCGGGTCAAAGCTGTAATCCCAGAGATGCTCCAAAATCATGGTCTTGGTGACCGCGCGACCGGGATGGCGGAGCAGTAATTCGAGCAGGGCAAACTCGCGACTTTGCAACTCGATCTTTTGCCCGTTGCGCGTAACTTCGCGCGTGAGCAAATCCATTGTGAGGTCGCCCGCCGAAAGTTTCGTAGGCTCGGCGGTGTGCGTGGCGCGGCGAATGAGGGCCTGCACGCGGGCCAGCAACTCGGAAAACGCAAATGGCTTGGTAAGGTAATCGTCTCCGCCCGCCTGCAAACCCTTTACGCGGTCGTCAACGCTCGCCTTTGCGCTGAGGATGAGCACGGGCGTATGGATTTTGTCCTGACGCAACTGGCGTAGCAATGAGAGTCCATCAAGCTTCGGCAGCATGATGTCGAGCACCGCCGCGTCGTAGGTGATCGTGCCCGCGAGCGCGAGACCTTTTTCGCCATCCGACGCATGATCCACGGCGAAGCCATTTTGCTTCAGCCCGTTGACGACGAATGAGGCGATTTTGTTGTCATCTTCAATTACCAGCACGCGCATAATTTAAGTGAGGCAAGCGTATCCAAAACTTTCGCGCAAAGAAATCCTTAAAAGCATTCGCCTCACTGGCCAGCGTTACGAAGATCAAAATCATCGTAAAAATCAATGTGCTGACACGACCATCGCCGGGGATTGGTGGAGCATTTCCACATAATCGGCCATGATGTGTTCAGACTCGCGGAGAACGGGATCACTTGGCGAAATACTGGCTTCTGCCTCATTCGTTTTGTCAGCGACGGACGCCGACAATTTGGTCGCCGGCGCGCTTAAGGTAGAGATTGGTGCGGGCAGGCCCGGCGTGTCCGTATTTTCGACCGTGATATTATAGGTGATTGGCTGATTTTCCTTGAGGGCAGCAAGTTCCTGTTTCCGTGAGGCTTCGCGCGCCTCGGCGGCTTCGGTTTCCCGGCGGCGATCTGCTTCGTTCAAGGAAACCGCTTGTGTCGCGAGGTTTTTCTTGAATTGCGCGATGTCCTCGCGGAGATAAGTGAAGTCCTTGTCTTCGGCCACGCGTGTGGCGGAACGCGCCCGGAGTTCTTTCAAAAAGGGAGTGACGTGATCCTCCCGGACGAAGTCAGCGGACGGAACGCGGTCCCACGGCAACGGGTCTTGCAGTTTGGCTTCGCCCACGTCAGCGACATCGCTTAAGGACGGCAGCGCGATGTCCGCTGTCACTCCTTTGAGCTGGGTGGACGCGCCGCTCGGACGGTAAAATTTTTGAATGGTGACTTTGAGCGCACCCGGATCAAAAGTGTGAGCCATCCCATTCCGATCCATGAACTTCGCAAGCGGAATGACGGTTTGCACCGTGCCTTTGCCAAAAGTAGATTCGTCGCCCACGATCAAAGCCCGCCCATAGTCCTGCAATGCGCCAGCCAGAATCTCCGAAGCCGACGCGCTGAACCGGCTCGTGAGCACGATCAGTGGTCCATCATAAACCTCGGAAGAGTCGGTGTCCGAATCCACGTTCATACGGCCGTCGGGCTCGCGGGTTTGCACTACTGGTCCATCATGAATAAACAATCCGGTGAGAGTGATGGCTTCTTCCAGTGAACCACCGCCATTTTGCCGCAAGTCCAGGACGAGTCCTTGAATGTGTTCAGCCTCCAGTTTGCGGATCAGCTTTGCCAGATCAGCCGTCGCGCTGCTGGGAGTGGTGCCCGTCCGCCGGTCGTAGCCGCCATAGAACGCGGGGAGGTCAATGACACCCAAACGCAGTGCCGGCCCGTTCGTTTGCGGCCAGTCCACAATACGCGCCTTGGCCTGCTGATCCTCCAGCTTCACTTCGTCGCGGACCAGGGTGATGGTCTTGCGCGCGGACACATCGGTGGTGCCAGCAGGAATTAGCGTAAGGCAAACGAGTGTGCCTTTCGGACCGCGAATCATCTTCACCGCGTCGGACAGCGGCATGTCCACGATGTCAACAGGCTTCTGATCTCCTTGCCCGACCGCGACAATACGGTCGCCTAGTTTGAGCAGCCCGCTCTTGGCCGCCGGGCCGCCGGGCACGAGGTCGGATATTGTGCAATTGCCATCGTCCGAGTGGAGCGTTGCGCCGATGCCGAACAGCGACAGGTTCATGGCGATGGAAAAATCGTCCATCTGCTCGTGTCCAAAATAATCCGAGTGCGGGTCATAAACGTGAGCCAAGGCATTGAGATAAATGTCGAGGACATCCTCCGAGGTGAGTTTTTGCATGGTCTGCAACAGGCGGGTGTAGCGAAGCGTGAGGGCCGTAACGATGTCGGCAGGTTTCTTGCCCGCGAGCTTTTCCTGCAAAAATTCAGCCCGGATGTTTTGCCGCCAGAGTTCACGGGCCGCGTCAAGATTCGCCGGGCGCAGAGCTTTCGTGCGGTCAAGGGAGAAAGCGTCGTGCCCGGTAAAATCGAACTTTTCGCTCTGCACAAGATTTGTGACATACTCATCGCGCTGTTCCAATCGTTCCAAATAACGCTGGAAGATGGTTCGTTCTGGAGCAATGTCACCTTCGCGGCGAGTCATGTCGGGCAGACGTGAACAGAAGCCGTCGAACTGCCGTGCATCCGATTGCAGAAACAGCAGGTGGGCCGGATCAAGTGAATCAAGGTAACGGTCGAGGAATTTCGCGGCCAGTTCGTCATCGAGCCGGCGCTGCGAGAATTGGGAATGTTCCAGCAACTCGGCAGTGACCCGCGTGATATTGCTGTCGGTCGGGTCGTTCCCGCCTGCCGCAAGCGGGGTTATTCGCTTTTCCAAGGTGGCCGCCGTGACGAGGCCGACAAAGACGAGCGAAGACATCACGGCAATGGTCCAAGGCACGAACCGTTTTGAGTTCATAAATATTTGAATCTTGATTTGCTTTTATTGTTGGGCAGCGGTGCGTTTAACCAGCGCTCCACGCTTTCGTTGCTGCAATAATAGAACATCGTCATGTTGCCGGGTGCTTTCTCGAAGATTACAAGTTTGCAAGGAAACCAGTATGCGTTATGCCCGAAGAAGCGAAGTCACAGCACCGTCAAAAGCTAATCAAAGATTGGTAAGTGTGCAGAAAGATATTATTCGCGGCGTTGTTGGAATTCCTTGAAAAACGAAGAAAGAATTCTGACAGCTGCGATGAACACGAGGTTCTCATAATCCACGTCAACATTCATGCCATCTCAGATAGGGAGAACACCCCATAGCATCCGCATGGCTCTCCGGATTATCTTCGCATTATAAACGCAAGGCAGCGGTTGCCTGCGTTGATACAAAATAAACCATCACCAGAGAATTCTATTATGCAACAAAATCGATCATTTGCCGTCTTGTCGTTCGTGGTTATTTTAGGCGTTGGCGCAGCCCTCGCCTACGCGCAGCATCGGGTGGGAGCCAATTTGGTAGCCGGCGGGATTGGCGTCGTGGCCTTCATCCTGGCCTTGGCAGTCGCTTCCGCCATCCAAGTTGCCGACCAGTGGGATCGGGCGGTCATATTGCGCCTGGGCAAGTTTCGCGCCCTGAAAGGACCGGGACTGTTTTTCATTGTTCCGGTCATTGACGCGATTCCTTATTGGATTGACACCCGCGTCATCACGACTGGGTTCAAGGCGGAAAAAACCCTGACCAAAGATACGGTGCCGGTGGATGTGGATGCCGTGCTGTTTTGGAAAGTTGTGGACCCCAAAAGGGCGGCCTTGGACGTGGCCGACTATAAAAGTGCCATCAGTTGGGCTTCCCAAACCGCCCTGCGCGATGTGATCGGCAAGACCATGCTTTCGGACATGCTGGAAGGCAGGGACAAAATCAGCAGCCTGTTGCAAAAGATTATTGATGAGCGCACCGAACCCTGGGGCATCAACGTCATTTCGGTGGAGGTGAAGGATGTTTTGATTCCCACCGGTCTGGAAGATGCCATGTCCATGCAGGCGCAGGCGGAAAGAGAGCGCCAGGCTAGGGTGATCTTGGGTGATGCCGAGCGACAGATTGCGGAGAAATTTGCCGAAGCCGGCAAGACCTATGAGCACAATCCAGTGGCCTTTCATTTGCGGGCGATGAACATGCTTTATGAAGGTTTGAAGGAGAATGCCACGATTGTCATCGTTCCCAGTACCGCTGTGGAATCTATGCAACTCGGCGGGCTGGCCGGGATGACGGCACTAACCATGGGCTTGGGCAAGGAACGTGCCAACGGACATCAGGACGGCGAACTCAAGAAACAAGAATTAATTAAATGAATGGTTACTGGTATCGAGTGAAACTGGTAGTCGTGCCTGTCGTGATCCGGTGTCTGTCCATGACATTCAGGATTAGTTTCCGGATTGTTTTGACAGGGCTGTGCTTGCTTGGGGCCGCCGGGTGCGTCTCCTATCCAATCTCGAAACAGGTAAGAGAGCAGGCGCAGACAACCAAAGACGTAAGTTTTCTTACGATTTGGGAGAACCCGGACGCTTACAAAGGACGCATGGTCATCTGGGGCGGCAGAATCCTCAAAACGGTCAACGAGACCAATGGTGGATTCGTCTATGTGCTGCAGGCGCCACTCGACTACCAGGAATGGCCCACATCCACAAAATTCTCCCAAGGCCGGTTTATGGCCCGGAGTTCGAGTTTTCTGGATCCAGAGGTTTACCGGAAGGGAGCTAAAATCACCATCGCTGGCGAGTTGTCCGGCACGGAAACGCAGAACATGGATAAAACAAGCTATGCCTACCCTGTGGTCACACTGCGGGAGGTGTATTTCTGGAGGCAGGAGCGCGCAATTTATACGGGGTCTCCCCCTTGGGGTTGGGGTTGGTATGGGCCTTACCAGCAATACTATGACAACTACCACGGCGACTATTACTCTCCGGGCAATTATGATCCGAATTTCGATCTCGACTGGGGCCAGCGCTTCGACTACTCGCCGCAGGAACCTGAGAAGCGAGAACATGAAAGCCGATGATCGAGTTTGGAACGTCATTTGGCTAACGAAGTGCCTGTGCGCGGTTCCTGCACCCGCAGTCACTGCAACAAAACCAAAAACACAAAAAATGAAAGAATTATTATGTTAAGCAAAGTCAAAACACTGGAAGGTTACAAATTGGACAGCCTCGACGGGGAAATCGGGAAGATCAAAGAATTTTACTTCGACGACCGGCATTGGACGATCCGCTATCTGGTCGCAGAAACGGGAACCTGGCTCGCGGACAGGCAGGTGCTGATTTCCCCGTATGCATTGATCTCCGTGAACAAAGAAGAACGAAACATAGCTATTGATTTAACCAAAGAGCAAATCGAGAAAAGTCCCTCCTTGGACAGTGATAAGCCCGTTTCCCGCCAATTTGAACAGGCCTACTACGGGCATTATGAATATCCGATGTATTGGTGCGGCCCATATAGTTGGGGCGCTTATCCATATTTTATTCATAACCGTGAAACGCGCGAACGTGAACAATGGAGAGGACCCGCTCAGCATGAGAAAGCGTGGGATCACCATTTGCGCAGCACTTACGGTGTGAGCGGCCATCACATCCAAGCCTTGGACGGCGAGATTGGCCACGTCAAGGATTTCATCATTGATGATGAGACGTGGGCGATTCGTTACCTAGTCGTTGACACCCATAATTGGTGGCCCGGGAAAAAAGTCCTGGTTTCCCCGCAATGGATTGAACGCGTCAGTTGGGGCGAGCGGAAAGTGTTCGTCAATCTTTCCCGTGAAACCATCAAGCAGTCACCGGAATACACGGAGGAATCGCTGCTGACCCGGGATTATGAGACCGAACTACATCGCCATTACAAGCGCCAAGGATACTGGATGGATGAACTGGTGGCCAAAGGGCACTCAAACAGGAAAACACAATTAACAACTTAAAATATGAAACATCACAAAAATCAACACAAGCAAGGCTCCAACGGCGAACATAATCCTGATCCGAAAAAGATTGAGCATCGCGCTTACGAGATTTATCTGGATAGGGGCAGCGACCCGGGCCACGACTTTGACGATTGGCTGCGGGCGGAACGGGAATTAAAAGCGCCGGGCGAAGCCGCGCCGGGTAAAATTCTTCTGTGAATGTGGAGCGCCATGAAAGTTGGCGGAGTCCATGGAGTGAATCAACGGCTGACGGACAATCCCGTCTTGGACTCCGGGACCGCCTTTCTCCAGCGACGTGGCATGAAGAGCGCGCCGCTGGAACCATTCAATCTCAGCAATGAACCGACCGCCGTTGCTGATACTGCTGACCGAAAAAATTAACTGGAGATCGAATATGAACACAAAAATATCGTTGCAATAATTTTGATCGCTTTCGTCTTCGCGGTGATCATTTACTTGTCCATCAGAGGATCTCAGAGTGGTTTTCGTTTTCTGCGGTAATAAAGGCGGCGAAGTTTCTAAGCAACTTGGAGAAACAATACGGTGGCGACTTAAAGGCGAATTTACGGAAACAAGAATTTGCAAAAACGCTGACACGAATGAGAGTCGGCGGTCTGGCTTTATCAGTGGCAACCGTGCTGGGACAGGGAATGAGGGCACATTCAAACAATTTTGATGGTTTGTGAGAACATTGAACATCATTTTGAAAAACGCGCGGCATGGCTTGCTGGCGTTGCTCTGCCTCGTCGGGTTTTCCGCGTTGGCGGATACGGTGTCCACAAATGTTTTTCTGCGGCGGTTGCATAATTTTTGCGTGGACATGAACTGGCTGCCGTGGCCATTGATTCCGAAACGGCAATGGCCCGCCGTAAAGTTCAAAGAGAAAAGGGCAATCACGCTGGAGGAACACCAACGGATCATCGCCGCCGAAGTGAATCTGGAACGGAAAGCCCTTTACCAGTTGTGCTGGCACTTGGGCGGTAGCCAGGGTGACATTGCGAACTTGAAAGGCGAAGACGTGGACTGGCAGAACGGCACGGTGAGTTTTATGAGAAAAAAGACCGGTGTGCCCGTCATCGTCCACTTGGGAGCAGAGGCATTGAACCTGTTCAAAGACCTGCCCGCCGAAGGCGTGTTGTTTCCGTATCTGTCGCGCGTGCGGGCGAACGACCGGGCGACGGAGTTTAGATCACGGTGTCGGCAACTTGGTATTCAGGGCGTGACGTTACACAGCTACCGCTACGCTTGGGCGGAACGTGCCAAGACAGTCGGATACCCAGAACGGTTCGCGCAAGAGGCTTTGGGACACAACAGCAAAGCGGTGCATCGCGCCTACGCGAAACGCGCCCTGATGAAAATTCCGTCGCTGGAGGATTATGAGAAACGGGCGGCAACAACTCGAGGGTGAATCCATGTTCAAACCGCAGGATTGACTTGGCAGGAAAACCGTCATAAAATTAAATCTATGGCAAGTGCCAAACAGAGACGTAAAACTTGGCCTGCCTGCGCTCCGAAGCTGCTATTTTTGGGACTGCTATTATTGCTCCCTACCGCAGTGAATGCTCAATTCACTTACACGGTCAATGACAGCACAATCACCATCACGGGATACTCCGGCACTGGCGGGGCGGTGACCATCCCCAGCAAAATAATTGGCTTTCCGGTTACTAGCATCGGTGACTTTGCGTTCTCTGGTACCAGTTTGACCAGCGTCAAGATTTCCCACAACGTAACCAACATCGGGGACTACGCGTTCATTAATTGCTACAGCCTGACCAACGTCACGATCGGCAATAGCGTCACGAGCATCGGGGACTCTGCGTTCCTGTACTGCTCCAGCCTGACTAGCGTCACAATCGGCAACAGTGTCATCAGCATCGGGGACTCTGCGTTCTCTGGTACTAGCCTGACCAGCGTTAATATTCCCACCAGCGTTACCAGCATCGGGGACTCTGCATTCTCTGGTACCAGCCTAACGAGCGTTAAAATCCCTAACAGCGTCACTAACATCGGGGACTCTGCGTTCTCTGGCACAAGCCTGACCAACGTCATAATTTCCAAGAGTATCACGAGCATCGGGAACTCTGTTTTCTCCGGATGCTCCGGCCTGACCAGCGTCAAGATTCCCCGTAGCGTCACGAGCATCGGGGACTCTGCGTTCTCTGGCACAAGCCTGACCAGCATCACGATCCCCCACAACGTCACGAGCATCGGGGACTCTGCGTTCTCTGGCACTAGGTTGACCAGCATCGCGATTTCCATCAACGTCACCAGTATTGGAGGCGGGGCGTTCTCTGGCACACTTCTCACGAACGTCGTGATCCCTGACAGCGTTACCAACCTCGGTGGCTCTGCGTTCTCTGGCTGCCCAAACCTAACCAGTGTCATAATAGGCAACAGCGTTACCAGCATCGGAGGCTCTACATTTCAAAACTGTTCCAGCCTGACCAACATCACCATAGGCATTAGTGTCTCCGACATTGGAGAATTTGCGTTAGGTTACTGCTCCAGTCTGACCAGTATCACGATCCCCAACAGCGTGACCAGCATCGGAAACAGTGCATTCATTTCTTCTGGCCTAACGAGCATCGTGATTCCCGATAGTGTCACCATCATCACAAGTTGGGCATTCTCTTACTGCCCAAATCTAACCAGCGTCACAATCGGCAACGGTGTCACTAGCATCCAGTATGGGGTGTTCTATGACTGCCCCAACCTGACGAGCGTCACCATAGGCAACGGCGTCACAAGCATCTTGCAAGAGGCGTTCTGGATCACCGGACTGAACAAAATTAACATCCCCAACAATGTCACAAGTATCGATGCGGAGACATTCGCTAGTACCAGCCTAACCAATGTTACGATTGGTAATGGACTCACCAATGTCGGGGACGCTTTTTATACCTGCCCTTTTTTTGGCTGCCCCAGTCTGATGGCAATAACGGTGGATACGAGTAATCCCGCTTATTGTAGCGTGGCCGGGGTCTTGTTCGACAAGAATCGGGACACACTCATCGAATATCCGAGAGGGTTGGCCGGTAGCTATATAGTTCCAGGCAGCGTCACCAGTATCGGGAACTATTCGTTCTATTACTGCACCAGCCTTACAGGAGTCTATTTCAACGGCAATGCCACCAGCCTTGGCGATTTTGTGTTTTCCGGTGACAATAATGCAACCGTCTATTACTTGCCGGGTACCACGGGCTGGAACTCGACGTTTGGTGGACTTCCTACCGCGCTGTGGTTGCTTCCAAATCCAACGATTCTGAATTTCGAACCCAATTTTGGTGTGCAAAACAACAGTTTCGGTTTTACCATTTCTTGGGCAACAAACATTCCTGTCGTAGTGGAAGCCTGCACGAATCTGGCCAACCCGGTATGGCAACCAATTCAGACTAACACCATAACCAGCGGCTGTGCGTATTTCAATGATCCCCAGTGGACGAACTATCCCGGTCGTTTCTACAGGCTCCGCTCGCCGTGACGTGCCCGTTCTGCGAGCCATTTGCCGGACAGTTTTTCTTTGCGGCATTCCTCTTTTGCCAGTGCTGATTCAACGCATTCGTGACCTTCGCCAGCCACGGACGCTCTTGGATCTGTTCCAGCAGTTCCAACGCGGCAAAAAACTTGACGCTGTTCGGTGGTGGATTGCCCAACGGTTTCAGTAATCGCGCAGTAACGAGAATCGGCACATCGGACGGCTGGCAGTTGATGACCCACGCCGCTTGCTCCGCCGTCAGGCGGGCAGGCAACTGGTTCAGCAGCCGCAAAAATTGATGTTGCTCCTCTCTCATTCCAGTTTGAATTGCTTGAACACCGGA
>Ga0182015_10001820_pt1 | contig 27141 bp, 32 predicted proteins | sample 712P3MmetaG_FD_120478 | JGI IMG/M metagenome (GOLD analysis project Ga0182015, IMG submission 120478) | Permafrost microbial communities from Stordalen Mire, Sweden - 712P3M metaG | ecosystem: Environmental > Terrestrial > Soil > Wetlands > Permafrost | place: Sweden: Stordalen | collected...
AGCGGCAACGCGCGGGATGCCGCATTCGTCCGGAGATTCCCGAGCTTTACTTTTGCGCCGACATCAAGGGCTACGGCTGGTGTTTTCGCAAACAGAATTTCCTGAACATCGGGCTGGGAAGAATGGATCAGCACCGGCTTTCGGAACACGTGGCGGCGTTCGTGCGCTTTTTGCAAGCCGCCGGGCGGATCACCTTCGATGTTCCCGCGGCGCTGCTCGGCCACGCGTATCTTTTGTATGGGGTGTCGGAGCGCCAGCCGGTGGATGACGGAATGTTATTGATCGGGGACGCGGCTGGCCTGGCGTACAAGCAGAGTGGCGAGGGGATCCGGCCGGCCATCGAATCGGGGCTGCTGGCCGCGCAGGCCATCCTGGCGGCGGAAGGGAACTACTCGGGCGCGGCGCTCCAGCGATACGAAGCGCTGTTGCAGAAGCGGTTCGGAACGTCCGGGCAGGATTGGGCGTCCAAGGCTGGACAACTTCTGCCGTCCGCCTGGATGGGGGCGGTGGGCCGGCGGTTGCTGGGCGCGCGCTGGTTCGTACGCGATGTGGTGATCGATCGCTGGTTTCTGCACGCCAACGAGCCCAGTCTATAAACCCGCGCCGGAGGGGCTTGCGCGTTCAGCATCCTGGATGAGCCGGCGGGCGTGGGCGGCTTGATCGCGGGCGACGCGGACCTCAAAGGCCAGGTTGGGCAACACTGAATCGCCAACCAACACGGCCGCGATGCCGTTTGAGTCCAAGAAGTTTTTCATGCCCGTGGCTTCCATTTCAGTCGCGGCGCTGGCTATGGTTTCGAGGTCGAGTTCGGATGAGGGATCCACTTCTTCGACTTCGTCAGGCAGCGGATTTTCGGCGATCAGCTTCTCGGCGCGGGCGGCCTTGGCGGCGGGAACGCGCACTTCGAAAACGCCTTCGGGCACTCCCGGCGCGGAGTCGTCCCATAGCACGGCGTCCATCCCGGCATCCTGGAGCAGGCCGAGAATCTCTTCGCAATCCTGCTTGGCGCTCGCGTCCATGGAACGATACACCGTAACCAATTTCGATTCGTTGCTCACGATTTGATTCTAGAGGATTGAGCCGGGCGAGGGCGGTAGAATAAGAACTGGAGGCTATATGGCGGATCAAGATTACGGCAACAGGGCGGTATGGTTCATGGCGGGGATTGCGATCGGGGCGACGGTGGCGTTGCTCTACGCGCCAGCCACGGGCGAGCACACGCGGCGGCAGCTCGCCAGAAGAGCGCAGAAGGGCCGGGATGTGCTGGCCGACTCCGGGGGCGACTTGCTGGATCGCGGGCGCGAGATGTACGAGCGTGGGCGGAAGCTGGCCGATGAAGCCGCCGACATGTTCGAGCGCGGCCGGAAAATCGTGGAGAGCACCGCGTCCAATCTGAAGGGATAAATAGAATCATGAGCAGCACAATGGCCGAGGCGGTGAAGGCGCCGCAGACGTTTGCAAACGAGCCGGTGGCCGATTTCTCGAAATTGGTGAATCGCGAGGCGATCGAGCGGGCGTTGCTCCGAGTGCGCGCGGAGTTTGGACGCGAATACGAGCTGCTGATCGCCGGACGCCGTGAGAAGACGCCTGACAAGCTGAAGTCGCTGAATCCGTCGCGGCCGACCGAGGTGGTAGGCGTTCACAGCAAGGCGACCGCGGAACTCGCAAAGGAAGCGGTGGAGGCGGCTCACGCGTATTTTCCGGAGTGGGGCGCCGTGCCCGCGGAGACCCGGGCGCGGATTCTGCTGCGAGCCGCCGAATTATTTCGCGAGCGGAAGTTCGAATTCGACGCGTGGCTGGTCTATGAGTCTGGCAAGACCTGGCCGGAAGCGGACGCCGATGTTTCCGAGGCGATCGATTTCTGCGAATACTACGCGCGGCAGATGCTGCGTCTCGCCAAGCCGGATCCGCTGGTGCAGTTGCCGGGCGAGAAGGACGAACTGTTCTACCTGCCGCTGGGCGTGGGCGTGATTGTGCCGCCCTGGAATTTTCCGCTGGCCATCATGGTGGGGATGACCACGGCCGCGCTGGTGTCGGGGAACACGGTAGTGATCAAGCCTTCGAGCGACACGCCGACCATTGCCGCGAAATTCGCCGAAGTTCTGCTGGACGCGGGCTTTCCGGCGCGATCGTTCTCGATGCTGGTGGGCAGCGGCGCGGTGGTGGGCGATGTGCTGGTGGAGCATCCCCTGACGCGGTTCATCGCGTTCACGGGATCGAAAGAGGTTGGGCTGCGCATCAACGAATTGGCCGCGAAGCCGCGCAAGGGACAGAAGTGGATTAAGCGCGTGCTGGCCGAGATGGGCGGCAAGGACGCGATCGTGGTGGATCGGGAGACGGACGTCGATACCGCGGTAAAGGGTGTGATGTGGTCGGCATTCGGGTTCCAGGGTCAAAAATGCTCGGCATGTTCGCGCGCGATTGTGGACGCGGCCATCTACGACGAGTTCGTCGAGAAGCTGAAGACCGAAGTCGCGGGGTTAAAAGTCGGGCCGGCGGATGAGCCCGGAAATTACATGGGCCCGGTGATCAACGAAGGCGCGATGCGGTCGATTTTGGATTATGTGGAGGTCGGCAAGAAGGAAGGCCGGCTGATTTCTGGAGGCGGCAAAGCGCCGGGCGATGGGTACTTTGTGCAGCCGACGGTGATCGCGGATGTGGATTCCAAGTCGCGCATCTTTCAGGAAGAGATTTTCGGGCCGGTGCTGGCGGTGGCGAAGGCGCGCGATTTCGAGCACGCGCTCGAACTGGCAAACGATTCCGAATATGGGCTGACGGGCGCCGTCTACACCAATAATCACGAGAAGATTCGCAAGGCGCGCGAGCAGTTCTTCGTCGGGAACCTGTACATCAATCGCAAGTGCACCGGAGCGATGGTGGGGGCGCATCCGTTTGGCGGGTTCAACATGTCCGGCACGGATTCCAAGGCGGGCGGGCCGGACTATTTGCTCCAGTTCCTGCAAGCCAAGGTGATCGGCGAGAAGATTTCGTGATAACATCGGCCAGGTAAGGGTTCGGCGGCGATGGAACCCCGATCAGAAGGGGACCAAGAAGTCACAACTCCAGGGTCGATTCCGAACGACGCGGCGAAGGGCGCAGGAGCAATCGGCGCCCTTTTCCATTGGCGGCGCGCTAGCTCACGCGCGCGGTTCAGTAACGGGCTCGAGCGGGTTCGGGTAGGCGTCGGGATCGCGCTGTTCGTCACCGTGGAGGCACTGGAAATCTTTTTCAATCAGGATGGACAGGTGCTTGCCGGATTCGAGCGGCTGATCGGCGGAGATGCCGACGCGGTCCGTGGTGAACCATTCCATTCCCACGGCGGCTGGGACCTGAATCTTGAGCCAGCCGTTCTGGAACGAGGCGCGGGGCGCGGGGATGCTCGATGACGACTCGAGCGTGTAAGCGAAATTAGCGCCGGGCGCGAACTGGACGCTGTCTTCGACGAAACCGGTCTTGCTGAACTGCGACACTTCGGATTGGCTCAGACGCAACCGCAGCGAGTTTCCATGGATGCGGAGTTTCATTGGATTCTGGATGCTCCTGAATAGATATTAAAACGGCCATCGCGAACGAAGCCAAGCAGGGTCATGTGGAAGCGCTGCGCGGTTTCCACCGCCAGGCTGGAGGGCGCGCCGACGGCAGCCAGGATCGGGATGCCGGCCATCAGCGCTTTTTGAACCAGCTCGAAGCTGGCGCGGCCGCTGACCAGCAGCAGGTGGCCGCTGAGCGGTGTCCGGCCGGCTAGCATTTCCGCGCCAATCAGCTTGTCGACGGCGTTGTGGCGGCCGACGTCTTCGCGCAAGAGCTGGAGTTTTCCTTGAGGATCGAAGAGCGCCGCCGCGTGCAGGCCGCCAGTGCGTTCGAAGACCGGCTGTTCGCGCCGCAACGTTGTGGGGAGATGATGGATAACGGTGGTTTGGACCACCGGCGCGTTGCGCGGGAGCACCGGGCAGCCCTGCATCTGGATGGCTTCGATGGACGCTTTGCCGCAGACGCCGCAGCTCGAGCTGGTGTAGAAGTGGCGCTCCAGGCGATCGAGATCCACTTCGACGCCGGGATTCAGTTCCACCGTCACCGAGTTGCCGAGTTGCCGCGGGTTTGCGACGGCCATCTTCGTCCAGAAGACATCGCGGATTTCGGCCCTGTCGTGGAGGATGCCTTCGGTGAACAGGAAGCCGGCGGCCAGCTCGAAGTCGTGGCCGGGGGTCCGCATGGTGATGGAGACGGGCTTTTGGCCGAGGCGGATTTCGAGCGGTTCTTCGACGGCCAGCAGGTCCTGAACGGGCGCCGAGGAGTCGCCGTCGACTTTCTGGACGGGTACTGTGAGGATGGGCCGGTTCACACCGGCTTTATGGTAACGCGCGCAGACGCGAGGACGCGCGAAGCCTCGCGGGGTTACGCCAGGTTCGGGATCTTGATGATCTTCTTCTGGATGGCGTATTGCACAAGCTGCGCCTTGTTGTGGATGTCGAGCTTGCGCATCAGATTGAATTTGTGCGCTTCCACGGTCTTGACGCTCAAGTTTAGATCGCAGGCGATTTCCTTGACCGAGTTTCCTTCGGCCAGCATCTTGAGGACTTCGCGTTCGCGCGTGGTGAGCGTGGCGAAGCGTGGCAGCCGGTTGGCTGACTTGATGCGTGAGCGGAAATCATCCACCAGCTGAGAGAGCATGCGCGGGCTCAAGTAGCTGCCGCCCCGGCAGATGTCGCGGACGGCGGCGACCAGTTGGGCCGAAGGGCTGTCTTTGAGAACATAGCCGCTGGCGCCTACTTCCATGCCTTCCACCAGGTAGTCTTCATCGTCGTACATGGTGAGAAACAGGACCTTGGTTTCGGGCCGATTCTTCTTGATTTGCCGGGTGGCTTCGAAGCTGCTGAGGCCGGGCATGCCGATGTCCATCAGCACGACGTCCGGACGGAGTTCGGTGGCCTTCTCGACGGCCTCGCCGCCATTGGACGCTTCGCCGACAACTTCCATGTCCGCTTCAGTGGAGATCAGGGTTCGGATGCCCTGGCGAAACAGGGTGTGATCGTCCGCCAACATGATGCGAGTCTTTGCCATAACGTGTACCCGAGTTTGCCTCGAATCCCTTTCCTAAGCTGAGCTTCCCGCCTGCGGCTTCAGACGTAACCGGGCTACGCTCCGGCCGCCCTGATTCTCCGCGCGGTTCTTCCTCCCATCGGCTTGGCGGCGATTGGCTCGATCGAACTGGACGCCGGTTCCTTTGCCACCGGCAGCCGGATCAGGATCTTGGTCCCCCGGCCCGTTTTCTTACGATCAACCCAACCATTCCTAACACCGGTCCCATCGTTGGCCTTAATGCTGGACCCGCTTCTGGGACGGCTACGAATTTCAAACCTGCCACCAAGTAGGGCAACGCGCTCTCTCATGCCAGAAAGTCCAAACGAGTCTTTCCGAGCCAGCGCCTCCTCGACTCTAAACCCGACTCCGTTGTCCTCAACGGCCAGTCTGACCCATCCATCGGCCGAACTGACGGAAATGTTTACGCCGCTGGCCGAGGAGTGTTTCGCGATGTTGTTGAAGCACTCCTGCACCAGCCTATAAACAATAATTTCAGTATGTTGTGGGAGCCGGCCCAAGTGGCTGAGCAACAGCTTGACGCGGATGGGATTAAGGCGGCGGAAGCGGTTGACCAACTGGCGCAAAGCGGCGCCCAAGCCGAGCTGTTCGAGCACGGCCGGGCTCAAGGCGGCGATCAAGCGGCGCATTTCGAGAATGGTCCGCTCGGTGAGATCGCGGGCCTCCCGCAGCTTGCTGATCCATTCCACGTGTTCGGACGGCAGGGCTTGTTCCAGAAGCTCAATTTGGAGGCGGATGCACAGCAGGGACTGGCCGGCCTCATCGTGCAGCTCCCGGCTGATGCGGCGGCGCTCCATCTCCTCGACGTGGAGCATGTGCTCGGCGAGCTGCCGGATCTGTTCCTCGCGGGCCGCGAGGTCTTCCATGAGGCGGGCCTTTTCGGCGGCCATCAGGCAGCGCTCGGCGGCGGCGGCCAGCAACTCTTGCTCGCGCGGCAACCATTCGTAGGACTTCGAGAAGGCGAATTGCATGACGCCCGAGGTGCGTCGCCCGGTGGCCAGCGGAATGGACCAGACGGTCTGGAATTGGTCCTTCCAAGCCGGGTCGAGCAGCAGGCCGGCGGAGCCGCCATCTTTGAGCTCGATCTGCCGGGAATGGGCGAGCGTCCGCATTTTGGCGCGGCCATTCGCAACCTCGGCCAACGCGGGGCGAAGCTGGCCGCGGGTCCGAGCCTGAGCCCGCAACACCCAAGCGCTGCGCTTGTCGTTCAGCAAATAGAGATGGCCGGCGTCGGCATGGCAGACATGGACCAGCGAATCCAGGAACCGGCGCAGCAGCTCATCCAAATTGCGCGATTCCAGTTCGACACGGAACAGCTCATAAAACGCCTGTGTTTCGGCCTCGCGAACCTGGTAGTACGCGTTGTTCAGCGTCAGAATCACACAGAAGTGGAGTTGCTCGCGCACCCACTGCAAGTTCGCGTACTCATTGGGGAGCAGCTTGCGCAGCAGGGGCGTGAGCAGGCGGTCATATTCCTGCAGTGCCTCCACGATGCTGCTGGGCGGAAGATTCAACTTGGCCAGGCGCCGGCCGTTATATTCCACCTGTTCGATGAACTTGAGGGGCGGCTGACCGTTGGCCAGAATGCGGGCGGCGGCGCCGGGTGTGATGGCAGCTAGCGCCACGCGAATTTTTGAATCGAATTGGCGCGGCCGGAACTTGTCGCGCTTCAGCTTGGCGAGGAAGCGCCGGTCGAGCGTTTCCGCGTGCGGCAATAAACAGACCGCCAGGCGGTGCAGATGAACGCGTAACTGGTCGCTGAGTACGTCAGCAGCGTCTGCCAGTTCCGGCGATATTTCCGTGAGCGGCACCCAATTGTACTATCGGTCCCTAGGGGGAAAGCTTTAGCGGTTTCGCCCGGCGGCACGGGCAACGGGATTGGCGGGTTGGGGATTGGGGATTGGTAGTCGCCGGAGACCCAATGCTCGTGGCGCTATGGCGTTTGCTGCGATCACTTGGGCTTCAGTTGAACGCGAACCGTCGGCTCTGCTTGGACGAAGATTACGCCGTCATCTTCGCGATACCAGAACACGCTCCATCCCCATCCCTCTACGTGTTCGCACGCAACTACATAATCCGAGGTCTGTAGTATGTATTCCTCCGGGTCCGGTTTGAATTCGCCGTCCCGTTCCAAGGCTTGGATGACGACAGCGAGTTGGTCCTGAGAGCGCTCCGGCATTGGAGCGAGCGCGCGATGGAACGAGTCCAGCAGGACGACCTTGCAACTAGCCATCTGAGCCTAAACCCTATCACAGCACTTCCTGGCTCAGCGTGACGTTGCTGCTCGGGGAGCTATCGCACCTGCTTTATGCCGAGCCGCTTTCGACTCTTCTACCAACTCCAACACTCGCGGAGTGATCAACTGTGCACGCTTGGCAATCAGACGGATTTCGGAAGTGGATTGGTCGAAACTCCACTCCAATAGATCGCCCTCTTGGAGACCGAAGATCTCTCGAATCTCTGGGGGTACCGTAACCTGAAACTTGCCGACAATCCGGGTCGTAATTGGGCGCATAGCGACCATAGGATGCATAAACACCTCCTAGTAAGATTATCCGAATTTCCGAATTTCTTGTCAAGGGGGGGGCTTACGCCGTGCCGGTGGCATTGCCTATAAGTATCACTCTCCATAATAGATAGCGACCAGGTGATAGCCTGCCAATGACAGAAAGCCCAACGCCAGGAATCCGATCCCCCAGTAAGCAAGCAGGCTGGTGCGGCGGCCACGGACCTTCGTAGTGAAATCGGGATCGCCTATCGAGACATTCTGGTATTCCGCCGATAAACCATGCTTTCTGCCCCACTGCCCTATTAGATCCAAGCGTTTGATTTCGGAGGACTCCCTTCGCCGGAGGAACAGGTCTCTTGCCAGCACCAGAGCTCCTACGAAACTCAGGAATTCGCCGATTGTTCCGATCCAGTGTGCGATGTGGGAATGCGGCGGCATATTCGACCCGTATCATCTCACGGCGATAGCGTTGAGTTTCGGCCCGCGCATACGGTATCCTGAAGTCTGTACAAGAATGGCAAACACTTTTTCAGCGCTGAAGCGCATGCGCCAGACCAAGCGGAAGACGCTCATCAATCGCCTCCGCAAATCGCGGCTCCGCCACCAGATCCGTTCGGTGCGGCGGTTGATTGAACAAAAGGACGCCAAGGGCGCGCAGGCTGCGCTGCCGGTCACGTTTTCGGTGATCGACCGCTCGGCCCGCTGGGGCATCATCAAGAAGAACACCGCGGCGCGTTATAAGAGCCGGATACAGGCCAGGCTCAAGGCGCTCGCGGCCGCTTAGTTCGTCAGATTCAGCACCAACTCTTCCATCACAACGCGGTCGTCGGGACGCGTGTCTCTCAGCGCTTTGTCGGCCCAGAAGACCTTCTGGATGGCGCGCGCCAGTTTCTCGTTGGGGAAGGCAGCGACGGTTTGCTGCACCTGCTCCGCGCGATCGCGCCAGATGCGAATGCCTTGCTTGGTGAAGTGCGCCTGGATTTGCTGCGAAGTTTTAAGTCCCGATTCGCGGGCGGCCATGGCCAGCCGGAACTGCGTGGCGAGGAAGGTCAAGGCCAAGGGCAGGTACTCGCCCTCGCGCAGCAGCGTGTCCAGGCTGTCGAGCGACCGCTTTCGATCACCTCGTCCTAAAGCCCCCACCAGCGCGAAAATCGTGGACGCCTGCGCGTTCGGAACCAGGGTCAAGATATCATCCGCAGTGACCTTGCGAGTGCCGCCGGTGTAGAGGCGCAGCTTTTCGATCTCGTTGGCGAGGCGGCTGGCGTCGGCGGCGAGCGATTCCACCAGCAGTCCGATTTCCGAGAGTCCGATTTCGAGGCCTGCTTGCTTGGCGAGATCCTGCGCCAGGCGCCGGGCGGACTCGAGCGTGTAAGGGCGCAGCTCGACCACCTCCCCAATAGCGGCATAGAATTTCTGGACGCGCTCGATTTTGGCGCGGTCTTCGCCTTCGAAGTCGTAGCGGCTGGCTTCGAACACCAGCACGCATCCGGGCGTATTAGGGTGCTTCAGATAGGCCGCCAAATCGGCCGCAGCGGCGTTTTCGGCATCGCTCACGGCCCGGCCGCGCGGCAGAGCGCTTTCGGCGCCCGAGACCCACACCACACGGTTGGGCGCGAACAGCGATAGCGAGCGCGCATCGTCCAAAACCGCCGCGAGGGTGGTCTCTTCCAGATCGTGACGGCTCAGGCCGTTCTCGCGATCCTCGGGCGCGAGCACCTTGTCCACTAACGCCCGGCGGCAGGCGCTCAATTGATACACTTCGGGCCCGAGAAACAGGTACACCGGCGCGGGAGGCGCCTTTTCGATCCGCTGCAGGAACTGATCGGGGCTCAAAAGTTCTCCAGGATCGAGGTCACCAAATCGCGCGCCACGTCCTTGCTCAAGCGCTGGATCCCGGCGCCGCTCTCGTCGAAGTATTGATAATTGTTGATCGTGGACAGCTCGTAGCGCTGATGCGCTTCATAATAGGGCCGCGAGAAGATGACTTTGCCGGTGGCGCGCTCGGTCAGGCTCACGTTCAAGACCACGATGATTTGCAGGCCGCTGGTTCGTCCGGTGGCTTGATTGATCAAGGTCGGATAAGCGACGTAGCGCACCACGCTGCCGCTCAGCACTGCATCGGCCTGGGTTGGATCGTTGACAGGCTTGTAGCGGGTGCGGGTGATGAATTCGCGGCTGATGGCTTCGGGAAGGGAGTCGCTGAGTTTGTATTTCACGGTGCCGTTGCTGAAAGGTGGAATGGCGATGGTATGGACGTCCTTGGGCACCAGGTCGGCCTTGCCCGCCACATGATAGCCGCAGGAGCCCAGCGCAAGACTCGCCGCGATGAGCGATGTCATTGCAAAACCCGCCGCCGGCTTATTCCAAATATCCACGGGCAACCTCCCAGGCGTTTTCAGCCGCGATTTGCAGATTGTCCGCCACCACCCAAAACCACCAGGCGCGCGGTTGATTGCGATCCTGCGTGATGCCGCCAACGGTGATGCCACCAAGTCCAGCCACACCGACATTGGTGGGCGGTTCATGGTCCTTGGTGCGGACGTCGATGTTGGCCGATGCCAGGGCTTGGAAGATGGCATCCATTCCGGGGCTCTCTTCAAATTCTACCCAGGCGGAGATGCTGTAGCCGTGGAACACCGGCGCCTGGATGAGACGTAGCGACGGCATGGGAGCGCCAGTGGCGGCCAGCAGGCTGGCCAGGTGACGATCGATTTTTTGCTCGATCTCTTCGAGCGAGAGCGCCGCTTCGGAGCCATATTGCGACAGCATATTGAAGCTGACCTGCGCGTCAAATACATCTTTCGGCAAGGGCTTGAAAGAAAGCAGCGCAACGGCCTGCTTCTGCAGTTCCTCGATGCCGGCCTGGCCCCGCTCGCTCACCGGTTCAAAAATCTCCACCACCGAACGACGGATCGCCCCGGCTTTCTGGAGATGCGTCAGTAGCAGCGCGAGTGCGATGGCGGCGGGTTGCGCGATGGTTTGAATCCCGTCGTCGGCGTGGAAGTCGGGAGCCTCCACCATGGGTGCGCGCAGACGTGCCTCCGCCAGATCTTCCAAACCACCGCTGACATCGATGACGGCGGGAGCGGGCTGAGCGCCGCGAGTTTTCTGGTAGGCCTTCTCGCTGGATGCCTTGGAGCCGGCCAGGATGACGACGCGTGCCGAGCCCAGATCGGCCAATTCGATGGAAGCCATCACCAGCGGCTCATCTGCTCCGCTCGCGGGCCCGCGCGTGAGAATGCTGGCAACGCCTTGGGGCGCGTCTTCCACCTCGATGGCCGCCACCAGCTTGAGAGTGGCCGGGGCTTTGCGGGATTCCAGCAACTCATGGACTTCCTTGCCCAGCAGCGATTCGCCGCCGACAATCGCAATGGTGCCCCGCTGACTGCTGCGATGAGTGTGCATTAGCTGGTTAGTTGCTCCGGTTGCGGCGGCGCCGGCTGTGGAGGAGGATGTTGCGGGCGGAAGCGTCGGCGAATAATGCCCGCGGCGCGAATCACGATGCCGGTGGCGACGTATACGCTTGCGAGCGCCAGCAACACAGGTTCCGAGTAGTTCCAGATTAAGTAAATGAGTGCGCCAAAAAAGATCACGATGAGAGGCGATCGCGGGCCTTTGAAGTTGATCTCCTTAAAGCTGGGATAGCGCCAGGTGCTGACCATCAAGAATGAAAGCAAGGCCAGCAATCCGAGCCACAAGGCCGAGTGGACCCACCATCCGAGCGGTACGCTGTCGGTGGCGTACACAACAGCGGCGACGATGGCCGCAGCCGCGGGAATGGGAAGGCCGACGAAATACTTGCGGTCCGGGCGGCCGGGATTGGCCGGAACCGGGTTGGTCTGGACGTTGAAACGGGCCAGCCGTGCCGCGCCGCATAGCAGAAAGATGAAGGCGAGGAAGTATCCGGCGCGGTGGTCCATCAGGAATCCGCCGGGGGTGACGAACTCGACTCCCCAGGTGAACGCGAGAACGGCGGGAGCGATGCCAAAGGTGATGACGTCGGCGAGCGAATCCATTTCGCGGCCAAAGGCGCTAACGGTATTGGTCATGCGGGCGATGCGGCCGTCTAATCCATCCAGCACGACTGCGGCGCCGATGGCCTTGGCAGCCACTTCGAAATGCGGATTGTTGCCCAGTTGTCCGCTGGCGCCCAGGAGCGCGCCCTCCACCGAGCGGATGATCGCGATGAATCCGAGAAAAATATTGCCTGCGGTGAACAGCGTAGGAAGAGCGTAGGCCGCGCGCCGGGGACGCCGCGAGAGGGGCCGGGAATCGAAGAAGCGTTCCTTGAGAGAGAGCCGCGCCATTACGAGAGCCCCATTACGTCAACCCCATTACGTCAACCTACGCTGGGCGATGATGCTGGAGCCGCCGGCAACGCGTTCGCCGGTCCGTACCTGGATGTCCCACTCGGGTCCCAGGAAGACGTCGACCCGCGAGCCGAATTTGATCAGCCCCACGCGCTCGCCTTTGGCCACGGCGTCGCCAGGTTTCTTGTAGCACACGATGCGGCGCGCGATTAATCCAGCGATCTGCGCGAAACGGACGCAGGTGGTTTCGCCGGCGATGGTAAACGTGTTCCGCTCGTTTTGGGAGCTCGCGATTTCGCGGCTCGCAACCAGGAACTGGCCCTTGGTGTATTCGATGGCCGTGATCTTGCCGGCGATGGGCGCGCGATTCACGTGAACGTCGAAGACGTTCAGGAAGATGCTGATGCGCGTGCATTCCGCGCCATCTCCAATTATGCCCACCACTTTGCCGTCGGCCGGAGAGACGGCCACGGGACCGTCAGGGATGGTCCGATCCGGATCGCGGAAGAAATACAGGCAGAAGAGGGCGACCAAGAACAGCGGCGCGCTCCACGCCGGATGGATGAGGCGCCAGAGCAGAGCACCACCGGCGGAGAACGCCAGAGCGTAGTAAATGCCATCGATGACCATCGCTGTCTCTATTGTAGCGGCGGAGGGGCGGGGGACTCAGCGGCGAGAATTTTTACGGTTTGATGACAGCCTTGAAGCGACCCTTCGTGTGGTACAGCCGCTCCTAGTGAGACCCCACGATGCTGAATTCCACGGGATTTGACACCACCACGAAATCGGCCGGCCGCGTTTGGCCCACGTCTAGCCCGATCAGCGGCCGCCACGTCACCCACAGCGTATAGGAGCCCACCCGATCGGGCGCCATTCCAAGTAAATTCGACTCCAGTATCCAAGGTTCACCGGCGCGGTAGGGAGCCGGAGTGGTGTCGCCGCTCCAGTATTCCGAATCCATCTTCCGTTCTGATAAATGCCCATCGGCGTCACGAATCGATATGGCGATATCCGGCAGCAGCCGCTGGACCCCCCAGAACACTCCTGGACCTTCCGCAAAAGTTGCGGTAGCGATATGCAACGGAATCGCCTGGCCGATTTCGTAGCTCGGCCGATCCAGGGTCAAATTCGCGGCCAAGCCGTGCACTTGGGGTCCCCAGGTGCGTTGCACAGTCTGGATGTCAATCACTCTGACTGCAATCGTGTTCGACCGCACTCTCGCGACCTTGCCCTGGCCGGCATCAAATTCTTCGGTGATGTCGAGCGTGAAATCCTTCTCCGGATGATAGCCCCAGCTAAAGGTCCATGCAATCCGGCCGTCAGGAGCCCTCTGCTCACCCTTACTATTGAGGCAACCGCCATAATTTTGCATCTCGAACAGGTGCTCCACTCGGGTATCTCCGTCTTTATCGGGGAATCGCAAAAAGAGTGAGGGGCACGGCGGCGATGACGGTGCAACCATCTTTGGCGAGCCTACATCATCGCGCTCCAGCTTCAACCGGATCGCACTGCCGGTGAAGATGGTACCCAGCTCGGACGAAAGAGTAAGTGATTTTGGAGCCAGCGAACCTGAGGCGGGCGCGGTTGCAGAACCAGGATCGCCGGGAGCCAGCAGACCAAATGAACTGACTCGCATGGGCGGGCAGATGTGAAGCGGCCCGGGTAAGAACGTAATCGGGGTCGACAGCCACCCTACCGTGGGACACTCTGCGGCCGAGTGGAACTCCACCACCTCCTTGGCCGTGCTGGCCGGCGTTATGACGACTGGCGCGATTGATCTTCGAAATTGCGAAGGCTCCGGGGCCCCTGTTACCTCCGGCGCCTCCCGAAATGAGCAGGCATGGTCACTAACGTTCTTGAGATAGAAAACGATGGACACGTCGCTCGCGCCCGGATCGGACATCTCGACATTGCTATCGAGATCCGCGGTCCGGCACTCGGCGATACCTGACCCTGGCTGCGTTTGGCCGGCGGCCTGCCCGAACACGAGCGCCGCGAACAGAGCGAATTGAGAGCTCACGCCGGCTCCTTCCTGACTACCCTGAAGATGTCGAACTGCTTGACCTTGCGTTCCCAGAGAAGCTGTTTACGGCATCCCGCACGTCATCAAACACCTCGAACAACGTGTTGAGCTGCGTCATCAGCAGCAGTTCCACGGTACGCGGATTGGGATTCACCAGCTTCAGCGTGCCACCCTGCTTGGTAAGTGAAGTGTAGCCGCCTACGATCGCGCCGAGGCCCGTGGAATCGACGTAGGACACGTTTCTCAGGTCTAGAACCACTTTCGAATGGCCCGCCACGCCGAGCGCCCGAACCCTATCAAAGACGTCATCGGATTCGCGAAATGAGAGCCGTCCGCCGAGCGCCAGGATCACGACGTCTCCACGACTGATTTGTTCGATGGTCAAGCTCATACGGCAAGGTCGACTTTCTCGATTGTATATCGAACGCCGCCAGCGAATGCGCTATGATATGAGACCAAATGCTGCGCACCATCGGGTCGGTTTTGGCCGGGTATATCGCGATCGGAGTCCTGGTGGCTCTCACGGACCTCGTCTTTACGGTCGCGATTCCGGGTTTCCGCAGCATGGCCACACCGCCGCTCTATTATTTCGCGATCGTGACGTTCACTGACACGCTGTACTCAGCCGCCGGCGGATATTTGTGCGCCGCGACCGCGCGCGCCTCTGCTCGCATGGCCACGCTGGGGCTGATGATCTTCGGCGAAATCGTGGGCGTCGTCACAACCGTCCTGTTCTGGCACAACCAGCCGCACTGGTTCGCGTTCGCGCTGCTGGTGCTATTCCCGTTCGCGGTATGGATCGGATACAGGCTGCGAGCGCGCGGCGCCGTGCCGGCCATGGCCAGCGACGCAGTCTAGGCCCGGGCCGCATCTTCGGCCGGGAGCTTAAGGTCCAGACCGAAGTCTTTCTTCACGCGCTTACGAAAACCCTCGGCATCCAGCGCGTTGAAATCGATCCACTCTTCATCCGTCATGGCGGCTCTCCAACTCAGAAATGGCTGGGCATCTGGTCCGCAAGGATGCCGTAGTTTCCAGGTGCCGCTTTCGATGATATTTCTGATTGCCTCGGCGATGATGGACGGCGGCGCCGGTTGCGCGAGAGCAGCCTGAACCAATGCCGCGAAGTTCCTTGCGTGACGGTAGCGTGACGGAGGCGCGTCGGTGATTGCGTGCGCCATCGGCGTCTCGATGATACCGGGTTCCACGATGGCAACCCGCACTCCAAACGGTTTCATCTCCCCGGCCAGTGCTTCGCTAAGGGCCTCCAGCGCGAACTTCGACGCCGTATATGCGGCCATCGACAAACCTGCGATCTTTCCCGCTACCGAGCTAACATTGATGATGCAACCGCTCCTACGCTCCCGCATGCCCGGCACCACCTGGCGAATGCACCGCAGAGCTCCGAAATAGTTGGTCTCCATGGTGGCCCGAAATTCTTCCATGGGAAGTTCTTCCACCGAGCCGTGCCGCTCGATGCCGGCATTGTTGACCAGAACGTCAATAGGCCCGACTGCCGCGAAGCACTCCGTAACGGAGCGGTCGGAGTCGACATCCATGGTGAGAATGGAAGTCGGCAGCTTCTCCTGGGCAACGCGTTCACCCAGTTCCGGCGCGCGCGCGGGATTGCGCATCGTGGCATAGACCTGGTGGCCCGCCCTCCCGAGTTCCAACGCGGTAGCCAGTCCTATTCCGGAACTGGTTCCTGTGATCAGTATCTTTGCCGTCAGTTCTTCCTCGCTCGGTCCAGCGTACCAACTATCTCGGTCGCCGAACGAGCGCCGCTCCCCTGGCCGATGGTCCGCCTCCATCGGTCCAACGCCAGGCAACCGCGCCTTGAGGGCTGCGTGAATTACGGAGTATCCCACGAATGGCGGCTTCAACGAGTTCACCTAACGCACGGTGCACCACCCCAGCCCAACTACCGCGGGTCTTGCCGGTGGGCGCAACCATTACATGGGCGTGGTGGAAATCGAGAAGATTGGGATTAGGAGCCGTTTATTCTGTGCTAAACTTTACCACACTTCCGTTTCTGGAGAAACAACCGTGAAAACAACTCGCTGTTACGTCCACTTGCTCAGTCTTTTGCTCTTGATTACCACACTCTCGCCTGCGCAGACTACCCCTGCAGAGACGAAGGGAGCAGCAATCGGCCAAACCATCAACGCAGCTATTACCGCCGCTCTGCCGGGCGTGTCGGCGATCGAAAATATCGTTGCGGCCCTTTTCAAGAAGCCAGCTGGCACGGTCGCCCCGACCGCAACTACCAGGGTGACAGCGCAGAATGTGACGGACGCCGTCAAAGGCGCGACGGCTACCTTGCAGAGCAACGCGCAGGCTCAACTAACTGCTCTGCAAGGTGCTATCGCTGAGATCGCCGCGGCGAACGCCCTCGCGACGGCTGCACAGACCGCGAATACAAGCCTGACACCCGCGAGAGCCTTTCTCACGATTCCGGACGGAATGCGTGCCTTCAAGACTCAATGGGGCGTCGCAAAGCAGAATCTCAAGACGGTGACATCTTTCGACTCGTCGAAGCTCGGGAAGATTAGCAGCGAGTCTATACTGGACGCTTGGAACTTGCTCAACCAAAACTACACTCAATGGGAATCCGATGTAGACCTCTATTCCAGTCAAACGCCGCCGAATTTGGCGCTAGTTCTTTCGAGCTTCGATAAGTTGTTGACATCCGTCCAGGGGATAGCAACGATACCCAGCGTTGAACTATCGCTGCTTGCCAACCAGCTCAGCACTATCAAAGCTCAGGCCGCCATCGGAACCGGCACGCCGCCGCCTCCGCCCCCACCCCCCGCAACCTTGCTCAACGCCGCAGGCTCGCTTGGGGAGTTTATTAAGAGCACTGTGAAGCAATGAGCGCCGCGAGAACGCCATGCGCCGCCGAATGCGCGGCAAGGAGTAGATTGTAGACGGGGACGGACCACATGGACCTGGAGCCCAAACCTTCGCTGAACGCAACGCCCGGTCGCGAAACCCAGGAGGCCGTAAACCTCCGGCTGACGGAAGACAAGCTGCGGCGGGAATTGTTAGACTTGCGCCGGCCCTATCTGTTGCGCAATTCGCAGCTGCTTACGGCGCTCATCACGTCGCTGGGTGCCGTTATAGGTGTGTCTCTGCTTATAAAGGACAACTATTTTAAAATTCGGGATGAGAGGTACGCTCTTCAGGATAAGCTTAACGCCCTACAAGCAGTAAACACGGCTCGTCTAGATGCTGATGCAAAGAAAACCGCCGAGCGCGCGAAACAAGAAAGCAAAGAGGCGGCTCAGCTCGTGGCAGAAGCCGAACGTGCGAAGGCAGCCGCTAAGAAAGCGATCATCGAGTCAAACGAACAAATCAAAGCCGCTAATGACCTCCTTGCAGCTACAAAGCGCCAGCTGAAGGACGCGCAGCTGGAGCTCGAAGCTGCGAATGCCCTCGCAATGACCACACAGAGCGCGAATGCGAGCATGATTAAAGCGGGTGTCTATCTGCAAGTTGGGGACTGGAACAATTTCAACAATGACTGGAACGTCGCGAGAGTTTACCTTCAGAAGGTGAAGAACTCCGACCTTTCTAAGCTTGGTAAAATCAGCAACGAACCAATGAAAGCGATTTGGACGGCCTTCACCGATGGCTACGGGGAGTGGATTGCCGAGGTCACTGACGGCTCCGCGAAGAAGGATCTGACGCTGACCCACCTGGGCTTCGACCGCATGCAGAGAGCCGTTCAAGACCTCGCTATGGTATCGAGCATCGAGCTCCACCAACTCGCCAACCGGCTCAGCACTTTATCAGGGCCCCAGTCGGAGTCCAAGCCCGCGACCGGAGTTCCGTAGCCTTGCCCGAGCCAACATCTGAGCAACTGGTTCTGGAATAGGACTAGCTACACGTTAGACCTTGGCGTGGCCAATTTTGGAGTCTTAGCTTCGATGGTTCTCGACGTTGGTTGCGGTGCGCGCAAGGCCGAACCGGACGCGGTAGGTATCGATATCCCACCGCGATCGGTGCCGACATCGGATGGGACCTAAATGAGTTTCCCTGGCCCTTCCAGAGCGACGCGTTCGACCGTATTCACATGTCACATATCATCGAGCATGTGCGGGGCGCGTCGCGGACCACGGCGGAGATCTCCACATGCGGCATCTGGCCGCACGAAGCTTCCAGCGTTTCACGGGAGCCGATTTTGCGACCCTTACGGGCTCGAATATATCAGCATCGACAAGCTGGAGCTGATATTTGGAAAAAACTTCGTTCTGGAAGGAACGGCCGTTGGCTGGCGCGCCGCGTCCCGTGATCCCATCGCTTACGCTATGATGTCACGAGTTGAAACACTCGCGGCGAATGTGCGTCCAAGGAGGGACCGCTCATGCCATGCCTGTTCCTGATCGTGATCCTGCTGTTCCCGCGCGTCGCGCTGGCGCTCCTGTTCCTGTTCACGCATTACCTGGACCGCGCCTTCCACAGCATCCTCCTCCTAATCCTAGGCTTCATATTCTTGCCATTCACGACGCTGGTGTTTGCCTGGATGGTCAACAGCGGCTTGCCGATCGCAGGGGTCAACCTGTTGTGGCTCTTGCTAGCCGTAATGGCGGATTTGGGAACGGTCGGGCATGGGTACAGCCGCCGACGGGCGTAAGCCCGGACCGGCCCTCGACGTCGGGTCCGGCATGCTATACTGACCAAGTCGGACATAACCTTGCAATCCGCTAAGTGGTTGATTTTAAAGTACTAACCGCGTAGAATTACCTAACTCTTTCGTTTTCAGAGATTTCCAGAAACCAGGCGTTTCCAGCCTGGAGCCAAGCCCGGAAAGGAATTACTTAATGAGGGATTTTCTTTTGATTGCCGGACTGCTGGCAGCACCGTTCACAACCAGCGTTCAGCAGTATCGCGCCGAGCCGGCCGTGGACCAGAACGACCCGCGGCTGTCCCGGCTGACGAAGTTCTTTGCCGACCGCGATTGCCCGCTTCGAGATTCAGCGATGGATTTTCTGGTAGCCGCCGACCAAAACGAGCTGGATTGGAGGCTGCTGCCGAGCATCTCCATTATTGAATCGAGCGGAGGCAAGGATTACACGAACAACAACGTTTTCGGCTGGGATTCGTGCAAGGAGCGGTTTACTTCGGTGCGGGCGGGGATTCACTATGTGGCGGCTCAGCTTGGAAAATCAAGCAGATACAAGGGCAAAAACGTCGACCGCAAGCTGCAGATCTACAACCCCTTGCCAGAGTACTCCCAGCGCGTGAAGGCTGTTATGCGAGCCATGGGCGATCGCTCGCAGTCCGGCCCCCAACTGCGGACGTTAGCCGCGGATTGAGTCCAGCTTAACCGCCTTGCATGACGTGAACGCCCCAGTAAAGGCCACCGAAGACGATCAGTGAGATTGCGATAACTAAAACCCAGCGGATTACCCGCTCGGTGTTGGACGAGGACTTGTGAGCGTCCAATTTGATTTGCTCGTCGAGGCTTTCGAACATAGATAACCTCCCGGACTTGGCTTGTGCTGCCCAAGTATATTCCTGATATGCACGAAATGACAGGGTGTTAGTCGCTTTGTGCTAATTGCTTTGTTTTGAATAGGCTTAGCGTGGGCGGGCTTACAGCGCCATGCGTTCCAGCTTGCGATAAAGCGTTTTCCGCTCGATCCCCAGGATTTTTGCCGCGCGGCTTTTGTTGCCGCCGGCGGCTGCCAGCACGCGCCGGATCTGGTCGGCTTCGGTATCGGCCAGGCTCTCGCTCGCAGTGTCGCGAGGCTCGGTGAGTTCGATGGCTTCGCGCACCGCGGCGTCGTCGATGCGCCCCTGCGGAGTTACGATGACCAGCCGCTCGATCATGTGCTGCAGCTGGCGCACGTTTCCCGGCCAACTGTAATTTTCCAGCGCTCGCAATGCCGACTCGGTGATTTTCGCCTGTTGGCCATAGCGCTCGTTGTATTTCTTCAGAAAATAGTGCGCCAGCAGCGGCACATCGCCCCGGCGTTCCACCAAGGGCGGCAGAATAATGCGCACCACGTTCAGGCGATACCATAGGTCCTCGCGGAATTTGCCCTGATCCACCATCTTTTGCAGATCGCGATTGGTGGCCGCAACCACGCGCACGTCCACCTTTTTCCCGCGCGGCGAGCCCAACGGCCGGATCTCTTTTTCTTGCAGGAATCGCAGCAAGTTCAGTTGAAAGCCGAGCTCCAGATCGCCGATCTCGTCCAGAAACACCGTGCCATTATTGGCGGCCTCGAAAACGCCCATGCGATCGCGATCGGCGCCGGTGTAGGCGCCCTTCAACGCGCCGAACAATTCGCTTTCGAGCAGCGATGGCGCGATGGATCCGCAGTCCACCGGCACGAAGGGCTGATGCGCGCGTGCGCTGTTGTTGTGAACCATGCGCGCGATCATCTCCTTGCCGGTGCCGGTTTCGCCTTCCAGCAGCACCGTGACGTCGGTGGGCGCCACCAGTGAGACGGTCTTGTAGATCTCGACCATTTTGGGCGAGCTGCCGACCATTTCGCTTTCCGGCAGATCGTCGATTTCGGATTCCTTGTCGTCCGGCTGCTGGTTGACGCTGGCCTCGGCGCGCTTCACGGTGTCCAGCATGCGGTCCAGCTCGAACGGTTTGGCGATGTAGTCGAACGCGCCGCCCTGCGTGGCTTTCATCACCGTTTCGATGGTCCCGCGGGCGGTCATCAGAATCACCGCGCAGTTGGGGTTGCACTTGCGCGCGCTGGCGAGCACATCCAAGCCGGTGCGCTCATCGATGTAAATATCCGAGATAACGATGGGGTAGGAATCGGCGCCCAGACGTTCCAAGGCTTCGCGGGTGGAGGCAACGGCATCCACCGTATAGCCTTCCAATTCGAGAAAAGTCCGGATTGTATTTCGGACGGAATTGTCGTCTTCAACCACCAAAAGTCGCTGCACTCTTACGCCGCCTTGCTTATACCTATTAGACTGACACAGCCGGAGGCTGGGACGCTCGGGAGCGCGCGGCGAACACCACCGTGAAACAGGAGCCCTGGCCCGGTTGACTGATCACTTCCATCTTCCCGCCGTGATGGTGAACGATCTGTTCCACAATCGACAGGCCGATGCCGGTGCCCGCAACGCCCGAGGCTTCGGCGCGCTTGGTCCTATAGAATTTCTGGAAGATCTGGCGCAGCTCCTTCGCGTCCATTCCGATGCCCTGGTCTTCGACCGAAAGGCGCAGTTGAGCGGCGTCTTTCCCCACAGCGACCAAGCGGCACGCGACCGTGATCTGGGTGTCGGCGGGCGAGTATTTCACGGCGTTGTTGAGCAGGTTGTAGACGGCGTATTCCATCAGCTCGCGATCGCCTTCCAGGTTTCCGTCCAGCTCCCGGGTCAGGATACGGATGTTCTTGCGCTCCGCGAGCGGGAGCACACGACCGAGACAAGTTCCGACAATCTCCCGCACTTCGAACGGTTCCCTCTTCAGCTCCATCTCGCCGTCGGAGAGCCGCTCGACGTCCAGAAACGTTTGGATCATGCGCGCCAGCCGCTTCGACTCTACGTTAATCATCTCGGCGATTTGCTTGCGCTTCTCTTCGCTCAGGTTGTAGCGGCCCATCAGCTCGCTCGATCCCTGGATGGCGGTGAGCGGCGTGCGCATTTCATGCGTGACGAAGTGGATGGCCTGCTGGTAGCGATGGCGTTCGGTTTCCGACGCCCTCAACGCTCGGCGTACTACAAAGTGTTGATAGCTGGCGGCGGCGATTGCCGTGAGCCAGGCCGAGGCCAGTGGCGCGAAGAACGGGAACACTAGCCCCGCGCGGAACAGCAGAAACGGCGTTGCGTGCGCGGCGAGCAGCATAACGCCAGCGGTCGTGTAGGCCAGCCAGCCGGAAAGAAACGCGAAGATGAGGCCGGCGAGAATGCCAACGACGATACAAAAGCCCAGGACAGCGAGATTCGAAGCGTTCGTCAGGAATTGGCCGCGCTCCAAGGTTTCAAAGAGCTGCGCGTGAACCTCGACTCCCGGGATCCGGCCCTGGCCGTTGGGTGTCGCGACGCGGTCATAAGTGGCCGAAATGGAAGTCACTCCGACGAAGACGGCTTGTCCACGAAAACGCTCGGCGAGTTCGGGCTTGTCCACCAGCTCCAGCAGCGAGATTCGCGGGACCGGCTCGCGCGAGAAGAGCACGCGCAGTGCCCGGTCGCTGTCCGGGGTCCGCGGGGCGGGAATCACTTCACTTCCGATCTGGAGGTCATCCGGCGATTCGAGGATTCGCTGGCCCCGCGCCAGCCGGAAAGTCTCCAACGCCAAGGCCCAGTGACGCTCCTGTTCAGTCCGTTCCTCGAGCGGAATCTGCCGAGTGACGCCATCGCGCGATAGTTCGTCGGCCCGATCATGCCCGAGCGCGGTGGCGGCGCGTCGAAATTCATCCAGCGGATTCTCCCAGCGGCCACCTTGGAGATGTGCCACCAGCACCAGGTTCTTGGTCGCCTGCATGGCGTGGAGCAGGCGGGCATCTTCGGCCGCATCTTCTTTGTCGGCGAGCACCATATCGATGGCGACAACCTTCGGCTGGACCGGCGCCAGCAATTCGAGCGCTTTGGCGAGCATCGCGCGGTAGGCGGCCACACCTCCCATCGCGCTGAAGGTGGCATCGTCGATCGCGAGGATCAGGCAATGCGGGCTGGTGGCGGCGGGCGGATGCAGACGGAACATCCAATCGTAGGCGTAATCGTCAATCGCCGCGGCGACCGCGGTCCATCCCGCGAGAATCGCCAGTGCCAGGGTCGCGCCCAGGATCGCGACGTAGCCCAGCGTGAATCTATTTGGAGACGGCTTCTTCAATCTCGTCCGGCTCCTTGGGCAGCGCCGCGCTTAGGACCTTGGCGCCGTTCGCGGTCACCAGCACCACATCCTCGATGCGAATGCCGATCTGTTCCTCGCTAATATACACGCCAGGCTCGATGGTGATCACCATGCCCGCTTCCAGCGGCCCGCTCGCGGCCGGGTCGTGTACCCGCAAACCAACCTGATGCCCGATGTCGTGGATGAAATACTTGCCCAGAGGCTCGCCATGCTGGTCCTTGCCGTGCGCGTCAATGTAATCGCGCGCGATTTTCGTGAGCGATTGCCCCGGGCCCCCCAGCCATGCGCCGGGCTGCACTGCGGCGATGGCCGCTTTTTGCGCGCCCAGAACTACCTGGTAGACCTCGCGCTGGCGCGGTGTGAACTTGCCTCCCACCGGAAGCGTGCGCGTGATGTCGCTGGCGTATTCGTCGCACTGAGCGGCCGCGTCGATCACCACCAGCTCGCCGCGATCCATGCGGCGCTGGTTCGACATGTAATGCAGGATAGGACCATTTGGTCCCGACCCGACAATCGGTGAATAGGCCGGGCCTTCGCAGCCCCCATCGAGAAAAGCATCCAGGAGCGTGGCGGCGATCTGATATTCGAATCGGCCGGCGGATAGGCGCTTCCAGGCCGCGCGATGCGCCTGGATGCTGACGTCTGTGGCGTGTTCAATCGCGGCAATCTCGGACGGCGATTTCTTGAGGCGCAGTTGGGCGATCAGCGGCGTGGCGTCGGCTACGTCGCGAAACGGATAGCGCCCTCGCAACTGGCCGGTGTAGGTTTCCGTCCAAGGCGCATAAATGCGAGAGTGCTCGGCCAGGGCGGCGTCGAGCGCCGATTCGAGCTTCTCGATCGGCAGAACTTTGTCGAAACCAGTGACTGCATGCGCGTCAGCATCCTCGGCCGACACTCGCTTGCCGTGGTAGCGCTCCGCGCGCTGGTCGTGACGCGGCAGAAACAGGATTTCATCCGTGGGAGTCAGCAGCAGCGCCGCGCCAGGTTCGGTCCAGCCGGTCAGGTAGTAGAAATTCCGCTCTTGAGCGAAGCGGAAGAGCGGGTCATAGCCTTCAGCTTCTCCCTTAAGCAGGAACACGCCGTCATCGAGCAACTTCCGCAGTGCGGTGCGGCGCGCCCGAAACTCGTCCGGTGGGGCTTTAGCCGCCGGGACCGCCGCCGCGGCCAGCAGGAACAGGATGGACAGCCGGATCAAATGCCAATCTATCAAAAGCGCAAAGGGTGCGGCGCGCACCACCAAACGGGCCAGGAACTGCTTCGCGCCGCAATCCGTTTTGCGCGAGTTCCTCAAAAGTGATGAGTGAACAGCGCAATGATAAGAATGATCGGAATCGGTACGCCTATGAAATAAAGCAAAATCGATCGCATGGTAAGCCTCCTTCAGGGCAGCCTAGACGGCCTTTACGTGATCGCGCTGTCTTCCGCCGATGGTCGCCGCATAGCTCGCGCTAAACGCCCCCATCATAAGTGCGAGGAACAACCATAGCAGTAAATGCGCCGTCACTTTGCGCGCCGTATCCTCGGTTTGGCGGGCATCCGCGACAACGTCCGAGACCCGTTTTTCTGCTTCGGGCAAACTGATTCCGGTCTTGGCGGCGGTAAGCCGGGCTAAGTAATTTTGATCCTCCGCTGGTATCTGATTCTGCCGCAGGGCATTGGCAAGAATGCGTCCGGCCTCCGCCTGGAGCGCAACATCCTTACTTTCGGGCCCAATGCGATCTGAACGAAATAAAGTATCGACAAAATACGCGTTGGGATCCGTTGCGCCGGCCGCCGTCACGCCCACCATGGAGGCGGCCGCGGACGCCAGAAAAGTCACGCTGATCACTAGCGCCACGGCCCATGCCAGAAATCCATTGGCGGTGTCGCGAAAGTATACTTCGTCCGTGTGTATCAGCGCCCACTTGGTGCGCAGCCGGCCAGTGAGATAGCCACCCAACGCGGAAGCCACGATTTCGATGAGGATCAACCAGACGATGGCCGCGGCGCCTACCGACGACGCTGATGCGCCAACGTTGGACCAGGGCGAAACAGCGGACAGTCCAAATCCGGCGCCTAAAGCGAGAAGAATCAAATAGAACGCGGCAGCCACGAAGGCCCCGCCAATCACCGCGCCCCAGGAGACGCCCGACGAGTGCGCCTCTTTATTAGGGTAGCCTACATCGTTAGGGTAGCTGGTATCCGTAGAAATTACGTGACTTTCCATCTATTCATACCTCTTCTGGACTTGAGAGCACATTAGGAACCATTCCGGATGCCGCAGCACCGGAGGATACTAAAGCCATGGACCTCGCGAAACACTGCATCGTCCGCCCGGGCGGCAACGTGCACCTGAAGAAGCTCGATCCCGACGAGACGTTCGGAACGAAACGCAACGATAAGGCGCACGAGAAGACCCTTGTCCGGCTGCGTGAGCTGCAACATATGCTGTACGCCGACAAGCGCCATTCGCTACTGATCGTCTTGCAGGGGCTGGACGCGTCAGGTAAAGACGGCACCATCCGGCACGTCATGTCCGGGGTGAATCCGCAGGGCTGCGACGTCACTTCGTTCAAAGCTCCTACCGCCGAGGAGTTGGCCCGCGACTTCTTGTGGCGTATCCACAAAGCTGTTCCGGCCAAGGGCAACATCGGCATCTTCAACCGCTCGCAGTACGAGGATGTCCTGATTGTGCGAGTCCACGAACTGGTCGCGAAATCTGTATGGCGGCATCGCTACCGGCAGATCAACGATTTCGAACGCATGCTGACCGGCAACGGTGTCACTATCCTGAAATTCTTTCTGCACATCAGCAAGGAAGAACAAAAGAAGCGCTTCCAGGCGCGCATTCAGGATCCGTCGCGAAATTGGAAGCTCTCGCTGCCCGATTTCGAAGAGCGGCGGCGTTGGGATGAGTACACCGCCGCGTACCAGGATGCTCTGCGCAAGTGCAGCACTGAAGAGGCGCCCTGGTACGTGATTCCAGCCAACAACAAATGGTTCCGGAACTATCTGGTGGCGGAATTGGTGGTTCAGGCGCTGGACGACATGCGGTTAAAGTATCCTCCGCCTTCGGTCGATCTGTCAAAAGTAGTACTTAAGTGATCGAAGACGCCACAACATTTCGCTCCAAGGAAAAGGTTCTGGGTGACCTGTCCAAGGCGCTGCAATTCTCGATCGAGTCGTTAGAGGCAAATCGCAAAGGACAACTCTCCAAGGAGCAGGCCAAGAAGCTCGCTGGCCGCTGCTTTCAGCCCGTAATCTTGACGTGGCTTTTTGCCGTGACGCCCTTCCTGGCGTGGACCCACATCACATCCACCCGGCAGCAGATTTCTTTCCTGGCCGCGTTGCCTGTGCTGATCGGCCAGCTCACTCACGTGAAGGATCTGTTCGAGACTCAAGGAAAAATGGGCGGCGTGATGATGCTCGGGTCCATCCTGATTTCTCTGGCCATCGCGGTAATCCTGGCTTTTCGTATTTCATTGGCGCTCTGCGCGGATGTCTTGGACCGCAAGGTGACCATGCAGGAGGGCCGGGTGATCGCCCGCGAGGAACAGATCAATCGGCCCAACGGCCGTGATCCTATCGAGAAGTACTTTTTCTGTTTGCGGTACCTCACGATGCCGGTCAATCTGGCGGCTTATCGGGCCATCGAAGCCGGATCCATTTACCTGGTTTACCTGTTGCCTCGCAGTGAACTGCTGGTCTCCATCGAACCGAAACTCGAGGACACACCGGAGGAGCTGGCAGCGCAGGCGGCGGCGTCGAACTTTTCGAGAGGCGCGAGTTCGTCAACTCGAGTTGATAACGACACGAACTTGAATCCGAGCGCGGATCCCAGCGAGGATCAGGTGCCCGTTCAACCCACCAGTTTGCCGTAGTCGCGCAAAGCTCGCGCGGCTAATTCATCCAGCTTCCCATTGTGAACGTCCGCTTCGAACTGTCGGCCCCAGGCCTCGGCTTCGAACTGGACGAACCACTCGCGAAACGCTCGTAATTCCTCAGAACTGAGCTGCTTCACTTGCCCTTCGAAGTTTTCCACCCTGCTCATAATGCTGCATTTCGACGAGTCACAAGATTCCTCGCCTGCCCATCCCCTTGCCCCTCACCGCCTTCCACTGGCGCACGCTCTCCACCGCCAGCCTCATCCTATACAATCTCAATCAGCCGACCATGCCTTCACAGCCGCAGCTTCATCACCAGCGCGAGCGCCTCTCGGAAATCGTGCAAATGCAATCGGCTCAGTCCCGTAAACCGAAATTACCAAACGGAGCGAATCCCATTTCTGAACACCCCCCAACCAGCCACCAACAACCAGCCAGCCGCCCGCCTGCTAAAATAGGAACTCCCCGCGACAATGCTCAAACGCATCACCGTGCACGGCGCCCGCCAG